>Ga0183097_10446_pt1 | contig 81823 bp, 76 predicted proteins | sample BioMet8_FD_128883 | JGI IMG/M metagenome (GOLD analysis project Ga0183097, IMG submission 128883) | Microbial communities from bioreactor (seeded with sewage sludge) at Lawrence Berkeley National Lab, California, USA - Biofuel... | ecosystem: Engineered > Bioreactor > Anaerobic > Unclassified ... | reverse complement strand
TTGTTTTGTTATGCCCTTTTTTATATTTGCGATTTTTACTCGACTTTTGTTTTAAAATCTTGACAACTTTTAGCAGGTGTGTGCTAAACTTTCAGCCATAAGACATCACCTTTCTTATTGTTAATAGCGACTTGAACAATCCCTATTATACAAAGTTTGGTGATGTTTTTGCTTAAGCCTTGCCTCCTACCCGCGTAGCGGGCAGGTTTTTGTTTCGCACGCTTCGCGAGCTCAACTGTCTAAAGCACATACAAAAAAGCTGCGTACCGTATTTGGTACGCAGCTTTCTTATCTGCCTAAATTAAAACCCATTTCATGGAGCATATTTATATCATCTTGAATACTAGAACCGGAAGTTGTGAGCATATTTCCGGTAATTGTTGCACTGGCTCCCCCTGTAAAAGCATCCGCCCCATTTTTGGGCAAAAGCTTGCGGCCGGCCGCCAAACGAATATTCGCTGTGGGATTAATATAGCGGAAAAAGGCAATGGTTCGTAAAATGTCTTCCGGAGAAAGCAATGGCTGGTTTTCTAAAGGCGTTCCCTTTATAGGCATGAGCGCATTAATAGGAATGGACTCTATACCTAATTCTGCTAAGCTAATAGCCATATCAAGTCTGTCCTCCCAGGTCTCACCCATTCCAATAATTCCACCGGAACAGACACACAATCCTTCTGCTTGGGCTGTTCTAATAGTTGTTATTTTTTCATCATAAGTATGAGTTGTACATATATAAGGAAAATATCGCTTGGAAGTTTCAATGTTTTCATGGTAACTTTCCACCCCCGCCTTATGTAGCCGCTTGAATTGTTCGGCCGTCAAAAACCCATGGGAGGCACAAAGAGAGATTTTACAGCTTTTTTTCATTGCGGCATACGCTTCTAAGGCCCTTTCAAAATCATCTCCTGTAAGACCTCTTCCAGCTGTTACTATAGCAAAACGATTAACACCCTCACTTTCATTAGCTAAAGCATTCGTTACTATTGTATCAGTATCTAAAAATTTATATTCTTCAATACCTGTGCAATAATGTGCTGATTGCGCGCAATACTTGCAATTTTCACTACAACTACCACTGCGGCCATTAATGATGGTGCACAAATCAACTTTCTTACCACAAAAATGTTTACGTAATAAATCAGCACCATTCCTGAGTTCGACTAGATCACAGGTAAGAAAAATCTCTAGATCTTCCCCCCGTTTAATTCTTTTTCCGTCTATAATTGTTTTTGCCAGCGAATTTAAATTCATTTTTTAGCACTCCCACTTTCATATTTTATTACTATGATATGAATGCTATTATATAAACATTAACGGGTTCAGTCAACTCATTATTATAGTCGGTTAACGCAATTCGTTTGCGTAATATTTTCAATATAATTATCAGAAAGTTTGCAGTTTTACTAAAACTATTGACTTTCATGCTCAAAAGTGTACAATTAACCTTTACAACAATCTACTATGTTATAATTTAAACAGCTCAAAATAAATATACTTACGTGTTTTAAAATTAGAAGGAGAAAACAATGAATTCACATAGCTTATTAACAGGCTTTGCAATTTTGCTTTTTATTCAATTTGTGGGGACTTGGATCATTGGAGCCTTGCACATCCCCCTTCCTCCCGCACTTTTGGGAATGGTTTTATTAACCATTGCTTTACTTACCAATGTTATTAAAATCAACTGGGTAGAAGATACCTGTACTGTACTTATTGAAAAAATGGGTATGCTTTTTGTTCCTGCCGGTATTAGCATCCTACTATACAAAGATGCTATTTTAAAAGAATGGTTTGCCATTTTTGCCACAATTTTTTTCAGTTCTATAATCGTAATTGTAACTACCGGTTTATTCGTTGATATTTTACTACGCCGAAGGAGGAAGGAAAATGCCTGAAATACTCCTTACTTCACCTTTGTTAGGATTGGCAATAACTATTGTAGCCTATCGCATAGGAGAATATATTTCTGAACGATTTAATTTAACCTTATTGCCGCCACTACTAACTAGTTGCGTACTAATTATTCTGGCTATTTCCTATACAGGGCTATTTACTTACGAACAGTACCAAATCGGTGGAGATATAATTAACTTTCTGCTTGGTCCTGCTACCGTAGCCTTAGCTCTACCATTAGTCCATAATTGGGCTATTCTCAAAAAACATTACGCCATATTATTAGGCGGAGTATTTGTTGGTACCTGTAGCGGTATCATTTCTGTTATATTTTTAGCTAAACTATTTGGTGCCTCCGACCAAATAGCTTTATCCCTAGTACCAAAATCTGTTACAACGGCTATTGCCATGGGTATTTCCGAAAACATTGGTGGTATTCCTGCGTTAACCGCTGCTTGCGTAATTTTTACCGGTATATTTGGAGCCATGTTTGGTCACAAAATACTTGCCCTTATAGGGGTTAAAAATGATATAGCGATTGGGTTAGCTCTAGGGGCCTCTAGCCACGGTCTTGGTACCAGCAGTTGTATTCCTTACGGAACTTTGCAAGTGGCAATTGGCAGCTTAGCAATTGCACTTGTGGGCATTGCTACTGCCATAATGGCACCTATCTTAATTACAATATTAAATTGAGTCTAGGCAAAAAACAAAGGTAAACACCTAATGTGTTTACCTTTGTTTTTTATTCAGTATCTTTGCCATTATTTATTATTTTCTCAATAAAGTTATGTACTTTCACAGCTGCAAGATTATTTTCGCCGTTAAAAACCAATGCATTCTCGTCTTTCCTGGCTTTCAAGATATCAATATTTTTTTCGTCACTGCCTTTAACTTGAAATTGCAAAAAACCATTACAAGACCAACCTGCGGATTGAAAATTAACCTTTTGAATATTAGATAATTCTATAATATGTTCCTTCCCTTTACCAAATAGTAAAGTAGACAAAACACCTTTTTTAGAAATAAGCACACGCTCACGGTTTACCCATATCTGACCATTAATACCTTTGACGAATAACTCAGCCATTGCCCCGACTCCCACTCTACTAATATTTAAATCTTATATCAGTCTATCACAACAATAACCTTTTGGAAAACAAAAAATTCTCTTTAAAACACAATATTTTTAAGGCAAAACAGTAGAAACTAAAAACATATATGCTGGGATAACTACAACCCCCGCTAAAACCGTTACCAAGCTTAAGGTTGCTGCATATCCTGAGTCAGCCCCATAAGACTTAGCAACAATTGCCATTTGTGTCATAGCAGGCATAGCAGCTTGCATAGTGAAAACCTGCGCTGACAGAGGAGATATAGGAATAAAGGGCACTAAACACAGTACACAAAGTGGACAAACTAAAAAACGTCCCAAAATACTCCATAACATATCTCGATCAAACTCAATAGAAGACAGAGGTATCCTACTCATTTCTATACCAATGAAAATAAGCGATAAGGGAGTTGTTAGACTGCCCACATAACGAAATGTTCTATTTAAAAAATCCGGAATAGGAATTTCCAATAAAACTGCCAATATCCCTATGAGAAAACCAATAAGTGGCGGTGAACAAACCTTTTTAATAGCCGTCATGGTAAATATACTACTAGATTTTTTTTGTCCCACTTCACTATCTTGCACTATATTATGGACGCCTAATGTCCAAAACATAATGGTATTAACCATGTAGTATAACATAACAGCCGGAATGCTTTTTTCACCAAACAATGCTAAATTAACCGGCAACCCAATAAACATTGTGTTAGCAATAAAAAAATTTGTGCAAAATACACCCTTGCGCCCCTCTTTAACTTTTATAAAATGTGAAACCATTTTACCTATAGCATAGGCTAATAAAACTGATAAAATAGGCACCATAAGATCTGGTGCCATAGTCAAAAGTTTTTCACGGTTAAAATTTTTTGTCATATTAGTAATCATATATAGGGGAAGGGCAACGGATGTTACCAACCTAGCCAACACTTTACTGCTGTTATCATCAAACCAGCCTCTTTTAGCCAGCACATAACCTATACCTATAATAAAAATTACACTAAACAATCCTGCCAACGCATGCATGACAATACTCATTATTATTTCCCCCGTTTACTAAAACGCCCATAATAATTTATATACAATAAAAAAAACTATTATACTCAAGTTTAATAATAGCACGTTTTTGCCTGCCTATAGTTGATTTTGATAAATTTTATAAACACTACATTCATCTGACTAAACACAGGTCTGAGCATAACTAGAAAGCCTTGTATTTATCTGACCAAATAAAAAAATATATGTCATATTTCCCTACATTATTTGTGTGGGAAATTATGCGTTTTTCAAAAGAAATAAAGCTATAGTAATAGATAGTAAATCTGCTGCTCCTCCAGGACTAATACTATGTTCAACACAATCATTATCAAACTTTTGAATTTCTTCTCTGCCAATACTGGTAAAAATACTGCCTTTTGCCAAAATATCTTTGGCTTTTAATTGTACCCTTTGTAAAGTTTCATAATCTGCACGCCAAATAACATTAGAATCTTCAACACGAGTCATTAAGGAAATCAAGCCGTGCACCATGGCGTCATTAAGGCTAATTCCTTGCTCAAAAGCCTTTTCTAATGCCGGCACTCCAATATTACGCACACTGGGAAAACTTTTTCAACCTCACAGCGAATGCCTGTAATGCCATATTTTTTGTACAATAACTCTCCAGCCGTCAACTTTGTTTTTTTATCTAAATGTTCAAGTTCATTCTTAACTAATCCTTTTGTCATATTGACTACAATAGTAAAAACATCGTCTACAACAGCATCCGGTTTTCGTGCTAAATAGCCCCCTGCAGCCGCCAAAATACCACCCGCAAACAATATGTCTCTTTGAGTATTTACACCTTTGGTAACCTGAAGTAAGTTTTTTTCTTCCTTAATACCAACTTGGCGCACTTCATGAAATAAGCTGCTCATATTGGAAGTATGTTGTGCCCCCAATTCCAGCAATTTATAATAGGCTCTGGATAAAACTACAGAACTCATGGCAAATGTTAAAATACTCATATCGCTATGGGCACCATTTGTGTGCTTGTCATCTTCTACCTCAAAGCTCAAAATTGCTTCGCCACATTTTATACTTTCTATTGCAATATTACAATAATGCACAAATCCATTTCTACCATAAGTATCACAGATAAACTTCTCAATTTCATTTGCGTTTGTAAGCGTCATATAATTATTCCTTTCTCTTGTCTCTTCACTAAAAAACAAGTTAAAACAAATACGGCGCTATTCTAACACAATTCTATTGCTTTCTCAATGATAATTTATTTTTTCTTTTTTAATGCTGCCAGCAATACATTCCAACTTTTTTGCACTTTACGCCAAACTTTTGGCATTTCGCTAAGCCTGTATCCCAAGAGCAATCCTGCATCGCGATAAAGCACTCTGCTATTGGTGCCTTGCAAAAATGCTAGGATATCTTTGTGCCCATAAATATCAAAATTCAGTACTTTTAAATTGCGATAAAGCGCCTTTAAATAACCATAGGTTTCCTTGTCAAGACGCCCAATTTTAGTACTGCTACGCACCATAACCATAACTTCAATAATTTTTCTCATTTCACGGGCTGTGTCTTCTTGAAGTTTCTCATTATTTATTTCAATTCCCAGCAGCCGTTCATGCCAATTTTTTAGTCTGTGCAAAGCAAATTGATCCATTTGCAGAAAATTAGCCCCCTGCCAAGTTGTAACTTCCAACTGTGCAATTATTTTAAAAAGTCCTGCAGTATAAAAGCCACTATTTACTTGTTTGAAAATATTTTTTGTTATTTCTTCTCTGCGCTCATTCAACCGTTCCAATAAAACATTAGTGCGCAGCATAGTTCCTACGTTTTTATAAATAGACTTCCATTGCTTTATAAACCGTTTAATTACATATAATTTTTGCAATGGTTCATTGAATTCAGTAATTATAGCTTTATAATTTTCATAATCTTTCTTTTCCAATAATGGTTCTATAAAATCAATTAAAGCACGCAATCTTTTAATATCCGCCAGTAATAATTTATCAACATCAATTAAGTTATCTTTGCTCCGCAAAATATTTTGTTTTTCTAGAATATTGCTAATGGAGTGAACAATAAGCTTCTTAAACTCAGTCTCTGCATTACCGGCAGGATCGATATCCAATTTATTATCTAGTATTTTATTCTTTTCTTTTTTGCCTGCCAAAAGCTCTAAGCCACGCTGAAACTTGCTTTTTGGTTCAATAAAAATTGGCAGTTTTTCAGCCAATTTAGCAACAAAAACAAACAAATCGGCCTTTGTTCCACTTTTTATTTCTAACTCCACCTCATGTATTTTTTCCATGCGCTGAGCAACCAATATTTCGCCTTCGTCAACTGCCATTTCGATTACTGTATCAGGTGTTATTTGCAATAAAGATACTTCTCTATCTACAATAATTTTGAACATAATCTGCAAATCTTCATCTGCTAAAAGAGTTTGCAATTTATTGTCAAAATTATTTGCAAACCCCGTTAATATTGGTTCATTTTTTTTTAGTGGCACCGTATATTCTTCTCTTGCGGAAAATCCGCCACCTGCTTCTCCCTGGGTTTTGACTGTTGCTTCCAATTTTTTGTCCGTCCTACGAATACGATAAGACATACCTGCATTGGATATTTTGTAATCACTAGTATCGTAGTAATAATTTTCTATGGCAAGTTTTTTTTCGCTTCCTGCAATAATGGAATTTTTAATAAGTGTTTGCGCAAAAAATTTATTTAAATCTTTTCTAGCTATTACTAATTTCATTTCCATTTCCACACTACTTGACATTTGAAAACCTCCTAAATTACAGCAAATTAAGCATTTCTTACACAAGTAATTAGTTACAAATGTTCTATACTACCACGAATTTCCGTAAAAATCACTTGAGCATCTTCTAAAGAATATATTTGTGGTGTAAGTTCTCGTAAGTCTTCTACCCGCCAACCTTTATTTTGGTCAACCAATTTTTGTAACGCCTCGTCCAAACTATTTGCCGCTACAATGGCAATAGCATCCAAATAAAAATCATTTAAGATACAAGGCTCATTAATCATACTATGGCTATGATAAGTTTTGTTGTGTCGCCAAACATATAGCTTCATCGCTTAACACACTCCTTAAAAAGCTTTTCTTTCTCCGCCAAAATACCACCAAGCCATTGGTATACCAAAGGCAGCCGCTAACATGGCAACCCCTAACCAAATGCCATAACCACTTAAAAAATTAGCAGAGAAAAAGTTGTATGCAATTGCACCAGGCAACATACCTACTAATGTTGCAGCTGTGTACACACTAGGTTTCATGCTGCTGCATCCTGCAACTAGGCTAACAGGATCGTACGGGAAAATTGGGACCATACGTAACCAGAGCATGCGCATAAAGCTATTTTCTGTAGACAGATAGCTATCAAGGCGTTTCCCCCATTTTCCGCCATAACGTTGCAATTTGCTTTTTTTATTACTGCTAAGTCGGCCGAAAAGGAAAAAAGACAAGGCACTTCCTAATCCCCCAATTAACAAATATAAAATTCCAAACCACGGTCCAAAGAGAATCCCTGAACTAAGGTTGAAAAAAATACTGGGAATTAAAAGGACAGGTCGTAAAATATAAAGTCCTATATAAACCAAGGACCCCCAAGCACCAAAACTATCTACCCACCTATGCAAATCTTCCGCAGAATGGGGATGGAAAAAAAGCGAAGATGTATGTGCCCACCAAAGTAATACAAGCAACAATGATATACCTACTAAAGCTTTTAATTTATGTATCTTCGTACTTTCATCTACTTCTTCTTGCAATAATTTCACCTACTATCTATATTATTGGCTAATTATAACATAAAGCAGGAAAAGAAACATTAAAAATGACGCTCGCGTGATTATACTACACTTCACTTGAGCGTCATTTTTTAATTTTTTTTCTTTTTTCCTAGATAAGCAGCTGCAATTTCCGGGTTTTCCAAAAGTTCACTCCCGGTACCTTGCATTGTAATATTACCTGTTTCCAATACATAAGCCTTATCAGCAATTTTCAAAGCCATATTCGCATTTTGCTCAATAAGTAAAATCGTCATCCCTTGTTTATTAATTTCCCTAATAATTCTAAAAATATCTTTTATTATAAGAGGAGCAAGGCCCAAAGAAGGTTCATCCATCATCATAAGCTTAGGTCTGCACATTAAAGCTCTGCCCACCGCCAACATTTGTTGTTCGCCGCCGGATAATGTTCCAGCCATCTGCCAGCTACGCTCTTTTAATCTAGGAAACAGTTCGTAAACCCAATTTATATCTTTTTCAATTTCAACATTGTCGCTACGCATATAGGCACCAATTTTTAAATTTTCTAAAACTGATAAGTTAGGAAATACCCTGCGTCCTTCCGGTACTAAAGTTATGCCTGTTTGTACTATTTTTTGCGAATTAAGCCCGTTTATTTTTTGCTCGTTATAAGTAATTTCTCCGGAAGCTACTTTAACCAGACCTATAATGCTGCGCAAAAGCGTACTTTTTCCAGCACCATTTGCACCAATTAAAGTTACAATCTTACCATCAGGCACTTCTAGTGAAATGCCTTTTAAGGCTTCGATTCCACCATAGGACACTACCAAATTCTCTATTTTAAGCATCCTCGTCCACCCCCAAATACGCTTCTATAACACGCTGATTATTTTGAATTTCTGAAGGAATGCCTTTAGCAATAGTTTCACCAAAATCTAAAACATAAATGCGATCGGAGATTTCCATAACTAGCCCCATATGATGTTCAATCATAAAGATTGTCAAATTATATTCATCGCGAATTTCTTTAATAAAACTCGTTAACTCTTCTGTTTCCTTAGGATTCATGCCCGCAGCCGGTTCGTCTAGAAGCAGCAATCTTGGTTCTGTTGCTAACGCCCGTACAATTTCTAAGCGACGTTGTTTACCATAGGGCAAAGACGAAGCTTTTTCTTCGCGCATATCCCACAAGTCTACTTTGCGTAATAACGCTTCTACCTCTATTTCTGCTTTGCTTTGTTCCGCATTATACCACGGTAAATGCAACGCAGCTGACATGAAATCTGATTTTATATGCAAATGTTTTGCAATAATTACATTTTCATAAACCGTCAGGTCTTTAAACAGTCTGATATTTTGGAAAGTACGCGCAATACCAATTTTAGCGATTTCGCTAAGTTTCATGCCGGTAATATCACATTCTTTACCATTCTTGTCAGTATAGACTACGGTTCCCTTAGTAGGAGTATAAACCCCTGTAATCATATTAAAGGCAGTCGTTTTACCGGCACCATTAGGTCCAATAAGAGCAACTATTTCATGTTCATTAATTTCCAATTCCAAATTATTTACGGCAGTAACACCGCCAAATTGCATGGTAACAGCATTTGTTTTTAGAATACTACTCATTGGGATGCTCCTTTCCGCTTAAAAAAGCCGAGAGGATTTTTGCAAAACGCTATCAGCTTGCTCCAAGTAATTTCTCTGGTACCCATAATACCGTGTCGCCAGAAAAGCACGCAGGCCATTAGTAATGCTGAAAACATAACCATACGTAAGCCTGGACGGAAAAGTGGTATCATAGTGCCAAAAATTTCTAAAGGTTCATCAAATATACGCAAATATTCTAGGCCTGCTGTAACTATCACAGCCCCCAACATGCTGCCTGTAATACTGCCCATACCACCTAAAACTATAATAAGCAGAAAGTTGTACGTCAATGTAAATAGAAAGTTTTTAGGATCAACGGTACCAAGTAAAGCGCCATATAATCCACCACCAATACCAGCAAAAAATGCGCTAATCATAAAGGCTAAGCATTTATGTTTATAAAGATTTATACCCATAGCTTCCGCGGCTATTTCATCTTCACGGATAGCCTTAAATGCCCGACCATACGAAGAATTAATTAATGCCGCAATAAACGCAAAAGTAATGGCTGTAACCACAAAAATATAACGAACATCATTTAACGGCGGAATATCTTTAATACCTAGTGCTCCATTTGTAAAAGAAGATGCATTGGTAATGCAAATACGAATTATTTCAGAAAATCCCAAAGTTGCAATAGCCAAATAGTCTCCACGCAAACGCAAGACCGGTGTGCCGATAAGGAACGCTACCAACGCAGCCAAAAGTCCGCCAACTATAAGCGCCAGCCACACAGGCATTTGAATACCGGCAATAAGTGGATTCATTGGTACAGCATAAAAAACATTGGCTCTTAGTTCCACCGGAACAGTAAAAATACCAACAGTATAAGCACCTATAGCCATGAAGCCAGCCTGTCCCAGCGAAAACTGTCCTGTGAAACCATTGGTTACATTCATAGACAGACCAATAATTGCATAAATTAAGCATAAGTTAACAATACGACGTATATAAGAATCTAGTTCACCATTAACAAACCAAGACACACAAAAAAGCACTATTAGTAAAATTGCGGATAAGATTAAATCTCTTTTGTTTTTCATGATTACACCTTCTCCGTTGTTCTCTCGCCTAAAATACCTGTAGGCCGGTAGAACAATATAATAATAAGTACGATGAAAGCGAAAGCATCACGATAGCCTGATAATTCCGGGAAAAAAGCAACAATCAAAATTTCCCCAAGTCCCAGAATAAAGCCGCCTAACACAGCCCCTTTAATGTTCCCAATACCGCCTATAACGGCGGCAATAAAACATTTTAGACCCGGCATAACACCCAAATACGGAGTTATACCCGGATACCTAATTCCCCACATAATAGCTCCGATAGCAGCTAAAGCTGAGCCAATAATAAAAGTCATAGATATAATATTGTCAATGTTGATGCCCATAACGCGAGCTATTTCATAGTCTTTAGAAACCGCTCTCATAGCCATTCCTGTTTTTGTATGGTTTACAATATGAAGTAAAACTAACAAGCTTATTACCGTTATTACAGGAATAACCAAACTAATAGCTTGTATTTTAATACTGCCAACAGCGATATTTTGTGAAAGAAGAGGAATATCAGGGAAACTCATGGGTCTACCACTAAACAAGTAATTAGCTAAATTCTCCAGCAGGAAAGAAGCACCAATAGCCGATATTAATACTGAATTTTTTGGTGCGTCTCGCAAAGGCCGATAAGCCATACGCTCAATAACTGCCCCCAATAATGCCGTAGCAACTATAACACCTATAAAAGTAAAATACCAAGGAACATGAAAAATTGTAATACCAAAATATGCAAAATAACAGGCCATCATAACGATGTCCCCATGCGCAAAGTTAATCATAAGCAAAATGCCATAAACCATAGTATAACCTATGGCAATTAAGGCATATAAGCTGCCTAATGATATTCCATTAACCATATGCTGTGCAAAACTTGCACCTGACATATTTAACAAACCTTGGAAAAACTCCATTTGTTTACACCACCATATAAGAATAAAAAGAATTGCTTCCTTCCTTTTCGGGAAGGAAGCATTAGTATTAAGCTAAGGTAAAAATATTATTTTACGTCAACAAAATCAATATACTTAAATTTGCCATCTTTGACAGTCTTAATAACAGCGCCCTTAATAGGATCACCATTTTTGTCAAGAGTGGTTTTCCCTGTTACGCCTTCCATATCTTTTGTAGTGGCAATTGCGTCACGTATTTTTACAGAATCTGTGGAATTAGCACGTTTTATGCCATCAATAGCAATTAGGTAAGCATCATAAGCCAATGCACTTAAAGCAGATGGCTCGCCTTTATACTCTTTTACATATTCGTCCAAGAATTTCTTGGCTTCGGCAGTAGTAGCTTTTTCACGGTCAAAAGCAGTAGAGAAGGCTACTCCTTCAACATCAGCACCACCAACACTAATAAATTCTTGAGTTTCCCAAGTATCACCGCCCAAGAATGGAGCTGTAATTCCTAACTGACGAGCTTGTTTAATAAGCAAGGCAGACTCAGTAAAGTTGCCTGGTGCAAAAATAGCATCGGGATTCATAGCCTTAATATTTGTCAAAATAGCAGAGAAATCTTTGTCTCCTGTTTGGTAATTAGCAACTTCAATAACACTATCAGGGCCAGCAAGTTTTATAAAAGCATCTTTGAAAAATTTAGCTAAACCAACAGCATAGTCGTTGGAAACTTCTTGTATAATAGCAACTTTTCTAGCACCATTTTTAAAAGCATAGTTAGCCATTACGGTGCCTTGGAATGGATCAATGAAACAAGCACGGAAATAATAATCGTTGTTTGCTGTAACCTGTGGATTTGTACAGCTAGTGCCAATAGCCGGCACTTTACTAGTTTTAACAATGTTACCTGCTGCCATAGACAGCGAAGAACCATAAGAACCTAAAATTACTTTAACTTTGTCTCTTTCAATTAAACGGGCAGCAACAGAAGCAGCTTCCGCCTTATCAGATTTATTATCAGCAATAACCAACTCAACTTTTTTACCAAGGACTTCAGGATGAAGCTTATTAGCCAGCTTAATACCTCGCAGCTCTAATTCACCCCCGGCAGCATTGTCACCTGTTAGCGGTAAAAATACGCCAATTTTAATTACATCAGATTTCTCGGCGTCTTTTTTTGTTCCACCACAACCGGTTAGCACGCCTACCGCTAATGCAGAAACCAAAAGTACAGACATCAATTTTTTCAAATTAATCTTCCCCCTGTATATCATTTTTTTAGTATAACGTCCTTCGACATTCGCTATTATATCACGCCATATTTTGCTTTACAACTAAGACAAATCAGCCTTTTATTTACAAATCAGTACTAAAGTTTTTACATTTATGTATCTTTTACATCTTTTTATCACGGACTTTTTGGTACAATCGCATGTTTTGTTCTTTTGGAAGAGACAAACGCAAAAACGTTTTTGTTTGTGTCCGTTTCCAGTGCACAATTAAATTAAAAATAAAACCTCTTAAAAGCAAATGTTTGCTTTTAAGAGGTTTTATGCCGTTATTTCTACTCTTTTCCTTCTTGCTCAAGCTTCTCCATAGCTGCCGCCCTACCCTTAACATAATCAGTCATTAAAACCTGGGTATCCTGAACTGTGGCCATACCGTGCTGCAGGTTCTTTTCTAAGAAGGGATATATTCTCTCCAATCTTTCACGTTTATCTACCAACTGAATAACAACAGGTAAATTAATGGGATCCGTAAAATTAATCAAAAAGCGCTTTTCCATACCTCGTTTTTGGCTGGCATAGCCCTCAATGCACTTGAAAACAGTACCACCGGCAATGCCGGCTTTTCTTGCTTCCTCGAAAATACATTTGTAAATTGGTTTGTCCTGGTAATAAACATCCTCACCTACATAAACAGTTAAAATCGTCAAGGTTTTGAATTCTGCTGCCATATTAATCCACTCCTCATCATATTTTTCTGTTATAAACTTCAATATCACATCATAACATTTCGTTAAGACTACCGGTGCGATACCCCTGCAAATCCAAAGTAACATACAAAAAGCCTAACTTTTTTAAATAAGCAGTAATTTCAGCTCTTATTGCAGGGTCTAACAATTTGGCAAAATCTTCCTGTCCCACCTCCACTCTGGCTAAATTACAATGGCAGCGTACTCGAAGTTGCGTGCAACCAAGCTTAGCCAAAAACTCTTCAGCAGCATCTACTCTCGCCAATTTCTCCTCAGTTAAAATCTCACCATAAGGAATTCGCGACGCCAAGCAAGCGGCTGATGATTTATCCCATGTAACAATACCCAATTTATGTGACAATTCCCTGATATCTGATTTTGTTAGCTCCGCGTAACGTAAGGGGCTGACAATTTTCAATTCCTCCAAAGCACGCATTCCCGGCCTATAGTCTCTAGTGTCATCTAGATTAGAACCGTCAGCTATTGTCTTTATTCCTTTCTTTGCTGCTTCTTGCTGCAGTAAAGAAAATATAGCTTTTTTACAATAGTAACATCTGTCAGGTGGATTTTGGGCTACAAATGGAATTTTCAAAACATCAACTGTTAATATCTCGTGAGCTATACCTAATCGTTGAGCAAACTGTCGTGCAAATTCAGTTTCTGCAGGGGGATTAAAAACAGATTGCACAGTTATGGCAAGCGCCTTATCTCCAAGTTCCTGCCTAGCCACCGTGGTCAAAAAGCTGGAATCCACGCCTCCTGAAAATCCTATAACAACACTACCCAACTCGTGTAAATAAACTTTCAATTTCTCGTATTTTTCTTCAATGTTCACTATCTTTACCTCGTGCACCGGCGTGCTTTTTACGCCAAATTAAATAACCCACACCGCTAGACAAAAGTATTAATGCCAGCCAGCCTGCAGCCTTAAATGGATTACAATAAGTAACAGTTGCCTGCATTGGAGTATCCTCTCCCATAGCTAAAACCCATGTCATAGTTTTACCATCTTCAGAAACAATTGCAGCATTACTGCTAGTTGCCCTAGTAGGAAGTTTTAAAACAAAGCGCAAATCAATTTGCTTGATCAAATTTTGCATCAACCATTGTTCGTTGGTCTTAAGATTTTTGCCTTGATTAGTTTTTAAGTTCAGATGAGTATTAACAGTTACTGTATCAAACAGCAACCCTCCTGCTACTGTAACTATGGGATTGGCACTATCAGCTTCTTTTGACGTTCCCCCCGTTTTCTCTTTTTTGGTTCCCTGCACAGCCTTTTCCAATTTGTCGAACCGAAAAGCATCTAACACTTTGGAATTTTGCACATCGCTAATATTATTATAGTGTTTATGTGCTAAAAATCCCGTCATGTCACCATCTGCTACGTCACTAACCGCATATCCATCCTTGCTGAAATCGCTGCGGAAAGAATCAAGACCCTTAGCTAGAACAGGCACTGCCACTAACTTACAATCTATATCCGCCGCACCCATACGGGATATATCCAAGGTGATGACGCCCCTTGCACAACCGGTCAAACCTACTGTCAAACAGATTAGCAATAGCAAAAATATTTTTTTCATAGGCTAGCTCCTAACGTTTTCTATTAACCATATCCACTAATGCCTGTTCACGCAATGCTGTTTTCAATATTTTTCCCGTAGCACTTTTGGGCATTTCCGCTCTAAACAAAATTTCTCTTGGCACTTTATAAGGAGCAATTCTTTCCAATAAGTATTTGCGTAGCTCTCGTTTATCAAGCTCATAGCCTGCATTTAAAACTATGTATGCGCAAATAGCCTGCCCTCTCAATTTATCAGGAATACCAATAACGGCCGCTTCAAAAATAGCCGGATGTCTATATAATACTTCTTCTATCTCGCGCGGATAAACATTTTCTCCACTAGAAATTATCATATCCTTTAAGCGATCCACAATGAAAATAAACCCTTCTTCATCCTTGTAGGCCAAATCTCCCGTATGCAGCCAACCATCGCGCAAGGTCGTTGCCGTTTCCTCAGGAAGGTTAAGATATCCTAGCATAACATTGTCACCGCGCACGCACAATTCACCAACCTCGGATGTTCCCACTTGTTCGTCATTTTCATTTAAAATATGTACTGTAACTCCTGGGAGTGATGGACCTATAGACCCCAACTTTATAGCATTTGTAGGATTAACAGAGACTACAGGGGATGCTTCTGACAAACCGTAACCTTCTTGTACAGGTTTACCAAATTTATTTTTAAACCCTTCTGCTAAAATACGTGGCAAAGGTGCTCCACCGCTAATAAAATATCTAATACCGGCTAGTTCTTCAGGTTCTGCTCCTTTGTAGAATAATTGAATCATGGTGGGAACGCCGGCAAAAGTATTAACATTATGGGCTGCTATAAGTTTCATTGTATCTTTGAAAATATAAGTTTCCTGTATAACAATAGTAGCACCGTGGTACAACGGCCCACTTATGGAAACCGTCCAGGCAAAGCAATGATACATAGGCAATACGCACAATGCGGAATCTGTTGAATAGGTCTTTACTACCTCTGTAAATTGCATAGTATTAGCAACTAAATTCTTATGGCTAAGCATAGCTCCCTTGGGAATACCGGTAGTTCCTGAAGTATATATTATAGTGCAGTTATCGTTTTCCTCCATGGTATAATTAACAAATTCATGGTCGGTTATCTGACACATATCCTCATAGTCAAATTGCAACAGACCACTTTCATAGCCAATTTCCGCTAAAGCCTCTGTCATCTCCAATTTCTGACGTGTTACCATAAATTTCATGGAAGCATCTTTAACGATGAAAGCAACCTCTCTTGCCGCCAGCTGAAAATTGAAAGGCACTACTACGGCACCGGCTTTAATAATAGCAAAATAAGAAACTACAAAATCTGTGCAATTCTTACTGAGCAAACCAACCTTATCACCTTTTTTCACCCCGCGGCTTTGTAAATAGTTGGCCCATTGGACAACTTTTCTTCGCAACTGACCATAAGTTGTTATTTGGTTCTTAAAAATAAGTGCTGTTTTGTCTCCCGGATGCTCGGCGATAATATCAAAATATAACATTCTATAATGTCCCCCCAAATAATTTGCATATTTATCTTTATATTATACTAGACATAGTCCTAAAATGCTAAATTTTTCCTTTTTTTCTACCTCACTCTTGCATATTACCTTTAAATTAAGTAGTATTATGGTAAGAATAAAATAAAGGAGTGGCTCTCAATGACTGAAATAAAGATAGGTCTTACCGCTACAGCTATGGAAACTGTACTATATACCAATATCGCTTCTGCTTTAGGCAGCGGAAACTTGAGTGTTTATGCTACCCCCGCTATGGTCGCTCTCATGGAAAAAGCAGCCTGTAATGCCCTAAATCCCTACTTAGAATCAGATTCTTCCAGTGTAGGAATTAGTATGAACATTACTCACGACTCTGCAACCTTACCCGGCAAAATCATTACCGCCACAGCAGAATTAGTGGAAATAGATGGTCGCAAACTAACCTTTAAAGTAAGTGCACAAGATGAATATGGAATTATTGGTAAGGGTACACATCAGCGTTTTATTGTCAACAAAGATAAATTTATTGCTAAATTAAAAAATAAAGAGAGCAAATAAAAATTACTCCTACGGGAGTAATTTTTATTTGCTCTCTAATGTTTTATATTACTCTTCTAGCGAAGAATACTCTGCAAAAATGTTTGTAACCGTTCATTTTTAGGATTATCAAAAATAGCATCCGGGGTCCCTTGTTCTTGCACAATACCATCAGCCATAAAGATTACCTTCTTGGCAACTTCTCTGGCAAAACCCATTTCATGTGTAACAACCACCATGGTCATATTTCCATCAGCCAAGTTACGCATAGTCTTTAAAACTTCTCCTGTAAGTTCAGGATCCAAAGATGATGTAGGTTCATCAAAAAGCATAATATCAGGATTCATCGCCAAAGCCCTAGCAATAGCCACCCTTTGTTGTTGACCCCCTGATAACTGATTAGGATATGCGTTAGCTTTGTCGTCCAAACCTACTTTGGCCAAAAGTTCTAGGGCTATAGGCATAATTTCTTCTCTAGACTGTTTCTTAACAACTAATGGAGCCTCTAAAAGATTTTCTAAAACCGTCATGTGAGGAAATAAGTTGAACTGCTGAAAAACCATGCCCATTTTTCCGCATATTTTTCTAGATTCAACAGCGGAAGCATATTCGCCATCTTTGACTAAATAACTATTTTCAATGGAAATAGAACCACCATTAACTACTTCTAAACGATTTAAGCAGCGCAAAAGTGTACTTTTTCCCGAACCGGATGGTCCAATAATTGCAACTACCTCGCCACGGCCAAGCTCTAAGGTAATTCCTTTTAAGACTTCCAACTCACCATAACTCTTTTTAACATTTTCCATCTTTATTATAGCTTCATTCATATTTCCCACCTACTCCTCATATCTAGCGTAGTGTTTCTCTAGCCAATTAAACACTCTGGTAACCCCAAAGGTCATCACTAAATAAAAACAAGCTGCAATAAAAAAAGGTGTCATATCAAACTCTCTTTGTACAATGGTACGTGCTGCTCGCAATAGATCATTCATAGCTAATACATAAACTAAAGATGTATCTTTAACCAAAGTAATAGTTTCATTCCCTATAGGAGGTAAAACCCTTTTTATCATCTGTGGAACAATAATACGTCGCATAGTCTGCACATAGGTAAATCCTAAAGTTTTTGCTGCTTCGTATTGCCCTTTAGGAATAGATTGAATGCCGGCACGGAAAATTTCTGCAAAATACGCCGCATAATTCAATACAAAAGCCAAAAGTGCTGAGGTTACGTCCGGAAGCCTAATACCAAATGCAGGTAAGGCAAAATACACAAACAAAAGTTGTAACATTAGTGGTGTTCCACGCATAATCCAATTATAAAATTCGACAGCCATATTAAGTGGTTTTATATCAGAAATACGTGCCAAAGCCAAAAGCAATCCAAGAGGAATAGACAAACACAAGGTTACAGCAAAAAGTGCTACAGTAATGCGACACCCCTCAAGTAGCGGTACCATCATTCTCAAAATTTCATCCATCTGTTTACACAACCCATCCAAATTTCTAAGAGTGTTATTATTATATCATATTGTACAGATAAAAAACTACGTTTTGCAATGTTAACCGGCAAATAGCTTCAAAAATCATGTTAACACTAAATAATAAGAAATTTATATATAATATATATTAGCCATAACGTAACAGTTTGCAAGTTTACATTAAAAAACCCTCGCAAGAGGGCTTTTTTGTTTTAGCTAACATTAAAACATAGTAGACAAATATACGGCAATTATTTTGCTGAGTGTATTTTTATTTGCAAAAAGTTATTAGCCGTTTTTAATGGAGCTAGGAGCATTAACATTATAAAATTCCTGGTATCTTTTAAGTTCCCGCTTCAAAAGATTCGGAGTATCAAGTCCATATGGGCAATTTTGTTTACAGTGTCCACATTCTATACAATTATTGATTAAATCCATTTTTTCCTTAAAGCTGTCTTCCATGAATTTTTGGTAAGGTGCCCGCTTTAATAGTAATGATATTCTTGCTTGGGTAGGTATTTCTATCCCTACCGGACAGGGCAGACAATATCCACATCCTCGGCAAAAATCTCCTGCAAGTTCAGCCCTATCTTGTTGTATAATTTTCCACATTGCTGCGTCCAAGACAGGAGGATTCTTTTCTAACTCTATAAACTCATCCAATTCAGATATTTTTTGAATTCCCCATATTGGTACCAAATTATCAAATTGTCTTAAAAATGCAAAGGTACTAGCAGCATTAGTAATTAATCCACCAGATAAAGCCTTCATGGCAATAACACCAACGCCGTTTTCTTTACATACATCAATAAGTTTTAAATCTGCCTCCGCTGAAATAGAATTCAAGGGAAATTGTATAGTGTCATACAATTTTGATTCTGCTGCCTGCACGGCATTTTTTATATCATGATTTGTTATACCGATAAAGCGAATCATGCCTTTTTTCTTCGCTTCCAGTAACCCTGCATAAAGGCCTTCCTGATCTTCCGGATTAGGCAACTCTTTAGGGTTATGTAATTGATAAACATCTATATAGTCTGTTTTTAAATTTTTAAGACTAGTTTCCAAATGATTAAATAACGTTTTTTTATCTTTGGCATGGCTTTTAGTGGCAATGATTATATTATTTCTTACATCAGATAGTGCATAGCCAATTTTTTCTTCACTATCTGAGTACTGCCTTGCAGTGTCAAAAAAGTTTATACCATTATCGTAAGCCTTTCTTAGTATGGATTTAGCCGTTTCAAAAGTAACTCTTTGTATGGGCAATGCACCAAATCCACTTCTGCTTACCATTAAATTAGTTTTGCCCAACCTTATTTTGTCCACCCAAACTCCTCCTTTTTTACGCTAGCTGAATCCAAAAACATCGTTTTATTCTACTGCAAGATCCCTTATTTCTAAGGGTCCAACTTTTTATTTAAAGCAAGATATTATCTATATTCTATCACATTAAAATGCAAATAAAAAAACAGAGAATTTTTATAGTAAAATTCTTAACAAAAATCAGTCTCATTTAATGATCTAAAAATATAGGTCACAAAATTAAATACTCATAAAAGCAAAAGGACCAATGGCTATGCCATTGGTCCTTAAAATTTAATGTTATTTCAAAATATCAGAGCCAAACCATTTTGTACTTATCTTCCCTGCTGTCCCATCTTTCTTCATTTCATTCAAGACCTTTTGTACTTCTCCTTGCAATTTTGTATCATCTTTGCGGAAACCAATGCCAAAATCACCAATAGGTCCTACAGGTGTAGGCAAACAAACAAATTTATCAGGTTTCTTACTCATATAGTAACGGCCAACAATTTCATCAGTTATAATAGCGTCCAAACGGCCTGCTTCTAAATCCATCATAGCGGCAATACAATCAGGATATTTTTTAACTTCTTTAAGCGTAGCGGCAAAAGCTTTATCATTCTCCAAGTTTTGTTCAGCAGTAGAAGCACTTTGCATGCCTACAACCTTACCTTTCAAATCAGCTTGCCCCTTAATAGCAGAACCCTTAGCTATGAAAATAAGTTGTTTACATTCCATATATGGATCACTGAAAAGCATATTCTTTTTACGTTCTTCCGTAATGTTTAGACCATTCCAGATACAATCAATGCGGCCACTCTTTAATTCAGCTTCTTTACTAGACCAATCAATGGGCTTAAATTCCACAGGACGGCCAAGACGTTTAGCAGCCTCTTTTGCCATGTCAATATCAAAGCCAACTATTTCATTTTTTTCATTTTTGAATCCCATAGGTGGAAAATTATCATCGAGACCTACAACTATTTTTTTGTTACTATCTTTCTGAGTAGCGGCCTTTTTATCCCCACCACACCCTGCAATGAGACCTGCAGTAATCATTACTGCCAACATAAACACCATAACTTTTTTCACGTAACAAACCCCCTCGATTTTACTTACTTGTTTATTATAATTTAGTAATTATAAAAAGTAAACTACTATTGTTTTGGTGTGTTAATAATTAAGGCCATAAATACAAGATCTGAACTTTCAGTGTTTTTTAGGCCATGGGATCCACCATCATAACAAAAAGTAACATCTCCGGCAACAACAGGTACTTCTTCTCTATTGTCTGTATATATACCTTTACCGGACAATATATAATATGTTTCGTTATTGCCCTTGTGCTGGTGATAACCCAGTGCGCATCCTGGTTTTAAAGTTACTTGCGCAAACATAGGACTTTGCCCTTGAAAAAGCTCCTCATCAACAATATGCTCAATAATAACATTCCCTGTTTCTTTGTTTTCTCTTATTTGTTTTTTCTTTTCATGAAAAACTGCCATCTGTTATACCCCCTCCTGTTTCTTTTCTGTCTCTAAACTATAGTCCTTACCATCTGTAACAATTCTAACGTCTCCGTCTACAAAAGTTCCATAGAACTTAATGTTATGAGACTTAATACGCTCCACAGTTTTTTTGCTGGGATATTTATCCGCAGCCGCCCTATTTTTTATACCATAACTAGCAACTGCTACTTGTGGATTAACAACGTTCAACCAAGCATCACTGGTTGATGCATTACTTCCATGATGACCAACTTTAAGTACATTGGATTTTAGTTCATCTTGAGGATAAAGTCTAATTATATGTTCTTCGGACTCCTTATAACTATCAGCAGCAAACATCATAGAAAAGTCTTTATACACTAGTCGCATGACCAAACTGTTTGGATTAAGATTAGTATCACCAGGCACTGTAATCTTTTGCTCCACAGGCCATAACACTTCAAAATAGGCCCCATCTGCAATAGGGATTTTCATAGGTGCCTGTATCTTAGTTTTAGTAATATGCTTATCAGCTATAAGCTTGAGAATTTTAGGATAAAGCTTGGAATCAGGTTTAATAAGTTCTGTATCATACACCTGTTTAATCTTAAAACTATTTAGCAGTGCCGGCATCCCACCAATATGATCTTTGTGTGGATGCGTCATAAATATTATGTCAAATTTGTCAACGCCAAGAGCACGCAAATGTCCAACCAAATTATTGCTGTTTTCCTTTAGCCCTGTATCTATTAAATAATTTTTACCGCCTATTTGAATAAGGATAGAATCTGCCTTACCGACGTTCATAACATTAACAACAAGCTTTTTAGACTGTACATTATTTTGCAAAGTTGCCATTTTTACTGCCGGCGCTTGTTTTTTTGCGTCTGCACTAATATTGGTTTTACAACCGGCAAAAGAAAATATAATACTTAAGCAAACCAGTAACCGAACCCATATGTTTAGCATCGGCCTAGCCTCTTTTCATTTTACTCCGTTATTTCTAATTTTAATTTATCATTATCCTGAGCGGCTGTTTCAAATACCTCTAACAAACGTTCACCATATTCACCTAAGCTGTCTTCCTCAGCAATTTTATTGGAAATTATGATTTTAGTTTTTTCATCAACTTCTGTCAAACAATCATATAGTGCATCCAAGTTAGCACCATAATGATTCGGAAAAGAAAAAACATCTCCCAAATATTCTTGCAGTTCCTCCGGTGTAGAAAAATCCCCAGCCATTATATGTATTTTTTTCATAAATATTTCCCCCTAATATAGCTTTTCAAAATTTTTATAATGATCTCCAGAATAATATATATTTCCATCATTAGAAAAAATTATCCGTTTGGAGCCCCGATTACCCTTAATGTAATCAATATCACATTCTCTATATGTGCGGCCTGCGACAACAGGCAATTTGTCCTCAAAGTTACCGAACTTATCGCCGCCAATACTCTTACCAGGTGCTACCTCATCTAACGTCCCCTTATGCTTCCACCCCAATTTCATGGCTGTTTTCTTTGTTATAAAATTACTAGGCAATTTATTGTAAGTATGAAGGTAAAGAGCTACATCGTCTCTAGAAGTGTATACCCCGTTTTCTTCTATTTGCACAGTTGCCTTTGGCAATATTGAATCAGAAGAATTATTTATGGTGGTATTCTTACCACACCCTATAACAACTATTGTTAAAAGCACCATGCCAACTAAAAGTGCCAGCAATCTTTTCATAACCCTTACCTCCCTCTAATCAACTGAGAGTAAAACCGCAGGTATTACTTTATGTTTTTTTGCGCAATAGCAATTAACCCATAGCCATTATTACGCACAAAAGCAAAAACGTCAATACTATTACATTATTAAAGTACTTTCAATTATTGTTTTATTAAATCTTCATTTTGTTCTTTATTTTACTTTTTCTTTATAAATAATTGCATAAATACCGGCAACAAGGACCGCTCCACCTAGGATATTCCCCAAAGTTACAGGCAATAAATTGTTCATAAAAAATGTTTCCCATGTGGCATGTAAAGGAACCGCTCCACTCACAGCTAAGTAACGAGGGTCGCTTCCCGTTAATATTCCTAGGGGTACAAAAAACATATTAGCCACACAATGTTCCATACCCATAGCAACGAAAGCCATAGTAGGAAACCAAAGTGCTATAATTTTTCCGGTAATATCCTCGGCTGCTGAAGCTGCATACACCGCAAGACAAACAAGCCAGTTGCACCCTACAGCACGCCAAAAAGCATCTCCAAAGCTTAAGGCACATTTACTATTGGCAATGCTTACAATTGAATTAGCCCAAGGCATCGTATTATGTCCCGCAGAATTTATAGTTTCAAAAATTATTCCACTACTATAAGCCATAAAGTAGGCTACAAATAAAGCTCCCACAAAATTGCCACTCCAAGAATAAATGCCGCTTTTGCAAGCGGATACAATAGAGATGTTTTTGCGATAACCTGCTGCCGCCAAAGACATGCAGTTTCCAGTAAACAAATCCGCTCCGCAAACTATAACCAGCATCAGTCCTAAAGGGAAAACCGCGGCAAAAACAAGTTTAGCCATGGATCCCCACACAGATATTGGCAAAAATGCCGCACAACGAATTGCCAAAAATCCCCCCAAAGCAATATATGCTCCGGCTAAAAAGGTTAGTCCGCAAGTCCCTGCAAAAGACTGTTTAGTTCTACCTACCCCACCTCCAACAATTGTGTCTAAAAGTGCATTAGGTGCTTTAAATGTCATTGTAAACCTCCCATAAAATTACTTATTATTAGCCACACTACATAATTCTCTAATATTTTCAGAGGAGCTTTACCAACCATGAAACTCTTCAGAAGTCATTATATATTACCCAAATTTGTCTTTCAATATGTTTTTCACAAAAAAGTTCCTATTCATGCAGGAATAGGAACTTTTTTTATTTCACAACCGGAATTTTGATTGCCTTTAATGTAAGTTCTGCATTAGCATCCAGCAAAAGTGGCTCAGCTTTAACTAGCGCTTTATTATTGACACTGCTGTCAGCATAACCAATACCGCCTGTACTACAATCCTCAACACGCAAACCGGATTTGAATTTTTCATTTACTATATCATCAATAATTGAATAAACGGCATTATCTACGCGCTTAAGAGCGCTAGTTAAAATATAAGGGCGAGCTTCTTCCGGTGCTGTATCCCTTTGATTTGTATCACAACCAATTGCCAATTTTTTCACTTTGGCAGCGGCAATAAACAATCCTTTGCCACTCATACCGGCTGCATGAAATATAACGTCTACACGTTCACCATACATCTGCAAAGCTTTTTTCTCCAACTTCTCAGGATCCGTAAAACTCCCCACAAAATCACTTTTAACCTTAATAGCAGGATTGACGTAATAGGCGCCGGCCTTATAACCACTTAGTAATTCTTGATTTGAACGAAGATTTTTGTAGCCGCCAATAAATCCGATATTTTTAGTATTTGTAGTAGCACCGGCGGCAATTCCTGCTAAAAATCCCGCTTCCAAATCATTGAATTTCACACATAACAAATTAATCATACCTAAATTTTTATCCCCGTCAATGACTACAAATTTTGTTTTCGGTCTACTTGCAGCAAGTTTGGCAAAAATAGGTAGATAAACATCACCTAGCCCAATAATAAAATCATTTTTATTACCAAGTTTAGTAATATCCTCTACACTAAGTTTGTCTGCTTTCTTATTTATGAAAACATCCATATTTAATTTTGGTGCAAAACTAGTCATGGCTCTATTCATGCCTTCGTAAGCCATTTGATTAAACCCTTGATCGTTAGTTGGGCCTCCATAGCATATAAGTCCTTGTACATCTGCAGCTTGCACTGCTGTATTTAACATTAAAGACATAACTAGGGTTAACAATAAAATTTTACCTGTCTGCCACTTCATGGTTTAATCGCTCCTTTATTTTTTGCCTGCATAGCCATTTCCTTACTGGTCTTAAAAAGTCTGGCTATACTGGAAATAAGCAAGATTCCTAAGGCAATAGCAGTAGCATCCAAAGATGCTTGAACCATTTTTTCCATGCCCACATTATATGCGTTTAGCATAAAAAAATTCATAGCACGATACAATGGTAATCCAGGGACCAAGGGAATGATACCCGGAATAGAAAAGACTGTTACCGGTTCTTTGAATATCCGTGCAAAAAATTCACTTATTACCGCCAAAATTATTGTACCCATGAAATTACTAAACATAGAACTATAGCCCAAACCATCTTTCAGATAAATATAAATAGCAAATCCTATAGCCCCTACTAGTCCTCCTGGTATAAGTACTCTGCGCGGAGTGTTAAAAAGTTTACCAAAGGCTATGGTCGCTATAAATGCAAATAATATAGAAATTAGCATTGTAACCTCCTATGCATGCCAAATACCTAATACTGCCGCCATGCCTATAGCTAGTCCCCCTACTAACAATAGGGCTTCGCTAACGCGAGTATTCCCGCTCATCAAATCCCCTGCCATATAATCCCGCAAACCGTTGGTAAATGCTACCCCTGGTAAAAATGGCATAATAGCGCCAACTGTCATTTTCTCCATGCTATTGCCCGGAATAATTTTTTGAAAAATCAGAGCTACCGCACACAAAATAACCCCAGCCAAGGTTGTTTCCCAAAAGCTGCTGGGACGAAAAGGTGAAATCTGTTTTAAAACCAACATAGCAATAGCGGCCGCAAAAAAAGCTCCAATAAACTCGTAAACATCACCGCCAAGAACTACAGCAAAGCAAGCAGCAGCTAGTCCTGAAGATATGGTCTCTACATAATACGGTCTAGGAGGCCTCTCTAATTTTTCCCGCAATATATTCATTGTTTCTTCATAATCATACTGCCAATCATAAAAGCTAAAAGCCAGTTTATTTATTTCGCTAATAAGACCTAAATCCGTACCCCGCCTGTTCACTCTATACATGCAGGTAAAGCCGCTGGCGACCTCATTACTGACAATAATAACCGATGGTGTGCAAAACACTGACACCGTATCCATTCCTCTTAAATTGCACATTCTTACTATAGTGTCTTCTACCCTATAAGTTTCTGCTCCACTGCAAAGCAAAATTTTACCGGCAGTAATAGCAATTTCCAAAACTTGTTCTTTCGTCATCGCCATAATCTTTTCGCAAGTCATATTGCACCCCTTTGTACAGATACATACGTCATGTCCGATAACTATTTATACATTAAAAATTGTTTTTATTGCTGCTTTAAATTTATTTGCTCCACCCATAGAAGGATGCGGAACGGTATTACAAGCTACACCGTATTTAGCCAAAGTTCCTGCCGCTTTTTGTCCTATAGCAATTACTTCCATATCGGGGACCAATCCCAATAACATTTTAGCGTAAACAATTCCAATATCAAGCTCTGCTTTAGAAGGTGTCCTATTAGTTAAAACTTTACCAGCTTTATATGGATGAAAAGGGAAAATATTCCACAATATACTCTGAAAAGGCGATAAACCATGTTGAGCTAATTGCCCCCACATAACAGTAGCCGTAGGTTCATTAAACCCTTCTTCTCGCTGTTTCTTATTGAGCAACTGACTGCTTGGGTTACTAGTTCTCTGGTAATTCCATTCACCCAACACCACTTCCGGCGACACTGTAGGATGAAAACCTAGCAATATTCGTTCACTAGTCATTGCCATTCCTGAAAAATGGCCTCCTTGATAACCTAACCCTTCGGCAATAAACAGATACTTTGCGTTTCTGCGCAAAGTTAAATATCGCAGCAAGTTGTTTGCCCTAATCGCCGGTGCCTCAGGTCCTATATCACAAATAGCATCATAATCTGCCCATGGATTAAAAGTTTCTTCACCCTTGTATGCTTGTAATTGTTTTACAAAATTTTCCATTATTCTAAACTCTCCATTATTTGCTCCCATTTTACCATAAGTTTGGCAATAGTTGTTTTATATTCTTCATATTCTTTTGCCATGTCCGCACTAGCTTCAAAAGACGTTTGATTAGACGGATCAGCAATTTTCGCTTCCAACACCTTAAGCATTGCTTCTTGTTCACGAATATTAAGTTCAATTTTAGGCAAAAGCTTTTCCGCCTCGCTTTGACTATAGCGTTTTTCTTTTTGCGAAACGGCGATTATTTGTTTGTTAACACTTTGTTCTTGCTTGCTTGCCCCAGTGGCAGGTTGAGCCACTAGTTCAGCCTTCTTTTTTTCTCTTTGTTCGAGATAAAAATCGTAATTTCCCTTATAATCATGCATAGTCCCAGCATCAATTTCCCAAATTCGTTCAGCTACTTCATTTACCAAATAACGATCATGACTGACTAATAACACTGTACCATCAAAAGTTTCCAAGGCAGCTTCTACGGCTTCCTTAGCCAAAATATCCAAATGGTTGGTAGGTTCATCTAGGAGCAGGCAATTTGCACCGTCTAGGACCAATTTCAAGAGTACCAGCCGTGCCTTTTGTCCACCGGACAGCGTTCCTATCTTTTTGAATACTTCCTCACCCCTAAAAAGCATGCTTCCCAAGAGTTTGCGGGTCTGTTCGTCTGTATAACCATATTCATTAAGAAAATTGTCCATAATAGTTTCGTTTGCATTCAAACGTTCATAACTTTGGGAAAAATAGCCTATTTGTACCCTATTACCAATCTTAGCCGTACCCCTTAAAGGAGCTATTTCTTGCAAAATCGTTTTTAATAGGGTGGTCTTACCTGCCCCATTAGCGCCTAAAACAGCAATTTTCTCGCCACGTGTAAGGACTAAATTAATATTTTTAACTAAAACGTTTTCTCCGTAACCAACATTCAGATCCTCTAGCACGATTACCTTTTCTGCCGATTCCGCTGCCTTTGGCAAACGCAGTGTAAACTCTTCAGTCTGCACAGGTGCTTCTATTCTCTCTAAGCGGTTCAACTGGGACTGGCGGCCGCGAGCCATTTTGCTTTTAATTCCCGCTTTAAACCGTCTTATGTAATCTTCTGTCCGTACTATATATTCTTGTTGAGCCTCATAGGCAGCTTCACGTGTTACTATTTGTATTTCTTTCTGTGCCAAATACTTCGTATAATTCCCTTTAAAATGTGCCAGAGTCTTTGCTTCCATTTCCAGAATTTTTTCTGCCACATTATCCAAGAAAAATCTGTCATGACTTACTACCAAAAGACCGCCTTTAAATTCTTGCAAATATTTCTCCAGCCATTCAGTCATTTTAATATCCAAATGATTTGTAGGTTCATCCAAAATTAAAAGATCAGGAGAATTTACTAGTGCTGCCGCCAACATAATTCTGGTTTTTTGTCCCCCGGAAAAATGCTCGGCATTTTTATGCCACACTTCTTCCAAAAAGCCTAGGCCAATTAAAACCCTTTTAATATTAGACTCATAGTGGTAGCCATCTAGCTGTTCATATTTAAGTGTGGTTCTTGCATAATCTGCCAACACCTCTTCCAGTTTTGCTCCTGGTTTTGTTGTAGCAGCCAAAGTTTCCAGCCTCGCCATTTTTTCACGCAATTTTACAATATCCTGACAAGAACCAAGCATAAACTCCCAAAGTGAACCTGCTCCCATATCAGCAAAACCCTGCTGAACATATCCTAAACGCAAGTCACTTTCATAGCTGATGTTGCCTTCGTCCACAGTTTCCGGTTGCAAAAGACAGCGTAAAAGAGTTGTCTTCCCACTACCATTTACACCAACTAATCCAACTTTTTCACCTTTACTAATAGTAAAGCTAACATTTTTAAAAATACTATGAATGCCAAAACTTTTGGCAATATTATCCACTACTAATTGCATTAATTAACCTCTTTCATAAAACTATTAAGAGAGGGGCTGCAAAACCTCCCCTCTCCTATATTTTGCTGCTTACTCTAAATAGCCTTTGGGATGGCTGGAGTGCCATCTCCAAGCTGTTTCTACTATATCTTCAATTTTGCTGAATTGTGGTTCCCACTTGAGTTCTTTTTTTATTTTAGCTGAAGATGCCAATAGAATTGCAGGATCACCCGCTCTTCTTCCCTGCTCAGCTACAGCAAAATCTTTACCGGTAACTTTTTTCACCGTACTAATAATTTCACGCACAGAAAATCCCTGTTCGGAACCAAGATTATATACTTTGCTGCTACCACCATTGTACAAATGCTGAAGTGCTAACACATGGGCTTTGGCCAAATCACACACGTGAATGTAATCACGAATACATGTTCCATCAGGTGTATTATAATCCGTGCCAAAAATAGAAACACTGCTATGAATACCCTGTGCAGTTTTAATTACCAGGGGAATTAAATGACTTTCCGGATTGTGATCCTCACCTATATTACCCTGTGGTGCTGCTCCTGCGGCATTGAAATACCTCAAGGAAACATAGCGCAAATCATAGGCCAGTGAATAATCACTTAACATTCCTTCAATAATTAGCTTCGTGCGCCCGTAAACATTTGTCGGGGCTAATTTTGTATCTTCTGCAATTGGGCACTTATCAGGTTCGCCATAAACTGCGGCCGTAGAAGAAAAGATGATCATATCTACCCCTGCCGAACGCATAGCATCAAGCACACCCAACGATCCTGCCACATTATTATAATAATATTGACCGGGATTTTCCATTGATTCCCCTACCAAACTACTAGCAGCAAAATGCATCACCGCATCAATTTCATATTCACCCATAACATGCTTTAAAAAATTCATGTCATGAATATCCCCTTCAATCAGCTGCACGTCTTCTGATACTGCACTAGCGTGCCCTGTGGAAAAATTATCGTATACAACAGGCTTATGACCACTTTTCACCAATTCTTCCACTACATGGGAGCCTATATAACCGGCTCCGCCTGTTACTAAAACATTCATCTCTACACTCTCCTATACTTCTTTGCCGCCCATAATAGCTAGGACTTCAACAGTCTTCTCTTGCAATAATTTTTCATCGCCGCGGGTTTCAACATTTAGACGCATTACCGGTTCCGTATTAGAAATCCGAATGTTAAAACGCCACTTAGCATATTCTACACTAATACCATCTAAATAATCCAATTTAGCATCAGCATATTTCTTCTCAATTTTAGCCAATACTTCACCGGCATTTTCTACTTTTCGATTAATCTCGCCACTGCAAGGATACAAAGCAACTCTTGCCTCTACGAGTTGTGCTAAAGTCTTTCCTGTTCTGCTCATAAGTTCTGTAACCATCAGCCAAGGAATCATACCGCTGTCACAATAAGAAAAATCCCTAAAATAATGATGAGCAGACATTTCGCCGCCATAAATAACACCATTGGTACGCATACACTCTTTAATGAAAGCATGTCCGCTTTTACAACGCACCGGTTGTCCCTTAAATTTTTCTATGATTTCTTCCGTATTCCAAGTCAAGCGGGGATCATATAGTATTTTCTCACCGGGATTTTTTTCCAAGAAAACTTGTGCCAACAGGCCAACCAAATAATATCCCTCAATAAAGTTCCCCTTTTCATCAAAAAAGAAACAACGGTCAAAGTCACCATCCCACGCAATTCCTAAATCTGCTTTTTTATCTATAACTACCTTTGAGGTGACGGCTCTGTTTTCTGGCAGCAAGGGGTTCGGAACTCCGTTAGGGAACGTACCATCCGGTTTTTCATTTATTTTTATGAATTCAAAGGGTAATTTCTTTTCCATCTTTTTTATTACGGCCCCAGCACCGCCATTACCGGGATTAACCACTATTTTTAATGGCTTTAAAACTGACGTATCAACATAAGTCAAAATATGTTTAATATATTCAGGCATAATGTTATATGTTTCTATCTTGCCTACCTTAGTACCTGGATAAATACTATCCGGAATTGCTCCGTTAACTACCATTCTGGCAATATCCTTAAGTCCTGTATCCTCGGATATTGGTTTTGCTCCGCGGCGAACAAGCTTCATTCCATTGTAATTAGCAGGATTATGACTGGCAGTAACCATAATGCCACCATCTGTCTTTAAATGAGCGGTAGCAAAATAAATCATTTCCGTTCCGCACTGACCAATATCTATAACATTAGTCCCGGCATGTCGCAATCCCTCAGCCAAAGCGTTTGTTAATTTTTTGCCGGTTGTCCTTATATCGCGTCCTATTACCACGGATTTAGCCCCTAACATTACAGCGAAAACACGCCCTACGCGATATGCCATTTCTTCGTTAACTTCAGTAGGGACAATCCCACGAATATCATAGGCCTTAAAAGCTTTTTCACTAAACATCTCTTGTTCTCCTATTCTATATTTTCTTTCCCAGACATTCTAACCAAATTAAATTCTACATGTTACAAGCAAAATCCTGCTGCCTTTGTATCTGGTATTATAAATTAACTTTAATTCTGATAATGGTGCAAAAAACAGTTGCTATACTCGCAAATTGTACAGTATATTTAAAGCCTTTAATTTTAATATGTTTATTGTTCTTTTTTTATAGCATTTAACGTTTTTTCATCTGAAGCTCTCCGCCAATAATCCCACCCATTTTTATTTCCACCTAATACAAATTCTGCTGCTGTATTGGGAGAGTCAAAGGTTATATCATCCTTAAGCAGATATTTTCCATCCTTCAAAAAAATCCCATTATTCTCGCGCAATTCTTCTCTAAGCTCGCTTGCTGATTTTGTTTGAGGAGCGCCCTTATCCAGCAAAATATTGCTGCCTGCCTTAACGCGAAGATTTTTATCACTGCCATAAAAATAACCGTAAGCCAGCACTTTGCTATCGTTAATAATTACCACGTCAAAATCTTGCCTAGTTTCCACATAATTGCTGACGTCAATTGGAAACAATTTCAAAATTTCATTTATGATAGCATCAGTGCGCGCGTCTATTTCACTAAAACCCCATTTCTTTTTTTTGAAGAAGTATTCATTCATCTTAATATGACTACTTTTATGTAATATTTCTTTTTTAACGGCAAATGATCTATTGCCCATAACTGTGTTATCTACTTTGGCAGCCAAAGTTAAATTACCAAGCCGATTCACATAGGAAACATACTCCTCAAAAGACGCATTATTTACTTCCGTCCATGCCGCCCCCTTAGTTTGAGGCATGACATGTTCAATACTTAAACTTCCCTGCTCTATAGGCACATTACTTTTTTTCAACTCTATCTTTTCTAAAATCCAGCGTATATTTTTTAAATTATAGGCGTTTGCCGTTTTTAAATAGTTTTTGATATCAGCATCATCCGGAATATAAGAAGTTTTCTGCCTAGTTGAATTAATCAAAACATCCTTGCAAATCTTATAGAAATTTTTATACCCCTCTTTAGCACACTTTTCTCTAACTAAGCGTAAATATGTAGGGAAATAACGGCTAATATCATTAGTATCCAAATTAGTAATATAGCGTCTTATTAAATATATGTTTATAAGCCTAATAACGTTACTTGCTTCCTCAGCTTTAATATTTCCTTTACGCAGCAGTTCCATAACCTGCATAGTAAAAGGTGCCGGCATATCTGAACGCAAAACTCTATAATTAAGCAACTCTTCGCCTAATACATCTGATTCATTAGAATAATATAGCCTGTAGTAATGTTCACCAAACCGCAAAATATCTTGTAGTAAAGAAACTTCATCGAATTTTTCTAGTTGTTCATTCCAATATTTTTTGAACTCACTATACACATTTTTTTTAGACGTTAAATACATTTGTTTATTAGCAAGGTATAGTCGCAAAAAGCTCTCCAAATCCCTTGGATTGGGTAACAAATTTTCTAACTTTCTCCAATAGTTCGTATACAACTTTTCTTGAGTATCATTGTCCTTATTCATTAAAATATAATTTCTAATTAAGTCTGCCGCTATTAATTCCATCCCGGTAGAATTTATGCTTTCGAAAATCTGCTGCGGATTATCTCCATCTTGTTCTTTAAGCAGAATGGAAATAATCTGTAAGCGTTTTATAGCATCTATTATTTGGTCATAAGAAAACCCTCTGTCTATCCATTGACAAACTTGCTCTTTGCAAAAAGCATAGTTCAAACTGACATTCGACGTTGAATGTAAATTATCATTACCCAGTGCAATCTCTTTATAATCATCGTCATCTGATACTGAAGGTTTTAACCGCAATTTATAATTATCTTCTATCTCCCTGTTTTCCAGATAATTGTTGTTAATTGCGCTGGCAATGGCATCATTTCCACGTTCCCTTGCCACATGTTTTATAGCATATAAAAGAAGCATCAGAGTGGTAAGCCTCTGCTGTCCATCAACAATAGACCGCTCTTGACCATTAAGGGTATCTTTAGTAACGCAATATACCAAACTACCGACAAAATGCTGTCTGTGTGGGTTTTCTAAAAGAATTTCTATGTCATTAATGAATTGTTTTACTTGGTCTTCGCGTTTCCAATTATAATTTCTTTGGTAAACAGGAATGACATACTGCGCTCCAACGCTTAACCGCAAAAATCCATCTAAAAATCCTGCATTTTCCGCCTTCATGTACCCACCTCTTTCACTGCTCAAAATCAAATAACTATCAATATTTCAATCCTTAGGATTATTTACACAAAGTAAACCCATTACACTTACTTATTTCTCGCTCTTTAATTAAATTCCTTCTTTAGTATTTTTTTATAAGTAAAACTAAAGCGAGAATAATTAGTTTTACTATGTTATAAAGCAGTAAATACATATTTAAAATAAATCATGGAGAAAAAACTATAGATGGGTTTCGCAACAATCTTGCGAAACCCATCTATGATAATTTTTAAAATTGCCTTCAATTGTTTTTTATCTTAAATATATGATTTAATGAACTTTTTCACAACATTAGGGTCTGTTTTACGCTCAAGCAAGGGAATTGCTGTCTTTAAAACTTGATTCTTCTGATGATAGGCAAGTTTTTTCTCTCTATAAAGAATTCCCAGTGGAATTTTTTCCCCAAACTCCATTGTTTTTTCCATAGCAGCGGCTTTATTTTCGCAATCATAAGATTCGTCAAGCTCATAAACCCGTTTATTATACCAGCCAAAAGTATTAATCTTATTAAAGCTAACACACGGCTGAAGAATATCCACTATGGCATACCCATTATAGGAAATAGCCTGTTTCATGATATCTATAAGTTGTTCTTTATGCCCAGTAAAGGCACGTGCTACAAATCCCGCACCTGCAGCAATCGCCAAAAGCATTGGATTAAGCGGCTCGTTAAAATTTCCATCTGTCTGAACCCCAGTAACCATACCAACCATAGAAGTTGGAGATGCTTGCCCTTTTGTCAATCCATAGACCTGATTATCATGAACAAAATGCGTGATATCGACATTCCTACGAATATTATGAATAAAATGGTTTCCACCTTCACCATAAGAATCACCATCTCCTGTGTCAACTATTACTGTCAAATTTTCGTTGGCAATTTTTGCGGCAACAGCCGCTGGCAAAGCACGTCCATGCAATCCACAAAAAGCATTCGCACTTATATATTGCGGAGTTTTTGCCGCTTGCCCAATACCTGCAGCCATTAATACCTTTGCTGGATCTTTGCCCAATTGTTCAAGTGCCTCTTTTAAACATTCTAGAATAACGAAATTGCCACACCCAGGACACCAAGCTGTTTCATAGGTAGAAAAAGATTCTTTCTTCATTGTACTTCCCCCTTCCTAATCCTGTCAGCAATTTCCTCACCTGAAATTTGCCGTCCATCGTATTTTAAAACGCTCTCCATACAGCATATCCCTGTTTCTTCACGAATTAATCCAGCCAACTGACCGGTTGCGTTTTGCTCAACATTAATAATACGTTTAGCCTGCGCAGCCTTTTCTTTCAGTAATTTTTCTGGTAACGGATAAACATCGCCAAAAACCAGCGCAGCAAAATGACCCTGCCGTTCTTTATTTAGCAGCCTTACCGCCTCTTCAATAGGTCCCCAGGTTGAACCCCAACCAATAAGAAGCGTATCAAAACTGTCTGACCCAATAAAATCAGGTTCCAACAATTCCTTTTTCAGACCTTCTAATTTTTTCATACGTTTATCCATCATACGAACTCGCACTTCCGCCGATTCCGTAATCCAGCCTCGCTCATCATGCTCATCGCTATCAATTACCACCAAATGTTTGCTAGTGCCCGGAATAAGTCGGGGAGAAATCCCGCTATCTGTATAATTATATCTTAAGTATTCCCCTTCTTCTGCATATTCATCTACAGGTTCTACCCTTTGGTTTTGTTCAGGCTTAAACTCCTCTGCAGTATGGGTAGCGTCACCTAGATACTGATCACTTAAAATAATAACAGGGATTTGATATTTTTCCGCCAGATAAAAAGCACGCATTGTTTGATTAAACGCATCCATACAGTTTCGTAAAGCAATAACCATACGAGGAAATTCTCCCTGTGATGCCGAAATTACAAATTTTAAGTCACTCTGTTCAGTTCGTGTGGGGAGTCCTGTTACCGGTCCCGGACGTTGAACGTCAATAACAACGACAGGAATCTCTGCCATTCCTGCAAGTCCCAGTGCCTCAACCATGAGAGAAAATCCTCCGCCCGATGTGCCTGTCATAGCCATAGCTCCTGCATAAGAGGCACCAATAGCCATATTAATAGCGGCTATTTCATCCTCCGCTTGTTCCACTACAATCCCAGCTTCATCAGCGTAAGATGCAAGAGTCTCCAAAACAGGTGTAGAGGGAGACATAGGGTAAGCCGCATAAAAGCGAAGACCTGCGGCAATAGCACCTAGTGCAACAGCCTTACTACCTGAGATAAGCATCCTATCACTATATTTGCCCTGCAAATGCGGAAAACGGTTCTCAACAGCTGCATATCCTTGTTGTACCGCTTTGATGTTACTAGCAAGATATTGCGGTTTAACGACACTCCCCAAAACGCTTTCTAACCCGTCTAAACTTTCTCCAAAAAGTTTTAAAACAGCTCCCACAGCTATACTTCCGGAAACTCGCGGGTTACCCAGTGTTTTTGCCATTGCATCCATTCCTAAACTTACTACGTGCGAATTAGAAGACGGTATTTTTCTATCACAAAGAATAAAACCATTTGCCTTAAGTTGTTCTTTATGCTCCTTAATCGTTTCCTCGTCAAGAGCCACAATGCCATCCAAACTGTCACTGTGCGAATAAATAGGCTCAGTTCCAAACCTTAGCAAGGAAAAATTATGTCCACCACGAACCCTTGACATAAAATCTCTCACGGTAAATACATTATAGCCGGATTGTTTGAGTAGTTTTTCCAAAATTGCCACCGTCGTATCAATCCCTTGACCAGCTGCGCCACCAATTAATAAGTTATACATCAGCATTTACCTCCATCAATTTATTTTAAATTTTCTTACTCATAAACAAATCATTTACTCCTTCCTCTATTATAGCCCTTAATTGTGGAAAATAAAGTATGGCCTAAATATACTAATGTAGAACAGTACTACCTGAACTTTGCAAAATTTTTACGACCCTCTTCGTAAACCACAACTCTATTTCGCCCCTCATCCTTGGCTTGGTACAAAGCAATATCTGCCTTGTTGATCAATTCATTGTAGTGCATTTCAGCACGAGGAATTATAGTAGAAACCCCAATACTCAACGTAAGATATAAAGAAACATGTGAAACATTATGTAATATTTTCAATTCTTCTATTTTCTTCCGAATATTCTCAGCAAATATTGTGCATTCCACTTTATTTCTGCCAGGAAGAATAATAATAAACTCTTCCCCACCGTAACGAGCAAGAAAATCATCTGCGCGTTCAATACTTTTGGTCAACTCTGCACTTACTTTTTTTAAAATTACATCACCACGCAAATGCCCATAAGTATCATTAAAATCTTTAAAAAGATCTATATCAATTAAGCAGCAAGAAATTAATTTTCCTTCTTCATAACAAGTTTGCCATTCTTTTCTTAACTTCTTTTCTAAATATCTCCTATTGTATACCCCTGTCAATTCATCACAATTAGAAAGACAATAGAGCAGGTAATCTTTAAAATACATTTTATCCGCGAAATAAGCTCCCATTAAATTCACAAATATTATTCCCACATACATAGCCCAAAAGCCTACCGGATCTAAAGAGGTTTTAAAAAAATGATATATAAGTGTTAACCCCACACTGAAAATTATTGGAGGAACAATTCTCAACACTCCATTATGCTGAGGGATGAGAATATATAAAAACATTATAATAGGAATACCTGCCGTTGAACCAATATATGATGATTGCAGATTAACAAGGTTCGCATAAAGTGAAACTCCTACTATAACTAGCTCCCAGACAAAAATACCTCGTTCATAACTAATAAACTTAGGTCTATGACGATTTAATACCAACCATATAATAGCTAACAAAGAGCAAACAAAACTAATCATGCGAAAAACCAGTAAAACATAATTTTCTAAACTCAATTCAATACCATCTAAAAAATAGTGCATAAGTTCATGCCCAACTGATAAACCTAAGAGCACTAATGTCAAACCAATACAAATAGCACTACTTTTGATATCGCTTTCCCACCTGCCGTTATAATAATCCTCTACCCCATATTTATGCGGTAGCATATGCTCGCTGTAGAGTTTCAAGTGAATCTCTTCTTTCCAAAACATTATGCTTTTATGTTCAAGAAACTTATATAATACAAGTTTAACACAAATACACACATTAATTTCAATAACCCATATATATCAACCATAAATGGCTAAGGTCTTTTTGACAATTAAAGATATTGACATTCTACTATAAAAAACATACTCTAAAGTTACAGGTTTTTCTTTTTCATTGTTATGTTCCCCTTTGTCTTGATATATGTTATTCAAAGTTAAGGAGAGGATGAATTATATGCCGAAACAGCAACATTTTTGGGCACTCGACTCCGAAATACTTTTAGCAAGCTTACAGACAAAAGCGTCCGGTCTTAGTACTTTAGATGCTCAAAAAAAACTTATAAATTATGGCAAAAACTCTATCGTTTCTAAAGATAAAACAGGACCATTGGTTTTATTTCTAACTCAATTTGAAAATCCCATAATATTAATCCTTTTATTTGCAACTGTAGTTTCTATTTATGTTGGAGAACAAACTGATGCTATGATTATCTTTTTCATCATAGTTTTAAGTGGGTTATTAAGTTTCTGGCAAGAATATACAGCCAATAAATCTATGGAAAAATTATTGGATATGGTGAAAATTACTACTACCGTATTAAGAGACGATAAAGAAATAACCGTTAATAATGAAGATGTAGTCCCCGGAGACATAGCTATTTTATCAGCCGGTTCAATGGTCCCCAGCGATGGTTTATTACTTGAATCAGAATCTTTATTAGTTGACGAATCAGCCTTAACCGGAGAACCCTATCCTATAGAAAAACAAGCTAGCATCTTAGATGAAAAAACCCCCTTAGCCGCTAGAACTAATAGCTTGTGGATGGGGACCCATGTAGTCAGCGGCTCAGGAAAACTTATTGTCGTCAATACCGGCCCCTATACTAAATTCGGCGAAATTTCTCAACAGCTCAGCATAAAAAAACCGGAAACTGAATTTGAAAGAGGAATCCGTAAATTTGGCTTTATGCTAATGATCATTACAACAATACTGGTCTTTACGATTTTTGCCGTTAATATTTTTTTAAAAAAGCCCTTGCTTGACACTTTTATGTTTTCTCTTGCCTTAGCAGTAGGTCTAACCCCGCAACTTTTACCTGCGATTGTCAGCATTAATTTATCCCGAGGGTCCAAGGTCATGGCCAAAGAAAAGGTGATTGTAAAAAGACTATCCTCCATAGAAAATCTGGGTAGTATGAATATCCTTTGTTCAGACAAAACAGGAACTTTAACTGATGGAAATGTTAAAGTTAAAGATAGTTTAAGTGTAGATGGTAATTTCAGTAAAAAAGTCTTTCTCTACGCCTACCTAAATTCCATGTTTGAGTCAGGATTTTTAAATCCAATTGATACAGCCATAAGAAGTCATGATACTTTGGATATATCTGAATACAAAAAAATAGGCGAACAACCCTATGATTTCATCAGAAAAAGATTAAGTGTTTTTGTGACAAAAGGAAATAACCCTTTGGCTGAAAAAACCATTATTACCAAAGGAGCCTTTGATAAAGTTATAGATATTTGTACAAAAATTGAGACAGAGAAAGGCACAATAGACAGCATAGAAAAATATTATGACGATATCGTCGCCAAATACCAAGAATTGAGTACAAACGGCTACCGCACCTTGGGAATAGCTTACAAAGATTGTGGAGAAAACACTCCTCAACTGACACGTGACGATGAATCAGATATGATATTTTTAGGATTTATAACCCTATTTGATTCTCCAAAAGCAGGAATCAAAGATACTATTAAAAAATTAGAAAATCTCGGCATCTCCTTAAAAATTATAACCGGTGACAATCGTTTCATTGCTGCCAATGTTATGCAACAACTGGGTTATCCTGATGCGCAAATTCTTACGGGAGCTGAAATAAGAGACATCAATGATATTGCCTTGGTACATAAAGCACTGCAAACAAAGGTTTTCGCAGAAATTGAGCCCAACCAAAAAGAACGTATTATTTTGGCCTTAAAAAAATCAGATAACGTTGTTGGTTATATAGGTGATGGCATTAATGATGTTTCAGCGCTGCATGATGCCGATGTAAGCATCTCCGTAGATAGTGCTGTTGATGTAGCAAAAGAAACGGCAGATATTGTTCTATTAGAAAAAAACTTAGAAGTCTTGGTACAGGGTGTTTTAGCCGGAAGAACTACTTTCACAAACACCATGAAGTATGTTTTTATGGCTACAAGTGCTAATTTCGGGAATATGTTTAGCATGGCCGGTGCATCACTTTTCTTGCCATTTTTGCCCCTGTTGCCAAAACAAGTTTTGCTGACGAATCTAATGACTGATCTGCCGGCAATGACAATAGCATCTGACAACGTTGAACCTGATGTAATTTCAAAACCACACCGTTGGGACATTTCCTTTATAAAAAAATTTATGTTGACCTTCGGTCTTATTAGCTCCATATTTGACTATATTACCTTTGGTGTTTTGATTCTTGTACTTGATGCTGATGAAACTCTTTTTCAAACCGGCTGGTTTATGGAATCAGTTATCTCAGCAAGTATTATCGTTCTTGTTATAAGGAGCAGGAAACTATTTTTCAAATCTAAACCTAGCAAAAATCTCATTATAGCTACATTTTCTGTTGTAATTGCTACTTTTTTACTGCAATATACTCCACTGGCATCCATATTGGGATTTGAACAGCTACCTGCACAATTGCAGTATTTAATTGCAGGAATTGTCTGCGTATATATCCTAGTAGCTGAATTAGCAAAAAAAGTTTTTTATAGATTCTTCCCAAACTGATTTTTCTTAAATAAAGAGGTTGCAGCAAAATAGACTTTTTAAAGCCCTATCTTGCTGCAACCTCTTTATTTATTTTCTTATTAGCATTTCATAGTCATTTTGTTAAAATATCCACCAGTGCTTTTACATGAATTTTCCTAGAATCCAAACCCGGACCAGAAGGCACCTCAGCATTGAAAATTACTCGTTAAAAGCTAGTTATATACGTTCCCAAAGCAGCAGATTATTCTCAAAGGTAGCGCTCACCATGCCCGTATCTTTCAGCCACGAAAGATAGGAACGCACGGTACTGCCTACCAAAACATACTGTTCAAAGTTCATAGCCAAATCATACTCCGTAAAAAGTTTTTGCAAAATCTGCTCAAAGCATAATTTTCCCCTACAAATTTCCATTATTTTCTCTGCAATTTCATTCACTTTATCTATATTAAGCTGAGCAAGAGGTGCAATATCCTCCGTCGCCTCCGCATGAGCTGGGACAAAGACCTTTGCCTCAAGCTCCTTGACCATTTCAAGAGTGTTAATATAAGAGGCAACATCATAAACAAAACTTATTTGATACTTTTCAAGAGTTTCTTTGCTGGAAAGACAATCCGCCAAATATACCACATCATCCGCATTTCTAAAACCCACCATATCAAAAAAGTGTCCGGGAAGATTTATAATTTTAAATCCCGTTGGCAAAACAGCATTCGTAAGATATTCCGCATCACTAGGCTGCGCCATTAGAAACTTATGCTTTAAATCCTTTGGTGGAAATCCCCCATAGAGAAAACTTGGCTCCAAAACAGGATGCCTAGTAAAGTCACAGTCTATACCAACAGCATAAATCTTACACCCTGTTTGGTCCTGTAAATATTTATTGCCGCCAATGTGGTCAGCATTTGAGTGAGTATTAAAAATAGCTTTTAAATGCCAGTTGTTAGCATCTAAAATCTGTCTTACCTTACGCCCTGCTTCCTTGTCATTTCCACTATCAATCAAACAAACATCTGTGTCATTTAGCAGCACAAGGCCCATTTTCGCAGGACTTTGGATGTAGTAGCTATTTTCTGCAAGCTGTACCAATTCATACATTTCTATTTATTCCCCCTTACATAGTAACTTGTCTAAAAATTTTACCTATCATTTATTGTAGTTTAAAGCATTTACATAAATGGCTCTGCGCTCTTCACTAGGAATCATTTTCTCAAGAAGTATAGCAATAATAATAATTCCAATAACGTTGCAAACAAAACGCAGCAACATATAATCCCAACCTAAATTAGTTGCTTCGAACAAAATCATAGGAATTTTAGTAGTTGACCAAGCTCCAACAAAAATGAATACGTTAGTTAATTTTACACCTTTTTTCAACAATACACCAGCAATTGGGAATGCCACATATAAAGGCCCTGCAGCCGCAGACCCCATTATAAAGGCAATGACTCCCCCCTCTATTCCTGAATGCTCGCCCATATATTTCATCATAGTTTCGCGCTCAACCCATACATCCAATAACCCTAGCAAAATAAATATAGGTGGAATAATAGATAACATTTCAAGAAGATTATCTTTAGTTATATAAAGAGCCGTTTTCCCTATATCCGGTAAAAAAAAGAGCAAGAACATATTTATGATTAAAAGAGATAAACATACCCTATATCGTTTTATCATGGGCTTAATTAAATTCATGAAATAATGCCTCCTATAACAAAAGAAATTATCACAGCAAAGACCAATGCCAATAAATTGCGTTTAATTGCTGTAGCTCTGCCAAAAAACTGTATTTCCACCGGCAAGGTTACAACACCCACCATCATCAAAGTTGTAATAAACATAGTAATCTGTCCATAGCCTGCACCAGCCTTCAGCAATGCTGCTGCAAGAGGAAATGCCACAAACCCTGGGATAAGAGTAATTGAACCGATAACAGCCGCAATAGTCATCCCCCTTAATCCCGAATCCTTACCCAGCAACATATAAATAGTTTGAGGATCTAATACAGCCAGCATGATACCGATAATAAACAAAATACTTAAAAATTGCGGCATAATATTTTCAAAGGACTTCCAAGCTTTTTTCAGTGCTCGGTGTGTTTTGTCCTTATCTTTGACAAAAGATAAGCATAATAAGCAACTTACCAAAATATAAATAATAAAAGTAGACACTATGCTATCATACTCCTTTCCTCTTATGACACCTACCCTTGCAAGGTGAATGCTTCAAATGCTCCTGCTCTTGGAGCTTTCCCTCAATAGCCTTAGCACAGCGATGGTCTTTTAAATTATGGCACATATTTTGTTCTGAAACCTTACATCCGCCTGCCGCCGGCATACATATACCTTGTTCTATAAGAGACATTTTCTCCAATTCTTGCGCTAAATCATGTAACGTACGGCCATTAACGCAATAATGCACAAAATAGCCTTTTCTTACCCCTACTACAACCTCGGCTTCCCTAAGTATTTTAAGATGTTGCGACACAGCAGCCTCTGAAATTTTCATTTTTTTTGCTAAAGCACGTACACAGTAATTGTTTTGCAGTAATAAGGTTAAAATATTCATTCTGTTTTCATCTGCTATAGCTTTTAAAATTAAAATCTTTTCCATTGTAGTCCCCCTTCCATACATTCAATTAAGTTTTTACTTAATTGAATGTAGCATGTTTTTCCCTTTTCGTCAACCGCACACAAAAGCGACGGCCTTTTTGTCTTGAACTTTCAGTATTATTTTTGGCGGGGAGCTATGTAATAATTATGGTATAATTATTAGTTTTTTAGATAAAAAACTAACTAAGGGGCGATTGGAACGAGATTTATTTTAGGGCTTATCTGCAAAAATACCTTAATATCTCTAAACAATACGCGGCGTTGAAAACAGTTCTTAAAGAACAGTTCGAACATGATCGTGATTCCTATACATATGCAAAGACGGATTTTATCATGAAACAATCTCAAAAAGCTAAATTGGAATTTGCAGGGCGTTATTTGCCACCCAAGCACTAATAATTTGCCAGTGCAACCTTTACTTCTCCAATGTATCCGGCGATATTTCCAATTTGCTTATTAGCACGTCCAATTTGTTATGTTAAAATTGATGTTGAAACAACATTAATTACAAATGCCTTAGTAAAAATATTGGTGATATTCTCCCTACCTTCCTGAAATTATATGAAAATAAACAAAGAGGTGATTAATGTGTTGATACTTGCAATTTTATTCATCCTTATTGTAGTTGCCGGTGGTGTTTTTGGATTTATTGACTTTCTAAGTTACTGTCATAAGGAACGAAAAGCTTTAAAAAAAATTGATGAAAAATACCCTGTTTAAAACCCCATTAAATTTAATATTAGTTGGGTTCTTCTATTGCACCTCACTAATTATCGCTAACCACCCATTAATACATAACACATCTCTACTCATCCAATAGGCTGCAGACCACATTCATAAAAGTTTATCTCTATACCAAACGATATACCGATGAGATCGTAAAATATTTTTTCAAGAATTTTACCCATAAGCAATTTTGTAAAGTAAATTTAGTGGTAACCTATCTTTCACTAGTGTTCCGGAAGGTTATACGCACCGTCTTTACCAATAAAACAGTATATGACATAGAAAGAGAGGATTGTCTTTACAGACAATCCTCTCTTTCTATGGACATTTTAGGGAGTCACCCCCAACATTTGACAGAAAACCTTAGACAAAAGGGACGGTTCTTTTTGTATCAATTATTTGAGGATTCTAGAAATCTTGTCTTTATTTATACCAGTAATTATTGATAACTTCCTTATCGACAAGCCTGTTCTTTCACGTAATTCTCTTAGCCTTATTTCGCCTTCAATTTTCTCAAGAGATAGTTTCTGCCATATCCTCTTACCCTGCTCTAATTCATCTGTTTCATTGTAATCATCTAAGTATCGCACATCATCCTTCTGTTTCATAAACTCTAAAAAGCCTTCCTGCGCATATTTAACATCAGAACCAAAAATACCTAAAATCAATGCTGTATCCGCAACCATAAGGCTTTTTCTTTGCTTTAAATACTCGTTATAACTGCTCCACTTATAGGCTCCCTGATTTTTTACTAACCCCGCAGCGACTGGATTATTATGTATATAACGCATTGCTGTCAACAAGTACCCATCATTTTCAACTTTTTCACTTTTATACCTATCTTGAAACAATGGTCCAATACGTTGGTATTTTTTATTAAAATAACTAACATACGTTATCCCGATCCGTTTCATAATCCTAGCAATATCGTCTTCTTTTTCCTCTATAAGCAAATGTAAGTGATTATCCATTAGGCAATATGCATGTAAGGCATATTCTCCCTTACTTTTCTTTTGTAACAATATGTTGAGAAATACAGCTTTATCATCATCTTCAAGGAATATATCACCACGATTTATTCCCCTTAACATTATGTGATAAACTCCGGTGCTGCTTCTATCTCTTTTTTGTCGTGACACGATATCCCTCCCTAGTGTAACTTTGTTATTGAGATTATATCATGTTTGAGACAAAAAGAACCGTCCCCTTTGTATGCAAACTAAGTTAAAAAAATGAGGGTGTGCTCATGAAAATAAGCACGCCCTTTTAATGTTTTGCGCTTAAAAACATTGCAACCACTAAAATCTCGTAAAAATCTATCAATCTTTTAGCACTTTCACATGGGAAAACTGATATTTTGAAAGTTTAATGATTATGGTATCGCAAGATAATTTATGTCTATATTTTTATATCGCAATTTGTTTTAATGAAACCTATATTGCTTTCACTGCTGATAACAATCCTAACAAATCAATTATTAATGAAAAATTTATTCATCATAATAACACATAATTCATATTTTAAAAACATCAACTGTCAAAACTAAAAACTAAATATTTTGTTTTGCAATGCTTGCGCATTCTCCAAAGCTTGATTTGCCATGCGTTGTGCCTCAGCAGATGACAATTTTTTATCATTAATCCAACCGTAAGAATGTCCATCATTAACCATAAGCACCCCATTAACGTTACCAAATTCATATCCATATCCTTCCAATGTATTGTTAGTAAAGTTATAATATTCCGTAAAATCTTGTCCCAAATAATGAATTGTTTGTCCATCTAATTTACCCTTAAGAAATAGAGCTTCCCATACTACTTCCCCAGTCGGAAGGTAGGTATAACACTTGTAATTTTTTAAACCGTTAAAATACTCTATCTTTTTGGTCAAATAGCTATGGCCATATTTATCAGTTCCATAAATTGCAACTATTCCAGTTACTGGTTGATTAGTATTTATACTTACACAAATACCATTAACAAGCTTGACATCAGAGTTTGTCAAATCCTCTGCATGAACACACAAAGGGAAAAACATAAAACCCAGTATTAAGAATATCCTTAAAATTTTTTTCATCATTACATCCCTCGCTAAACTTCCAACTTTATAACTGACAATCAACAACTAATTCACTATCAGTTTTAACCATAGTTACAACTTTTTGCACCTGCGGTAATACCATCCGTTTATAATCATTACTTACAGTAGTCGTCCATAAAAGGGTTTGTCCAGCTCCTGTCTTGACAATAGCCGTACCCTTTACACAAGGATAATTATAATCATACCAGTTTAAAACCACATTCCCATCCTTAGAGCGCTTTCCTGTAAGACCATACATTTTATTTTTTGTTTGAAGAATATTTGGAGCTGCTAAAACTGTGTTATCCTTTAAAAATCTTTCTATTAGCACCTTGTAATGCCCTAATATCTTGCCATTTTCTTCCTTTAATTCAATTGTAAATTTATATACTTGCGATCTGTATGGCATAAAACTATAAGTCCAAACACCATTAAGTTTCTTACTCTCGCCTAAGTGTGCAAAAAGTTTTGGTTTCCATGTCTCGGCCCATTTTTCTGCTTCGCCTTTCTGTCCTTTTGTTAAAGAAGTTGCGCAAGCTAACATGCCCTCTTTGTCAGCAATTTTTACATCACTATATTTTTCAGCTAAATATAACCATTTATATGCTTCCAACATATCGCCACTCTTGCGTTTCAACCCGCCTATAGCAAGCATTGCCGGAATATATCCTAGATTCGCAGACTGCAAATAATAATATATACCTTCATCTCTATTAATTTTTTGCCCATAGCTGCCAGTACTGTAAATATACCCTAAATTAAAGAGCGCTGTAACAACATTTTTTTTGGCAGCGGCTTGAAAACATGAAAGGGCCTTGGCATAATCAGGTTTTGTTCCCAAGCCACGTGCGTACAATTCCCCCAAAGCATTAAGTGCTAAAGGATGGTTTTGTTTTGCTGCCAACTCATACCAAGTAAACGCAGCTCTATAGTCTTGTGTTATTTGGCTGCCGGTATAATAGATAGTGCCAAGTTGAAACTGACTTTTAGCATCTCCTTCATTGGCAAATTTCATAATATCTTCTAGCTCTTTTGGGGATAATTTATGCCCACTATTAATTTCTTCAGGAATTTTAAATTCGTACCAGCCAAGATCTACGGCTAGGCCTCCAGGCCTGTTAGCATCATACTTTTGTAAACTACTAGGAAACGATGCCTGGGCAAATTTTACCTGCTGAAATACAACTACATTAATAAATAAAAAAACTACCAAAATTCGTAGTATTTTACTCATTTTATCTCCCTCCGCCTCTGATAACTTTAACATAAGAAAAATAAATACATGAAACAGTAAATAGATGAATTACTACAATTACCTATGAATTATAAAGTTATATTTATAAATATTGTTTTTTCTTTCAACTATTTTCGCCCTCTTTCATAAATGATATCTGCTCTTAGTACTTAAAATTAGTTTAAACCTATCAAAAGTCCTATGCCCGCAGATAAAATTATCATCCACATTCACATTTTATTCACAATTTTCTGTCTAGTCAATATTTTGCAATAAAGAAACCTCCCACCAGCCACAATTTAAAATAAAACGTAAATATTTTTACAGTAATATTTAATAATTTTATATATATTAGCCACCCTGAAAATCAAGATACTGTAAACTCTGGCCACTCTTTGTGCGATTTTTAGAAGTACAATAATTCTTTTATAGTAATTATTATTTAGCCAAATATACGTAATATCCTGTATAATTTTTCTTTTAAAAAAAACTGTAATGTCAGTATTGTATAATTTTGATAAAAGGTATAAAATTTTCCGTGAGGAGGAGTAAAAAAGGGGGTAGGATATTGATAATGATTACTAAATTTTTTAAGTCGCTTTTAGTCGTTATGACGCTTTTGGCAACGTTTACTCCTGCAATTGCAAGTGCACATGTATTAAGTGTAACGACGAGCGTAAAATGGATTAATGCAAACAGCGTATCCGTAAAAGCAGTTGTACGGCATAATGGTCCTGCAGATGTTTATGCAACACTTAGATCAATTAGATACTCTTGCGTAATAACAAGTAGAGGCAAAACAATTTATAATAACTCTAAATCCGAGCAAGACAATCAGGTTTTGCGCAATGGAGACAGCATCGTCCGTTTCCACATTTTTAACTTCAAACTACCGGACACAAAGGCGGATTATGAAGCCAACGGGAATGTGAATGTGGATTATTCCTATACCGATTGGAAAAATAAAAAATGAAATAATATTATATATGGAGGTGTCTCTTTTGAAAAAGTTGATACTAATGCTCTCTATTACCTTCCTTGTCTTTTTTACCGGCACCTGTTCAGCAAATCGTAGTAACATGGGCGGTCATGTTGAAGCCTTTGATTTCCTAGCAGTTGCTCCCGACTGGACTGGAGATGTAAACGCTGCACTTGCCAGTGCAAAAGAAAATAGGGAAAATGTCCTAATTCTCTATACAGCTCCTTTGCTAATGAAACAAAGTGGTAAATATTCTCCCATGGCAATTCCATTAAAAATCGTGCAAGAGCAAGAATTTAAAACTGCCGTTAAGGGCAAATATAGATTAGTCTTTATTAATCAAAAAAAAATAAACACCATGCCGACAATAAAACAGCGTTTTTCATTATCAACGACTATACCTGTTTGGATTTTTCTCGACAGTAATGCAAATGAAATTTATCGTATTATAAAAATTCCTGGCAATGTTGAAGAAGTTCTTGGCTGGTTAAAAACAGTTGACAAGTTACAACTAGAAAAAACAGCAAAGCAGTAATGAAAATAGGCTAATTTATTCCTCCGCCACAATTATCAATTTAAGACCATTACCTTTTTTATGTGTCATGTCAAGCATGGATGCCCCTTTCTAACAAAGATTATCTTTAAATGCAATCGCCATTATGTACACCATGTACAATTTTCTACTTTTTAAAACAGGTTTCACATATAATATAAAAGTCATGGCAACCAGTGAAACTGGTTGTTCACACCAACATTATAAAAGCTTATCACTGCCAGCGCCTTAATGACGCTGGTTTTTCACATACAGGACCACATTCATAAAAGTTTATCTCTATACCAAACGATATACCGATGAAATCGTAAAATATTTTTTCAAGAATTTTACCCATAAGCAATTTTGTAAAGTAAATTTAGTGGTAACCTATCTTTCACTAGTGTTCCGGAAATTTATACGCACCGTCTTTCTCAATAAAACAAATTGTATATGACATAGAAAGAGAGGATTGTCTGTAAAGACAATCCTCTCTTTCTATGGACATTTTAGGGAGTCACCCAACATTTGACAGAAAACCTTATTTTTGTCTAACATTTGTGGTGCGCTTCATTGACCCAGAGTTATTATTTTGAATATAACTCCCAACATAACTCCCAAACGTGCTTTTTGGTGTTTTTGCTGGAAAATAAAAAAACCGTAGCACGAGGCTACAGCTGAGTTTATGTATGGTGACCCTGGGGCGATTCGAACGCTCGACACACGGCTTAGAAGGCCGTTGCTCTATCCAACTGAGCTACAGGGCCAAGACAAAAGGCCTAGGGATATAATAATGGAGCGGGTGATGGGAATCGGACCCACGCGACTAGCTTGGAAGGCTAGGGCTCTACCATTGAGCTACACCCGCATTTTTTGTTATTGGTCGGAGCGACAGGATTTGAACCTACGACCCCCTGCTCCCAAGGCAGGTGCTCTACCAAGCTGAGCTACGCCCCGAATAATCTTCTTTTATGCGAAGAAGCTATCAAGATATGGGATAAAAAGCATTACTTAAAACAAAGAAATTAATGGTGGGCGATGACGGGATCGAACCGCCGACATCCTGCTTGTAAGGCAGGCGCTCTCCCAGCTGAGCTAATCGCCCGAAAATGGTGACCGGTGCGGGAATTGAACCCGCGATACCGCCGTGAAAGGGCGGTGTCTTAACCTCTTGACCAACCGGCCGTGGCTCCTCGAGTAAGACTCGAACTTACAACAACTCGGTTAACAGCCGAGTGCTCTACCGATTGAGCTATCGAGGAATGCGTGACTTTCGAGTGTCACAACCAATATTATACGGAAAAGATGTAATATTGTCAACACTTTTATCTGAAATAATAAAATATATTATTTATCAGCTCTAACCTTAACAACAACCTTTTTAACAGGCAATGCAATATCCCCACAATTACAATTAGGCCTATGAACCTCCCAGGGGAAAAATATACCAATATCGCCAGGATGCAGAGTAATGAAATTCTCCTTATAAGTTTCCTTATAAAACACTACATCGTCAGTCTTAGCCTTATCTTCCGTAACTACAAACTTATCTGTCACAGGACAATAGCCTATACTTTCGCTGCCAATTACCAAAATTTGAATATCAATATAGTCAAAATGTTTTTCCGGTTTCCTATTGGTATTTGGCTCAGTCTCATAAGTATTAACACGCGCAAAAATATCACGGCCATCTATTTCATACTCGCCATTAGCCCACATTGCAAAATCATTTTCCTTGATATACTGCAAAGCCTTAGCCAGTTTACCGGAAATATAAGGCAATATTTCGTCAATTCGCTCAATGCTGGTAGAAATCATAATCTTTCCTCCGTCCTTCTAGCATAAGTGCTTATATATTATAGCACATTTTGACAAAACACAGAAGAGTAGTATAAAATATATAAGTTACATGTAAGTTATATATATACGAAATTGTATTGCGAGGTAAAATATGAGTTATTTAAATGTCAACAACGTTTCTCACTCTTTTGGCGGTCGTGAAATTTTAGAAAATGTTTCTTTTAAACTTTTACGCGGCGAGCATGTGGGCCTAGTTGGTGCTAACGGCGAAGGAAAATCAACATTTTTAAATATCGTTACAGGCAAAGTATTGCCCGATGAAGGCAGCGTAGAATGGCCGGGTAAAGTTACCATAGGCTATCTTGACCAGCAAAGTTCTTTGACTGCAGGAAAGACTATACGCGAAGTCCTACGTTTGGCTTTTGATAGAATGTATGAAGCCGAAGCCCAGGTTTTGGAATACTATGACAAAATGGGAGACGCCAGCCCGGAAGAATTAGAAAAAATGATGACTGCTGTAGGCGAAATACAATCCGACCTTGAGCACAGTGGCTTCTATTCTCTTGACACAAAAATTGAGGAAGTAGCTAATGGTCTTGGGTTGGGTGATATTGGACTGGACAGAGACGTAGCTGATCTTTCCGGCGGTCAACGCAGTAAAGTGCTTTTGACAAAGTTGCTTTTAGAAAATACAAATATTCTGTTATTGGATGAACCAACTAACTATTTAGATGAAAACCATATTCAATGGTTAACTAAGTTCTTGCAGGAATACGAAAATGCTTTTATTCTGATTTCTCATGATACCACTTTTTTAAATAATGTGGTAAATGTAGTCTATCATTTAGAGAACTGTGAATTCACACGCTATACCGGTAACTATGATAAATTTTTAGAACTATCTGCTATTCGTAAATCGCAACAAAATAATGCTTATGAAAAACAACAACAAGAAGTAGCACAATTAGAAGATTTTATTGCCCGTAACAAAGCTCGAATTTCTACTACCGGCAGAGCAAAAAGCCGGCAAAAGAAATTAGAAAAAATGGATTTAATTGAAAAGCCCAAAGAGAAAATTAAGCCGCATTTTCAATTTCGAGAGGCCCGCACTCCCAGTCGTTTTATTGTGGAGGCCAAGGATGTTGTTTTAGGCTATGATTCTCCCTTAACCCGCCCAGTTTCTTTTAATTTAGAGCGAGGTCAAAAAATAGCCATTAAAGGCGTTAACGGCTTAGGAAAAACGACCTTACTAAAAACTATTTTAGGCAAAATTAAGCCAATTTCCGGAGAAATACATTTAGGCGAATTTCTTGATCCCGGTTATTTTGAGCAAGAAGAGCGGGAACGAAATGAAAATACAGCACTAGAAGAAGTATGGAATACTTATCCCGGCCTTAGCAACTCTGAAGTACGCGGAGCTTTGGCTGCCTGCGGTTTAACTAATGAGCACATCACAACTAAGGTGTTCGTACTTTCAGGCGGTGAGGCGGCCAAAGTGCGGCTGTGTAAGCTAATGTTGAAAGATGTTAACTGGCTCGTACTAGATGAACCTACTAATCATCTAGATGTGGTGGCAAAGGAAGAATTAAAACAAGCGCTCATTAAATTTAAAGGCAGCATTCTTCTTGTTTCCCATGATCCTGAATTTTATGAAGACTGGGTAACCTCTGTTTTAAACATAGAAGACTGGACCACAAAAATAATATAAAAAAATTCGCACGCTGGAAAAATAAACCAGTGTGCGAATTTCTATTTTAGCAATTCCCGTACCTTCGGGAATATTCTCAGGGCATTATCATAAAAGAATTCTTGATGATGAATTGTTGGTATTACTAATTTCATAACCTCTATATAACTCTTAATATTTATAAGCGGCCAATCGGTACCATAAATCACCTTATCATAACGATCAAGATAGTCTAGCCACATCCTCAAATAAGAAAAATAACTTTGGTGTTTCTGATAAAAAATATCTCCTGCAAATTGCCCGCCTAACAAACCTGACAACTCCAAAAATACATTCTCATTTTTGGCCGCAACCTCTGTGGCATCTGCAAACCATGGATTTCCACAATGGGCAATGACAAAACGAACGTTAGGATATCGCACTGCTACTTCATCTACAGTCAAAGGATGGGCATACTTTAATATAGCAGTACTGGTAGCTGTATCTCCCGTATGTATAACCACCGGTAAATTATATTTTTCGGCTAGTTCATAGAGAGGAAAATGTACCGGATCATAAACATAAACGTGATTATATCCTGGATATAGTTTAATACCCACACATTGTGGTGTAAGAACATAGCGCTCAAATTCTTGAGCAGTCGCCTTCGCGTTTTCTAATGTTAATTCTTCACTTTTAACTCCTGCACAATAGGCTATTTCCGGCGGTTGATTATAATTTTTATAATCAAATTTTCCAGCCAAATTAGGTACTCTCGGAGTAGTGCCTCCAAACAAGGAAGGCTCTTCGGAATCATTACCCATAGCAATAGATAACACTACATTGTTTTCTTTACAGGCACGCAAATAATGCTCCGAGGTATTTTCATGCCCTGCCTTCTTAGCTAATTCATCAAAACCGGGGATATTATAAAAATGCATATGCGCATCTATTATTTTCACTTTCTGCACCTTCTTCTTTTGCTATTTATTACCAAACAAGCGGTCTAGTAATTTTTACAAACTTTAAATTTTCCTTTAAACTTTTACGGCATTTTTCCATATCTTTAACTATAGATTGCATGTATCCTTGTTCCACGGTAACACGAGTAGCCGTTGAATTCATGGTTACCAAGCCTCCTGTAGCAGTTTTAAAAATCCCTTGATTTAACGTCGCATACCATTTATTGGTCTGACCTAGACGCTTCATATCTACTTCTAAAATGATTAGATAATCAGCTCCTGCAGCTCTCGCTTCGGCAAACATTTTTTGAGGTGTATATGCATCGTTATTACAATAATCCGCATTTTTATCAAGGACAACATAACGTGGCAGCATGTATTTATATTCGTCAGTAACAAAACGTCTAATGTTGGGGGCAAAAGGCAAGTTAGGATTTTTGCTGGCTTGTCCCACAATAATAGCTACCAATGGCTCCGTTCCTTCCCTTATTTCAGATGGCAAACGATGCAGATAACCATCTGCCACTCCCTCATCACAAACATCATAGAAATTTTTCATGGCTAAATCAAAATATAATGAAATGGGATGCTGAAAGTCAGCATATTTATTAGAAATTCTGAAAGTTTTCACTTTGCCAAATTGCTTATAACCACCAAAAAAAGCCTGTAAACTTCCCGGTACGGGATCCAAGGAAACAACTACTCTAGTCAAATTAATCTTGTCCCCATATTGTTCAGCAAAAGCATTATTACCAACTGCAGGTGCCCCAAAAGTTACTACAGGTATTTGCTCTTTTGGAATTCCCATCGCTACCAAACGTTCTGCGAATAAGGTCGCAGCTGCGCCCCCCAAGCTATGGCCTGTAATTAACAAGGTGAAATCAGGATTGTCTTTTAATTTTTTTACGATATCATTTTCCATGTTATCGCCAGCCACATCTTCTTTCAGATTAAAGGCAGTCATGACATATTCATTAAACCCTTTATGGACTTTGGGAATATTCTCGCCAACATCTTTTTTTTCAGCAAATTGTTGGAATTCTTTTACGTTAGTACCTCCGAATTCAACTTGCGATGTATTAAGATTCACTTCCCAATCCTTCTTGGACTTACTTCCTCGAAATGCTAAAATACCAATTTTTTTCTTTCCTTTTACCTCTGTATTAGTAGCTAGCATAAAAGTAGCTTCCACATTACCTCTATCCACTACATGAGGTGTTATACTCCAGCCATACTCTCCTAGATAAGTGTATTCTGAAGCTTTACCTCCTTTAGTATAGGTACCGGCACAAGTATTAGCCGCTAAAGAAATTAGTTTTGCCTCCTCATATTTACTATTAAATTCAAGTGCTGATATTTTCTCTGTGACCGGCATTGTCGAAGTTTCTGTTGTTGGTTGTTCTGATTCCGCGACAGCTGTGCTACAAACACTAAATAATATTAGAAAAACCGCTAACATCTGCTGAATTTTTTTCATGCATCTCACCTCATGTTCATTATACCTTAAATAGGCTTGAATTTCACAAGCAAAAAAAAATGAATCCTGTAGCGTAAATTGCTCTCTTGATTTAAATAGGCAAAAGAAGTTGTCTATTTGAGTGGCATACCCGCATACAGGATTCATTTTTTAGTTTTGATGTGTTTTTCTGGGAAAATTTATGATTAACTATTATGGTTTGATGTAAAAGTTACTTTATTACCGCCTTCAGCTTTAGAAACGTAAAGGTTTTTATCTGCGTCATTAATCCATGCTTCCATATCCATTTTATTTTTTAATATGCTAACACCTATACTACCTGTAAGCTTAAAATTCATCTTTTGAGTAGTAAAATTATAGTCTCCTACTACCTGCCGTATTCTCTCGGTAATTTTTCCGGCTTGCTCTATATCAACGTTATGTAAGTAAATCAAGAATTCATCGCCACCATAACGAGCTACCCAATCTCTGCTTCCCTTAACAGTATCTTTTAAGAGAGTAGCAAACTGTAGCAATATCTCATCTCCTGCTATATGCCCGTAGTTGTCATTGATTAATTTAAAGGAATCAATATCAATCATTACAAGGCAGGCAGTAAGTGCAGACATATCATTAGTTGCTATTTCTACGGGCAATCTCTCATTTATAAAACGTCTGTTAAAAAGCTTGGTTAATTCATCTTTTACAAAAGCATCATTAAACTTCAATATAATATCTGAAAAATTATTTTGTTCTTGTGCAAAGATATTTTCCATTATGCTTTTGTCCGTAATATCACTGAGCATTTCAACTACATAAGACTGGTTCTTATACTGAAAATGACTTGCGGTAATCATATACACCCTATCATGCACGGTTTCAAATTTAACAAACGTCTCTTGTTGCGCAAACGCTCTTATAGAAATGCAGTTGTTGCAAAACTTATCCTTTTTCCAGAAACCATAACAAGTGGCTTCATCCAAAGCAAGTGCTGTTTGCTCATGTTTTGCATAGACTACCTTATTACGCACTGGATCAACAATACGAACAACATCATATATCTTTTCTAAAACAACTAAAGTTTCTGCAATATTTTTGGGAACTATTTCGTTCATGTTTTTACAATCACCCTAATCTTTTTTTCATATACTATATAAAATTAGTGACAAAGTCAAATTAATTATTTATGGTAATAATTGTTGCTGTACTAAAATAATAACTTGAGCCAAAATCATAAAATTTATCGAGTTAATTTATATAACTCATTTCGACATGAATTAAACACACCTTATTGGTATTATGAATTTAGTGAGGTTGTCCATACGGATAGCCAAAAACAAAAGGAGTTTTTATTATGTTAAGTAAAAAAATACAAAGATTAATAGCAGCCTTGGTATTAGTAGGATTTGTAGGTTCTACCGGTTTATTGGTAACTGCCGAAGCTTCTCCCCATCACCATAGAGAACCTCAGCACCATGACAATCGGAGAAACGATGAAGAAAGTCATAGCGATACAGGCAATTTAGTTACAGGTTTAATTATTGGCGGCGTTATTGGAGCCGTTGTTGCTAACAATACCTGATATTAATCATTTTTAGCTACAAATACCTGACACAAGCAAAAAAATATGCCTTGACACTTCCAAACGGAAGTGTCTTTTTTGGTACCAATTGTAAAATATCATGATTAAAAAAAAACAATTATTTTCATAAATATATACTATAAATGTATGTATTTATAGTATATTAAGTAAATTATGCAATAAATGACTGTTTTATTGTAAATTACCGTTGACAATATGTTTCATTAGTGTTATATTGTCTCCCAACAGGATATTCTAAATGCAAAGAACAGGACATGAAAATCAAGAAAAGTCTTTTTCAGAGAGTTGCTTGTGGCTGCGAGAGCAATAAAGATTCCTGATTTTTCTCCCCTAGGAGCAGGAAACCGAACAGAGTAGGTTATCCCCGGTATTTTACCGTTATCAAAACGCAGACTTTATGAACCCAGTCTGTGGCAGAATAGTTGCGTTTTGCCTCAATGAAGTGGTAACGCGGAGCAATCCTTCGTCTTCATTATAATGGAGATTAAGGATTTTTTTATTGCCCTTATCTTTAAATCCTATTGTTTTTTTAGAATCCTGAAACGTTTTATATTCAGAAAGAGGGAGTGCTTATGAATGGTTTAACTATTGTTGTTTTTGCTATCATCATTTTTATCTGTGCATATCTTGGCTATGGCCGCTGGTTAGAAAAAACCTGGGGTATAGACGAGAAAGCAAGAACCCCTGCTTATAAGTTTGAAGATGGGCAAGACTATTCTCCTGCTTCAAAACTTACAGTATTTGCACATCAGTTTTCTTCTATAACAGGTGCCGGACCTGTTACAGGGCCAATAATTGCCGCAATGTTTGGTTGGCTGCCTGCATTTTTGTGGCTGTTAGTAGGCGGAGTATTTTTTGGTGCGGTTCAAGATTTTGTTGCCCTATATGCCTCTGTAAAAAATGACGGTAAGTCTTTAGGTATGATTATTGAAAAATACGTTGGTAAGACAGGCCGTCGACTTTTTCTTTTATTTTGCTGGCTCTTTACTTTACTTGTTATCGCCGCGTTTTCTGATATTATAGCCAGTACTTTCAATGGATTTGCTAAAGACGGAACCCTGGCGGTTCCAAATGCTGCTGCCGCCTCTATTTCCATGCTTTACATTTTTGTCGCTATCGCATTTGGCGTCTTCATCCGAAATGTTAAACCGTCCAGCGCCTTCCAACTTATTGTTGGCATCGTGCTTATCATAGCAATGTTAGCTATAGGGATTAAATATCCAATGTATTATTCAAGGGTAACTTGGCTTTATGTGGTTTTTGCGTATTGCTTTGCTGCTTCTATTATGCCCATGTGGCTTCTTATGCAGCCCCGTGACTATCTAAGTTCCTTTTTACTACTTGGCATGGTTGCAGGTGGCGTTATCGGCATCCTAGTTGCAAATCCAACCATTAACATGCCTGCTTTTGTTGGTTTTGAAGTTAATGGTAAAATGCTTTTCCCCATTTTATTTATTACAATTGCCTGTGGTGCAGTTTCCGGTTTTCACAGCCTGGTATCCTCAGGTACGTCTTCTAAGACTGTTTCCAATGAAAAAGATATGCTTTGTGTCGGATACGGTTCCATGCTTGTAGAGTCCACCCTCGGCGTTGTAGCCTTGGTTATTGCTTGCTCAGCTGCGCAAAACGGTGTTTTGCCTAAGGGTACCCCTTTCCAAATTTTCTCATCAGCTATTGCTGGATTTTTTACCATGTTTGGTCTTCCTATAAGCATTTCAGCCTGCATTATAACTATGTGCGTATCTGCTCTAGCAATGACCACAATTGATTCTGTTGCCCGTATCGGCCGCATGTCCTTCCAAGAATTGTTCACGCCGACGAATGGTGAAGAAATGAGTACTGTGCAAAAAATTTGTACCGGAAAATATTTTTCTACTCTCATTACACTTTTCTTCAGTTACTTACTCTGCTTAGGCGGATATATGAACATTTGGCCACTTTTTGGTTCAGCAAATCAATTACTTTCAGCTTTAGTTCTTATTGCTATGGCGGTATTCTTGCGCACCACCGGTCGTAAAGGCTGGATGTTATATGTTCCTATGGCTTTCATGCTCTGCGTTACAATGACTGCCTTAGTAATGTCCGTATATGGGATTTTCACAAAGATCACCAATGGTGGGTTCGTTTTCATGATAGATGGTTTGCAACTTGTTCTTGCTATTGCCCTTATGGTTCTGGCCGTCCTTGTTGTTAAACACTGTGGCAAAGAACTCTTAAGTGGTAAAATAGAAGAACAAAAAAACACAATATAATTAATTTTAACTCCCAAGTATTGGTATGAGAAATCATACCAATACTTTTTTTTACCAAAACAACCACTTTATTAAAGACGTAATACAATATATATTTACGCAACAAAAAAGCACGCCACAAAGGGCGTGCTTCTCGTTTTTGTCGTTTGTGGTTTCTATCGCTCTTTTCCCGAAAGATAAGGTGCTCATAGAAACGTAATAGAAGTAAAGGGTGATACTACTTTCACTTACAAGGTACTACATTCCAAATACTTACTTGCTCATAAAGCTCGTTGTATCTACGTTTGCATTACTATATCTGTGTTTCAGTAATTGCCCTTTTAACCCGCTATATCTTACAGACGAACAACGTTTGCAGCTTGCTCACCGCGGTTTCCTTCGACAACGTCGAATTCAACAGATTGACCTTCTTCGAGGGTTTTGAAACCATCGGATTGGATTGCGGAGAAATGTACGAATACGTCGCCACCATCTTCACGTTCGATAAAACCATAACCTTTTTCTGCGTTAAACCATTTTACTTTGCCAGTCATATTTCTTGGCCTCCTAAAAAATAAAAATTTCCGAAAAAAATAATTTCCAAAGTTCTCGCACGACCGAAGCCGCACAAATCCGTTAGTCCTTCTTTTTTCTACCCTGTCATTATAACACGCTGTTTCTGCTTTAGCAAGCAAATAAAAAAGATTTTTATTTGCTTAATTTGAAATGACAGTTTTTTCTAACAACTCGTTATTCATGGTGGAGACTAGCGCTTCTTTATCTTCCTTCTTAAGTTGCTTTAAGGCATATTCACGCTTTAAAGCTGCTGATCTATCTGCAACTTTTTCAAAATATACTAACTTCACAGCTGCGAAAGTTTTGGTATATTTGGCACCTTTGCCACTGGCATGCTTCTTCATTCTTGCAGCCAAGTCGTTGGTCCAGCCTGTATATAAAGAATTATCTTGACAGCGTATCATATAAACATAAACTGACAATTATTTCACTACTTCCACTTTTTCCATAGCAATTTCGGTTACTGGGCGATCACGAAAATCGGTCTTTGCTACGCCGATTTTGCGAACAACATCTATTCCCTCTACTACCTTGCCAAAAACTGCGTGATGTCCGTCTAACCAAGGCGTTGGAGCCAAGGTAATAAAGAACTGGCTGCCACCTGTATTAGGTCCGGCATTTGCCATAGAAAAATATCCTTCATCATCATGTGTTAGTCCAGGTCCAAATTCATCAGGAATCTGATAGCCAGGTCCACCCATCCCGGTGCCGGTAGGATCTCCACCTTGGATCATAAAACCATCGATAACACGATGAAAAACGACTCCATCATAAAATCCCTTGTTAACCAAGGAAATAAAATTCTCTGTGGTTTTTGGTGCTTTGTCTTCAAACATTTCAGCGACAATAGTACCCATATTAGTTTTAATGCTTACTTTTCTGTTTTCGCTCATAGTCTTACTCCTTTTCTTTTTTGTCAAAGATTGCTTTTTGTACTGCCATAGACAATAAGTATGCTCCTACGCCCATAGCCGCTGCCCAAGCCGGTGCCATGTCCAGTGCAACCTGATCCCCATGAAACCAAGCCAAAAGAAAATTGAACACCAAAAACAATCCTTGTGCAGCTTGCAGGCGTCTCGGATTAATACGAACACCATTTTTTTCTCCCTTAAATTTAGTCACTGCCGCCATAGAAATGGCCGGCAAAAATAAAATAAAGGTAACTGCCATTAAGTATAAATATATGCTGCTAATTACTACGGGTTCATTGGTTATATTCGCCGTTGCTGTAACAGCAAAAGCTAACCCTCCAATATATAAACTACGGAAATAACCACCTTTAAGTTGGCTCTCCATAACATAGGCAACACCTGTCAAAGTAGGATACAGCCACAAGCCATCTTTTCCTAAAAAATAAGAAACTATAATCAAAATCGCATTATCACCGATTTTGTGCCTGCATCCGGAAGTCTGACTAATTAAGCGCAGAATAAATACCAACCACAAAAGTGTTAACACATTGCCGATTCCCAAAGTAATGGCCATTATAATGGAAATTCCCCCACCGATAATGCCACCAAGCTTTCTATCTGGGTCCAGCTCTTGTGCCAGCAACCACACAAAGAAAAACTGCATAGCGACATTTAAACCAAAATACGTGGCGTTATCCGAACTATCACCTTGCATTACTTTAAAAAGCGTCCCGGCAATAGCGCTAAGTGCTGTAAGCATTAACGCAATTCTAGTAACTCCGTCAGAAAAATCTATCATGCGCCCTAAACCAAAATAGCCGCCTTCTTCATCACGACTATTTCGTAAAAATTTATTTTCCTTTTTTTCCGCCATCTTTTCTCCCTCAAGGAACGATATCCAATCGTCTCCCATTATGTAATATTAAACTATCTTATGCCCATCATAGCGCTCACCGGTATTATCGGGTAAAAATCCATAACGTTCAGCCCACAAAGTTTTGTATTTTAGTGCATTCGCGTAAATGTCCTCCAAATGCTCCGGCGGTAAAGTTTTTATGATTTTGCCGGGAACGCCTACAACCAATGAATTCGGAGGTATAATAGTATTTCTGGTTACTAGGCAACCAGCACCTATAATGCTACCCGTACCAATTACAGACCCATCTAAAACAGTAGCGCCAATACCAATAAGACATTTATCCTCAACAGTACAAGCATGCAAAGTAGCACAGTGACCAACAGTAACGTAATCCCCTATAATACAGCCAAAATCATCTGACACATGTAGGCAGCTATTATCTTGAACATTGCTATATGCGCCGATTTCAATTCTGTTTACATCACCGCGTACAGTAACATTATACCAAACACTGCTATATTCTTTCATTTTCACAGTACCAATAACAGCCGCACCATCAGCAACCCACGCTTTTTTATCAATTTCCGGATATTTTTTACCAAAAAATACAATCATACTAATACCTCCCTTAATAATTACATACCATTATAATACATTTATTAGTTTCTAAACAAGCTTATTACTATAACATTTTAACCTTACGCACATAAATATGTATGCCGGCAAGTATTAATATAACTCCTGTTAATGCCAATATTTCGTCAATAGCTAAATATGCCCCCAAAAATCCTCCCGCCAATGGGCCAATAGCCCCGCCTAATTGGTCTGCAGACGTTGTTAAGCCAAAGGCCTTACCTCGCTCATTAGTTTCTGTGGACTGTACTACATAGGATAATAAGTTTGGTGCTGCTCCTGCCAAAAACAACCCATAAATAAAATATACAACAGCAAATAGCCAAATACTATGAACGGTAAGCTGGAATAGATTAGTAATACCTGCAAGAATCATAGCCAAGGAGAGCATTTTTGCATATCCATATGCCTGTCCTTGATTCCCCCAAAAAGGAGCGGCTATAATACCTGCAATACCAGCTAAAGATAAAATAACCCCTGAAATCCCCACTGCTGAGGGTGCATCATTAAGCAACTCGCTGACATAAATAGTAAGCAAGGGCTGAATAACCATAGTACAAGCCTTAATAATAGCAAAAAGCCCCATAATATACAGCAAAGTTTTGTTGGCAAATTCCTTCCGTAAATCATTTAACAAATCTTTAGTCTTTACACTAGTTGGCATATTTGCAGCTTTTGTATCTTTCTTTTCATGAACCATAAAATAAATTGCTGCTGTAGCCACAAATAAAGAAATAGCAGCAACAAAAAATGACATGCGCATACCGAACCAAGTACCAAGCAGCCCACCCAAAAGCGGCCCCATAATACTACCGCTAAAATTAGCTGTTTGCATAAGACCCATACCCCACCCGGTCTTTTCTTCCGGCAAAGAAGATGAGGCCATTGTCATGCATGCAGGCACAAAGCCACTAATAATACCCGTTAGCAAACGGACACCCAAGAGTTGTAAGGGGGTTGAAACCATGCCAGACAGGAAATAACAAAGGCCCAAGCCAATTCCTGCCCGCAGAGCATTTTTCTTTTGGCCTATAACGTCCCCTCTTGCTCCCCAAAAAGGTGCCATAATCCCCGCTACCACAAAGGTAATAGCAATAATGCCGCCCGACCACATTTTAGCAACTCCCACCGGTAATTGCAGTTCCTTGAGAAGAAATAACGGCAAAAAGGGAATAACCATAGTGTAACTGGCACACACCAGAAAAACACAACACCACAAAACTATTAAATTACGCTTCCAATTAAGGTCTTCCCCAACTTCGTGAGATTCACCCATCTCCATTTTCACCCATTTAAAACTTCTTGATGCCTAATGAGGTTAAATCCAAGGCCACTCTTCCTGGATTCATTCCATTGTGAGACACAAAAACTTTTATTTCCTTATCTTCTGTAATATAAAAATTTTCACTTTGAATACTTGCGTCATTGCCGAATTTAGACAACAAATCAGCGACTTCTTCCTCTTGTTTATGTAGCATAAAATCTTGATAACTCAATCTTTTGCCAGTCTTTAAATCAAAGACCAGACCATATTGTAAATCAGAACGCTCAGCATACAAAACGTTGGGTTGTGCATCCGCTATGAGAGGAGATACATAACAATACTTTTTAACATTGTCCCAAAATTCTATATTATTAACATCCTCTTTTGGATAAATGCGATAACTCACGAAAGGACTTTCAAATAAAATGCTCAGAATATTATTTTTATTATAAGTCACTCTGCAATGCAAGTTATTGCCAACAGGCCCTACTACATATTTAAAAACCGATAAATAGTTTTGAATTTCTCCATTTATTTTATCGGCTACATTTTCTGCTACGCCATAAATCTGGGGGTAAGTGGTACTATATGTTTTTTCCATAATATCAAGAGGCAGAATCACCTTTTTACCGTCAATAAGTTTTGGTTCTACACTATACCAACCTGTAGTGCCCTCACGGGTTGTTACTTTCGCCCACTCCAAAGTATTAATTTGCCGGTCGCCATAAATAATACCCTTACTGCCCTTAAGTGCAGACGCAACAATATTATCTTTTAATATCTCTGGCGAAGAACGTAAATAACCTCCGGAAAAAGTCACCCTTTTCATCCGTTGGCTATCGGTAACATAATTTATAGTGCATCGTCCAGCCTCAGCATACTGCTTACTCTGTGATTGCTGCAAGCCACAACCAAAACAGCAAAGCAAGACGAGAAAAAGTAACAAAAGAAAAAACGGTTTCAATTTACGCATAAATATCTATCTCCAAAAATTCGTTTCCTTATATTATAGTATGTTATCATATATTTAGCCAGACCTCTATTATACAAAGAAAAAATGAACTCCTTTGTAAAGACTTTATCAAATCTTGAATAATTTTGAAAAGGGAAACCAATAACTATCACCTTGCATGGTCTTCTAATTGAAGTGCGTCACAAATGTTGTCATAACATTTGTGACGCACTTCGTCTACTTCTATCTGTTATTGATTGCCTTATACATATGCAGATCCGTTATAATTTAAGAAACAAACACAGCAAATAGTAATAATATAATACAGTGGGCGGCCGATACTAACCACCCATTACGTAAAACCGCCTTGATATCACTTGATTGTGCAAACCCGGTAGCCCCGAACATATTAGGTCCAGGATAAATCAGGCTTGTAACACGAGAACCAACAATTAATGCGGCAGCCCAGGCATACATGGAAACCCCCTGTTGTTTTACTAATTCACCAAACATACTGTCCATAACTTTCAATTGAGCTACAGCCGCTCCTGAAATACCGAAAGCACCAATTAAACCCCCAGTAATAACTAAGCCTGCTTTACCACCCAAATCAACTATGGGCTGCATTAAAACGGCTAAAGTTTTAAACCCACCACCGGATTCAACAAAACCTAAAAATGGGTCCAATAAAACAAAGAGGAAAAATAAATTTACATTACCGGCCATGCCTTTAACAATCAAAGAGCAGATTTTTTTCATATTTAACCCGCCCGCAAAACCTGTAGCAAAGGCTAGAGTTAACATGATAATAACAATAAAAGATGTTCCTGCACTTTTAAAAAATCCGTAAACAATTGCCAATATGAATAAACTTATAAAAATAGTCGTTGCTCTTTTACTTTCCTTAGTTGGTGTAAATGCTTCAACTTTATCGTGATTATCATAGGGAGTAGTAGTTGCCGTCTTTTTTTGTACCTTTTGAATATTAAACCAAGTAATAATAAAAGTTGCAACCACAAAGGGCAACGCAACCCCGAATACCACTGATACATAAGTAAGACCGGTCAAACTCATTAGTGTAACTACAGGAGGCGTAAAAGGCCCCACAATGAGTGCTTCTTCGCCCATAGCATCAAAAATAGTACCAACTGTACTACGGGAAAGACCTACCGAAGCTGCAATGGGGATAACGATTGGAGCTAATATTGCTGTGCCTCCGGCCATAGTTCCTAAAAGGGCAATTAATACAAAACAAGAAATACCTATACCAACCATAGCTTTCTTTTGTGAATTAATGCCTATACCATAAATTATTTTATACACTAAAGTATGGCTTACTTTAGTCTCTGTCATAACTTCGCCCAATCCACGTCCTAACATAATAATGAGACCAATAACCGCCAAAAAAGATCCCATGGCTTTGACAATAGCGTTACCAAGGCCAATAGGTCCAACACCCGTTACCAACATGCCAACAACTAAACAAATAATAGTAACCGGAATAGGATCAGCATCTCTAAAAACCAAAACAATGTACACTACCAAAGGCAACAGAGCTAATAGGCCCATCCAAATATTAACATCGCCGGCAATCCCCATAGTATTAGTACCCCCCTTTTTTTTATAGAATAATTAGTATTGCTCATGTAATAGTACTCTGCCAAAATCTTCTCCTACTTGCTCCCCCTTTGCAAGAGCTATTTTGCCGTCGATAATAACATAATTAATACCCGCCGGTTTGCGCAAAGCATCCGTATAGCTTGATCTATCAGCTATCTGAGAGGCGTCGAAGATTGTCAAATCCGCTTTCTTACCTATAGCTATTGTTCCTCTGTCTTTAAGACCAAGAATTTCAGCCGGTAGTGCGGTTATTTTGGCAATTGCTGCTTCTAGACTCATCAGTTGTTGTTCTCTCGTTATCTGTAAAAATCGTGGAAAAGTACCAAAACTACGTGGGTGCGGATTTGTATTTATCAAGCCCTTATCAAACGGGAAAGCATAACCATCAGAACCTACGCAAATAAAGAGTTCGCGCATGATGGTCAGCATATCTTCTTCTGCAAGGCAGAAATAGCAACAAGGAATTCCGCCATTAGCAGCACATAGTAATACTGTCACAGCCATTTCCGGTTCTAGCTTAAGTGCTTTAGCGGCTTTATCTAGGGTCACTCCATCAAATTCAGGATATTTATCATGGGTTGAAACTATCAAGACTTTGTCTGCACCGCCACGTCTCTCCATTTCAATTTTAATTTCTTTTAAAAGCTCCTCACTTGGCTTTGCTAAGCGTTTACACATAGCTTCCGGTCCGCCGCTTTGCGCCCATCCGGGAACCATCGCGGCCATATTAGTTGAAGTAGCCGTATAAGGATATTGGTCACAAGTTACGTCTAACCCTTTGCTGCGAGCTTCCTTAATCATTGCCAACAACTCATCTGCCTTACCCCATTGTGGTTTACCAATCAATTTCAGGTGAGAAATTTGCAAATGAACGTGAGAGCTTTCGGCGACTTTCAACATTTCCCTAACAGCATCAAAAATATGAGTGCTTTCACTGCGCATATGCACAGTAAGAATTGCTTCGTGTTTTTTCAATACCTTAGCTAATACAATAAACTCTTCAAGATCACCATATGAGCTAGGCGGATAAATAAGACCAAGCGACATACCAAAAGCTCCATGAGTTAATTCGTGATCTAATAAATCTGCCATTGCCTGTAATTCTTCTTTTGTTGGCGGCCTCATATCAAACCCCATAACGCACCCACGCAAAGTCCCGTGACCAATCAAAAGACCTACATTGGTTGCTGCCGGGCAGCGCCCAATGTGTTCTGCATAGTCAGTAATTGAATTATCTTCAGCTACCATACCGTTCAAAGGTAATGCTAAAGCCCCTTCTAATAATTCTGTAATAGTTTTACGTGACTTATCATTAGTCGGCAGACAAGAAATACCACAATTACCAACGATTTCTAAACTAATTCCTTGATAAAGTTTACTTTGCATTTTGTAGTTGGTAAAAAAAGGGCTTAAATCAGAGTGAGAGTGAATATCGATAAATCCAGAGGAAACAATCTGATTTTCCGCATCGATTATGCTCTTAGCAGGAATATCTAAATCTTTGGCAATTTCAGTAATCACCCCATCAGCAATGCCAACGTTAGCCTGATATCTGTTACTGCCTGTTCCATCAACAATAGTACCGTTTTTTATTAAAATATCTAACATGTCCAACCCTCCTAATATTTACTAGGTGTGTTTTCTTCAGTGAAATAAACACCCAGACGTCTGGTAATTTCATTTTCTTCGTCAAACATATCTATATGCGTTTGAGGATTATATCTACCAATTAAAATAATCAGCGCATTAATAATAGTAAAAGTGGTAACAAAATAAATTTTTAGCATATTTTTTACAATTAAAAGATGATTGGCATATTGCGTTATCGGAGATGTATAGCGATCAGTAATCCCCACAATTTGACACCCTTGGTCTTTGAAAAATTTAACCACTTTCAAAGTAAATGCAGTGTATTTGGGATAGGTAATAGCTAGCAAAACATCATCCTTTGTAACATATTGCAAAGAAATAGAAATATCATCATTGCGATTTTCTATCAAATATACATTTTCCATAATCCTATTCAAGGAAAAGTAGCAATAATAAGCCACGGCAAATGTTGTCCTGGAACCCAAAATGTAAATACGTTTTGCCTTGCCAAGAACTTGACTGGACGCTTCCAAGGCTTCGTTCAATTCCTTACTGTATAATTCCTCTAAATCACTTTTAGCATCTTGTATTTGATCAAAAAGTACGCTATTACTAGTTACATAACGCATATTAAACTTGAATTCCGTGGTAGGTTCCATCTCTCGTTTGACCATTTGATTCATATTGGCCTGGAATTCGATATAGTTTTTGTACCCCAGTGCTCTAACAAATCTAGTAATAGTAGCAGGACTCACATTTGTTCTATCACCGAACTCTGTAATAGACATAAAAGAAACATCCACGAAGTTTTTTAGGACAAAGTCAGCCAATACTTTGTGCATCTTGGATAAAGACGGTTGCTTTTGCCTAATTGTGTCGAGAATATGCATAAAAATACCTCCCAGTAAATGTGCAGGCTAGTTGTATATAAATGTATCATTGTATATTATATTTGCAGACTAACATCAAAAAATATTGACGTCAAATTTATTTTCATAAAAATTACAAATGAAAATAAATTTTACTTTCATGTCAAACTTATTACAATTTTTGCTGTATTTTAAAAAGTTTTTTTCATTTGCAAAAAATAAAAAGCCTTTTAAGCCAAAAATGAAAAACGAATAAAAATAAAATAACACCTAAAGTCAGTCGCCTTTAGGTGTTACATAAGCATATAAGTTATAAATAGAATACACTTGCTCTAAACAAAACCTATATATATATATATGACAGCTAAATATAGATTTGCTATTTTTTACTAAAATTTAACGGTTCTTAATTTCACTATTTTTCCCGGATTTTAACTTGCCCCCGCTACACCACGCCACGTAGACCGGCATTGATGAACCTTTGCCAATAATCGGCCCGATTATTTTATCCGGTACAGCCTTAACGCCGTACAAGGAGACGAACTGCGCAAAATCATCAAAATGAGTTCTGTTGAAGTCAAATGAATGCACCAACATTAGGGCTGCTTTTGCACCTACTCTCTCGGCTTCTAGAATCGCAGAAGCCGTACGATGCAACAACTGATAGTGTATATTGTCGATATTTTTCTTATCACTAATTGCTAATTTTTTTCGAAGGAATTCCAAACGTTTTGTTGCTTGACCTTTATCAACCTTTTCCTTTACCAAAGGTCCAAAATCTTCACGCACTTTTCCCTCAACCATTATAACAACTGTTCCTTTGGCACCTTTTGCTAAAACATACAAATCATTTTGTGATGCTTTACTGCCACCTAGTATAGAAACTTTAAACTCTGGAAACGCATATAGAATCTCTATGTCCTGGAATAAATCATTTCCTGATTTAGCGAAAATTTGCTCAACTTCATGTGGAAAACCACTGGCCTCCTCCCAAGCCTTAGCAAGCTCAATGGCAGAATACCCCTCTTTCCAATGTTTAGTCGGATCAGCCAATAACTCTTTCCAACTAGAAACTCCCTTACTGGGTACATAAATAACACCCATATCAAACAACACCCTTCTTTATTTGTCATCACGTAGACAAATGTATAACCGCTTAAGCTTAAACCCAAATTACGTGTTTTACATAACTAATGATACTTTGATTTTATTAAAATAGATATAAGTATTTTGATGTATTACTATGTATGGTGCTATAATTACATATAATATTAAATAACAGTTAATTAACAAACAAATTTATTGGCTAGGTGAGGAAATAACATGATTATTTACGAAGCAACAAAAAAAGAATTTATGAGCAACGTTGAAGATGATGTTATTGCAGAAAAAATATATGAAGAATTCCGAAATAAAATTGGTAAAACAACAAGACAAGAACAAATGTCTTGGAATAATTCCATGCAATATATGTATAAGGTTATGAACACAAAAGCAATTCCTGACGATGTAGGAATTGCCATTGAATATAGATTACCCTATACTTCTAAACGAGTTGATTTCATGGTTACTGGTGAAAACCAGGAAAATCAAGACGCCGTAGTTATTGTAGAACTTAAGCAGTGGCAAGAAATAAACCCTGTTGCTGGCAAAGAAGATATCGTCAAAACATACTTAGGTGGTAGCTTGCAAGAAACCACCCATCCCTCATATCAAGCCTGGTCATATGCAAAAATTTTGCAAGACTATAATAAGACTGTGCAAGAAGAAAATATAAATATCTATCCCTGTGCTTATATGCATAATTATATTGCCGAGGAAAATGATCCTATTTTGGATGAAAACAGATTTATGGTTATTAAAGAATCCCCTGTGTTTAAATCAGGTGATGTTGGTAAACTACGTGCTTTTATAGCAAAATATGTGAATAAGGCTAATAAAAATAATTTAATCTATCAAATTGACCACGGACGTATTAAGCCTTCAAAATCCTTACAAGATTCTTTAGTAAAGATGCTGTCTGGAAACGAAGAGTTCATTATGATAGATACCCAAAAACTTGTTTATGAAACTGCCCTAGATTTATCTAACAAAATTTTTAAGAAACGCCAGAAGCAAGTTCTAATTGTAGAAGGTGGTCCTGGGACAGGCAAATCTGTACTAGCAGTTAATTTATTGGTAAAACTTACAGCTAGAGATTTAGTCTGCAAATATGTAACTAAAAACAGTGCCCCAAGAGAAGTTTATAGTCAAAAATTACAAGAAAATTATCGCAAAGCTTATATTAAGACAATGTTTACCGGATCAGGAATCTTTACTGACGCAACGCCCAACGATTTTGATGTATTATTGGTGGATGAAGCACATCGATTAAATGAAAAATCCGGTATGTTCAGTAATAAAGGCGAAAACCAAACAAAAGAAATTATAAATGCAGCTAAGTTATCCATATTTTTCATAGATGAAGCACAACGTGTAACCGCCAAAGATGTTGGATCTGTTGCTGAAATCATAAAATTTGCTAAGCAGAGTGGTGCTGCAATAACTAAATTGCAGCTTGAATCACAGTTTAGATGTAATGGTTCAGACGGTTATTTGGCATGGCTAGATGATGTCCTAGGTATTAGACAAACTGCAAATGCTTCATCCTTTGATAAAGATTATGATTTTAGAATATTTGATGATCCTAATGAACTAAGAAAAGTTATTGAAGATAAAAATAAAATTAAAAATAAAGCACGATTACTTGCAGGATATTGTTGGGAATGGGATAAAAATGGCAAGAACAACACTGCTATCAAAGATATTAAAATCAAAGAATATAACTTTGAAAGCAGTTGGAATTTAGGTTCCACCGCAACATGGGCCATAGACCCTGATTCAGTCAAAGAGATAGGATGTATCCATACTTCTCAAGGTTTGGAATTTGATTACGTAGGCGTAATAATAGGTGATGATCTTCGTTATGAATGTGAAGAAGTTCATTCTGATTATACAAAGCGTGCTAAAACCGATCAATCATTAAAAGGATTAAAAGCGAAAATTAAAGATGGTGACCAAAAAGCAAAAGCACTTGCTGATCAAATAATTCGTAATACCTATCGTACTCTCATGACAAGAGGTTTAAAAGGATGCTATGTTTATTGTACAAATAAAGCACTGTCTGAATATTTAAAGGCAAGACTCAAAAAAGTTGTTTATGGACAAGGTGAAAGTGGAATAGAGCTGGCTGCAGAAAATATAAAAAATCAATATTAAATAAAAATAACAAGGCAAAACATCCTCAATAACACTGTACATAAGATTCTCTGATTTGAATTCAGAAAGATGCTTACTTGACTGCATCACTTTCAGCAGTTTCCGTGAATAATCGCTATACAAAAATTACCGATATTAGTTCTATGTCTTTTAAACAATTGGTTTGATGTTCCAGAAATAAATTCTTTTACACTACGAGAAACAGCTACATTAATTAAATTAGCATCGCCAACGAAGGAATTTAAATCATTTACTAACGTGAAAAATATAATAGTATTTTTCCCCTCCCTGAAGTAGCAGCCACTGTTTTACATCACAAAAGTTTGTAAATCCAGCACGAATAATATTCGCTGTTTATAATCTAATCTCTTTTTAAGATTATGAAATACGTTGCATAAATACAAATTGTTTGTACCAAAAAAGCTTGTATTTAGTGTATAATACTTTGTATAGTACTTATACGAAATTATCTTTTGGCTGAAAATCCTATGCCCATCTTTCGCACTTTATTTTTCAAACCATTTTATATTTTAGCTCATAAAAGAAACAATTATTTTTTTCATCTAACCTTTAAGATTGATATGATCACGAAATTTTATATAAAAAAAGATGAAAAGGAGACTTTGAATGAAAGTAAGATTAATAAAACCAACCGGTATCATAATAGAACGTCCTACAGGTTTTTCATGGACTACATTTTTCTTTGGTATGTTTCCCGCAATGTTTCGAAACGATTGGAAATATGCTTTAATTATGATTGTAGCCGCAGCAGCTACTTGTGGCCTTTCGCATTTCTTGTTTATATTTAAATATAATAAATGGCATCTTGAAGACCTCCTTGAAAAAGGCTATAAAGCTGCTGATGCAGTTTCTCATGCAAAACTAATTGAAATAGGCTTAATTGCGCCCTCACAACAGTTTGAACCCCCGCTAAATTTATGACAATTTAAAACATGTTCTGTGTGTTAATCTTTATGTATATTACAAAATTATAAAATTAAAATATTGCAACCCCCAAGGTCATAACAACTTTGGGGGCTATGTTTTTTATCTTTTGCAAATAACTACCTATCATGCAACCCAATTACGTCAATATTAAAGATATTTTTCTCTGAAATCCACATCATAATAATGTTCTAACCCTTTACCAAGTGCCTTTGTTTGGATAAGCTGATTTACCAATGTATCCCATGTTTTATTAATTAAATGTTTTTTACCTGCTGGAGTAACAATTGATGTCTTTGCTTTTGCTGCTGCATTTCTAACAGCACTGTTATCCTTGGGATATACAAAAACAACATAGCTTTTATCGTCAATGACCAGTAAATTTCTCATTATCTGATGATATTTGAAGAAAACTTTAATAGATGCCATTTTTATTCTCCACCATTTTTTCTAAATCTTAAAATTTATTTAGTTCTCGTTTTATTAATGTATTACTGTGCTTTTAACATGTAATAATAAAAAACAAGAAACCAATTTAATGGCAAAGTCAAATTCAATTAATTTTTAACCTTCTCCAGCTTCCTCAATTTCACCAGACTCTTCCACAACTTTTTTCAGAATTTCTATTAACTTCTCCCGCTCACCACTTCCATTTGTCGCAACTCTGAGAACGGGTAAATTTATTTGCTGCAATATCTTGTCTTTAAGAACATCTCTTTCTCGTTGTTTTTCATTATTTTGATGATAGGCATAACCGTCTACCTCGACAACTAATACTGCTTCCTTGTCTAGTTTGTTAAATATTAGAAAATCCACATGTGTCCAAGGATTTTGGGCAAATTTTCTCTCTTCTTGATTTAATATGCTAAAATCCTTAACAATAGAATTTAGTGGTACATGAAGAACACATTTGAAAGAATTAAACTCAGGCATGGCTAAGACATCCTCAATAACACTATACATAAGATTCTCTGATTGGAACTCAGAAATATGTTTACTTGAACTCATAACTTTTAGGAGCCTATGAGAATACTCGCTATATAATAGATCAAAGACTGATGTTTTCTTGCTTTCCACTACAGCGTCTTCGGAAGAATTATATTCTATATATCTAAGCAAGTCGCCTATATTAGTTCCATGGCGTTTAAATAATTTATTTGAGGTCACAACTATAAATTCTTTCACACCACGAGAAACAGCTACATTGATTAAATTGGCATCGTCAACAAAGGAATTTATATCATTTACCACCGTAGAAAATATAATAGTATCTTTTTCTCTGCCTTGAAATTTATGTACAGTATCAATTTCTATTTTGGGGTATTTAAGGCATTTTTTTGTTTCAGTAACCTGGTTTCTATACGGGCAGATAATTCCTACCCCACTGCAGTCTTGATATTTGTCTTTATTATTATCAATAATTTCATCTTTAATTACTTCTATCTGTCTTAAATTACACCAACCGTTACTATTAGCAAAATTCAACCGCCTGGCATGATTACCCGGTGCTGTTTTGTAAATTTTAAGTGGTATATCATTAGGTTTTCCTTCAGTCATAATTATCAATTCATTGTTATAAAATTTCTCATTACAAAACCCTATGATCTTAGGGTGACATCTATAATGCTCTCTTAATAAAGTCCGCGGCAACTCATCTTTATATAAAAGACTTAACGACTCTATAATACTTTGTCTACTATAGTTGTAAGCCTCTTCAATATTATTGCCATAAAACATTTTATTGCTTATCTTTTCTATTTGAGGAGTAACAATTTGTGGAAGCTGTTTTGCGTCACCGACAATAATAATATTTTTGCAACAGGCTAATGCTAAGGAAGCAGTAACTAGATCAACTTGCGAGGCTTCATCTATAATTAAATAATCAAATAAATAGTTCGCAGATATAGAATTAAGGATAGAGTTAGTTGTGCTTAAAACAACAGGATAATCTCTAACAAATTTTTGAAAGTTATCAGAATCCTTTTTGAAACTTTTAACAGTATAATTTCCTCTTAGACGATTAAAGTATTTTCTATATAAAGTTCCTTGAAATAATTTAGTAGAGAGTTGTATATATTGCTCTTTAAGTTTTTTATAACTATTATTTTTTAGTTTTCTTTCTAAAGCTACTATTTGCTGTTTTCGTTCTTCTGCAGCGCTTGCATAATAGTCTCTTTTGAGTGAATTTATTATGACTAGCTGATTTTCCTTAAAATATTGCCATTTATAAATACCATATTTCATGAACAATAATGCTTTTACTTTAAAAGTATTATTTCGTTTTCTTCTTACTGTTTCCTCGTAATAAGTAATTAAGTTTAAAATCGCAGAGCTTGATATTTTTCTACGAAAAGATATTCTAGCCAATGACACATAAGGCTCTTTAAAACTCTTTTCAAAATAGCCTTGTTCTACTGCAAGTTTTGAACATTCTTCCTTTAGGTTGGCTATTTCTCTTTCATATTCTAGTAATACATTTAAATCATTAGAAACACTACTTAGTTGCTTAAATGTTTTTTTAGATTCATCTTTTTCTGAAGACCAGCTCGTAATATCCGGAATTTCTGTTTGTTTACAGGCAAAGAAAGCAACTTGATTATCTGCGTTACCTAATAAAGCGGTTAAAAACCCATACCCATTTTTTTCAAGTTTCTCCTGAACATTTGAGGTCGCTGAATTATTACCTGCTACAACACCAACGGTTTCCCCTTTAGCTACAACATTAGCGATAATATTTAAGATTGTTTGCGTCTTACCTGTTCCAGGCGGTCCTTCAATAATACTAATATTATTTTCAAACACAGTCTTTACTGCTTTTTGTTGACTTAAATTAAAACCAAAGGGAAATATTAAAATATCAGCATTATTCTTCTTCGTAATTTTCTTCCCTGATAGGTATGCCGCCAATACGCTGTCCACACGAATTTTGGTAATTTTTTCATATTGCTTTAACAATACATTTTCAAAATCAGTACCCATATTTAAATGAGCAGATAATGCTTTAAAGTATTCAAAAATCGTCTTTGGTTGCCTTTCATTAAGGCATGAATTCTGATAAGTTATCTTTGACTTATGATAAGTTTTTGTTACTTGGTAATCATATATCAGTTTAATATACTCACCAAAATCAAGCACAGAAGATGGATCTTCTACTGGGAATCCATCAACACATATAATTACCTGCTCAGCATTAATTTTTTTCGGATTTTTTAACCTTATTACGTTAGAAGAATTATAATTATAATTTTTATTTGTGTCTGCATATTTTATTACTATTTTATTTTTTTCACATTTTAAATCAGTTATTGCAGAAGTCTTATCTTCAAATTCTTGGGTTTCACTATTCTTTATTAAAATCAATTCTGCATGAATATCCATAAAATGCTCCTTAAAAGTCTTTGTTAATATATTATCTTTTTTTGCTGAAATCTTATAACTTGTTTAATTCTCGTTTTATTGGTATATTCCTGCTGAAAATACTTAGCACAAAAAAACAGGCCTAAGCCTGTTTTTTTGCTATTTAGAATATTCATTCATTCTATTACTATTATCATACCTGCAATTATATGCCGTTGTGGTTATAGCTGCCTGCCTCAGCTCTGGATAATGGCGTACTTACCGGATGCTTTTCAAAGAAAGCAATTGTCCGCTTAAAATCATCGAGCAGTAGTGTAGCCAGATCCCGACTAACCCCATGTCTTACAATAATACGTTGCACGACGAGGTCTGTGCAGTTGTTAGGCATGGAATATGCAGGTACAAGCCACCCACGGGTTCGCAAGCGGTCAGCTAAATCATAAGCCGTAAAACCAACTTTAATATTGTCCTTCAACTTCCAGGTAACAGCCGGGATACCACCTTTGCCACCATAAATAATCGTAAAGATACCCATCTCTTCAATGGTTTTGGCAAGAAACTGAGCCGTATTATAACATTCCTGCTGTATTTTTCGATATCCTTCCCTGCTGTAGCGTAAAAAGTTATAATATTGGCTAATAACTTGGCCGCTTGCCGCATCACTATATATTTTATATTTATTAATAATAGGTCAATTTAATTTTATGTGGTACCGAATCAATCATCGTCAGGTCATTATTGCTTTGCAACCTTTCTCTTGTTTGAATGTTTGAAGGTATGAACGCAAATACTCATCCTCCAAAAACCACTAAACCTGTAGTGACCATAATCGTTATAAAATGTAGGCTATCTGAAGTGATGCTAAAATAACTAATAAATAAAATCTATAAATCTAACTAATACTCTACACTTCTAAATTTCTTTCCATAATCCCTCCCAAATGAATTGTGTTAATATGATTAACGTAAAAATTAACTCCCTACACTGAATATATAGCAGTGTAGGGAGTTCTGACTCTCAATGCAATTAAGTTAATATTGAAGATACTTTTCGCTGAAAGTCATAGCGTAATACCGCTCTAGTCCTTCATCAAGTGCCTTTGTTTGAAGAAGTTTCTCCACCAGTGTCTCCCAATTGATAGTAATTAGGTGTTTTCGCCCTGCTTGAGTAACGATTGATGTCTTGGCTTCCTCTGCTGCCTTGTTAACAACGTCGTTGTCCTTTGGATAAATAAAAACAACATAGCTTTTATTGTCAATGGCCAGTAAATTTCTCATAACCTGATAGTGGTCAAAAAAATTGAGCATATTTTTAGCACTATCTTTTATCCACGTGGATTTAATCAAGGCATCTTTATACGTTCTGTTATATTTATCACGATGCGCCTCATCGTTTTTAGCCTTGCCAAAACCCTCTTCGGTATATTTTATTTCGAAAAAGATTTGTGTCCCTTCCTCTGTTTTCAAATAAAAATCAAAATTAGTTTTTCGCTCATTGTTTTTCTCAACAGCACTCTCTTTTTCAAATTCTACCCTATTATATTCTACGTTACCGCCTATACCTAATATTGGCAGTATTAAGTCCAGCTTATTTTTTAAGATAAGTGGGTAGAAAAAATTGAGACACATTGCTTGCGAAGAATTTAGATGATGAAAATTTGGATGTAATTTTATCTTTGCCAAGTCCTTCGGGAATTCCAACTTGCTACTATATGGAATCAATAGATTTGCGCTTGTGAATTCTTTGGGCAAAATATGCTGATAAAATTTCCCCTTGTACTCTCCATCAGTACTTATTGCTAATTTGTCCATCTTGTATTTTCCAAGGTGTGCTAATACACGCATTCTAAAATCTTCCATAAGTGCCATTGCAATTCCCTCCATTTTTTTGTCAAAACATTATATTACGTTTAATTCTAGTTTTACTTGTGTATTTCTGCCCCTTTTAGCAGACTATACATAGTTGCCTAGGCTTAATATAATTATTTATCTTAGGTAGATGTAACTACATATATTTATTAACTATTCCGTTTAGCGGTTAATTTTTGTTGCAACCGATCAAACATGACGTAGAAAACAGGAGTCACATAAAGTGTAAGGAGCTGGGAAAATACTAGTCCGCCAACTACGGCTATTCCCATTGGCTGCCTAGCTTCACCGCCTGTACCATATCCTAACGCGATTGGTAGTGCCCCAAACACTGCCGCAACCGTAGTCATCATGATAGGACGGAAACGGATCATACAAGCCTGATAAATAGCTTCCTTAGACGAGAGTTTCTCTTTTTCCGTTAGTTCTACTGCAAAATCAATCATCATGATGCCGTTCTTTTTAACAAGCCCTATGAGCATGATAATGCCCACGTAAGCATATATATCAAGTTCCATATGGAACAACATGAGGCAGATCAAAGCTCCCGCACCTGCTAAAGGTAACGCACTCAGGATAGTAATTGGGTGGATAAAACTTTCATACAGAATTCCAAGAACCACATAAATAATAAATACCGTAACGAATAGGAGAAAACCCATATTTGCGAAAGAGCTTGCATAAGCCGAGGTATTACCTTCAAAAAATCCGACTACGCCAGCTGGCAAAGTCTTTTTAGCCAGCACCTGAATTTCATCCGATGCTGTACCAAGGGCATAACCTGGTTTGAGATTAAATTGAATCGTGGCTGATGGAATCTGTCCACTATGGTTTACCGACAATGATGTAGTAGTTTCGGTCAATTTGCCAAGGGAAGACAGTGGAACCAGCTTTGGGGTGGTAACAGAAGGGCCCATGGTTGACCCCGTCTTTACATAAAGCTTATTAAGTGCTAACGGATCCCTTTGGAAATTTTTCCCGAGATCAAGAAATACGTCATATTCATTACTTGAGGTATAAATAGTGCTCACTTGGCGATCCGCATAGGCAGAATAGAAAGCATCCTGAATTTGGCGTGCCGAAAGTCCAAGGGACGAAGCTTTGTCACGATCAATTTTAAAATATCTAGTAGGAACTTTTACTTGCAAACTAGAAACAACATCCACAAGACCAGGAATGGCCTTCATCTTTTCTTCCATATCGCTAACCGACGGATACAGAAGGTCCAAGTTGGGGCTCGTAATTGTGTACTGCCCAACGCCATAGGTTTGATGACCACCCAAAGTAATAGGCGGCGCATTATAGGGATATACGCGAAGCCCAGGTATACTGTTAAACTTCGGCCGCAGTCTATTGATTATTTGATCCACTGACTCCGTTCTATCTGCCCTATCTTTTAAGCTAACCATAATGAATCCCGTGTTATAAGTAGGACTTCCTACGACTGATAATGCGCCCCTTAGACCCGTTTCCTGCTCTAATATCTGATTAAGTTGTTCTTGGTGCTTAGTCAAATAATCGAAAGAAGAACGATCATCAGCCTTTGTCCTAATCGTAAACTGATTCATATCCTGACTAGGAATAAAGCCTTTGTCAATTTGGGTAGACAGAAAACCTGCCAAAATAAGGACGCCCATTGTGAACGCCAAAATTTTCATGGGATTCCCCAAGGCTAGTGCCAGTGTCCGTCCATAGAAGTTGCCAGCTTTCTCAAAAAGTCTTCCCGAAGCCTCAGCAAAACGATTTTTTTTGCTATTATCTCTATGTTTGATAACATAGGCACACATCATCGGTGTTAACGTCAAGGAAATAAATCCGGAAAAAAGAATTGCTGATGCGATACAAACCGCAAATTCTCTGAATAATCGTCCAACAATACCACTCATAAATAAAATTGGTACAAATACCACAACAAGGGATATAGTCATGGATAACACTGTAAAACAAATTTCCTTTGATCCGGAAAAGGCTGCCGCCATGGGTTTTTCCCCTGCTTCAACCCGCCGAACGATATTCTCCATTACCACCACCGCATCGTCAACAACAAATCCTGCTGCCAACGATAGTGCCATTAGTGAAATATTGTTCAAACTGAAGTTGCATAATTTCATAACTGCAAAAGTAGCCATCAGCGACAAGGGAACCGTGATACCTGGAATAAGTGTAGCTCGCAGGCTGCCCAAAAAGAGGAAGACAACACCGACTACCAACAAAATTGTTAAAACAAGGGTGAATTCAACATCATCTACCGATGCCTGAATATAATCTGACTTATTATATAATAACGATACATTAATTCCTTGGGGAAGCGCTTGCTTGACCATTTCCATCTTTTTTTGAACGTCATTGGCAATCTGAACTGCATTCGACCCAGGTTGCTTGAATACCGCCACAAAAACACCGGGGCTCTCATCGCCTGGTGTGATAAGATTACGTACCGTTTCTTCATTTATAACACTATCATTAGCTTTACCAATATCTTTGATGCGAACCGGATTGCCATTATGATAGGAAATAATTAGGTCATCATATTGTTTTGCATTCATTAGCTGACCTGACGAGTCTAGAGAATAAGTCACGTCCGGTCCTTTTAGTGTGCCCCCCGGCAAAATTACGTTGCCATTGGTGAGCGCACTATTCACTTCGTTTAGGCCAACTCCCCGAATAGCCATTTTATCCGGGTCCATGCGCAGCCTCACCGCATATTCTTGTGATCCGTAGACCAAAGCTTGAGACACTCCATTTACCTCAGACACCGCTGGGATAAGTGATGTATCAACATAACCTTCTATGTCCGACATTTTCATGGTTTTGGAGGAAATTACATAGTACATGATTGGCTGGTCAGCCGGATTGGTTTTCGTATAAGTCGGCGGATACGGCATATTTGTTGGCAACCGCTTGGAGGCCGCGGAAAGAGCGGAACTAACATCATTAGCGGCGCCATCAATATCGCGATCTAAATTGAAAGTTAAACTTATTGTTGTTTTTCCAGTGTAACTTGTTGAAGACATAGAGTCAACGCCGGCAATTGTCGACAACTGTTTTTCCAGAGGAAGCGCAACGGATGATGCCATCATCTCCGGACTTGCTCCGGGCAGAGACGCTTGAACTTGAATAGCAGGATAATCAACATTCGGCAGATCATTTACCGGTAATTGACGATAGCTGATTATGCCAAAAAACAGCAAAGTAATCATAATCAGAATAGTCATAATGGGGCGACGTATCCAAATAGCCGAAATGTTCACTTTTGCGCACCACCTTGGCTATCGGATTGGTTATTAGCATCTTTTATGACTATTTTTGCACCGGGGGCTAAGTTTATTTGACCATCAGTCACAACTGTTTCATCATCCGCCACGCCCTTACTAATGATTGCTAGATCGCCAACTACCCGCTCTTCCGTTACGTCTCTTGCTTCCACTGTCATATCATCTTTAACGACAAATACATATTTACCTTTTTGCCCCTCTACTACGGCTGTACTCGGCACAACAATAGCGTTCTCCTGTTCTCCCAGTTTAAGAATAATTCGGACAAACTCTCCAGGCCATAATTGGGCATTTGTATTAGGAAATTGTGCTTTCATTTGAATAGCGCCCGAAGAAAGATCTACGGTGTTATCTATAAAGGTCAACTCACCATCAGTAACACTCACTGCCTGATCAGCAATGTTTGCTGTAACTGGGATTGAATTCTTTTTCTGCGCCGCCATAACAGTGGCTAAATCCTTTTCTGGAATAGTAAACTGAACGAATATTGGTTCAATCTGATTAACAACAACCATTTGTGTCTGGTTAGCTGTTGCCAGCACCCCTAGGTTAGCAAGAAAAGCGCCGGTTCTCCCATCAATCGGAGAACGAATATAGCAATGGCTGAGATTAATACGCGCATTCTCCACAGCCGCTGCGTCCTGGCTCACTGTAGCATCCTGGGTCTGCGAAGCCGTAGCCATCTGATCATTATCTTGTTTGGCAACTGCTCCCTGTTGGTATAAATCTATATAGCGTTGTGATGTAACCCTGTTATAAGACGCTTGTGCTCTATCATGTTCCAGTAGTGCTTCCGATTGTGCTAATTGCTGCTGAAATGATGCAGGATCAATGGTAATAAGAAGGTCTCCGGCCTTTACATCCTGGCCTTGTTTGAAATGGATATTGGCAACTTGTCCTGTGACCTGCGGCAAAATTGTTACGGAATTATATGCCGACACACTGCCTACCGAATCCAAGTTTATAGGCATGGATTGTGCTTTTGCCTTTCCTACGGTTACTGAAATTGCTGGTTTCGACGGTGTTTGTTTTTGAGCACAACCTGCGTTAATTATTATTAAGATGAAAAGAACTAAAACCATGCAGATTTTTCCGTTTTTCTGGCGAAAAAAAATCATAAATAATATACCCCTTCCATCTTTTATTATTAAGTGAACTATTGATTTTTGCCTTGATACTGTAGGTTTTTATAAATTTATTTAATCTATTTTTCTGATTTAACTATTGATAACGAATATTCTCATAATCAATATTGGACCTAGGTCAATATAATAGACACAAATAGTTTAACATTTATGCTATAGCATTCGCAGCATCTTCAAATTCTTGCGGTGTCATATAGTTTATGCTGCCATGAATCCTTTTACGGTTATACCAGGA
>Ga0183097_10445_pt1 | contig 82178 bp, 74 predicted proteins | sample BioMet8_FD_128883 | JGI IMG/M metagenome (GOLD analysis project Ga0183097, IMG submission 128883) | Microbial communities from bioreactor (seeded with sewage sludge) at Lawrence Berkeley National Lab, California, USA - Biofuel... | ecosystem: Engineered > Bioreactor > Anaerobic > Unclassified ... | reverse complement strand
CGTCAGGGTTTCCCCCATTGCGCAATATTCCCCACTGCTGCCTCCCGTAGGAGTCTGGACCGTGTTTCAGTTCCAGTGTGGCTGATCATCCTCTCAGACCAGCTACCCATCGTAGCCTTGGTAGGCCATTACCCCACCAACAAGCTAATGGGACGCGGACCCATCCAAAAGCGACAGCTTGCAAGCAGAGGCCGCCTTTCCCCCAACCGAAATTGGAGCGTATCCGGTATTAGCGGCAGTTTCCCGCCGTTATCCCGAACTTTTGGGGAGGTAATCCACGCGTTACTCACCCGTGCGCCGCTCTACTAGGAACCCGAAGGTTCCGTTCTCGCACGACTTGCATGTGTTAAGCACGCCGCCAGCGTTCAATCTGAGCCAGGATCAAACTCTCCAGTTCAAATCCTTTTGCTGAAACCCAAGGCACGTTGCCGCACCTTAGGCATGGCTTACAAAATCACCCGACTCGCTATTTAATTGTCAAAGATCCCGTCGACGTGGCCCGCCAAGGCGGTCCGCGTGAGCCCTGGGTAGTTAGTCCCGTCGGCTCATCCCGTCAACACTTTTTTTCAACTTGCCGCATCGCCGTTTGCGATGCGCCCGTGCCGGCTTCCCGTGCGCGGAGTTGGACTTTCTATCCGTCCCCGCTCGGCCCGTCAACACTTTTTTTCAACTTCCGCCGCCGCCCGAATGCGTCACCGCTTCGTGCAGCGCGGAAGGAGAGAAATACGCAGGTCACCCGGCCCTGTCAACAACCCTTCCCGATTTTTTCGTGACAAGGAGTGAAACTACTCGAAATACCATGGGAAATTTCTCTCGCGCCGGAGCCGTCGCCCGCCCGCGCAAACGCCGTTCCCGCTGCGTTCGACGCTCCGGACGGCCTGCCGTCGTCTTGGCCTAGACCCTGCAAGGTCCCCGGCGGGACGGCAAGCTTTGCCGCCCGGGCCCCTCGCCGGTCTGCCGGCAGGGGGGCTGGAACTGACCGCCGGCCGCAGCTGCGGACCGTGTCCCCCGGACGCGGTCTCCCCTGGCCACGCAGAGTAGGCAATTCCTGCCGCGCTCGGCGACAAGGAAGGTGCGTATGGGATCGATTTGGACCGGCCTCACCGGATTGGATACGTACAGCGACGCCATTTCGGTCGTGTCCAACAACATGGCCAACGTCAACACCACGGGGTTCAAGTCCTCGCGGGTGCTCTTTTCCGACCTGGTGAGCGCCTTGGCCGGCGGCACGTGCGACGGCAGCCAAGTCGGCACCGGCGTCGGCGTGGGCAGCGTCTCCCTCACCACCTCCACGGGCGGATACGCGACCACCAACTCGACCCTGGACATGGCCATCGACGGCGAGGACGGCTATTTCCAGGTACGCAACTCCCTCAACGACAAGACGTATTATACCCGGGCGGGAGCATTCAACTTCAACACCAGCGGTTACCTCATCAACTCCCAGGGCCTGCGCGTTCAGGGCTGGCAGGTGGACCAGACCGCCCTGAACGCGGCCGACGACGCCGGCACCACCCTTTCCGAGGTGCCGATCACGGGCGATCAGACCGATATCCAGATTACCGACTTCACCCTGCCCGCCAAGGCCACCAGCTCCGTCAGACTCGTCACCAATCTCGACAGCGAAACCGAGATCGAGAGCACCGACGCCACCGATCCCTACTTCGCCATGTTCAAGAACTATGACGCCACCAGCGACACGCTGGCGAACGACGCCGACTATTCCACCAGCATTACGGTCTACGACGCCGAAGGCACCACCCACGACATGACCGTCTACTACAAGAAGGCGGCCAGCTCGGACGGCAAGGAGTATTGGGAATACATGGTGACCATGGCCCCGAGCGAGGACGGGAATTCCACCACGTCCGGCACGACCAAGGCCGGCGTGCTCATGATCGGCACCATGACCTTCGGCTCGGACGGCACCTTGGAGAACCAGACAGCCTATACCCTGGCCGACGGGACCACGGACCCGACCAGCCTGTCCTCGTGGACCCAGGCGAAGTTGTCCACGGCCGACGGCGTACCGGAGTTCTCCGCCACCTTCCTCTCGGCCTCCAGCGGCTCGGTCCTGTCCTCCCAGACCATCGCATTCGCCACCGGGCTGTCGGTCAATGACGCCACCTGGAGTTCCTCCAACCCGACCACCGCCGCCGGCATCGGCTCGAACGCCGCCGCCAACGCGGGCTACGACATCAGCAAGACCAAGAACGCCATCCACTCCACCACCAACTACGCCACCACCTCGTACACCTTGACGAACAGCGCCGACGGCTACACTTCGGGCCTGCTCAAGAACACCTATGTGGACGATGACGGCGTCATTTACGGTCTGTTCAGCAACGGGCAGTCGAAGGCCCTCTGGGTGCTGGCCCTGGCCGACTTCACCAACAAGTCCGGCCTGACCAGCGAGGGCAACAACCTCTACTCGGCCAGCGACGACGCCGGCGTCATGACCATCGGCCGGGCCAACAGCGGCAAATTCGACGGAGTAGCCGGCAATACCCTGGAGAGTTCCAACGTGGAGCTGGCCACGGAAATGACCAACCTCATCATCTACCAGCGGGCCTTCGAGTCGAACTCCAAGGTGGTGACCACGGCCGACGAGATGATGCAGAAGGCCATGCAGATCGTCCGCTAACGTCCGGAATCGGGCCGCGCACCCCGTGTCCCGGCCCGGGAAAGGATTTCTCCGAGGCCCTCTGGACAGGGGGGCCTCCTCACGCTCCTTCTAGGCCGCGCCGTATTGCTTGCGCCATTCGTCGAGGAACAGCAGCGACGTCTCCAGGGGCGACAGCGTGCCCTGGCGGGCGCGCACGGCCCAGATCACATCGTCGAAGGAGGCGTCCGCAGGCAGGGACAGCCGGGTCAACAGGGCGGCCACATCCCCGCGCAAGGCCTCGGGCAAGGCGGCCAGTGCGCCCGAGGCATCCCGGGCCGCCTTGGGCCAACCGGGCAGCCGGGCCGCGGCGAAGGCCAGCAGCGTCTTCATGCGGGCGACGTAGGTGTGGTCGGCCAGCGCCCGGGTCCGGGCCCGGGCGGCAAAGGCGGCCCGCTCGTCGGGATGCGCCAGGAAATAGTCCAGCCGCTCCCGCAGCTCCGGCAGGCTCTCGAACTGGGCCAGCTCGTCGTCGGTAAAGAGTTCCGGCAACAGCGCTCGCCGGTCCACCAGCTGAAAGGCCCCGCACATGGCCAGCTCGAAGGTGCGGGGATTGACGAAATCGCCCGGCGCCACCGGCTCGTCCGCGGACAGGCTGGAGTGCAGGTTAATGTTCACGGCGGTGGCGTTGAAGATCTTGACCGTCTCCTCGGTGTCCATGCGCCGGCCGTCGAAGCGGACCCGGGGAGCCAACACCTCGTCGCCCTCCCAATCGCTGCCGAAAATGGCCAGATCAACGTCGGCCAGCTCCCGGAAGGCCCGCCGGCGGTTGGGATAGCCCGCGCCCATGAACGAAACCTGGGCGCCGTAGCGCCGCCGGTCCACCGGCGACAGGGCCAGCGGCCGGTGCACGGCCGGGTCGGCGGCCAGCGGCAGATAGAGCACGTTGGTCTGGCCGATGGCGGCCAGTTTTTCCACGAACGGCGCCTTCTGGATCACGGCGAACAGGTCGTAGAGCGGGGCGAACGGCAACCAATAGGGGAACCGCGCGTAATCCTCCACAAACCACATGGCCGTGGCCACGCCGTTGCGGCGGAACCGCTTGAGCACCTGCCGGGACAGCGGGGCCTGGGCCATGGCCAGGACCAGATCCGGCCCAAAGGTCTCGACCTTGGCGGCCACGGCCTGGGACACGGTTTGGAGAAAGCTATTTTCCAAATATTCCAAGCGGTCGGATGTCACACGCAGGTCTCTGAGGGCCGTAAAGGCGCCCGAAAAGGCCGGGGCCTCGAACACCTCCACCACCTGCCCCAACCGGGCCAGGGCCGCGGCGCAATGCCAGCCCACCGGGAGCGACCCGCCGTACATGGGCAACACGATCAAAATCCGCAGTCCGCGCGGCGCTTCCATGCTCACCACTCCCCGGCCGCCGGCCGGCCGGGCGGCGGCAGCATCCAGTCCGATTCCGCGGTCAAGGCCGGCTCCACCGCCAGGGCCGAACCGATATCGGTCCCCAGCGCGATACCAAGCCGCTGGGCCACCAGCCCCCGAACGGCCGTGCGGCGGGCAAGCGTCGGATCGTCTCCGGCGACCAGCCGGCAGACCGCGCCCAGGGCGTCGCCATCGGTGACGAACCCCGCCAACCCGGGCGGCGGCGACACCTTGGTCGAACCGGCCACCAACCGGCACAGCCCCGGATCGTCAAACGGCCGTAGGCAGGCCACGCTATGGGGACACGGCGCCGACTCCAGGCAGGGGGCGCAGGCGGTGACCGCCTGCCATATCCGGTGACCCGCGCCATAAGGCCCGGTCTCATGGCACCAGGCCGAGGACAAAAAGAACGCCATCACCGGCACGCCCAGGGCCGCCGCCAGGTGCATGGCCCCGGTGTCCGGCGTCACCAGCACGGAAAGGCCGGTCAGGGCGTCGATCAGGCCGGGCAGGTCCGTCTTGCCGGTCAGGTCCCGGCAGGCCCGGGCCACGGCCGGATCGAGCCAACGCAGCAGGGCCCGGGCGGCGGGAGCCTGCTCGGCCGTGCCGAACAGCCGGACCTCCCGGCCGCCCGTGGTGCGAAACAGCGTGCGCACCACCGGGGCCAGGATGTCCGGCGGCAGGGACCGCCTGGCCTCGCGGCCGGCCAAGGCCACGCCCACTCCGCCGTCACCGGGAACGGCCGGCGGATTGACCGTCGCCGCCGCCACCGGTCGGTCGGCCAAATGGGCCCAGATGTCGGCCAAATTGATGCCGCCGCCGCGCCGATCCCGGGCCAGGCGAAAGACCAGCCGCAGCACGGCGTCCTTGTCGGGCTGGCCGGCGTGCATCCGGTAACCGCGCTGGATCTCCGGGGGGAACATGGCGGCCACGGCCATGGCCAGGGGCGAAAAATTGAGACAGTAGACCGCTTCGAAGGCGACGCCGGTCAGTTGTGCGAAAAGCGCCCGGGCCTCCGCGACCGCATCCGGGCCGGGCGTGCGGTGGACGGGCAGCCCGTGGACCGCGACGGCCGGATAGAGCCGCCGGGCCAGGCCGGTCAGGGAATGGTCCACCACCAGATGGACCTCGCCGGCCGGACCCGCGTCCCGGACCAGGGTAGCCATAAGCCGCCGGGTCTGGACCACATCCCCGAAGCGGGCCAACTGCACGACGAGCATCCGTTTCATGACGTTCCGCAGGCGGGCCGACGCGGCCTTCCCGCGCGGGAAAAGCCCCTTTCGGCACCGTATATCTTCTGGTATAGGCCACTTCCATGCGGTATTATCCTCTCTTCGTCAATCTACAGGGCAAGCGCTGCCTGGTGGTGGGCGCCGGCCAGGTCGGCCGGCGCAAGATCGCCAGCCTGGCCGAGCACGGCGCGGCCGAGGTCCTGGTGGTTGACCCGGGAGTTCCGCCCGAGCTGGCCGAGTCCCTGTCGCGGCTGCCGGCCGTGACCCTGGCCGCCCGGCCCTTTGCCGCCGCCGACCTGGACGGCCGCTTCCTGGTCATCGCCGCCACCGACGACGAGGGGCAAAATTGGGCCATCAGCCGGGAGTGCGCCGCCCGGGGGGTTCTGTGCAACATCGTGGACCAGCCGGAAAAATGTTCGTTCATCGTGCCGGCGGTCTATACCCAGGGCGAATTGACCGTGGCCATCTCCACCGGCGGCGGCTCGCCGGCCCTGGCCAGAAAGATCCGGCAGGGGCTGGGTGCATTCCTGGGCGGCGAATACGGGACGTTGCTGGTGCTCATGGGGCATTTGCGGCCCATGGTCCTGGCGCTGGGCCTGGGCAGTCCGGCCAATGCCGCCATCTTCCGCCGGCTGGTCGATTCGCCGCTCATCGACGCCCTGGGCCGAGCCGACGCCGCCGGCGCCGAAGCCATTCTCCGGGACATCCTGCCGGCCGCCCTGACCGATCAGGCGGCCGCACTCGTGTCGGGAGCCCTTGACCATGCAGGCGATTAACATCCTCTTTTTCCTGGTCCTGATCGGCTATTTCCTGGGTGCGATCCTGTACCTGCTCGGCATCGTGGCGGGCCGGCCCCGGTTGCGCCGCCTGGGGAGCCTCACCACCCTCGCCGGCTTCGTCCTGCACTCGGCCGATCTGGCCGTCCTGCTCGCCCTGGAGGGACGGATCGCCCTGGCCTCCGGCGGCTTTTACGTCAGCCTGCTCGCCTGGAGCCTGCTGGTCATCTTTTTCCTGCTCTGGTGGCGGGCCCGCCTGGAATCGCTCGGGCTCCTCGCCGCACCCCTGGCCCTTTTTCTCTTTCTCTCATCCCAGGCGGCGACCGGCAGTCGGGTGCCGCTGCCGGGCCTTTGGGGCGGCCTCTTTTTCGGGCTCCATATCGGGGCGCTTTTCCTGGCCATCGCCCTCCTGGCCATGGCCTGCGGGGCCGGCGTGGCCTACCTGCACCTCGAACGCAAAATCAAAACCAAGACCAAGGTGGCCGGCTTCGCCAAGACCCTGCCGTCGCTCGCCACCTGCGACGCGGTCAACCGCTGGGCCGTGGCGGTCGGTTTCCCCCTCTACACGATCGGGCTGCTCGCGGGATTCACCTGGGCCCATTTCACCTGGCACCGCACCTTCTCCTGCGATCCCAAGGAAGTGACGGCCATCGCCATCTGGCTGCTGTTCGCCTTCCTGTTCCATCAGCGGCTGTTTCTGGGCTGGCGCGGCCGCAAGACGGCCCGGCTGGCCATCTGGATTTTCGTGTTGAGTCTCGTGTCCATGCTGTGCATCAATTTTTTTCTGCCAACGCATCACAGCTTTGCGCGTTATATCGATGGAACAACACATTTGCCTGTTCGGGCTCAACCATAGGACTGCCGGGGTCGAGGTCCGCGAGGCCTTCTCCCTGGGCAAGCATCCCGGTCTCGGTGACCGGCTCGTGCACGGCCCGACCGCCCTCCACGAAGCCCTGGTGCTCTCCACCTGCAACCGGGTGGAAGTGCTGGTGGCCGACCTGCGGCAGGCCGACCCCGCTCCGGCCGTGCTCTCGGCCTGGGCCGAAATCTGCGGCCGGGAGGAGGCGGAGCTCGCCCCCCACCTCTACGTCCACCGCGACCTGGCCGCCGTGGAGCACCTCTTTACCGTGGCCGCCGGCCTCGATTCCATGGTCCTCGGCGAACCGCAGATCCTGGGCCAGCTCAAGGCCGCCTACCGGGCGGCCGTCACCGCCGGCACCTCGGGCGTCATCCTGAACCGGCTGTGCCACCGGGCCTTTTTCACGGCCAAGAAGGTGCGCACGGCCACGGGCATCGGGGCCAGCGCCGTCTCGGTGAGCTATGCGGCCGTGGAGCTGGCCAAGCGTATTTTCGGGGACATGACCGACAAGACGGCGATGCTGCTCGGCGCCGGGGAAATGGCCGAGCTGGCGGCGCGGCACCTGGCCTCGGCCGGGGTGTCGCGCATCCTGGTGGCCAACCGCACCTTCGCCCGGGCCGAGGAGCTGGCCGGCCAGTTCAAGGGGCAGGCCGTGGCCTTCGCCGCCTTCCGCGACAAACTGCCCGAGGCGGACATCGTCATCAGCTCCACGGGCGCGCCGGAAACCATCCTGTGCGCCGCCGACATCCGCCGCGTCATCCGGGCCCGGCGCCACAAGCCGATGTTTTTCATCGACATCGCCGTGCCCCGCGACATCGATCCCGACGTCAACGACCTGGACAACGTCTACCTGTACGACATCGACGACCTGCGCCAGGTGGTCGAGGAAAACATGGCCCAGCGCCGGGAAGAGGCGGCCCGGGCCCGGGAGATCATCCGCCTACAGGTGGCGAAATTCGGGGACTGGCTCGCCTCCCTCGACCTCCAGCCGACCATCGTGGACCTGCTGTCCCTGGGGGAGGCGGTGGCCCGGCGGGAAATGGCCAAAACCCTGCGCCGCCTGGGGCCGGACGTCCCCGAGGCCACCCGGCAGGCCGTCGAGACCCTGGCCCTGTCCATCGGCCACAAGCTCCTCTACGAACCCATCGGCTTTCTCAAACGCCGGGCCAAGGAGGAACGGGGGGACCGGTTCATCGACCTCACCCGCCGCATGTTCAACCTGGACCGCGAGGTCGTCCCGCCGGACGCCCACGCGGACCGGAAACCGTCCGAGGTCGACCAGCGCCGGTCGGACTTCGACGCACCGGATACAAGCGAGTAGCCCATGCGCTCCTACCTGATCGACGAAATAGCGGCCGACAACATGGCCACCATCGAGGCCCAGCTCATCGACAAGGGGTTCAAGGGGCCCCTCGACCATATCTTTTACATCCCCTTTCCCCACGAAATGCTCAGTGACGAACAGCAGCAGCATTTCGAGACCTGCGGTCCCTATACGCTGATCCTGGAGACCGGCCGCAACTGGCTCAAGCTGGAGCTCCTGGTGCGCAGCCGCAGCAAACTGCGCTGTTCGTGCATCCGCTACTGCACCCCGGAACAACGGCAACAGATGATCGACTTCCTGGACAACTTCATCCACGAACTCGACATTCCGGTCTAGGCGGCGCCGCACTCCGTGAAGCTGCCCCATATCCTCCACGATCTGCCGTCGGGCCAGGCCAAGCTCTGCCTGGCCGTGGAGCATTTTCTCGTCCGGGAATGCGGCCACGCGCCAAAGGGCCTGACCTGGCTGGTCGGCTTTTCCGGCGGCCCGGATTCCACGGCCCTGCTCGTCATCCTGCGCCTTCTGGCCCCGCGCCTGGGGGCCGGGCTGGCCGCCGCCCACCTGGACCACGGCCTGCGGCCCGAATCCGGCGACGAGGCGACGCGGGCCGCGGCCCTGTGCCACGCCCTGGACATTCCCTGCACGGTCGGACGGGCGGACGTGACCGGCCTGGCCAGGGACAAGGGCTGCGGCATCGAGGACGCGGGCCGGCAGGCCCGGCATCTGTTTTTCGATTCCCTGCGCCAGGACCGACCCGACATCTGGGTGGCCCTGGGGCACCAGCTCGACGACCTGGCCACGGACCAGCTCATGCGGCTTTCCCGGGGAACGGGCTGGCCGGCCCTGGGCGGCATGGCGGCCCTGGACCCGGGGCGCCGGCTGGTGCGGCCGCTGCTCCTCACCCCGCGCCGGGAACTGCTGGATTTCGTCGCCGCCCTGGACCTGCCCGTAACCCTCGATCCGAGCAACGACGACCCGGCCTTTACCCGCAACCGGGTGGCCCAGGGCCTTTTGGCCGGACTGGCCGCCGAAAATCCCCGCCACCTGGAGGCGGCGGCCCGCTTGTGGCGGCAGGCCCGGCTGGACGCGGATTTTTTCGAGACCGTCCTACCCGCGCCCGACGACCTCGGCCGGCTCCCGGCCGAGATGCTGCGCGACCTGCATCCGGCCCTGCGGCCGCGCCTCTACCGACGGGCCCTGGCCGCCCTTGGGCCTGGACAGGCGCTCGCCGACACGCTACGCGCCCTGGACACGGCTTTCGTCCGCCGGGCCACGGGCCGGCGGTTTCAATTTCCGGGCGGCAAGACGGCCCGCATCACCCGCCAAGGCATCGCCTTCGCGCGGGAAGCGGCCCGCCCGAAGCGACGCCTGCCGCAGGCAGGAATGGATTTAACCAACCAGCATGGTTGTAAAAAATACCATACGGAGGCGCTCCCGGTGAATATCCTCATCTTCGGCCCCAACGGCAGCGGCAAGGGAACCCAGGGTTCCCTGATCAAGCAAAAGTACCATATCGCCCATATCGAATCCGGCGCCATCTTCCGCGAACATATCGGCGGCGGCACCGAACTCGGCAAAAAGGCCAAGGCCTACATCGAACGGGGCGAACTCGTGCCCGACGACATCACCATCCCCATGGTCCTCGAAACCTTGAAGACCAAGGGCGCGAACGGCTGGCTCCTGGACGGCTTCCCCCGCAACATGGTCCAGGCCGAAAAGCTCTGGGAGGCCCTGACCAAGGAGCACCTCACGCTCGATGACGTCATCGAGATCAAGCTGCCCCGGGACGTGGCCAAGAACCGGATCATGGGCCGCCGCCTGTGCGTCAACGACCCCAACCATCCCAACAACATCTTCATCGACGCCATCAAGCCCAACGGCGACAAATGTCGGGTCTGCGGCGGCGACCTCAAGATGCGCGCCGACGACCAGGACGAGGCCGCCATCGCCAAGCGCCACGACATCTACTACAACGACAAGACCGGCACCCTGGCCGCCGCCCATTTCTACAAGGCCTTGGCCGCCAAGGGACTGACCACGTATATCGAACTCAACGGCGAAGGCTCGATCGACGCCATCAAGGAAACCCTGCTTTCCCAGCTCGCGTGACCCGCCTCGCCGCCTTGTCCGCCGGCCCCGGGACAGCCCGGGGCCGCGCTTTGCCGTAAGGAGCCTCCATGGACAGGGATAGCGCCCCCCTCCGCCTCGGCCGCATCGCCTACCTCAACGTCTGGCCGCTCTACGAAACGCTGCTGCCGGCCTTTCCCGAGGGACCGGACATCCGCTACGTGCCGGGCCATCCGTCCGAACTGAACGCCGCCCTGGCCGCCGGCGCCATCGACGCCGCACCGGCCTCGGCCTTCGCCTACCTCTCCAACCCCGAACCCTTCGGCCTGCTGCCCGATCTGTGCATCCGGGCCGCCGCCGGCCCCATCCAAAGCGTCCTTTTTTGCTCGCCCGTGCCCCTGGCCGATCTGCCGGACCACCTGGCCCGCACCGGCCAGCCCGTGGCCCTGTCCGGGGCCTCGGCCAGCTCCAACGCCCTGCTCCGCGTGCTCTGGCACTTCGCCTGGCGCTTCCCCAAACCGCGCCTCACCACCATCCCCCCCGGCACCGGCCTGGAAGCGGGCGGCCCCTTCGTGGAAATCGGCGACCTGGCCCTCGGCCGCTATCTCGCCCCGCCCCCCGGCTGGCACGTGATCGACCTGGGGCAGGCCTGGCGCGACTTCGCCGGCGCACCCTTCGTCTTCGCCCTGTGGATCGTGCGCCAGGGACTGGCCGGCAAGCGCCTGGAAACCTTGGACCACGTGCGCCATCTGCTGGCCGACATCAAGGACGGTCTGCCCGAACGCCTGCCCCAGCTCGTCACGGCGCCCTCCCGACCGGACTGGATCAGCCCGGCCGACCTGCTCGCCTACTTCCGCGTCGTCAGCTACGACCTGGACCCGGAGGCCATGGCCAGCCTGCTCCTGTTCGCCGAATACTGCCGCGAACTCGGCCTCATCCCGTCCGTGCCCGGACTGTCGTTCGTGCGCTAACGGGGAAAGATGCCTCCGGCGGCCAGGGGCATGATGCCCCCGGACCCCTCGATGCGCGGCCGCCTGGGCGGCAATCGAAGACGCTTGCCGCCCAGGCGGCCGCGAAGGGTATGCCAAGACAGGGAGTCTGGGGGGAATGATTCCCCCCAGCAGGTCCAGGGCAGCGCCCTGGTCAGGTGGGGTCCGGGGAGGGACGACGCCCCTCTCCGGCCGCCGGAGGCCTAACAGCAGGAGACGCCGAGGCGTTCGGCCTTGCGCGACTGTTCGAGCAGGTCGGCGAGGCGGATGGCATCGAGTTCGCGGAAGAGGCTTTCCGTGGCCCGGCTCCAAATCCGGCGGGTGATGCAATCTTCGGCGATAGGGCAGATTTCCGGATGGCTCACGCATTCGGTCAGTTCGGGCCGGGCCTCCAGGGTGCGGACCACGTCGCCGACCCGGATCTCTTCCGGCGCGAGGGCCAGGAGGTGGCCGCCCTTGGGGCCGCGTTTACTGCGGATGAATCCTGCCGTTTTGAGCGCGCGGATGATCTGTTCCAGGTATTTGACGGAAATGTTGCGCCGTCTGGCGATGTCCTGGATGCGGACCGGGCCGTCCTCGCTGTGCAAGGCAATATCGAGAAGCATACGCAAACCGTAACGGCTGCGCGTGGTAAGCTGCATGGACCTCTCTCCGGCGTCGTTTGTTCGAAAAAGAACAAGGCCGCTTTCTAGCAAAAAAACCGCGGGAAGGTAAAGCCGCCCGTCCCGGCGAAAGCGCACCGGGACGGGCGGCCGGATGCCGCGTCAGGACGTCTTGTCGTCGGGCTTTCCGCGCCCGGGCAGGCTGAGCCGGAGCCGGAAGGGACGCCAGGCGCCGCCCTCGGTCAGGCAATCGATGCCCCAGCGCAGCCAGCCGATCAGGCTCCAAGCCAGCCAGACGGCCCAGGCCAGCATCAGGGCCCGGAAGATGAACAGCGGTGCGGACACCACCCAGGAGGACGGCACGGCCCCGGCCACCCGGTCGAAGGTCCAGACCAGGGTGGTGGCCGTGGACCCGTCGCCGACGACCTGGACGCGCGGCAGGCCGAGCAGGCCGGTTTCCAGGGTGTCGTAGAGGGCGAGCAGGCCGCCAAGGATCAGCAGGACCAGGGCCACCTGCAGGAGATTGAAGGCCACCCGTCCCGTCCCGCCGGCCCGACGTCGCCGCCAGCCCAAGCCCACGAGCCAGGCCACGGCCAAAATGGCCCGCCCGGGCGTGGCCTGGACCAGGCCCAGGCAGTAGAGCAGCCATTGCCGCCGGGAGAGCGGCGTCAGCCGGAGGTGGGACAGGGCCAAAGCGGCCACGACCACCACCGCCAGCCAGCCCCAAAAGAGCACGGCCGGCCCGAGCGGCGTCGCCCCGTGGGTGAACAGCAGCCAACGGTCGGCCGGCAGTTCCAGGCGCGTCGTCACGTTGACGGCGGGCAGGCGCAGGTCCACGGCCGGCGTGCGGGTGAGAAAGCCCAGCGGCGTCGGCTCCCGAAAGCGCACCTCCACCTCGGTCAGACCCGGCGGCAGGGTGAAGTCCACCGCATGGGGTCCGCCCGTGGGCAGGGTTTCCCGGCCGGCCACGACAAGGCTCGTCACCGTGGCCTTCGCCGGCAGGCCGACCGATTGCCGACCGCCCTTGGCCGTCCGGAAGCGCATGGCCAGGGTGACGTCGCGCATCGTCCCGCCCTGGCGGCAGGTCAGCGTCGCCTGCTCCAGGGTACGCACCGCGCCCGGCGCGGCCTGGGGCCGGCGCACGTCCACGACGAGCTGCTCCCCCGGCCAGGGCGAAAAACGCGGTTGCCAGGCGCCGTCCGCCCCCAGCCGCTTCGTCGGGGCCAAGCCCTGAAAGGCCAGATCATAGAACGGCGCGGCGGTGAACTGCCAGGTTTCGACCACACCGGCGTCGGCCGGCGGCGCGTGGAGCGTCAGCCGGGGGGCGGCCGGCAGTCGGGACCGCCAGGACACCCGGGTCGAGCCGGGCAGGAAGCTGACCTGGGCCCGGCCGTCCGTCACGACCACGCCGGGCGCGTCCGGCTTCTCCCCGGGCAAAAGCGGCACGGAGGCCAGGGCCGCCTCACCGTCCGGCGACCGGCGCACCACCTCGGTGGCCACCTCCCAGGTCAAGCCGAAGGACACGTTGCGGCGGACCGCGAAAAAGGCCGGCACCTGCCGGACGACCGCCGGCGTCGCCGGAGCGGCCGCCGGGGCCGCCCGGGTGCATTCCACCCCGGCATCCCGACCGTTTTTGCCGGCCAACCGCCGCGTCCGATAGCCCGGGGCCGTCACCCGGACCTGCCCGGGGGCCAAGGGCAGCGCCACGGTAAAGGAGACCGCCGCCGGCGCAGGCCCTTCCTGGCTGACGATGTGGCGGCCGGGCTCGGCCACCAGCGTCAGCACGCCGTCCCGACGCCCCAGGGCCGGGGCCGGAGCGCCGTCCAACAGCACCGTTTCGGGCTGCCAGTTCCCGGACACCGTGGGCAGGGGGGCGACCGTCCGGGCGGCGGCGTCGACGGTGGCGACCAGGCGCAGCCGACCGCCGTCCACGGTCAGTTCCACGTCGGCGTTGCCCAGGCAATGGGGCAGACAGACCGGCGGAGCCGTCAGCCGGGCGCCGAGTTCCTGCAGAAGTTCGGCCGAGGGGTAGCCGTCGGCCCGGACCGGGACCGGCCAGCAGGCGAGCAGCACGGCCAGCCCCGCCGCCACGGCCGGACCGGCCGTGCCCCGGCCGCGGCCGAAGATGCGACCGAAAAGCCACAGCACCAGTCCCAGCAGCGCCACCCGCAGGACGGCCAGGCCGGAGACCGCCAGGGGCGGCAGCATATAGAGCCGCAGCCGTTCGCCGGGCGCGACCGGCCCCCGCCATTCCAGCAGGACCCGCCGCCAGTGCCAGGTCGGCAGGCCAGGGCCGGTCTGGATCACGGCGTCCGGATCGAACTCCAGCCGTTCCGCGGCGCGGGCGTCCTTGGCCAGGGCCGCGTCGGCCCGCCGGCCCGCCGCCCGGGCCGGCGCGGCCTTGGGCGCGAGGGCCATGGGCGGCACCGCGGCATTCTCCCGCTGGGCCGCCAACCGGACGACCGCCGTCTCCGGTCGGTCGATCTGCGGGGCCACGGCCTGGCGCAACTGGCCGACCACGAACGGCACGGCCTCGACCGCCAGGGCGAGCAGGGCCAAACCGCACAGAATACCGGCCCAGCGTCTGGCCAAGGGGCTCCCGGCCAGGCGGCCTCCCGGGCCGGTCAGCCGCAGCAGTCCCAATCCGGCCAGGGCAAAAACCCAGGTCCATGTCGGGGCCTGCGGCTCATGCCAGGACAAGAAAAGCAGCAGCCCCAGGGCCAGCCCGGCCCGGCGTCCGGCCAGGGCCGCGGCGGCCAGGGCCACCAGCACGACCAGAAACACATCGAGGAGGCTCCACCCGGAAAACATGCCGCCCCAGACCCGATCCGGACCGGTCGCGGCGAAAAGCCGCCAGCCCGGCGGCAAATGCAGGGTCGCGGCCACATGGTCGAACTCCCGGTCGTAGCCGGCGGCCGGCAACGCGGCCTCGGCCCGGGGATAGCGGGACTCGGCCGTCAGATGCAGCCGCGAGGACCGCAGCTCCACGCCGGCCAGTTTGCGCACGCCCCACAGGACCACCGGCTGGTCCCGACCGGCCAGGGTCACCCGGCCGAGCCGGCCCGGCGGCAGCATGGCCAGCCGCCAGGCCGTGCGGTTCTCTCCGGTGATGGTGTCGCGGCAGGTCAACCCCTGGCCGGAAAAATCGAGCCAAAATTCCCGGGAAAGACGCAAGGCGTCCCGGCCGACCGGCGCGCCGCGCCCGAGTGCGGCCACGGCCAGCGTGGCGTCGGGACTGGCCAGGAAGGCCGGATAACGCCGCCAGGCGTCAGGCACGTCGGCCGTTTGCGGATCGATGGCCGGCAAGCCCTCGGGCCGCGTCTGACGTACGGCCTCGTCGGCGGCAAAGGACCAGATTTCCCGACCGTAGGGGCAGACGGCCGGTCCCACGGCCGTCACCCGGCCGGGATACCGGGCCACCACGTCCACGTCATAGCGTCCCGGTCCGGCGTCGAGGGATAGGGAGCCGTCCGGTCCCAGGGTGGCCGCCACCGGCGCGGTGACCGACAGCGGCAGCGTTCCGGCCGGCACGGCGCCGGCGAGCCGGATTGTCCGGGCCAAGCCCGAGACCTCCAAGCGAAACCGCGTGGTCACGGTCACCGGCACGCCGTCGCGCACCAGGCGGAACACGCGAACGTTTTCCGTATTGTCCGCCGGCTTGGCCGTCGCCGCACCTTCCAAGCGCAGCTCGCCGTCCGGCGACAACGTCACCGGCACAGCCGCACCATCCCGGGTAAGCCGGATCACGCCGGTCTCCGGCGACAGGCGCAGGGTCGGCGGCCCCTGCCTCCAGGCGAGCCGGCCCTCCAGCACGTGATCCCCGGCCGGCAGCCAGACCACCGGCGTGCCGTCGCGGTCGGCCACGGCCACCGGCCGGCCGTCGGCCGTCATCCGGGCCACGCTCGTGTCCCGGCCCGCCGGCAGCGACACGGCCCCTTCCTTGTAGAGCCGCACCCGCAGCCGCAGCCCGGCACCAGTGTCGTCCAGGTCCAGACGCAGGCTTGTGGGGAAAATACACCGCCGGACGTCGGACGCATCGCCGCGCGGCGGGCACACGTTTTCGCCGGCATCGTGCAGCACCCAGCCGCTCCAGGGGGCCAGGCTCGACGGCACGTCGCCCGTTTCGGCCGCGACCGGCCGGACCCAGCCGAAGGGAAGCACGGTCAGCAGCCAGGCCAGCACGATGATCCGTCCCATGTCGTCCTCCTCAAGAAGATGCAAGATGCCTCCGGCGGCCGGGGGGATAATCCCCCCGGACCCCTTATACCGCCGGATAGAGCTATCCCGTAAAAGCGGGGGCTTGGCAAGCCACGCGCCCCTTGCCGGGGCAGGGAAAGGCCCTTATGGTTTGCCGGGGAGTCGGACAGGCCATCGCCGCGGGCCGTACGGCCCGGAGAGGAAAGTCCGGGCTCCACAGGGCAGGACGCTGGATAACGTCCAGCGGGAGCGATCCCGGGATAGCGCCACAGAAAACAAACCGCCGGCCATCGCGCCGGTAAGGGTGAAACGGTGGGGTAAGAGCCCACCAGTTGCCGCGGTGACGCGGCAAGCTCGGCAAGCCCCGTTCGGAGCAAAACCAAATAGGAGGGCGTCAAGGCTGGCCCGGCCGTGCCCTCGGGTAGGTTGCTTGAGGCCGACGGTAACGTCGGTCCTAGAGGAATGATGGCCGCCCCGGAGTTTTCGGGGAACAGAACCCGGCTTATCGGCCGACTCCCCCTTTTTTTTCGACCGCAACCAAAGGATGCGCCGTGTCCCTGTGGACCGTGCTGCTGGCCGCCGGATCGGGCACCCGCCTGGCCGCCGCTGCCGGCGGCGTCAAAAAGCAGTTTTTGCCTGTGGACGGCGGCCCGCTCTACTGGCGTGCCCTGACCGCCTTCGCCAAGGTTCCGGCCGTGGCCGGGGTGGTGGTGGTCTTTCCGCCGGACGACCTAGAAGCGGCCGACCGGGAGCTGGCCGAACGGCTGGCCGGCCGGCAACCCGGCATCGCCGTGGCCACGGCCGCCGGCGGCGTCAGGCGCCAGGATTCGGTGCGAAACGGTCTGGCCGCCCTGCCCGGGGACTGCACCCATGTCCTGATCCACGACGCGGCCCGGGCCTGGGTCGATCCGGCGCTGATCGGCCGGGTGGCCGCCGCCCTGGCCGAGGGGCACGAGGCCGTCATCCCGGCCCTGCCCGTCACCGATACCGTCAAGGAAGTGGCCGGCGACACCGTGGTCCGCACCCTGGCCCGGGACGCCCTGGCCGCCGTACAGACGCCCCAGGGGTTCGCCCTGGCCCTGTTGCGCCAGGCCTTTGCCGCCTCCGACGCCGACGTCACCGACGACGCCAGCCTGGTGGAGCGGCTGGGCCGGCCCGTCCACGTGGTGCCCGGCTCGCCCGCCAACACCAAGCTCACCACTCCGGCCGACCTGTCCCGGCTCGCCCCGGCCGCCCCGCCCCCCCTGCCCGTGGTCGGCTACGGCTACGACGTCCACCGCTTCGCCGACCCCGACCGCCCGGGCAAGACGCCGGCCCGCCCCTTAAAGCTCGGCGGCTATCCCATCAACGGCGCGCCGGCCGTGCTGGCCCACTCCGACGGGGACGTGCTGCTCCACGCCCTGACCGACGCGGTGCTCGGCTGCGTGGCCGCCGGCGACATCGGCCGGCTGTTCCCGGACACCGATCCGGCCTTCGACAATATGGCCTCGGGCGTCTTTTTGAGCGAAGCGCTGGTACTGGCCAGGGAGCACGGCCTCACCATCACCCACGTGGACCTGACCATCATCGCCCAGGTGCCCAAAATCACGCCGCACGCCGATCCCATCCGGCTGAACGTGGCCGCCCTGCTCGGCCTCGACCGCGACCAGGTGAACCTCAAGGCCACCACCGAGGAAGGCCTGGGTTTTACGGGCGAAAAGAAAGGCATCAAGGCCGTGGCCCTGGTGACGGGCTGGCGGCGGCCGCCCCAACCCGGCCCGACCGATTGAGCCCCTGGCCGCAACATCCCCGCACAAGGACCGCTGCGAAGGTCGTCCATCAGCCCGCGCGACTTCACCGGGTGACGGTCCCACGCGAGACCCTGCCCCATGCACGGCCGTAAAACGGCGTACTCCGCCGCAAAACAGAAAATCTGTTGCCCCGGCCCCAAGCCGATGCTATCCCATAACCATGGGAAGTTCCGAACGAAGACGCCGCTACGACGCGCCGGCCCGACCGGGCGGCATGGAGCGTGCGTTCTCTCAGGCGGATAGCGCATGATGTATGCCGAAGACCCTGCCATAGATGACAAAAAAACGTCGGCGACGACAATAAACGTCAATCTCGACATCAATATCATTATCCTGGTGTCGGGATTCCTCCTGATAGCGACCCTGGTCATCTCCTGCATTATCGGGCTCATCTTTCTCCATGACAAGGAACTGGCGGGAACGGAGAGCTATCTGGACAGCATGACCCTGATCCTGTCCGAGCAAACGTCCCTGGCCTTCCATGAAATCGATACGGTCATCAAGGAAACGCGCCTCTTCCTGCACAACAATCCTGCGGCGCGGGCGTCGGACCAGCTGCTGCATGAAAAACTGCATCACATCTTCCAAGGGTTTCTTCAGGGGCAGGCCCTGCTTATCTTTGGTCCGGACGGCAAGATGCGGGCCCATTCCCGGGAATACCCGACGCCCCGCATCAACGTCCGCGACCGCGGCTATTTCAAGGCCCACGCCCAAGATCCCAACGATTTTCTGGCCATCTCGCCGCCGCTCAAAAACCGGGTCAACGGCAATTGGATGATCAGCGTCTCCCGCCGCTTAAACACCGCGGACGGCGACTTCGACGGCGTCGTCATGGCCGCCATCGAGATGAACTATTTCAAGAGCCTCTATCGGGCCCTCAAATTACCGCCGGAAGTGACCATCACGCTCATGCGCCAGGACGGGACGCTGCTGGCCGTCTATCCGACCGACGACACCAAGCTCGGCGCCAACGTGGCCGCCGAGACCAGGCACGCCGACGCCATCAGCTCCCGGCGCGCGGTGAGCGACCTGCCCCTGGTCGTCGGCCTTTCCATGAGCCGAAAGGCCGCCCTGCACCGCTGGTACGGCCTGCTCTGGATCCTCTGTCCGGGCGCCGTGGCCGCCAGCGTCGGCATCGCGGTGCTGACCGCGACCCTCATGTATCTTGTCCGGAAGGACCGCCGGCAAACCCTGCGGCAAAAAAAATATCTCGAGGAACAGATCCACGAGCGGACGCTGTCGCTCCAGGACATCCTGGAATTCAACCAAAAGATCATCGACACCTCGCCGGTCGGCATCGCCGCCTACCAGGGGGACGGCCCGTGCGTGTCCGTCAATGACGTCTTCGGCCGGACCATCGGCCTGGACAAGGGTGCCGTGCTGTCCCAGCCCCTGGACGCCCTGCGCGTCCTGGCCCCGGGCAGCCTGCTCGACGATGCGAAAAAGACCCTGGAAAACGGCGTCACCAGCAACAACGAGGCAAGCTTCCACACGGCCGCCGGCAAGGAAATCTGGATCAACTACCAGATCGTGCGCTTCTCCCGGAAGCACATCCCGCATCTGCTGTTCCTGTTGCGCGACATCACCGAACGCAAGCGCATGGAGGAGGAACTGCGCACCCTGGCCTTCACGGACTCGCTGACCGGCGTCAACAACCGGCGGCGGTTCTTCGAGCTCGCCAACAAGGAACTCGAACGGAGCAAGCGCACCAACCGACCGTTTTGCTGCCTGAGCCTCGACATCGACCACTTCAAGACGATCAACGATTCCCACGGCCACGACCAGGGGGACATCGTGCTCAAGCGGCTGGGCGACCTGAGCCTCGAGGAGTTGCGGACCAACGATGTCTTCGGCCGCATCGGCGGCGAGGAATTCAGCGCCCTCCTCGTGGAAACCGATATGGAGACCTCCCTGCTGGTGGCCGAGCGGCTACGCAAGCGCGTCGAACGCCAATCCATCCCCACCGGCGCCGCGCCCATCACCTTCACGATCAGCATCGGCGTCAGCCGCTGGCAACCCGGCGACAGCATCGACACGATCATGCAGCGGGCGGACAAGGCCCTCTACACCGCCAAGCACCTCGGACGGAACCGGGTCGAACACGGCTAGCGGACAAAGGAGTCCCGATGTCTTGGGAAAACGACTTCCGGACCGCGCTAACGGCCTGGTTTGAGGCCGAAAAGCGCGATCTGCCCTGGCGGCGCGACTATACGCCCTACGCCGTCTGGATTTCCGAAATCATGGCCCAGCAGACCCAGATGGACCGGGTCGTGCCCTATTTTCGCCGCTTCATGGCCCGGTTTCCGGACGTGGCCGCCCTGGCCGCCGCCGACGAGGATGCGGTGCTGGTGGCCTGGGAGGGCCTGGGCTACTACGGCCGGGCCCGCCATCTCCACGCCGCCGCAAAAAAAATCATGGCCGAGTACGGCGGCCGCCTGCCCGAGGAGCCGGAAGCCATCCGGGCCCTGCCCGGCATCGGCGACTACACGGCCGCCGCCATCGCCAGCATCGCCTTCGGCGTCGACGTGCCGGTGGTGGACGCCAACGTGTTGCGCATCCTGGCCCGGGTGGCCGACATTGACGTCCCCATCAAGGAACCGGTCGGCCGGGCCAAGGCCCAGGCCCTGGCCGAGCGGCTGCTGCCCAAGGGCCACGCCCGGCAGTGGAACCAGGCCCTGATGGAACTGGGCGGCCTGGTCTGCCGGCCGAAAAAGCCCCAATGCCCGACCTGCCCGGTCCGGGAATGCTGCCAGGCCAGGCATCTCGGCATCGTGGCCGAGCGGCCGGTCCTGGCCAAGGCCAAGGACATCATTCCCTTGAACGTGGCCACCGGCGTGCTGGTCCAGGCCGGCCGCATCTTCATCCAGAAGCGCCTGGCCAAAGGCGCCTGGGCCAATCTCTGGGAGTTTCCCGGCGGCCGGATCGAACCGGGGGAGACGCCCGAGGCTGCCGCCGTCCGGGAGCTGCGCGAGGAGACCGGCTTCGAGACGGCCGTGGCCGACAAGCTGGCCATCATCCGCCACGGCTACACCAGCTACCGGGTCACCCTGCACTGCTTCCTGCTGCGCCTGCCCGGCCTGACCCGGGAGGCCCGCCCCCCCGAGCCGAGACTGACTGCGGCCCAGCAAAGCCTGTGGGTGGTCCCGGCCGAACTGGCCCGTTTCGCCTTCCCGGCCGGCCACCGCAAGCTGATCGACGGCCTGGCCCGGGATTTGCGGCTGGTTTCCCTGTCGTAGTCGAAAAAACTGCCGCCGGCACGGCCCCGCCCGGCGGCCACGGCTTGACAGGTGCGGGCCAGTATGGAACTGGTGCACCTAACCTGTTGTATTCACCTGGTGTTCCGGCAATATCCCACCGCGAGACATCCGGCTCTTCGCGGTACAACCTTCCCGCAAGCGACCGTGCGGCCTCGATCTCCGCCCCGTCCGCTTGCCGCAAGCCCGCCAGGGACCCCGATGCCCCTGCCGCCCGGATCAGGTTATGCCCGACTCGCTTGACGCCCTGCGCATTCACGGCGCGGCCGGAGCCGCTCCGCAGTCCGGCCGGCGCCGCCGCCGACGGTGGCCATGGATCGTGGCCGGCTTGGCGGTCGCCCTGGTCCTGTGGTGGCTGGTCAAACCCCACGCCCGCGTCCTGGCCCTGGCCCCGGTGGTCCGGGCCTATCCGTCCCGGGCCATCACGGTGCTGACGGCCAGCGGCTACGTGGTGGCCCAACGCAAGGCCTCCCTGGCCGCCAAGATCACCTCCCAGCTCGCCTGGATCGGGGTCGAGGAAGGCAGCCGCATCAAAAAGGGCCAGATCGTGGCCACGCAGGAACACGCCGATCTGGAGGCCTCCAAGGAACGGGCCGCCCATGAGGCGATGGCGGCCGACGCCCAGGTCAAGCAGGCCGACGCGGAACTCGTCGACGCCCGGCTCAATTACAAGCGGATGAAGACCCTGGCCGACCGGGGCGTGGTGGCCAAGTCCGAATACGACACGGCCAAGGCCCGCTTCGACAAGGCGACCGCCGCCTTGAAGCAGGCGCATTCCACCTTGCTGGCCAAGCGCGAGGCCCTGCGCGAGGCCACGGCCCAGCTCGGCTACACCGAACTGGTCGCCCCCTTCGACGCCGTGGTCCTGACCAAAAACGCCGATGTCGGTGACATCATCTCCCCGCTCGGCGCCTCCTCCACCTCCAAGGCGGCGGTGGTCACCATCGCGGACATGAGTTCCCTGACCGTGGAAGTGGACGTAGCCGAATCGAGCCTCCATCTGGTACGGCTCGGCGCCCCCTGCGAAATTTTATTGGACGCCATCCCCACCGAACGCTTTCCCGGCGTGGTGCACATGATCGTGCCCACGGCCGACCGCACCAAGGCCACGGTGCTGGTCAAGGTCCGCTTCGACAAGCTCGATCCCCGGGTACTGCCGGAAATGAGCGCCAAGGTGGCCTTCCTGTCCCGGCCGCTGGCCCCGGGGGAAAAGGCGTCCCATCCGGCCGTACCGACCTCGGCCGTCGTCAGCCGCGACGGCAGGGCGGTGGTCTTCGTGGTGCACAAGGGCCGGGCCGTGGCCAAGCCCGTCACCCCGGGCGAAACCATGGGCGATCTCCGAGCCGTGACCGCCGGGGTGACGGTGGGCGAACAGGTGGTGGCGGCCCCGCCGGCCGACCTGCGTTCCGGCGACGCCGTGGCGCCGCCGGGGTCCTGATATGGCGACGCCGCTCATCAGCATCCGCCACCTGTCCAAGGCCTACCGCCGCGGGACCCAGATCATTCCGGTGCTGGTCGACATCAGCCTCGACATCGACGCCGGGGAATTTCTGGCCCTGGTCGGCCCGTCCGGCTCGGGCAAGTCCACCCTGCTCAACTGTATCGCCGGCATCGACACCGTGGACGCGGGTGAAATCCTGATCGGCGGCACGGACATCGTCACCCTGTCCGAAAGCGCACTGGCCGCCTGGCGCAGCCGGCACGTGGGCTTCGTCTTCCAGTTCTACAACCTCATTCCGGTGCTCTCGGCCCAGGAAAACGTGGAGCTGCCGCTGCTCCTGACCCATCTGTCCGCCCGGCAGCGCCGGGAGCACGCCGCGGCCGCCCTGGCGGCGGTCAACCTGTCCGACCGGGCGGACCACCGGCCCGGCCAGCTTTCCGGCGGCCAGCAGCAGCGGGTGGCCATCGCCCGGGCCATCGTCACCGACCCGACCATCGTCGTGGCCGACGAACCCACCGGCGACCTGGACCGGCAGGCGGCCGACGACGTGCTGGCCCTGCTTGATCGGCTCAACGACGAGCTCGGCAAAACCATCATCATGGTCACCCATGACCCGCGGGCCGCCGCGGCGGCCCGGATCATCCGTCAACTCGACAAGGGCGAGCTCCATGTTGCTCATCCGGCTCATCCTGAAGAACGCCTTTAGGCACCGGTTGCGGGCCCTGCTCACCATCCTCGGGGTGGCCGTGGCCCTGACCGCCTTCGGGCTTCTGCGCACGGTGCTCGACGCCTGGAATTCCGGCGTGGCCGCCTCCTCGGCCAGCCGGCTGGTCACCCGCAACGCCATCTCCATGACCCAGTCCCTGCCCTACGCCTACAAGATGCGCATCCGCCAGGTGACCGGCGTGGAGACCGTGGCGGCCGGCAGCTGGTTCGGGGGCATCTACATCGACGAGAAGCACTTTTTCGCCAACCTCGTGGTCGAGGCCGAGGATTTTTTCAAACTGTATCCCGAAATCGCCGCCCCGCCGGAGCAGGCCCGGGCCTTCATCCAGGACCGCAAGGGGGCCCTGGTCGGCGTCCAGCTGGCCGAACGCTTCCACTGGAAGCTGGGGGACACCATCACCCTGCGTGGCACCATCTACCCCGGCCAGTGGCCGATGACCATCCGGGCCATCTATCGGGCCGCCCGCCCCGGCTTCGACGAGACCACCCTGTACTTCCACTGGACCTACCTGGACGAGGCCCTCAAAAAAACCATGCCCCAACGGGCCGGCCAGGTCGGCTTTTTCATGATCGGCATCGACGACCCCAGCCGGGCGGCCGCCATCTCCAAGGACATCGACGCCCTGTTCATCAATTCCCAGGCCGAGACCCTGACCGAGACGGAAAAGGCCTTTCAGCTCGGCTTCGTGGCCATGAGTTCGGCCATCCTGCTGGCCCTCGAAATCGTCTCCTACGTGGTCATCCTCATCATCCTGGCCGTGGCCGCCAACACCATGGCCATGGCCGCCCGGGAGCGGGCCGGGGAATTCGCGGTGCTCAAGACCCTGGGCTTCGGCGGCGGCACCCTGTCCCTGATGCTGCTCGGCGAATCCATGATCCTGTCCATGAGCGGGGCCATCCTCGGCGTGGCCGCCCTGACGCCCATCACCACGCTGTTCGCCCGGACCCTCACCCAATATTTCCCGGTGTTCGACGTCTCCCGGGAGACCATGCTCCTGGGCCTCGGCTTCGGCGCCCTGGTGGGCGTGCTGGCCGCCCTGGTGCCGGCCTGGCGGGTGCGGACGCTCGGCATCGCCGCGGCCTTCCGGAGGATCGGCTGATGGCCGTGCCCTTCGCCTATTCCTGGCGCAACCTCTGGACCCGGCGCCTGACCACGGCCCTGACCGCCGGCGGCATGGCCCTGGTGGTCTTCGTCTTCACGGCCACCCTGATGCTGGGCGAGGGCCTACGCCAGACCCTGGTGGCCACGGGCTCGCCGGACAACGCCATCGTCTTGCGCAAGGGCTCGGAAACCGAGGTGCAAAGCGGCGTCGCCCGGGATGCCGCCTCGGCCATCACCACCCGCCCCGAAATCGCCACCACCGCCGACGGCCGTCCCCTGGCCGCCCGGGAAGCGGTGGTGCTGCTGGCCCTGACCAAAAAATCCACGGGCAAGGTCTCCAACGTCGTGGTCAGGGGCACGGAGGATGCCTCCCTGCCCCTGCGGCCCCAAATCCGTCTTGTGGCGGGCCGACTGCCCCGGCGCGGCACCTTCGAGGTCATGGTGGGCGAAAACGTGGCCAAGGGCTTCGCCGGAGCCGCCCTTGGCCAAGCCTTGCGCTTCGCCAAACGGGACTGGCCGGTGGTCGGCGTCTTTTCCGCCGGCAATACCGGCTTCTCCTCGGAAATCTGGGGCGACGTGGACCAGCTGTTGCCGGCCTTCGGCCGCCGGGGCTTTTCCGTGGTCATCGCCGGTCTGCGCCATCCCTCGGATCTGGCCGCCTTCAAAAACGCCGTCGAGAACGACCCGCGCTACGAGGCCGAGGTCTGGCGGGAGACCAAATACTACGAAAAACAGTCTGAAATGATGCGCAAATTTCTGACCGTGCTCGGCGTGGCCCTGACCGCGATCTTCTCCCTAGGGGCCATGATCGGGGCCATGATCACCATGTACGCGGCCGTGGCCAGCCGAGTGCCGGAAATCGGGGCGCTGCGGGCCATGGGCTTTCCCCGGAGCGGCATTCTCCTGGCCTTCCTGCTCGAATCCCTGCTGCTCGGCGGCCTGGGCGGCCTGGCCGGGGTGGGGCTGGCCGCCCTGCTCGGCTTCGTCACCTTCTCCACCATCAATTTCCAGACCTTTTCCGAGCTGGCCTTCCGCTTCGCCCTCACCCCGGGCATCATCCTGGCCTCCCTGATCTTTTCCCTGGCCATGGGCGTGATCGGCGGCTTCCTGCCGGCGGTGCGGGCCGCCCGCATGGCCATCGTGGACGCCCTGCGCCAGGGCTAGCCGGCGCGGCTTGCCAGCCCCCGCGTTCCCGGTTAGTTCTATGCAATTGCGCCACAGCGCGCGGGGAGAGCCCATGTTCGGCGTCATTCCGGCCTGCCTGGCCGCTCCCGGGACTTGGCCGGCCACCTGGCCTTTCGGACCGGAAACCGGCGAAGGGCTGTGGCCGCTGTTTCTCAAAGGCCTGTTCGTGGCCGCCGTGCTCGGCGGCCTGGCTTGGTTGCTGCGGCTCCTGTTCGGGCCGGGCGGTCCCTGGCGCGAGCCGGACGACGACGCCCCCCGGACGACCGCAACGCGACGCGATAAAAAACGATGATCCAGCACACCCTTGATTGGTTCGACGCCTTCGTGGCCGCGCACCGCATGAACGATCCCGCGGACAATGCCCATCTGGAACTCAAGCGGGAGCACTGCCTGCGCGTCATGGACGAAGCCCGGGCCCAAGCCCGGGAACTGCGCCTGTCGCCCCGGCTGATCGAACTGGCCACCACGGCCGGTCTGTGCCACGACGTCGGCCGCTTTCCCCAATACCAGCGCTTCCGCACCTTCCGCGACGCCACGAGCGTCAATCACGGCCGGCTGGGCGTGGAGGCCCTGACCCGCCATGGCGGCCTGACCTGGCTTTCCCCGGACGATCGGCACCTGGTGCGCCTGTGCGTGGGCGTCCACAACCGCAAGTCCCTGCCGCCGGCCGTGGCCGCCCGGCGGGACGAGGCCGGCACCCTGGCGCGCATCGTGCGTGACGCCGACAAGCTCGACATCGTCCGCGTGCTGGTCGAATATTTCCGGAAACCCGGCCCCAAGGACCCGGTGGTCTTCCTCGGCCTGCCCGACATTCCCGACCGGTTCACCCCCGGCCTGATCGACGCCATCGATACCGGCCACAACGGCCGTTACGAAGATATGACCACGGTCAACGATTTCGCCCTGTTGCTGTTAAGCTGGATCAACGCATTGTCGTTTCCCCGAAGCCGCCGGCTGTTCTTTGAACGCGGCCTGGTCCGGGACCTCTTTTCCGTGCTGCCCGACCTGCCGGACATCACGGCCCTGGCCGACCGCTACTATGCCCGTTTCGAACCCCAGCCCGCCGGGGCCTGAACCGGGGGAGGCGCTCATGGATTTCTCCCCGATCCTTTTCGATACCGTCGTCATCCTCACCGCCAATGACGAACATGCCCGCCGGGACCGGCGTTCCCTGGCGCCGTTCCGGCCGCAGCGGGTGGAACAATTCTCCTCGGGCGCCCGGGCCCTGGAATTTCTGGCGGCCAACCGCGCCGACCTGGTGCTCCTCGACAGCCAGCTCGACGACATGGACGCGCCCGGCTTCCTGCGGCTGGTGCGCCGGGACATGCGCCTGTCCCGGGTGCCTGTGGTCATGGTCACCACCCAGAGCCAGCGGGACAAGGTCCTCGACGCCATCGCCGCCGGCTGCGCCGGCTATATTTTGCGCCCCTATTCCGAGGAAACCTTTCGCAAACATGTGTTGCGGGGTTGCCAGATCGAACGCGTCACCGAAATCGAGGAACAGCAAATCGCGGATGCCCGGGAAATGGTGGCCATGGGCAATTTCGACGACGCCATCGAGGCCTTCGAGGAGATCATCTCCGAACAGAACATGGCCCAGAAATACTACGACATGGGCTGCCGCTGCCTCGTCCGCCAGAAGTACGGACAGGCCATCATCGCCTTCAAAAAGGCCATCAAAATAAACGACTTATTTGCCGAAGCCTACAAGGGCCTGGCCGATGCCTACAAGGGCAAGGGATCGCTTGAAGACTACAAGCGCTACCTGCAAAAGGCGGCCGAAATCCATGCCCAGTTCAACCGCATGGAAGAAACCAAGGAACTGTTCATCGAAATTCTCAAATACGACCCCGATACGCCCAACCCCTTCAATTCCTTAGGGGTCAAGCTCCGCAAAAGCGGTGATCTGCCCGGCGCCCTCCACGCCTACCACCAGGCCCTCGCCCTGACGCCGGACGACGAAAATATTCACTTCAATATGTCGAAAGCCCACTATTTTATGGGTAACGTTGACGACGCCAAGGAATGCGTCACCAAAGCCCTCGAAATCAATCCGGGCTTCGAGGAAGGCCGGCGCCTCTACCGCAAACTCTTCGCCCGCGAATTCCCGCGCTCCGGCCCCGCCGTCAGCGATGCCGCCAAGCGCCAGGCCTCGTCGCTCCGCGACATATAAAAGATGCCTCCGGCGGCCGGGCGAGGCGCTGCCTCTCCCGGACCCTCACCGCCAGGGCGCTGCCCTGGACCTGGCTTAGGGGAATCATTCCCCCCAGCCCCCCTGTCCTGTTTTGACGCACCCTTCGCGGCCGCCCAGGCGGCAAGCGTCTTCGATTGCCGCCTGGGCGGCCGCGCATCGAGGGGTCCGGGGGCATCATGCCCCCGGCCGCCGGAGGCATCTTTGTCGTTTCTCCTACGGGCTGACGAGGATGACGACGCGGCGGTTTTGGGCCTGATTTTCGGGGATGGGGCGGCCGTCGGCATCGGTATTGGGGCTGACGGGCTGGGTATCGGCCAGGCCTTCGACGCGCATACGGTCCTTGGGCACGCCCTGGTCGATGAGGAACCGGGCAACGCGGCTGGCCCGGGCCGAGGACAGTTCCCAGTTGGAGGGATAGAGCCAGGATTCGATGGGCAGGTTGTCGGTATGGCCTTCCACCGTGACCTTGTAGGGCGTGCCGGCCAGGGTGGAAGCGATGTCGCGCAGCAGAGGCAGGGCCTCGGGCTTGATCTCGGCGCTGGCCAGGTCGAAGAAGGCGGCGCCCTTGAGGTTCAAGGCCACGCCGGTATCGCGGGGGATGAGTTCCACGGCGCTGGCGCTGTTGACCAGCTTGGCGGCCAGCTCCTTGCGGATCTCCTCCAGGGTCTTGCGCTTCGGACCGGTGCGTTCGGCGCCCGCTTCCTCCTCGGGCGACACGGGGGCCTTGCCGTCCATGCGGATCACTTCCGGCTCCCGGCCGGGCACGGCTTCCCGGGCCAGGGTGGTATGGCGCACCTTGGAGCGCACACCGGCCGGTTCGGCGGGTTCGGGCGCAGGGGCCGGGGTGGCACCCGGCGGCGCGGACGGCGTCCGCAGCGCGCGCTCCCGGGGGGTGGGCACGGGAATAAGCGCCTTCTCCATGGAATCGGCCACCCGGTCGTACCGGCCCATGTCCACGTGGGACACGGCCACGATCAAAATAAAAAAGCACAGCAGCAGGGTCATCATGTCGGCCAGGGAGATGGGCCACAGGTCGTTATCGTCATCCTGGCGCCGCTTGCGCAATAGGTCGGACAGCTTGAGCATGGCGGCTCCGGGCGGCTAGCGCCCGGCCTCCCCGCGGCGTTCGATGGAGGACCAGCGACGGGGCGGCAGATAGGCCTTGAGCTTGTCGAGGACGATGGCGGCCGGCGTCTTGTCCTTGATGAACAGGGTGCCGTCGCGGATGACGCACATGAGGATGACCCGCTCCTCGATGCGCTTTTCCACCTTGATGGCGATAGGCAAAAAAATGAGGTGGGCGAGCAGGATGCCGTACAGGGTGGTGGTCAGGGCCACGGCCATGTGGCCGCCAAGGTTGGCCAGGCCGCCGCGCATGGACTGCAACATGCCGATCAGGCCGATCAGGGTGCCGATGATGCCGTAGGCCGGAGACAGCTTGGCCATGGTGCGGTAGATGCCGGCCGAGGACATCTCCTGCTGGTAGGTCTGTTCGATGCGGGTTTCCAGAATTTCCTTGATCTCTTCCCGGGAATAGCCGTCCACCAGCATCTGGATGGCGCTTTGCAGAAATTCGTTCTCGATGCCGGGCAGGGCCTTTTCCAGATGGATCTTGCCCCGGGTCGAGGCCTGGCGGGCGATGTGGACGATTTCCTCGATATAATTGTCGGTGGGCAGCTCCTCGCGCTTGAGGGCGATGAGGAAGGTATTGAAGACCCGCATGACTTCCTTCAGGGGGAAGCAGATGAAGGTCGAGGCCAGGGTGCCGCCCAGGACGATGGCCAGGCCCGGGGCATTGATGAACACGCCCACGCTGTCCGTGGAAAAGTAGGTGGCGAATCCGAGGATGGTGATGCCGAAAAAAATGCCGATGACGGTGGCGATGTTCACGTCGTGATTCCCTTGGCGGTTTTGACGCGGTCAAGCAGTTCCCGTTCCACGTCGGCGGCCTCGGCCTCGTCCAGGTCGGCCAGGCTCCCGGCCTCCTCCACGACCACGGCGGCGATCTTCTTGGAAAGGTTTTTCAGGATATGCCGCCGGGCCGTCTCGCCGGCCATGGCCACCAGCACGGCCACCTTGTGGAAGCCCATTTCCGAAAAGACCTCCTGGAGGGTGGTCCCGTCCACCGCCGTCACGTCGTCCACGCGTTCCAGGTCGCCGGCGGCCAGGCGCGGCCGGGAGGCCTGCTTGAAAAAGGCCGGGCCCATCTGTTCGATGTAGTCCTTGGCCGCGGCCTTGTGAAAGAAAAAGAGCTCCTCGGGAATCTCCCGGTAGCCGATCTTCTTATAGATGATGTCCGGGGTGGATTCGGCCTCGCGGGCGAAGTCGGCCAGGTCGCAAAATTCCAGGTCCACGGAAAATTCCGGCCGGTCGCGGTATTCCCGGGCCACGTTCCTGGCCACCTGGAGGAACTGGTCCGCGTCAGGGAGGCTGACCAACCGGTCCTTGACGAAGTCCTCGCCGGGGCGCGTCTCGCCGAGCAGGGGATCGGTGCGGCGGTGGGCGCTCCTGACGGCGGTCAGGCGCACCAGGTGGAGCTTTTTGAGCTTCTCGAAGACGGCGTCGATCTCCAGCTGGCTGATGAGCAGAATGTCCTTGAGCGTGCTCGACAGCTCGGCGTAACTGAGCTCGGTCTGGCCCGAGGCCACGGCCGCCCGCCAGGACAGGGCCACCACCCGGCACACGGAATAGAACTGGTGCCCGGACGGCCGGTCGGTGATGCGCTGGGACAGGGCCCGCACCCGGTCCACCAGATAGCCGGCGATGATCTGGACCGGCCGGGGACTGCGCAACAGCATGGTCCGCAGCAGGTTCTGGTCCAGGAGCAGGACCTCGGTATAGTCCAGGGCCTCGGCGTTGGCGGTCTGGACGCCGCCGGTGATGACGCCCATCTCCCCCACCATGTCGCCGGGGCCGCGCATGCCGAGGCCGACGCGCTTGTTCTTGATGACCCGGAAGATGGCAACCCGGCCCTGCCGGATGATGTAGGCGGCGTCACTGGGCTGGCCTTCCTTGAACAGCAGGCTGCCCTTGTGGAAAACCTTGGTCCTGGTACCGGCCCCGTCGTCGAGCAGATCGATATCGTGCCGCATGGGTGTTCCCCGTTCTGACCGGTTGGCGAAGATGGGTCGAGCGAATGCGCGGCGCGTCCGGCATCCGACCGGACGGTTGGAGCATCACGGCCATCCTAAGGACATCACGGGGCAAATTCAAGGACTCCGGCCGGCGCAGGCCGATATTCCCGGCGGGGCGGCCGGCGGCGGGGTTTTACATGGCTGGGCAAAGACGGTAGAAGGCGCCAACGTCACTTTTTCGAGGTGCCCCTTGGCTATTCCCGGCATGTGCCGCGACGTGAAGGTCCTTGACGTCACGCCGCATGGTCCCCACGGGGCCGAACACGGTTTTTTCACCATGCGACTGGAAAATCCGGGCATCGCCCAGGCGGTGGCCGGCCAGTTTCTCATGGTGCGGGCCGCCGCCTTCGGCGTGAACCCGGTCTGGCCCCGGCCCTTTTCCATCAGCCGGCTGACGCCGGACGCCATCACCCTGTTTATCCAGGCCTGCGGCCGGGGGACGGACATCCTGGCCGGCCTCGGCGCCGGCGACACGGTCACCATCTGGGGGCCGCTCGGCCAGGGCTTCGCCATGGAGCCGGAAAGCCGCACCCTGATGCTGGCCGGCGGCGTGGGCCTGGCCCCGTTCGTCGAATACACGGCCAGCCATCCGGTTCCGGCCAACCTGGCCCTGCTGTTCGGCCACCGGGCGCCGCTCGACTGCTATCCCTACGCGGCCATGGCCGACCGCATCCGCACCACCACCTTCCTGGAGCGCACGCCGGCGGACCGGGAGGTCTTCATCGGCCTCTTGGACGAACAGGTGGCCGCCTATGCCGACGGGCTGATCGTGGCCTGCGGACCGCGGCCCTTCCTGGTGACGGTGGCCCGGCTGGCCCGCAAGTACAGCGCCCGGGCCCAGGTCTCCCTGGAAAACCGCATGGCCTGCGGCGTGGGGGGGTGCCTCGGCTGCGTGGAGAAAAACGCCCTGGGCGGCTACGTCCAGACCTGCACCCAGGGGCCTGTCTTCTGGGTCGAAGAGCTGCAACTCACGGGGGACGCATGACCGTCGACACCCGCGTGCGCCTGCCGGGCCTGGAGCTCAAGAACCCGATCCTGACCGCCTCGGGCACCTTCGGCTACGGCCTGGAATTCGAGAACTACGGCGACCTGCGCCAGCTCGGCGGCATCGCGGTCAAGGGGCTGTCCCTGCTGCCGCGCCTGGGCAATCCCATGCCGCGCCTGGCCGAGACGCCGTGCGGCATGCTCAACGCCATCGGCCTGCAAAACTGCGGCGTGGAAACCTTTCTGCGCGACACGCTGCCGCGCCTGCCCTGGCGGGAAACGCCCATCATCGCCAACCTCTACGCCTGCGACGCCGACGAATTCGCCGAACTGGCCGGCGTGCTCGCCGCCGCCCCGGGCGTGGCCGCCCTGGAAGTCAACATCTCCTGCCCCAACGTCAAGGCCGGCGGCATCGCCTTCGGCCAGGACCCATGCATGGCCGGCCGGCTGACCGAGGCCGTCAAGAAACGGGCCGGCAACACGCCGGTCTGGGTCAAACTCTCGCCCAACGTCACCGACATCGTGAGCATCGCCCGGGCCGCGGTCCTGGCCGGCGCGGACGCGCTCACCTGCATCAATACCCTGACCGGGGTGAGTGTGGACATCCGCACGCGCAAGCCCCGGCTGGCCAACGTGATCGGCGGGCTGTCCGGCCCGGCCATCAAACCGGTGGCTTTGCGCTGCGTCTGGCAGGTCTGCCGGGCGGTGTCGGTGCCGGTGATCGGCGTCGGCGGCATCAGCTCGGCCGAGGACGTGCTGGAATTCCTGCTGGTCGGCGCCCATGCCGTCCAGATCGGCACGGCCACGTTCATGCGGCCGGACATGGCCTTCCGCATCGCCGCCCGCTTGCCCGAACTCATGGCGGAACTCGGCATCGACGACCTGGACAGCTACCGGGGCAGCCTGAAAACCCGATAGCCTCCCGGCGGGACGAACGCGTTTTTCCGCCTTGTCCCGCGCCAGGGATTGCCTTTTTTCCCAAGAACTCTTAGGGTGGCTTGCTTGGGATTGTCTGCATCCACCGTATCGGCGACCGAAACGGCCGGCGGCAGGGCGGAACATTCCACCGCCCAAGGAGGTGTCCATGCGCATGCTGGTTGTGGAGGACGACTTCACCAGTCGAAAGATCCTTCAAAAGATTCTCGGCCCTTACGGAGAAATCGATATCGCCGTGAACGGCCTGGAGGCCGTGCAGGCCTTTTTCCAGTCCCTCGACGACAACAACCGCTACGACCTCATTTGCATGGACATCATGATGCCCGAGATGGACGGACAAACGGCCTTGCGCAAAATCCGGGAAATCGAGAAGGACCGGGGCATTCCGCCGGCCCAGGAGGTCAAAGTCGTCATGACCACCGCCCTGGACGACCCGAAAAACGTGGTCGAGGCCTATTACAAGGGCGGCGCCACCTCCTACGTGCCCAAACCCATCGACAAGCACATGCTGCTGCACCTGCTGAAAAATCTCGGCCTGATCGAATAGCCCGCCTTGCTACCGCATCCAACGCCCTCGGCACCCCATGGCCGGGGGCTCGTTTTGTGGACGGGGGCCGGCCGGATTGACTTGGTCGCGCCCCTTTGCCACAAGACGGCCATGCACGCACCATCCCCTCGCCGCTTCGTCCTGTCCGCCGTCCTCGCCGCCGCGATCCTGCCCACCGCCATGGCCCGGGCCGATATGCTCGAAGGCGGGCTGCTCGGCACGCTCTTTCGCGGCGATGCCTTCACCGGCCCGCGCCTGATCGACATCGTGGTGCTGGGGTGTCTCGTCTTTTTAGTGCTGCGCCTGGTCACCGGCCGCTCGGCCGGGCCAAAGCAGCCGGACGAACCCCGACAGCCCGACGCGCGCGCCAACCAGCCCGAGTATCGGCCGGAACCGCCCGAACGCCGGCCTGAACCGACGCCGCGCGGCAGCGAACCGACGCCGACGCGCGCGCCCCGGAACGCGCCCGATATGTACACCGCCGCCGAGGCCATGTGGGCGGCCCTCAAGTCGCCCGCACCCAAGGGCTCGACCACGACGACGGGCGCGGCCCAAACCTATGACGTGCCGCCGGCCGGCACCGCGCCGGACGAGGAATTTCTGGCCGGGGCCAAGATGGCCTACGGCCGCATCCTCTCCGCCATGGCCGAACGCGACCTGGACGATCTGGCCCAGTTCACCACGCCCCAATGCCTGGCCCGACTCAAAAACAGCCTGCCCGCCGGCCCGGCCGGACGGCTGGACGTGCTGCTGGTGGAAGCGAGCCTGGCCGAGTCCCGCGAGGAAAACGGCCGGACCGTCAACACCGTGGCGTACAAGGCCCTGGTGCGCGAACCGGGCAGCCCGGAAAATACCGAACGCCACGACCGCTGGCGCTTCATCCAGGACAACGCCACGCCCGGCGATCATTGGCGACTCGACAGCATGGAAGGATAAGAAGCGCACGACGAAGACTGGGGCGCCGCCCCAGACCCTGCCGGGGAGCGATGCCCCCCGGACCCTCTGCCTGGTCGCCCGCGCTGTTCTCGGCATACCTGCACAAAATAAAAAAGCGGCGCTTCGCCGCTTGGCGCCCTTTGGGCCGCGATGGGCCCCGGCGTCAGGCCGGCTCGGCGGCCTGTGCCGCCGGGGCCCATCGCGGCCCAAACGACCTCACGCCCGCCACCGACCAGCATCACCGACACCCGCCCCCTCCCCTTCGAGGGGGTCCGGGGGGAATCATTCCCCCCGGCGAGGTTCGGGGCAGCGCCCCGATTTGCCTTTTCTTCCCTCAATCGATCGGCGTGCCGTTGGCAGCGATGTCCTCGACGAGCAGCGCCTTGATGCGCCGGGCCACCGGGCCGGGGCGGCCGTCGCCGATGGGGGTGTCGTTGTAGCGGACGACGCCGACGCAATCCTTGGTGGTACCGAGCAGGCACATTTCCCGGGCGGAAGCGATGTCCTCCTCGCGGATGCGGCTGAAGACCACCTCGATTTCGCCGCGCAACAGCTCGACGGCGCGCAGCAAGGTGGTGCCGGCCAAGGCATTGGTCAGCTCGGGCACGACCAGCCGGCCGGCGGCGTCCACCAGGCAGACGTTTTCGGTGGCCCCTTCGGCCACGAAGCCCTGGTCGTCGTAGCAGACCGGAAAATCCGCGCCGAGCCGGTTCACCTCGCGCCGCATGAGGGCGTTGGGCAGATAGTCGGTGGATTTGATGCGGGCCAGATAGGATTGCTTGGCCGGAATGGTGGTGCGGTGCGCGGTGACGCCGCGCTCGAAAAAGGACGCCGGCGTGGCGTGGTAGGCGTAGGCCACGATGTAGAGGCTGGCGGTCGGGCAGTCCGCCGGGTCCACGGAAAAACCGCCCAGGCCCCGGCCGAGCAGCACCCGGACCAGGCAGTCGTCCGCGCCGGCGGCCCGGCAGACGTCCACGGCCAGGCGGGCGACCTCCTCCCAGGGACAGGGCGGCTCCAGGAAAACGGCCGCGGCGGAACGCCGCATCCGGGCGAAATGGGGCTCGATCTGATAGAGGCGGCGGCCCAGGCATTTGAGGGTTTCGAACACGCCGTCGCCCCGATGCACCAGATGGTCGTCCAGGGGAAGCAGCAACAACCGCGGATCGGTACCGATGACGCCCACCCGGTGGTCGTAAAAGGCCAGGGCCTCCTGACTGCCCGGCCGCGGCGCGGCGAGCAGCCGCGCCAGGTACGTCTCGGCACCCACAACTTCGGGCATGAACCCCTCCTTGCAAAAAGGGGAAACACCTTTTGGGTGCTTCCCCTGTCCGTTTCGTTCTTCTCCATTCAGAAGTCCGGGGGATGCTCCCCCCGGACGCCGGAGGCGTCTTTCGCTTTCTCCTACTTCTCCACGCGCACCTTGTCGCGTTCGAGGAGCAGTTCGGCGATCTGCACGGCGTTTAAGGCCGCGCCCTTGCGGATGTTGTCGGCCACGATCCAGAGATTGAGGCCGTTGTCGATGGTCTTGTCCTCGCGGATGCGACCGACGAACACGTCGTCCTCGCCGGCGGCCATGATGGGCATGGGGTAGATCTTTTCCGACGGATTGTCGTAGACCGTGACGCCCGGGGCCTGGGACAGGATGACCCGCGCCTCCTTGGCCGTGATCTTCTTCTCGGTCTCGATGTTGACCGACTCGCCGTGGCCGTAGAACACCGGCACCCGGACGGTGGTGGCGGTGACCCTGATCGAGTCGTCGCCCATGATCTTGACCGTTTCCTTGATCATCTTGATCTCCTCGAAGGTGTAGTCGTCATCCGAGAAGACGTCGATGTGGGGCAGGCAGTTGAAGGCGATCTGATAGGGATAGACCTTCGCCTCCGGCTCCTTCATGTTGAAGAGCTGGCGCACCTGGGTCTCCAGCTCGTCGATGGCCTTCTGGCCCGAGCCGGACACGGCCTGGTAGGTGGAGACGATGATGCGCTTGATTTTCGCCACGTCGTGCAACGGCTTGAGCGCCACCACCATCTGAATGGTCGAACAGTTGGGATTGGCGATGATGCCCTTGTGCCAGTCCACGTCGTCGGGATTCACCTCGGGCACCACCAGCGGCACCTCGGGGTCCATGCGCCAGGCGCTGGAATTGTCGATGACCACGCAGCCCGACTTGACGGCACAGGGCGCGAATTTCTTCGAAATGGAACCGCCGGCCGAAAACAAGGCCAAGTCCACGCCCTCGAAGGATTTCTCGGTCAGCTCCTCGACGGTGAGTTCCGTATCCGCATACGGCAGCTTGATGCCGATGGAACGCGACGAGGCCAGGGCCTTGACGGTCCTGGCCGGAAAATTGCGCTGCTCAAGCGTCTTGAGCATCTCTCGACCCACAGCTCCCGTGGCCCCGGCCACGGCGACAACCAACTCGCCCCTGCCCATATGATCCTCCATTCTTTGCCTCCGGCGGCCGGGCGAGGCGCTGCCTCTCCCGGACCCTCACCGCCGGGGGAATCATTCCCCCGGCCCCCTGTAATAGGGGGCATATCTCTCGTTAGGTTACGGCCTTGCCGTATATTTTCCCCGCGGCGCCCCGCCGCCGACCATGGCCGACGTCCTGCCCTCCCCGTCGAGGGAGTCCGGGGGGAACCCGGCCGCCGGAGGCCTCTTCTCTTCCCTCTCCTACTCGGTCAGCCCTGCCATGATGGCCAGCACGGCCTCGGCCTTGTTGAGCGTATAGAGGTGCACGCCGGGCGCGCCGCGCGCGATGAGGTCGCGGGCCTGCTCCCGGGCGTGGGCGATGCCGACGCGGGCCACGGCCGGGGCGCCGCCCTCGGCGTCGGCGGCGGTGAGCTTGGCCAAAAACGGCTCCGGCAGGCTGGCCCCGCACATCGAGGCCATGCGTTTGGCGCTGGCCAGGCTCAAAATCGGCAGCACGCCCGGAATGATGGGCTTGGCGATGCCGACGGCCCGGGCCCGGGCCACGAAATCGAAATAGACGTCGTTGTCGAAAAAGAGCTGGGTGACGGCAAAATCCGCGCCCAGGGAAAATTTCTGCCGCAGATAGTCCAGGTCGGCCTCCAGGGAGACAGCCTCGGGATGGCCTTCGGGGTAGCCGGCCACGCCGATGCCGAGGCGCGGATATGCCTGACGGATGAAGGCCACGAGGTCGGTCGCGTGCTGGAAGTCCTTGGAATCCGGGACGAAGTGCGCCTCGCCTCGGGGCGGATCGCCGCGCAGGGCCAGGACGTTGGTGACGCCGGCCGCGTCCAGGGCGTCCAGGAAGCCACGAATTTTCTCCCGGCCGGCCCCGACGCAGGTGAGATGGGCCATGGGGGTGAGGCCGTAGGCCGTGCGCAGGGTGGAGACGATCTCCAGGGTATGGGCATGGGTGCTGCCGCCCGCGCCGTAGGTCACGGAGACGAACAGGGGATGGACGACGAGCAGCCGCTCCACCACCGCGAAAAAGGCCGGCCAGGCCTCCCGCTCCTTGGGCGGAAAAAATTCCAGGGACACGAAGGGCCGCTTCGTCTGGATCAATTCGCCGATGCGCACGCGGTCTCCTTTTGGGGGGCGGGATCGGAAGGGGACGAGGCGCCCCGGACTCCGGCCAGTTCCGCGACAATGTCCCGATCCGCTTCCAGAAAGGGCCGGGCAAGCCCCGCTTCCGGCGTCAGCCATTCCATGTCCTGGCCTTCCAGGGCCCGCAGTTCCCCAGTGAAAGCATGGACATGGAAGAAACGCAGATGGACAAAAAGATGCGTGTAAGCATGCGCTTTTTCCCGACAAAAGGCAAACGCGGTCGGGGTGATGCCCAGTTCCTCCCCCAGCTCGCGGGTAAGGGCGGCCTCGGGCGTCTCGCCGGCCTCGATCTTGCCGCCGGGAAATTCGTAATGCCCGGCCATGGGCTTGCCGACCGGCCGGCGCACGCCCAGATAGCGGCCGTCCCGCCAGATGACGGCGGCCACCACTTCCAGGGGGGCATCCGGCCCGTTCATGTCTCGTCCTGCACGGCGGCCCGGCGCGCCTCCAGGGCGGCAATCTCGTTTTCCAGCTTGCCCAGGCGGGTGAGCAGATCCTCGGCCTTCTGGGAGACGTCGCCGTATTCCCGGCTCAGTTTGGCGAAAAGCTCCCGCTGGGCGTAGGCCTCGGGATCGGCCATGGTGGTCTCCAGCTCGGACTGGCGGGCCAGCACGGTCTCCAGCTCCGCCTCCAGCTTCTCGTAGGCCGCCCGCTTGGGCTTGATGTCGCGATAGATGGCGTTTCGCTGCTCGGCCAGCCGGCGCTTGCGCTCCTTGTCCTCCTGGCGGGAAACCTTGGCCGGGGCGGCCTGGTCGTCGAGCGGGCGGCAGACCTCGGCCTCGGCCCGGGAGCGCTCGTAGGCGGCGAAGCCCTCGTCGTAGACGGTCAGGCCGTCGTGGTTGACCGCCCAGACCTCGCCGGCCACTTCGCCCAGCAGGTAGCGGTCGTGGGCCACCATGAGCACGGTGCCGGCATAATCGGACAGGGCCCGCGCCAGGGCCTCGCGGCTCTCCAGGTCAAGGTGGTTGGTCGGCTCGTCGAGCACCAAAAAATTGGCCCGGGCCGAAAACAGGCCGGCCAGGACAAGCCGGGCCCGTTCGCCGCCGGACAGCTCGCGCACCCGGCGCTCCCAGTAGTCCTCGCCCAAAAGGAACAGCCCCAGGATGGAACAGACTTCCTGATAGGTGGCCTTGGGACCGGCCATGCGGCGCATTTCGCCCATGACCGTGGCCTCGGCGCACAGCACCTCGGTCTGGTGCTGGCTGTAATAGCCGATCTTGACGCCGGTGCCGAGGATGACCCGGCCGGCGGTCGGCTTCAGCAGCCCGATGACGAGCTTTAACAGCGTGGTCTTGCCGGCGCCGTTCGGGCCGACCAGGGCCACCTTCTGGCCCCGGAAGAGCTGGAAGGTGAGCGGCGGCCAGATGGGGTCCCGACCGGGATAGGCGTAGGCCAAGCCGGCGGTGGCGGCCACGGTCTTGTCCGACTTCTCGGGCTCGGGCAGGGAGAAATTGAGCGTCTTGGCCCGGACGTCGGGACGCTCGCTTTTGAGCGCCGACAGCTCCTTTTCCAGCTTGCCCATGCTCTTGAGCTTGCTCTGGGCCTGGCGGGCCTTGGTGGCCTTGTAGCGGAAACGATCGACAAAGGCGCTTTGCTGCTTGATCCTGTTGTCGATGGCCGCGGCCTGCCGCTCCCACTGCTTCTCCATCTCCCCGCGCCAGACCAAAAACTCCGAAAACGAACCCGGCCGCCAGATCGGTTTGGCATCGCCCAGATAGAGGGTGTGGGTGGCCACCCGGTCGAGGAACACCCGGTCGTGGGCCACGAAAATGAGCACGCCGGCAAAGGTGCACAGGAAGGATTCGAGCCAGGCCACGGCCTCGAGGTCCAGGTGGTTGGTCGGCTCGTCGAGGAGCAGCACGTCGGCCCCGGCCGTCAAGACCCGGGCCAGCTTGGCCCGCTCGCGCCAGCCGCCGGACAGGGCGGACAGGGGGGCCTGCTGGTTGGCTTCCTCGAAACCGAGACCGGTCAGGATGGACTTGGCCCGATGCTCGGGATTGTAGCCGAGGGCGTGCTCCATCCGGGTCTGCTCGGCGGCGAGCGCCTCCAGCGTGGGCTTGTCGCCGGCGGCCACGGCCGCGTCATACCGGACCCAGAACTCCTTCCACGACGGCAAGGCGGCCATGACCCAGGCCAGAAGCGTCATGCCGAGGTCGGCCTCGTCCATGTCCTGGGCCACGTAGCCGAGCCGGGCGCCGGTGGACAGCACCACCCGGCCGCTATCAGGCTCGGACACGCCGGCGATGAGTTTTAAGAGCGTGGATTTGCCGGCGCCATTGGCGCCGACCACGGCCAAGCGGGTGCCGCCGGAAATCTCCAGGGAGAAATCCTTGAGCAGGTCTCGGTCGCCGTACGACTTGGAAAGATTTTGCAGGCTGACTTTGGACATACAAATACGGGCGCGCCCGGCCCCGCCGTTTCGACGGTGCTCATTTGCAGGCGCGCCCGCTTCCATACGCAATAATACCCGCCAGGGCCAGCCCCAAAGGGGGGGGCCTTCGGCGGCCAGGGCGCTGCCCTGGACCTGCTGGGGGGAATCATTCCCCCCAGACCCCCTGTCCTGGGCGCCCGCGCATCGAGGGGTCCGGGGGCATCATGCCCCCGGCCGCCGGAGGCATCTTCTCTTCTCTTACAACCGCTCGGCCACCAGGTCGCCCATGGCCTTGCAGCCGACGCGCTTTTTGCCGGGCTCCATGATGTCGGCGGTACGGTAGCCGTCGGCCAGGGTCTTGGAGCAGGCCGCCTCGATGGCCGCGGCCGCCGCCGGCTGGTTCAAGGAGTAGCGCAGCAGCATGGCCACGGACATGATGGTGGCCAGGGGGTTGGCCTTGTCCTGGCCGGCGATGTCCGGGGCCGAACCGTGGATGGGTTCGTACATGCCGGAGGTGCCCTGGCCCAGGGAGGCCGAGGGCAGCATGCCGATGGAGCCGGTGATGACCGAGGCCTCGTCGGAGAGGATGTCGCCGAACAGGTTGCCGGTCACGATGACGTCGAACTGCGAGGGGTCGCGCACAAGCTGCATGGCGGCGTTGTCGACATAGAGGTGCGAGACCTCCACGTCCGGGTAGTCCTTGGCCACCTCCTGCACGCTGGCCCACCACAGGCGGGAGACGTCAAGGACGTTGGCCTTGTCCACGGAGCAGACCTTCTTCCGGCGCTTGCGGGCGGCCTCGAAGGCCACCTTGGCGATGCGGCGCACCTCGGATTCGCTGTAGACCATGGTGTTGAAGCCGACCTGTTCGTCGCCGCGGGTTTCGATGCCGCGCGGCTCACCGAAATAGATGCCGCCGGTCAGCTCGCGCACCACCATGATGTCCAGGCCCTTGGCCGCGATGTCCGGCCGCAGCAGGCAGGCGGCCTGGAGCTCGGGGAAAAGCTTGGCCGGACGCAGGTTGGCGAACAGGCCCAAGGCCTTGCGGATGCCGAGCAGGCCCTTTTCCGGGCGGATGGACGGATCGAGGGTGTCCCACTGCGGGCCGCCGACGGCGCCCAGCAGCACCGCGTCGGCCGCCTTGCAGGCCGCCACCGTGGTCTCGGGCAGCGGACCGCCCGTGGCGTCGATGGCCGCGCCGCCGATGGGGGCCTCGGTCAGGTCAAAGGTCAGTCCGAACTTCCCGCCCGCCGCCCGCAGGACCTTCACGGCCTCGGCGACGATCTCCGGCCCGATGCCGTCTCCCGGCATGACGCAGATTGAATAGCGCATAGGTATCCTTCGTAAAATAAAAGATCAGGAAAAGATGCCTCCGGCGGCCGGGGGGGATAATCCCCCCCGATCCCCCTTATAAAGGGGCCTTATGACCTTCGGCGTTTATACGACCAGGTTCAGGGGTCCGGGGGAATGATTCCCCCGGCAGGTCCAGGGCAGCGCCCTGGCCGCCGGAGGCATTCCCCGCACCCGCGGCTAGGCGCGCGCGGCCAGACGGTCCCGGACGTAGGGGACGAGGCCGCCCTTGTCCAGGATGCCCTTCATGAAGGGCGGCACGGGCTTGCATTGGATCTTTTCGCCCGTGGTCCGGTTGTCGATGACGCCGGTATCGGCGTCCACGGACAGGGAATCCCCGTCGTGGATCTTGGTCACGTCGTCGCCGATCTCCAGCAGCACCAGCCCCATGTTGAAGCTGTTGCGGTAGAAGATGCGGGCGAAGCTGCGGGCGATGACCACCGGGATGCCGGCCCCGAGGATGGCGACCGGCGCGTGCTCCCGGGAGGAGCCGCAGCCGAAGTTCTCGCCGGCGACGATGATGTCGCCCTTTTGAATCCGCTTGATCCAGCCCGGCTCCAGGCCTTCCATGCAGTTGGCCCCGAGCTCGGCCGCATCGGTGGTGACCAGAAACCTGGCCGGTATGATGGCGTCGGTATCGATGTGATCCCCGACCTTATGTGCTTTGCCTTGGTACATGCGGTAATGCTCCTTTCGCCGCCGAGAGAGTCCGGGGGAAATCTTTCCCCCCGGCCGCCGGAGGCATCTCCTCTTCTTCCCGCGCCCTAGATCTTGGCCGGGTCGATGATCGCGCCGGCCACCGCCGCCGCGGCGGCCGCCGCCGGGCCGGACAGGTAGACCTCGCTTTCCAGGCTGCCCATGCGGCCCCGGAAGTTGCGGTTGGTGGTGGCAATGGCCCGCTCGCCGCCGGCCAGGATGCCCATGTGGCCGCCCAGGCAGGGACCGCAGGTGGGAGGCCCGACCACGCAGTCGGCGTCCATGAAGATCTCGATGAGCCCCTCGGCCAGGGCTTGGCGCCAGACGGCCGGGGTGGCCGGCAGCACGATGCAGCGCACGTGCTTGGCGACCTTGTTGCCCTTGAAAATGGCCGCCGCCTCGCGCAGGTCCTCGATGCGGCCGTTGGTGCAGGAGCCGATGACGGCCTGGTCGATGCGCAGCCCGGCCACTTCGGAGACGGGCTTGACGTTTTCCGGCAGATGCGGGCAGGCGATCTGCGGCTCCATGCCGTCGGCGTTGATGGTGACGACGCGCTCGTAGTGCGCCCCGGGATCGGCCTCCAGGGCCTCGTCGCCCGTGCGACCGTGGGCGGCGGCGTAGGCCAGGGCCTTGGCGTCGGCCGGGAAGAGCCCGACCTTGCCGCCGGCCTCGATGGCCATGTTGGACATGGTGAGCCGGGCCTCGACGGACAGCTTGGTGGCCAGGGCGCCGGTGAATTCCAGGGCCTTGTACCGGGCGCCGGACACGCCGATCACGCCGATCAGGGCCAGCATCAGGTCCTTACCGCCGACGAACTTGCCGCAGTCGCCGGTGAGGACGACCTGGATGGTGGGCGGCACCTTGAACCAGGTTTCGCCCAGGGCCATGCCGCCGGCGATGTCGGTGGAGCCCATGCCCGTGGCGAACGCGCCGAGGCCGCCGTAGGTGCAGGTATGGGAATCGGCGCCGATGACCACGTCACCGGGGCCGACCAGGCCCAGTTCGGGCAGGAGCGCATGCTCGACGCCGACGTTGCCGCCCTCGAAGTAATGGGCCAGCAGCTGTTCCGCGGCGAATTCACGGCACACCTTCACCTGCTCGGCCGAGGCGATGTCCTTGTTGGGCGTGAAGTGGTCGGTCACGATGACCACCCGATCCCGGTCGAACACGTCGTGGGCGCCCATTTCCCGAAAGGCCTTGATGGCCAGCGGGGCGGTGATGTCATTGGCCAGGACCAGGGAGAGACGGCACCGAACGATCTGTCCGGGGCCGGTGATCTCCGTGTCGCTGTGCCGTTGCAGTAATTTTTCGGCTAACGTTGCGGGCATGTCCGGTCTTCCTCCTTTTTGGCCAACCGGTTGAGAGCATTGGTAAAGGCAAGCGTGCTCGCCATGATGACATCGTCGTGCACGCCGCGGCCGACCGAGGAGCAGCCGCCCTCGCTCACCCGGACGGTCACCTCGCCCTGGGCGTCGGTGCCGCCGGTGATGGCGTTGATGCTGAATTCCTCCAGATGGGGCTTCTTGCCCACGGCCTGGCAGACGGCGTTGAAGGCCGCATCCACGGGGCCGGAGCCCGAAGCGTACTGGCGCACGGACTTGCCCTCGACCGAGAGCTGGACCACGGCCGACGGCGCCAGTTCCACGTTGCCGCAGTGCACGGACAAGAATTCCACGGCGTAGTGGTCGGGCCGGCGCAGCACCTTTTCGAGGATCAGGGCCTCGATGTCCTCGTCGAGGATCTGCTGCTTGCGGTCGGCCAGCTCCTTGACCGCGTCGAACACGAGCTTCAGCTCGTCGTCGGTGAGCTTGTAGCCGATCTCGGTGACCTTGGCGTCCAGGGCGTGGCGGCCGGAGTGCTTGCCCAAAACGACGACCGCGCCCTTGCGGCCGATATTCTCGGCCGTCATGATCTCGTAGGTGCGGCGGTCCTTCATGACGCCGTGCTGATGGATGCCGGACTCATGGGCAAAGGCGTTGCGGCCGATGATCGGGGCATAGGGCGGAATGGGCTGGCCGATGATGCCCGAGAGCCGACGGCACGAGGGGAAGATTTCCTCGGTCACGATGCCCGTCGTCAGGTCGTAGTAGTTGGGCCGGGTGACCAGGCCCATGACCACCTGCTCCAGGGAGGCGTTGCCGGCCCGTTCGCCGATGCCGCAAAGGGTCACTTCGGCCTGGCGGGCGCCGGCGGCCAAAGCGGCCAGGGTATTGGCCACGGCCAGGCCGAGGTCGTTATGGCAGTGGACGGCAAAGGTCACCTTCTCGGCGCCCTTGACGTGGCTGCGCAGGTACCGGATCAGGTCGGCGAATTCGGCCGGCTGGGCGTAGCCCACGGTATCCGGGATATTGACGATGGTGGCCCCGGCGGCGATCACCCGGTCGCAGACGGTAATGAGGAACTCCGGATCGGACCGGGAGGCATCCTCGGCCGAGAACTGGACCTCGACGCCCTTGGAGGCGGCATGCCGGACCGCCGCCTCGGCCATGTCCAGCACCTGCTCGGGGGTCTTGCCGAGCTTGTGGGTCATATGCAGCTCGGAAGTGGCGATAAACGTATGGATGCGTTTGCGCTTGGCATCCTTGATGGCCTCGAAGCCCCGGTCGATATCGGACGGCAGGGCCCGGCACAGGGCGGTCACCACGGGCTTGGTGACGGTGGCGGCGATGGCGGCCACGGACTGGAAGTCGCCTTCGCTGGCAGCCGGAAAACCGGCCTCGATCACGTCCACGCCGAGCGTTTCCAGCTGGCGGGCCATGCGAATTTTTTCCTCCCGGGTCATGGTGGCCCCGGGCGACTGTTCACCGTCCCGAAGGGTGGTGTCGAAAATAAAAACCCTGTTGGAATCGGACATGGGATTCTCCTTTTCCTCCCACTACAGGCGAGGGACTGCCGGCGCCTAGGCGCAACGACGACAGCCGTTATTCGGTTAACCCGAGGACGGAGCAATGACAAGAAATGTCAAAAAGGGGATGGTGGTGTTATGAGAGCTCCTGGAGGGGCTCCCGTAGCTTGGCGCGGCGCGGCAGGACGAAAAAGGTGTAGATGGGACCGGAAATCAGATAGGCGAAGAACAGGAAGAAGCCGATGAGCCAGGGCTCGGAGGCCACGACCACGAAGAGCAGCATGGCCGTCACCATGGCGCTGAAGGGATGGGCCTTGACCAGGCCGAATTCCTTGAAGGAGGCGTAGCGAACCCGGCTGACCATGAGGAAGGACAGGATATAGACCAGGAAGAGGCAGGCCTTGGGGTAGACCGCCGCGGCCAGGCCGTCGGGCAGATAGCGCTCGAACATGTAGAACAGCGCGATCATGCAGCCCGAGGCCGGAATGGGCAGGCCCAGGAAAAATTTCTTGGAGGAACCGGCGGACCCGGTCATGAGGTTGAAGCGGGCCAGGCGCAAGGCGCCGCAGGCCACCAGCATGAAGGCGGCCAACAGCCCCAGCCGGCCGAAGCGGGACAGTTCCCACTGGTAGACCAGGATGGCCGGGGTGACGCCGAAGGCCACCAGATCGGACAGGGAGTCGAACTGGACGCCGAAATCGCTGCTGGTGCCGGTGAGCCGGGCCACCTTGCCGTCGATGCCGTCGAACAGGCAGGAGAACAGAATGGCCAGGACGGTCTGATCGAAGCGGCCCTCGATGGCCCACAGCGCCCCCAGGAAGCCTGTGAACAGGCTCGCCATGGTGAACAGGTTCGGCAGGATATACACGGACCTGCGAGCCCGGCTCCGGGTCATCTTTTCATCCATACGAACGCGCCTCATCCGTCCTTGCGGGCCAGCACGGTCATGCCGGCCGTGGTTTTCTGTCCCATTGCGACGGTCGGATGATAGCCATGCGGCAGATAGACGTCAAGGCGCGACCCGAACTTGATCATACCGTACCGCTCGCCCCGGTGCAGCCGGTCGCCGACCGCCGCCTTGCAGACGATGCGCCGGGCGATCAGGCCGGCGATCTGGATCACGGTCCAGGTCCCGCCGTCCGGGTCGGTGATCCCCAGCAACAGCCGCTCGTTGTCCTTGGAGGCCTTGTCCAGGGAGGCGTTGAAGAATTTCCCCGGGATGTAGCGCAGCCCGGATACGGTCCCGGCCACCGGCGCCCGGTTCACGTGGACGTTGAACACGTTCATGAAGATGCACACCACCTGCCGCTCTTCGCCGGAAAGCGGGTCGGTCTCCGTGGTCATCCTGCAGACCACGCCGTCGGCCGGAGCCACGGCCAGATCGGGCGCGCCAGGGACCACCCGGTCGGGGTCGCGGAAAAAATTCAGGCAAAAGGCGGTCAGCAGCAAAAAAAAGACGGCCGGCACCGGCCAGCGCAAAAGGCCCATGACCAGGGCGGCCAAGGCGCACAGGCCGATGATGGGCAGGCCGTCCCGGGCCAGACCGCAGATGGGCGTGTACATGTTACGCTCCGGGGGCGGGACAGGCCGAGGCCCACTCGGCGAGAAACGAGGCCGTGTCCCGGTAGAGGATGGTGCGCAGGCCGAGCGAGGCGGCCAAGGCCACGTTGCCCGGGGCATCGTCGACGAACAGGGTGGTCTCGGGCGCGGCGCCGAGAGCGTCGAGGGCCAACCGGAAAAAGGCGGCGTCGCGCTTGGTGACACCGTAGCGGTAGCTGTTAAAGACCGCGTCGAAATGGGCGAAAATGCCGTGGCGGGCGTCGAGGCGGTCCAGCCACTCGCACTGGTCGCTTAGAATGGCCGCCCGGATGCCGTGCGCCCGGGCCTGATCGATGAGGTGCAGGATGAGGGGCCGCAGCACGAACCGGGAAAGGACCATTTCGGTGAGCGCGGCGTCGTCCCCGGCAATCCCGGTGGCCTCGCGGAAGGCCCGCCAGAAGGCGGCCTCGTCGCAGCGGCCGAGGACAAAACCGGTGCTCCAGGCCATCTCGTAGGCCGCCGGCACCAGCGTTTCCGGGTCGCGCCCGGCCTCCCGGGCAATGGCCGTCAGGCCTTCGCGAAAGCCCTCCTCGGCCAGCACCCCGCCGAAATCCATCAAAACGGTCCGCACCGCGCACGTCATGCCATCGTCCCTCGAATGCTGTCGGTTTCCCGGGTTTCCCCGGCGGCGAAAAGCTCGTAAACTCCCTTGGGCCGGGGAAGGCTTTACCCGCTCCCTTGCCCCCCCGCAACCCGCAACCTCCAGGCGAGGAGACCTGCCATGCCCCCACCCATCCGAATCGGCGTCAGCGCCTGCCTGCTCGGCCAGGCCGTCCGTTACGACGGCGGCCACAAACGCGACGCCTATGTCGTCGACACCCTGGGCCGTTTCGTCACCTTCGTGCCGGTGTGCCCCGAAGTCGAGGCCGGCTTCGGCGTGCCCCGCGAGTCCATGCGCCTGGCCGGCGACCCCGAGGCCCCGTGCCTCCTCACCAACAAGACCCGGCGGGACCTGACCGGGCAGATGCGGGACTTCGCCGCCCGCCGCGTGGAGGCGCTGGCTGGCGAGGGCCTGTCCGGCTACCTGTTCAAGGCCAAATCGCCCTCCTGCGGCTTCGCCCGGACCAAGGTCTACACGGACAAGGGCACGCCGGTGCCGCGCGGGGTCGGCCTGTTCGCCCGGGCCTTCATGGACCGCTTCCCGCTGATCCCGGCGGAGGACGAGGGCAGGCTCCACGATCCCGGGCTGCGGGAGGCGTTCGTCGAGCGGATCTTCACCCTGTCCCGCTTCCGGGCGGCCGTGGCCGGGGACGACCGGGGACTGCCGGCCCGGATCATCGCCTTCACGGCCGGACACAAGCTGCTGCTCATGGCCCACAGCCCGGAGCTGGCCCGCCGGATCGGCCGGCTGACGGCCGGGATCGCGGACCAGCCGGCCGCGGCCTTCCTGGCCGCCTACGAGGCGCTCCTCATGCGCGCCCTCGACCTGACCGCCACCCCGGCCAAGCATGTCAACGTGCTTGAACACATCATGGGCTATTTCAAGAAACAGCTCAGCGCCGACGCAAAAGCCGAACTGCTGGAGGCCATCACCGCCTACCGGCAGGGGGCGCTGCCTCGGCTGGTGCCGATGACCCTCCTCGCCCACTACGCCCGCGCCTACCGCGTGGACTATCTCCTGGGCCAGGCCTACCTGTCGCCGCATCCCCTGGAACTGACGCTGCAAAACCACGCCTAGGGCCGCTTTCCTGGGCGTGTCCTGGAGACGATTTCTCAAAACATGCCACGAATCACGGCCGGCCACGCTCTTGACGTCGCCTTCGGCGAACTTATATTTTTGCCATAATCACACAACCCTTCACGAGGGAGGTAGGATTATGTTCAAGAGTCTGTTGCCCCGTTTACGGGAAAAGTCCCTGACCACCAAACGGCCCATGAGCGTCGCCGATCTGATGGAAGATTTCTGGCGCGAACCCATGCTCGGGTTCCCGAGCCTCTTTCAGGACGCCAGCTATCCGGCGGTGGACGTGAGCGAAAAGGACGGCGTGGTGACCGTCAAGGCGGAGCTGCCCGGCCTCGATCCCGGTGACGTGGAAATTTGCATCGAGGACGAGGGGCTGGTGCTTCGCGGTGAAAAGAAGTTCGAGGATGCGGAGAAGAAGGAGGATTACCACCGGATCGAACGCTCCTACGGCGCGTTCGCCCGGATCATCCCCCTGCCCGGCAAGGTCAAGGAAGACGAGGTCAAGGCCCGTTTCGAAAAGGGTATTTTGACCATCACCCTGCCCCGGGACGAAAAGGCGGCCAGCCACTCCATCCCCATCGAGAGTTGACCGACGGCCCGCCGTCGGGCGGGCCGCGACGCGAGACGGCGGCCGGAATCCGTGGATTCCGGCCGCCCTTTTTTCCCGGCACCCGGCCTCCCGGGCAAAACGGTGCGGGCCGACGGCCGACGGACGGCCCGCGGTGGCATCAAATTTTTTTCAATTATTTTAAGCTACTATACAATAATTTTGATTTTTTTCAAAATTCCTGGTTGACGGAGGGGGGACTGATTTGGCATCAAGACGCCTCGGCAACGGCAACCGCCCGCCGCGCCGGACCGGAAGGAAGCGAAAGCCCCGCCGGCATTGACAGCCGGACCGGACGCGCGGTAAGAAAAATTCTTTGAAAGTGAGGCGGCATAGCCAAGTGGTAAGGCAGAGGTCTGCAAAACCTCGATTCTCCGGTTCAAATCCGGATGCCGCCTCCACAGTGTCGATTTGAGCGGGAATAACTCAGTGGTAGAGTGCAACCTTGCCAAGGTTGAAGTCGCGGGTTCAAATCCCGTTTCCCGCTCCAAATAAAACGATAAGGACCCGATCTCTTGAAGATCGGGTCCTTTTTTTGTGCTCATGAGCGGATTTTCGCGCACAGTTGGCAATGGGGCATCCCGAGAGCACATGAAGACGTTGAAAACGTAAAAAAGGGTGCCTGGGATGTCCGCTTAACGCCAACCGAGCCGGTTCCCAAAGCCTGGTTTCCCCGTTTCGACAGGTGCAAAATACTGGGCCTCGCTGCGGGAGGCGGCCAGCAAATGTCCATTGCATCCAATTTTCCCACACGCTGGAGGAACAAATCCGGGGACAACGACGATCCGGTTTTGCGCTCGTGGATGTGTATGAGGAGTAGAATGCGCGCGGGCCGCTTCGGGACCACGGGATTCCGTCTTTTTGGGCCACGCTGGCCGTGAAAAAATGCCCCGCTCCGTCCATCCAGGGCCGGCCGTGAAAGCCGGCCCTTTTTCTTTGCCTCGGGCCGCCGATTCGGCTATGCCGCGACTATCGAAGGAGGGTTTCGGCCCCGGCGCCGCGTCGCCTTGCCGGCACGAAGCAAACGGTGTCCCCCCTGGAAAAGCGGGCCCTTCCCCGCCCGCCGCCTCACGAAAAAGCAGCGGCGAAACCCAGGGAAAACGTTGACAAAATTCCTTTTTTATGCTTATCTAGCAAGAATGACACGCGAGTCGGCAGATCCCGGCTTGTGCTGCCCACCGCCTTGGGCAACGCCCTCTGCCCGGACGGCATATGTGTTTGGCAACCGCCAGGGATGTCGGGCGGGCTCCGAGGCCCGTCGGATCAACCTTGTTGAAGGAGGATGCGCATGGCCACTGTCGAGTACAAAGGCAAAACGTTCGAGGTCGACGAGGACGGCTTCTTGCAAAAGTTCGAGGACTGGAGCCAGGAATGGGTTGACTATGTCAAGGAGTCCGAAGGGATCAAGGAACTGTCCGACGAGCATCGGAAGGTCATCGAGTTCCTGCAGGACTACTACAAGAAAAACGGCATCGCCCCCATGGTGCGCATCCTGTCCAAGGTGACCGGCTTCAAGCTGAAGCACATCTACGAGCTGTTCCCCTCCGGACCGGGCAAGGGAGCCTGCAAGATGGCCGGCCTGCCCAAGCCCACCGGCTGCGTGTAGCCGGACGGCCCGCGGGCGACGCATTGTTGACCGCGTCAGCCGGGAGGGACCGCACCTTCCCGGCTGACGTCCAGGTTTGAAAGACAAAAAACGGCGCGTTGCCGCCGTTGTCATGTTGTGCCCCCCTGCCGCACCCTGCCGTCAGGACGCCTCAGCCCCCAGGGGTCGCCGGCTCCCGCAGGCGGCAGAGGCCCACGGGGAGCGCTCCACCGCGCCCGCGTCAGCTCGGGCGCCGCGGCTTGGCTTTGGCCTTGGTCTTTTTCTTGGCCGGGGCCTTTTTTGTGGCCTTGGCCTTTTTCTTGGGGAGCTTGCCCTCCTCGGCCAACCGGAAAAGCTTACGCTTCTGGGAATCGAAGGTGACGGCCGTCTTGATGGCAGCCAGGCCCATGGCGGCAATCGTCAGGATGACCACCAGCCCCTTTTGCAGCTGCCATTTCTGCTGGTCCATCATGTCGGCCACCCAGTTCTGGCCCGTGCGCTGGAACAGGTAGATGAACACGGGGACCAGGACCAGGGACAGGCCCAACCCCGCCACTTCCATCCACATGAAGTTGCGCCCGAGCAGCATGATGAAAAAGGTGGAATCCCGCACGACGCGCAGCGTGATGAGCCGGGTGCGCAGAGTCCGGACGCGATCGTCCACCTGGGGCAAGTATTCCCGGGACTTACGGAAATTGGCGGCATCGGTCATGGAGGAGGTGCGCATCCAGTTGAGCTTGGCGGCGCAGAAATTGAAATCGCGGTTGAACTCCCGCAACAGGGCCGGGAACGGGAACCAGGCCGCCTCATGCTGGACCTGCTTGAGCTCCTCGAACTGCCGGGTCTGGTCCTGCTGCATGACCTTGATCTCGGCCTCCACATGCTGCCGGAAATCTTCCTGCAAGGCGGCCAGGCCGTCGGCCAGGCGCATGAACGACACGTAGTTGGCCACCTTGCCGAGCTTGCCCAGCGTCTGGATCCGGGCCTCGGTCTCGGTCCGGTACTCCTCCCCGTCGAGGAAATGGGCGCTGAGGGACTCGGACAGGGACGTCAGATCGTGCAGATGGACCTTGACCGCCTCCTTGGAGTCCTCCCAGATCCGCCACAGGGCGCCCAGGACATCCAAGCGGCCCCGCTCCAGTTCCGGGTCCACCATCACCCGGTTGAAAATGGCGGTGTCGCCCGCCAGCAACTGGCCGAAAAGCTGCATCCCCTGGTCGGTGAAGCCCATCTTCACCAGGCAGACGCCCTGGCGGTACACGGGCTCGGGCCATTTCGGGGCCGCCTTCACGGTCTCGCGATAGAAGGCGATGGCCTTGTGCTGGTCGCCCTGGGTCTCCAGGGCCCGGGCCTCCAGGAAAAGAAAATAGGCCTGTTGCAGGGGCGTGTAGCACAGCCGGCCGGATTCCTGCCAATAGTAGATGGCCTTGGTCCAGTCGCCCTCCTCCATGGAACGGAAGCCCTGGAGGGACTTGGGCTGGTAGGCCCGGGGATAGCGCAGCAGGGCCTGGCTCATGGCCGATTCGTAGCCCTCGTCGTTGCTTGAGCGCAGGGCGCTTAAGGCATCCCAGATGAAATCCCCCTCCCGAGGGGCCTGGGGCAGCAGCCCGGCCGGCAGCTCCTTGCCCCGGCTGCGCCAGACGCTTTCGAGCATACGCAACTGGACCGGCAGGCCGATCTCGAAGATGCCGCCCAGCAGCACGTCCGGCTCCGTAGTGCCCTTCAGGCCGGCGACCATGCCCTCCAGGGGATTGGCGGCCAAGGCCCCCTCCAGGGACTGGCACACCGCCTCCATCTGATCGATGCCCAGCTGGCCCAGGCGGTCCCAGATTTCCGGGCGCGGGACGGCCAGGGCCTTGGACGGGCATTGCCGGGCCTGGTGGTTGGTCAGGCCGCAATAGAAACAGGGTGCGGCGTCGCCGCCCGACAGGCTGGCCGGCAGCGGCACGGACAGGATGCCCCGGCGCTCGGACGCCAAGCCCTCCGACAGGCTGACGCTGCACCAGTCCTCCATCTTGACGCCCCGGGACAGGGTGCGGGCCTCCTGGATGAGAAAGCCCTCGCCCAGCAGAAAGGCCGAACGGTAGCTCATGTGGGGATGATCCGGGGCCAGCTTGTCCCAATCGAGGCCGATGCGGCGGGGCAGGTCCTTGCCGAAGCTGTAGCCCTTGGCCGGCACCGAAGCCATGACGCTCGGCCAGTACCGGGGCTCGCCCTCCCCCTCCTTGATCTCCATGATCCGGCTGACGGTATCTCGGCACCATTCCCGGAACAGGCGCAGGCCCGGGACCCCGAAGATGAGGAAGCCCTCGTGGCGCAAGAACTTGAGGCCCAGCCGGTCGATGACGTCCACCAGGGCCGAGGCGATACTGCGCCAGCCATCGGCCGTGTCCCGGTCCAGGGGATCGCCCAGGGGGTGGATGACGCACAACCAGTCCAGACCCGAGGAATAGGACAGGCTGGGATCGGCCTGGAAACTCTCGAACGCCGCCCGGGCCAGGCCGGCGGCCGGCTTGGTGGGCGCGCACGATAGCCCGGGAATCAGGCTGAGCTGGCTTTTGACGTGGGGATGGACCAGAATCTCCACCGAATCCGGCGGGGTGACGTTTTGCCGCGACAGCTCCACCGAAACCGACAGGGAACGCTCGAACTTCTGGCCGACCAGCATGGAGGCGGCGAACACCTCCACGAACACCGGCATGGACGAGACCCGGCCCCAGATGATGATACGGGCCAGGACGCGGAACACCTCGTCCCCGAAAAAGAACCACAGGGCCTGGCCGAGATCATCGGCCATCCGAAAGCCGCCATACTCCGCGAGCATGGAATCGAAGGCCGGGTCCAACTGCTTGTCCCAGACCACCCAGACCCCGTAACCGGACTGCACCATGCGGGTGGAGTTCAGATGTGGCAACTTGTCCAGCAGCTGGCTGATGTAGGTGGTAGTGGACAACGGGGCGGTTCTCCCTTACTTGCCGCTCATGGACATTTCAAAAACCATCGCAGCGTTGAAGGCCGAGCCGGGCTTCCATGAGAAGGTCGGCATGATGCTCATCCACAACGGGGTGGTCCGCGGCACCTCCCGCAAAGGCGGCGAGCCGGTGGGCACCCTGGAAGTCACGGTGGACCAGGACCTGGTGGAGTCCATCCGCCGGGAGGGCGAGGCCATGCCCGGCATGTTCCGGGTGCTCGTCGAAGCCCTGGCCGGCACCTTCAAGCCCGGTGACGACCTGCTCTTCATCGTGGCCGCCGGCGACATCCGGGAACACGTCATCGACGCCCTGGTCAAAACCCTGACCCGCATCAAATCCGAGGCCATCGTCAAGCGGGAAGTCGCCCCCTAGGGCTCTCCCGCAGCCAGCGCCCCGGCCACCAGTTCCCGCACCCGGCCGGCCTCCTCGGGCCGATCGTTTTTCAGGCATCCCCGCACGTACACCGCGGCCTTGCGCTGGAGTTCTTTTCTTATGCAATCCCGGTGCCAAGCCGTCAAATCCGAACGGCCCAGCAGCTTGGCCATGGACCGGATGCGAAACAGATCCATGCCGATAAACGCCTCGGACAGCTGATCCGGCCGGCCGCCGTAGCGCACGGTCAGCCACTCGTCGAGCAGCCCCACCGGATAGCGCAACAAGGCCCGCAACCACAGGTCGTAATCCTCGCAGGCGGGCAGGGTCTCGTCAAAGGTGCCGACCGCCTCCACAAATTCCCGAGAAAAAAGCACGCTCGACGGACTGACCAGGCAGCGGACCAGGGCCGCCTCGAAAAAATCGCCGGCCATTTTCCGCTGGTCCCGGCCGGGATTGACCCGCTTGCCGTCGCGCATCCAGATTTCCTGGTTCTGGCAGATGGCATAATCGTTGGCCCGGGCAAAGGCCAGCAGACGCTCGACCTTGGTCGGCAGCCAGGTGTCGTCGGAATCGAGCAGGGCCAGATAGTCCCCCCGGGCCGCGGCCAGCCCGGCGTTCCGGGCGGCGGACACGCCCCGGGGCCGGTCGTGGCGCAACAGCCGCACCCGGGAATCGTCCAGCCGCACCAGCCGGTCCTGCGTGTCGTCGGTCGAGCCGTCGTCCACCACCAGCACGTCCAGGGCCCCATGGGTCTGGGCCAACACCGAAGCCACCGCCCGCATGACCAGCCCGGCCCGGTCCCGGGTGGGAATGATCACCGAAACCAGCATGTCCGCTTCGGTCCGCATGCCCCAATTCTACATGCCCGCCCGCCCCCTGCCAAGCCGCCCCCCCTGGCCGGCGACGGCAAAATTGATCAAGATGCCTCCGGCGGCCGGACAAGGCGAAGAGGCCTCCGGCGGCTGGGGGCATGATGCCCCCAGACCCCTCGATGCGCGGCCGTTTTGACGGCAAGCGTCTTCGCTTGCCGTCAAAACGGCCGCGAGGGGGGGGACCAGCACAGAGGGCCCGGGGGGAATGATTCCCCCCGGCAGGTCCAGGGCGGCGCCCTGGTCAGGATAGGTCCAAGGAGGGGCGACGCCTCCCTGGCCGCCGGAGGCACCTTCTTCATGACAGCCTATATCGATTCCAATCGCGCCTATCGGCAGACCATCCGCCCCCGGCCGGGCGAAACCGCCTTTCAGGTGGTGGTGGAGCAGACCGACCTCTTCGTCGTGGCCGAACGCGCCCTGGCCGGGGAGGTCGCGGCCCTGGTCCGGGAGGTGCGCTCGGCCCTGGCCGGCTACCTGCTGCTGCACCCCGGATTCCGGGAAAGCCTCACGCCGCTAGCCGTGCCGGACGATGCGCCGGCCATCGTCCGGACCATGGCCGCGGCGGCCGCCCGATTCGGCGTCGGCCCCATGGCGGCCGTGGCCGGCGCCATCTCCCAGGCCGTGGTGGACGGACTGGCCGCCGTCAGCCCGAACCTGCTGGTGGAAAACGGCGGCGATATCGTCATGGCCTCCACCATGCCCCGCACCGTGGCCCTGCTCGCCCAGCCCGCCGCCGGCGCCCGGCTCGGCCTCACCTTCCCGCCCGATGCCCTGCCCGCGGCTGTCTGCGCCTCCTCGGCCACCGTCGGCCCGTCCCTGTCCCTGGGCCGGGCCGATATGGTCACCGTGGTGGCCGGTAACGGCGCCGTTGCCGACGCCGCCGCGACCGCCCTCGGCAACCTGCTCGTCACCGCCGATGACATGAATGGCGTGCTCGCCGCCGCGACCGGCATGCGCCGCCAGGGTGTGCGCGGCGCCTTCGTCCAACTCGGCGAACTCGTCGGCCTCGTCGGCGATATCGACCTCGTCGCCCTGGAAGAAGAAGAATAGAAGATGCCTCCGGCGGCCGGGGGCATGATGCCCCCGGCCCCCTCGATGCGCGGCCGTTTTGACGACAAGCGAAGACGCTTGCCGTCAAAACGGCCGCGAAGGGTATACCAGGACAGGGGGTCTGGGGGGAATGATTCCCCTAAGCCAGGTCCAGGGCAGCGCCCTGGCCGCCGGAGGCATCATAAAAAAGGACGCCGGACAAATGTCCGGCGTCCCCTGGCCCGGTGGCGGGCTCCCCCTAGCCTCCGAAATTCAGGCGATCAAGCCTGGAGGCTTTCGAGCGTCCGTTCCAGTTCCCGACCGAGGGGGGTACGCAAGGAGAGGTGGCGTTCCAGGGAAGTGATGCCCTTGACCACGGTGGAATGCCGACGATTGAACCGGTTGCCGATATCGGCCAGGGACAGGTCGGTATGTTGGCGGGCCAACAGAAAAGCGGTGTTTCGGGCCAGGACGAACTGGCGTTTGCGGGATTTGGAGCTCAACTGGTCCGGGGAGAGGTGGTAGACGTCGCAGACGTAGTCCACGATGTCGTCCAGGCTCAGGGGCCGGGCTTCCACGTCGTAGTTGCGCAGGACGTCCCAGGCCAGGTCCATGGAAATACGGCAATTGAGCAGCTTGGCCTTGAGGGCCAGGTTCTGGAGGCAGCTTTCGAGCTGGCGGATGTCGGCGTGGAGCCGGTCGGCCAGCAGCGTGGACACCTCGTCGGGCAGCAGGACCTGGTGGATGGCGGCCTTGTGTTGCAGGATGCGCTTGCGGGTGGCCAAGTCGGGCTTGTCGATGACGGTCAGGAATCCGGAGCTAATGCGGGACAGCAGCTGGCCGTCGAGGCCGGTTAAGTCCCTGGGCAAAAAGGAGCTGGTGAAGACCAGCCGGCAGCCGCGGGAATTGAGGGCCTTTAAGGTATTGAGCAGCTCGTCCTGGATGCGCGGTTTGTCGCGGAAGAAATGGATGTCCTCCAGGAGAAGGACATCGACGTTCTCCCGAAAGGCGGCCTTGAAGCGCTCGATCTGCCGGGTTTTGAGGGCCATGACCAGGCGGTTGGCGAACTCTTCGGCCGACAGGTAGGCCACGCGCAGGCGGTGTTTTTCGTCCGCCCCGGACAGGTAGCGGCCCATGGCCTGGAGGAGATGGGTTTTGCCCAGGCCCGGGGCCGAGCTGATGAAGAGCTGTTCGGCCGACAGGCTCATGTCGCAGATGCCCTTGGAGGCCACGTAGGCCAGCTCGTTGGACGGGCCGACCACGAAGTCATCGAAGCTGAACCGAAAACGGTCGGGCGTGATTTCCGGAGCCCGGGGGGTCATGGGGAGCGTGAGGGACCGGGCCGTGGGCGGGCAGGGCCGCGCCGCCTGCCGCGGGGGCAGGATCCCGGTCGGGGCGTTGGGAGATTCGGTCACCACGACGGTGGGACGCGCGCCCATGATGACGGCGGCGGCCTCGGCCACCTGGCCGACCAGCCGTTCGCGTACCCAGGACGCCACGAAAGCATTCGGGGCGATCAGTTCCAACCGGCCGTCGCCGCCCCGGGCGGCAAGCGGCTTGATCCACAGGTTAAAGAGCCCAGGCCCGAGGGTCTTTTCGAGAAGGGATTTGATTTGGGGCCAGATCGTTTCCATGGGGCGCACACTACGGAGCGGGACGTTCGGGGCAAAGGACGATCTCACGTGGGCAGGCGAAAGCGTGCCCTCCGTTTCTCTACAGCACAACATGCTGTTTTTGTGGATGAATTTCTCTAGCCCAGGCGATTCGGGGCTTCCGAGGGGCTGCCGTGAGGCCGCGCCAGACAAGGCTTCTGCGGCCGAGGCCGGCGTTATGCACAGCTGTGGATTGCGTTTCCACAGGGCCATTTTCATATTCCTCCATTTTCCTCAATTTCTATTTATTTTTTTCATCTTCCAACAAGTCTTTTTTCTATTGACCGCCCCTAAACCCGCTCGGCCCAAGGTTTTACGCTCCGCCACCGCCCCGGACGGACAGGCACACTCCAGGAACAATATCCCAATTTCATTGATGATTTTTTTTCACGCCCCTTTCCGCCACCGCACCGCCAAAAAAGAAGCGGAATGCCGTCACCGCACTGACGACATTCCGCTCACACGAAAAGTTCAAATTTCAGGAGTTAGGAGGGACGGGAAGGATTCTTCGGCCGAGCGGGATAGCGGCCACAGGAAAAACGTTCATCTTCCGGGCAATACCCCAGACGCTCGCACCGGGCGCCGGCCCCGGAAAAGATCACCGGCAGGACCTCCCGACTCAAACGCAGCATCTCGTCTGACAGTGCCCGAATTTCCCACTGCGCCCGGACACAACAGCGCAGTCCGAAAAAGTGGAGCAACGACCGGCAATTCATCGTCACCACGATGCGGGTCTCGCAGGCGTTGGGCAACACGAACCGGGCGTCCTCGTTGGCCGTGGCCTCCCGGCCGTGGCCGGCCAGCAGGTCGCGGATGACGGCGTAGGCCTCGCCCGCCCGGGCCATGGCCGCCTCGAAAGCCGCCTTGGCCTCGGGAATGGCGGCAATGGCCGGCGGCAACACGTAGTCGAAAGCCTCCGCCCGGACGTAGCGCTGGGACTGCTGGGAATAGCTGGCCAGACGGTGGCGCACCAGCTGGTGGCTCAGCGCCCGGGACACCCCGGCCACGGCAAAGGTGAACGAGACATGCTCGATGGGCGACTCATGCCCCGACTCCAAAATGCGGGCCACAAAGTCCGTCTGCTTCTCCCGGCTGATTTCGCCGGACAAGAGCTTCGGCCACATCTCGGCCACATAGCCCGGATGATAGCACTGCCGGAACGCCGCATAGATCAGGGACAGCGGTTCCGGCGTATGCGCCAATAACGTCACGCGAAGCGTCGTCGCAGCCATCGTCTCTCCCGTATTAAAGAAAAAGATGCCTCCGGCGGCCAGGGCGCTGCCCTGGACCTGGCTTAGGGGAATCATTCCCCCCAGCCCCCCTGACCTGTTTTGACATACCCTTCGCGGGCGCCCTGGCGGCAAGCGTCTTCGGTTGCCGCCAGGGCGCCCGCGCATCGAGGGGTCCGGGGGCATCATGCCCCCGGCCGCCGGAGGCCTCTTACCTCTCCCCTCTTCCCATCGTCTTTTTCAAATGGGCGTAGGCCTTGGCGGTAGCGACCCGGCCGCGGGCGGTACGTTTGATGAGGCCGCACTGGATGAGGTAGGGCTCGTAGATTTCCTCGACGGTGCGCACTTCCTCGCTTAAGGCCACGGCCAGGGTTTTGACGCCGACCGGGCCGCCTTCGTAGTGACCGATAATGGTTTCCAAAATTTTGCGGTCCATCATGTCCAGGCCGTGGGGATCGACGTCCAGGCGGGCCAGGGCCGCCTTGGCCAGGTCCTCGGTCAGGGTATTGGAACCGGCCACCACGGCGAAGTCCCGGACCCGGCGCAGCAGTCGGTTGGCGATGCGCGGGGTGCCGCGCGAGCGCTGGCCCACGACCAAGGCCCCCTCGGGGGTGATGCCGATGCCCAAAATGGCGGCGGACCGGGTGACGATGCGGGCCAATTCCTCGGGCGAATAGAATTCCAGGCGAAAGATGACGCCGAAGCGGTCGCGCAGGGGCGACGTGAGGAGTCCGAGCCGGGTGGTGGCGCCGACCAGGGTAAAGGGCTCCAGGTCGATGCGCACGGTACGGGCGCCCGGTCCCTGGCCGATGATGAGGTCGAGCTTGAAATCCTCCATGGCCGGATAGAGGATTTCCTCGACGGCCGGCGGCATGCGGTGGATTTCGTCGATAAAGAGGATGTCGCCCCGGCGCAGGTTGGTGACGATGGCGGCCAAATCGCCGCACCGTTCCAGCACCGGGCCGGTGGTGGTCACGAGATTGACGCCGAGTTCGGAGGCCATGATCTGGGCCAGGGTGGTCTTGCCCAGGCCGGGAGGGCCGTAGAGCAGGCAATGGTCCAGGGAGCGGCCCTGTTCCATGGCCGCTTGCAAAAACACGCGCAGATTGGCCCGCAGCTCGTCCTGGCCGATGAAGTCGTCGAGCCGGGAGGGCCGGATGGTGTCGTCCGTGCTGGCGGCCGGGCCGCCGCAAGTCTCCGTAACGTCGCTCATGTCTTCTCGGAAGCCAGCCGTTTGAGCGCCTGGCGCAGGGCGCCGGCCACATCCAGATCGGGCTCGGCCTCCAGCACGGCCGCGGCCACACGGCGGGCGTCGGGATCAGCATAGCCGAGATTGGTAAGCCCCGCCACGGTGTCCCCCAGCACGCCGCCGGGCTGGTTCCCGGCCGGGGCCGGACCGCCCGCAAGGGGCTGGCCCTCCAGCTTGTAGGTCAGTTCGACCATGATGCGCTGGGCGCTCTTCTTGCCGATGCCGGGCACCCGCACCAAGGCGTCCACGTCGCCCATGGCCACGATGCGGTGCAGCTCCTCGGCCGTGTAGCGGGAAAGGATGGCCAGGCCCGTGCGCGGGCCGAGCTTGGAAATGCCGAGCAGCACCCGGAAGGTCTCGCGGTCCTCCAGGGTGGCGAAGCCGTACAGCTCGAAGGCGTCCTCCCGGACCACGGTGTGGACGAAAAGCCGGGTCTCGCCGCCCGGCGCGGGAAGCCCGGCCGCCACCGGGTCCGGCAGCTCCAGCTCGTAGCCCACGCCGCCGGGCGTCAGCACGATGGCGAAACGGTCGCGCCGCACCACCACCCGACCTTCCAGATAACCGATCATCGCGCCCCGCACAGGCGCGTCAGACGCCTCTGATTGCAATGGCACACGGCCGCGGCCAGGGCGTCGGTCGCGTCCACGGCGAAAGTTTCCCGACATGCCAGCACCCTGCCTACCATAAAGGCCACCTGGGATTTTTCGGCCCGCCCCGTGCCGACCAGACTCTTTTTAATGATGGTCGGCTCGTAGGAAAAAACCGGCAGCCCGGCCACGGCGCAGGCGGCCAGGGCCGCCCCCCGGGCCTGACCGAGCTTGAGGGCCGTGCCCGGATTCTTGGACACGAAGACATTTTCCACGGACACCTCAACCGGGGCATACCGGCCGATCAGGTCGGCCACGGCACCGTAAATGATCCCCAGCCGGCGGGGAAAATCCGACTCGCTGCCGGTGCGGACCACGCCAGCGGCCACCAGCGACAGCACGCCGGAGACCTCGCGCACGAAACCGTAGCCCGTCACCCGTGAACCGGGGTCCAACCCCAAAACGACCCCATCCGTGTCCGTAGCCGGCACCGTTCCCCCCGGGAAAATCGTGAAGAGGCCTCCGGCGGCCGGGGGCATCAGGCCCCCCCAGACTCCCGCACCGGGGCACAATTGCATTGCTGGCGACCATAGCCGATTGCGGCAGGAACACAACCTGGCCGGTGTTGGGGGGGAACGAAAGGCGAAGACGCCTCCGGCAGCCGGGACCGGCGCCCGGCTGGCAGGCATGATGCCCCCGGACCCCTCGATGCGCGGCCGTTTTGACGACAAGCGAAGACGCTTGTCGTCAAAACGACCGCGAAGGGGGGACCAGGACAGGGGGTCTGGGGGGAATGATTCCCCCCAGCGGGTCCAGGGCAGCGCCCTGGTGCGGTAGGTCCAGGGAGGGGCGACGCCCCTCCCTGGCAGGCCGGCGGCGCCTTTACTCCTCGTTGAGCAGTTCGTCGGGCAGGTCGGCGTTGAAATGGACCTTTTGCACGTCGTCGTTGTCTTCGAGGGCGTCGATCAGCCGCAGCAGCTTCTGGCCGCTTTCCACGTCGAGTTCGACGGTCGTGGACGGCACCATGGACACCTCGGCGTCCTCCGACTCCATGCCGGCGGTCTCGAAGGCACTGGCCAGGGCGTCGAAATCCTCGGGTCCGCAGAGCACTTCCCAGATGTCGCCCTCGTCGTTGATCTCCTCGACCCCGTGCTCCAGGCCCACTTCCATGAGCTGATCCTCGGAAAAGGTCGACTTGGGGAAGGAAAAGATGCCTTTCTTGGCGAACATCCAGGCCACGCAGCCGGACTCGCCCATGGCCCCGCCGCCCTTGGACAGCAGGTGGCGCACTTCGGCCACGGTCCGGTTGCGGTTGTCGGTGGCCGCCTCGATCAACAAGGCCACGCCGCCCGGCCCGTACCCTTCGTAGAGCACCTCGTCGATGCTTTCGCTGGCCAGCTCGCCGGTACCTTTCTTGATGGCCTGCTCGATCTTTTCCTTGGGCAGGTTGACGGCCTTGGCCGCGGTGATGGCGGTCTTGAGCCGGGTATTCAGGGCCGTATCGGCGCCGCCGGCCTTGGCCGCCAGCATGAGTTCCTTGGTCACCTTGGTGAAAAACTTGCTTTTCTTGGCATCCTGGACCGACTTATGGGCCTGGATATTATGCCATTTACTATGTCCGGACATGATTCCTCCTCGGGTCCAACCGGGCGTGCCCGCCGTCCCGCGTCACGTGCGTCGTGTGAGACCTCAATTCTTAGCCGTCGGACCGCCCGGCGGCAAGGGCGAGCAGCCCTCCGGCGCGGCACCGGCGGCCGCACCCACGAAACCGGTTCCCACGTAAAAAATTTCCTTGCTCTCGGATCGGGAGCTTTTGGGCTTGGCGATCCGCACCGATGCGAACAGGGTCCGCAGCCCGGCCAGATAGGCCGGCGCGTCCGGGCCCTGAAAAATCTTGACCACAAAGGCGCCCCCGGGCTTCAAGCGCTGCCGGGCCACGGCCAGGGCCGCCTCGGCCAGCTCCAGGGAGCGGGCCTGGTCCGTGAACTTGATGCCGGTGGTCTGGGGGGCCATGTCGCTTAGGACCACGTCGAACGGCCCCTGGGCGGCAAAGGCCGACAGGATCTCCGGGCCGGGATCGAGCATGTCGCCGATCAGATAGGTGACCTGGCCGGGAAAGGCCGTGCCGGCGGGATTGAGGTCGATGGCCAGCACCCGGCCGGTCGGCCCCACCCGTTCGGCCGCGTACAGGCTCCACGAACCGGGGCAGGCTCCCAGATCGAGCACGACGGCGCCGGGAACGAGCAGGCGCGATTGTTTTTCGATCTCCTGGAGCTTATAGACCGAACGCGCCGGATAGTTCTCCTGCTTGGCCTTCTTGAAGTAGTGATCGCGATACGTTTTCATGGCGGCTGCCCCCGATACCGTTATACGAAACAGGTTTCAAGGAAAAGACGCCGCATATGCCGCATATGGGACGACCAGAACGCCGGGTCATCCGGGACGAGACCGGCCGGGAGCGCACGCTCGACGCCGGCCCGGACGCCTTTGCCGTGTCCGGACCGGGCGCGGAACCGGTCTTTCTGGGCCTGGGGCCCGACCCCGCGGCCGCGGCCGCCTGCCTTGCGGCCGGCGAACGGGCGGCCTACCTCGAATGCCCGGCCTTTGCCGCCGCCATGCCGGACGCCTGGCGGACGGCCATTCCGGCCCAATGGCGCACCCTTTCCCCCGAAGACCTGACGCCGGAGCGCCTCGCCCGGTCGCGGCTCTATCGCTATCGCCAGAACGTACGGCTTTTCCCCTCGTTTTGGGGTGCGATCCTGGCCCGCATCCAGCTGGCCCGGCTTCCGGCCCCGCCGGCCCGCGGCAACACCTCCGGCCCGGTGCTGTTGGTGCGCCGGCCGGACGGACTGCTCGAACCGGAGCTGGCCCGGGCGCTGGCCGCCTGCGGCCGGAGCGTCACAGCCCTGCCGGCCACGGACACACGCCCGGCGCTCCTGGAGGCGCTGGCCGGAGAGACGCCGGCGCTGCTGCTCTGCGTCAACGGCGCCGGCCTGGACCCCGACGGGCTGACCGCGGCGCTGTTGGCCGCGGCCCACGTACCGCTGGCCGTCTGGTTCGTGGACAACCCGTTCCACGTTCTCGGCCGGTTCCGGGCGCCCTTTTGGAAAAAAGCCCACCTGTTCGTGACCGATGCCTGGTTCCTGCCCCGACTGCGCGACCTCGGCGCCGCCTCGGTACACCACCTGCCCCTGGCCGCGAGCAGCCACTTTTTTGCGGCCAGGCCCGATCCCGCCGTTGCCGGCCAGGCCCTGTTCGTTGGCCGGAGCGCCTTTCCGGAACGCGACGCTTTTTTCGCGGGTTGCCAGCCGCCGCCGGCCCTGACGGCCGAGGCGCGGGCCATGCTGGCCCGGGGCGAACGGCCGGATTTCGGCTGGTGGACGGCGCGACGGGCGAGCGGTCCGCTCTGGCCGGGCCCGGCGGCCCGGGCGGCCGGCTGCGGCGCCGAAGCGGCCGGGCTTGCCTGGCGCAGCGCCTGCCTCACGGCCGCCGCCGCAGCCCTGCCGCTCAATCTGTACGGCGACGCCGGCTGGCGCGAGCGGGTCCCGGCCGCCCGGCTCCATGCGCCGGTGGACTATTACGGGACGCTGCCCGGGCTCTATGCCGGGGCCGCAGTGACGCTGAACCTGACCAGCCTGCTCTTGCCCCGGGGCCTCACCCAGCGCCATTTCGACGTCTGGGCCGCCGGGGGCGTGCTCCTGTCCGACGCCACCCCAGGGCTGGACCTTTTCCCGGCCGCCCTGACCCGGCCCATGACCTTCCGCCATCCCGACGAACTGGCGGGCCGGCTGCAGGACCTGGCCGGCGACGCGACACTGCGCGCGGAACTGACGGCCGGCTGGCGGACGCTTGTGGCCGAGGGCCATACCTACGAACGCCGCCTCGCCCGGCTGCTTGACGCGGTGCTCGGTGCGGATCATTCTTGACCGGCCCGTTTTTTGCGCCTATACGGGCTTTTCTCCGATGGGGGCGTAGCTCAACTGGGAGAGCGCTGCGTTCGCAACGCAGAGGTCGTGGGTTCAAGTCCCATCGCCTCCACCACCGGATACTATGGGCGCCGTGACAGCACGGCGCCTTTTTTTATCTCGTCGCTCCCCCCTCCCGCCGACCGCAAAAACCACCCGCCGACGTCCGCAATCAGGCCCATCTTTTGCAATTCTTGGGGATATTTTCCCTTTTCCCGTGGACGAGGCAGACGTTGCTCAAATGAAAGCGAACGATTGCAACATGATAAGGAGGATGCCCTCAACGGCGCTCCCTGCGGTCCGGGCTTGCCTCGTTGATTTTCTTAAAAAGTTGCAGGCCGTATGACATCCTTACCCCCGCCGCCATCCGAGGAACCGGGCAGCGAATTCCAGCCGGTTCCCATCGGCCACCTCTTCCCCAACATGCCGGGGGGATTCGAAATCTACCTCCGAAATGGCGGCAGCCACGTCCTTTTTGCCAAAAACGGCGAGTATTTCACCGCGCGCCATCGCAAGATGCTGGCCGAATACGGGGTGAATACCGTCTACATCCACCGGGCCGAACAGGCCCATTACCAGGCATACATCCGGCGGTCGCTGGCCCCCGCCCTGCTCGGCCAGGACCTGACCCTCCAGGAAAAATCCGCGGCCTTCTACCACAACTGCTGCGACATCATCCGCGACCTCATCCACGAAAAGCTGCCCCACGGCCTGGCCGACAAACACGGCCGGCTGTTCGTGGCCTATGTCCGCGACAGCGTGGAATTCCTCTCCACCGAAGCGGGGCTGGCCCGATTGGGCGCCCTGATGCAGCACGACTACGAGGTCTTCAGCCACGGGGTCCACGTCTTCGTCTACACCGTGTTCATGCTCAAATCCCTGGGCCTGCCCAAGCCGACCATCGTCCAGGCCGGCGTGGGCGCCCTGCTCCACGACGCCGGCAAGGAAGAAATTCCCCTGTCCATTCTCAAAAAACCGGGCCGGCTCACGCCCGAGGAACTGCTCGCCGTGCGCGAACATCCCGAACGCGGCGTCCGGCTGTGCCGCCCCCTCTCCCTATCCCGGCTGGCCAAGGAGTGCATCCTCATGCACCACGAAAAGCTCAACGGCCAGGGCTACCCCCGGGGGCTTTCCGGTGATGCCGTGCCCCTGCACGCCCGCATCGTCTCCCTGGCCGACGTCTACGACGCCCTGACCTCCAACCGCGTCTACGCCGGGGCGGAAAAGCCCTTCGACGCCCTGCGCATCATGCGCCACGAGATGGCCGGATCGTTCGATCTCGACCTCTACAAGCGCTTCGTCATGCTCTTAAGCGGCGCGGCATTGGTGTAGAAGAAATGGCGGGTGCAGGGAAAAGATGCCTTCGGCGACCAGGGCGCTGCCCTGGACCCGCTGGGGGGAATCATTTCCCCCAGCCCCCCTGTCCTGGGGCAATGGGCACAGCACGTTTGGGAATACCCTTCGCGGGCGTCCAGGCGGCAAGCGTCTTCGGTTGCCGCCTGGACGCCCGCCCATAAAGGGGTCCGGGGGGATTATCCCCCCGGCCGCCGGAGGCATTCTTCTCCCCTCAGACGGGCAGCGGCTAGGCCGGCCGTTTTTTCGGCCAGAGCTGGGAAACGAGGACGCCGGAAAACATCAGGCAGCAGCCCAGGATGCCCCGGGCGCCGAGGCTTTCGGACAGGATCACGACCCCGCCCAGGGCGGCGAAGACCGACTCGAAGCTGAGGAGGATGGCGGCATGGGTGGGCTTGGCGTCGCGCTGGGCCACCACTTGCAGGGTGTAGGCCAGGCCCACCGACATGAGGCCGCCGTAGAGCAGCGGCCACAGCGCCCCCCGCATCCCGGCCAGGGAGATGTCCTCGAACAGGACCGCGCCGATCAGGCTCAAGATCGAACAGACGGCATATTGGGCCACGGCCAGGGGTAAGGCCCGGGTGCGCGGCGACAGCCACCCGATGACCAGGACGTGTCCGGCCCAGAAAAAGGCCCCCACGAGCTCCAGGCCGTCGCCCGGGGCCAGGGTGAAGGACGCGGTCACGGACAGGAAATACAGCCCCACCGCCGCGGCGACAGCCCCGATCATGTCGCCACGGGCCGGCCGCTGGCCGAAAAAAAGCCCCAGCATGGGGACCAGCACCACGTACAGGCCGGTGATGAAGCCGGCCTTGCCGGCCGTGGTATAGGTCAGGCCGATCTGCTGCAGGGTGGCGCCGGAAAAGAGCACCGTGCCGGCCACCAAGCCGCTCAGCCAGGGAAAGCCCGGCTCGCCGCCGGCAAGAAACGGCGCCGGCGGCGGATAGCGCAGGGAACGCACCGCCAGCGGAGCCAGCACCGCCGCGCCCAGGGCGAAGCGCACGCCGTTGAAGGCCAACGGCCCCATGGAATCCATGCCCACCCGCTGGGCCACGAAGGCCAAGCCCCAGATGAGGGCCGTCACCAAGCACAGGATGTCGGCCCGAAACGACGCATTGCGCACCGCGCTCTCCTTGGAACGAAACGCCAGCAAGGGTGCCGCCCCGGCCCCCCCCTGTCCTCACGCGAGGGGGACCGGGGCATCATGCCTCCGGCAGAGAAGGCCCGGGGAGGGCAACATCCCCCCCTCCCCCCGGCCGACGGAGGCCTCCTCCCACGTCGCGCCTAGCGCTGGCCGTCCGGCGGGGTATCGCCCTTGGCCGTGCGCGGCACGATCAGGACGCGCTTGAGCGGCCCTTCGCCCTTGCTGCGGGTGGAGACCATCGCATCCTCCTGGAGGGCCAGGTGGACCACCCGACGGTGGTAGGAGGACAGCGGCTTGGTGGATTGGGGCCGGCCCAGGCTTTTGGCCTTGTCGGCCAGGAAAACGGCCATCTTGCGCAGGTTGTCGTCCTGGCGCTCCCGGTATTCGCCGGTATTGATCTGGACCTTGACCGGCGAGCCGTAGCGCCGGGCCACCATGCGGTTGACCAGGTACTGGATGGAGGACAGGGTCTGCCCCTCGCGGCCGATGAGCAGGCCGGAATTCTCCTCGTCCTGGACGAGCACGCTCACCCGTTCGCCGGTGCCGGAAATTTCGAACTCGGGGACCTGGCCGAGAATGCCGTCGAGCATCTGCTCCATGATCTCGCGGATCAGATCCGAAAGCTCCTGGGAAAGCGGCGTGGGCGGCGTCTTTTCGGCCGGGGCTTCCTGGCGCGGCTGGGCGGCCTCGGGCGCGGGATCGGGCTGCGGCGTGGGCGTGGGCGTGGGATCGGGCGTGGGCGCGGGATCGGGCGTCTCCTGGGGGGCGACGGCCGAAACGGGTTCGCGTTCCGGTTCCGGGGACGGGACCGGCGCTTCGGGAGCGGCGGCCTCCGGCGCCGGGGCCGGCTTGGGCTGGCGGGGCGGCCGGGACGGCCGACCGGACCGGGAGGACCGTCTGGACCGGTTGGAGGCGGTGGCCGGCTCCTCGGGAGCGGGTTCGTCCATCTCCCGCAGGTTGATTTCCTCGCGGACCCTGGCCCGGACCTTGGCCTTCTTCTTCCCGACAATGCCAAAAATACCCGACGATCCGCCGGTTAATATCTCGATTTCCAACTTTTCGCGGGCAACGCCGAACTGACGGCAGGCTTCCTCCATGGCGTCATCAACGGATTTGCCGCTAAACATGCGAAATTCACTCATATGCGCTCCTTGATGGCCCTTGCTGGGCGGCCGCAGGCACTACGGCATTCACTTGGCGACAGGCGAGTCGGAATTTTTCCTGAGCATCCACCACTGCTGGGCGATGGAAATGACATTGTTGACCAACCAATAGACGACCAGTCCCGAAGGAAAGTTCAAGAACATGAACGTAAAGATCACGGGCATGAGCAGCATGATCTTGGCCTGGGTGGGATCGCCCGGGGCAGGCGTCATGCGCTGCTGCACGAACATGGTGGCGCCCATGATCAGCGGCGTAATATAGAAGGGGTCCTTGGCCGACAAGTCGGCCAGCCAGATCATGTGGGTAAAGGGCAGATAGGTGATGAAGGCGGCGTGCCGCAGTTCGATGGAATGCATCAAGGCCTGGTACAATCCGAAAAAGACGGGGATCTGCACGAGCATGGGCAGGCAGCCCCCGGCCGGATTGACCTTATAGGTCTTGTAGAGCTGCATCATCTCTTCATTCATCTTCTGGCGGTCGCCCTTGTACTTCTCCCGCAGCTTGCTGAGCTGGGGCTGGAGCTTTTTCATCTGCTCCATGGACTTGTAGCTCTTGTGGGAGAGCGGCCAGAAAATGATCTTGATGAGGACCGTCAGCAGGATGATGGCCACGCCGTAGTTGCCGACGTATTCGTAGAAGAAATGCAGCAGCTTGAGCAACGGCTTGGCCACGAAATCGAACCAGCCGTAATCGATGGCCGCAGACAGGTCCTGGGGCGCGGCGGCCAGGTATTTGGGCGACTTCGGCCCGAAATAATAATGAATGGTCAAGTCGAGGCGGCCGCCGGCCGGAATGACCAGGCCGCCCTTTTCCACGGCCACCCGAAAGATGCCGTTTTCGATCTTGGCCTTGCCGTGCAGGTCTTCCATGCTCGGGATGGTGCCGACCAGGAAGTAGTTGCTCATGATGGCGCCCCAGCGCACGACCTTCTCGTCCATCATGCCGTCGGCCAGCTTCTTTTCGCTGGAAAAGATCTCCAGGCCCGAGGTGTCGTAGAAGGCGGCCTGGGTCGGGTTGTAGCGGTCGCCGACATCCGAGAGCCGGTCCACGGCCAGGGTCATGGCCAGGCGGTCCGTCGTCGGCGCGCCGGCGGTGTTGGACAGGCTCAGCTTTTCGCCGATCAGATAGCCGTTGCCGTAAAAGGTCAGGGTGCGGCGGATCACGGTGTCGCCCAGGCGGCCGGTGAAGACCAGGCGGCCGGTCTCGCCCTTGCCCAGGGTGAGGTCGCCGCCCTCCACGGCCCATTGGCCCTGCCAGGTCGGTGCGCCGTTCACGAGCAGGCCGAGGGGCGCCTTGGCGGACGCCGAGCCGACCAGATCGACCAGCGGGGAATTCTCCTCCAGCGTCTGGCGGTAGTGCTTGAGGGAAAAACGCTCCAGGACGGCGCCGGAGGCATTGAACACGGCCGTGTACAGCGGGGTGTCCACGGTGACCTTCTTGCCGGGAGTCGGCGCGAAAGCGGTCAGGACTTCGGCCTTGGGGGCCGGTGGGGCGGATTCCTTCGCGGGCTGCGTCTGGGCGGTTTGCGGAGAGGCAGGGTTAGGAACCGGTTTTGGGGCCGGCGGGAACAGGTAGTTCCAGCCCACCAGGATGGCGAGGGAGAGGACCACGGCCAGAATGACACGTTTGCTTTCCATTGTTCTTCAAATCCCATCGATTGGAGTGGGTGCGTCGGCGAGAGGACGCAAAATGAGGCGCCCTGAGGCGCGGCCAGGGAGCCAGGGGAACGGGGTCATAGCCGCCCCGCGCAAGAGGATGGCAGCGTAAAAGACGCCACAAGGCCAAGAGCCCGCCTCGCAGTACGCCGAAACGGCCCACGGCCTCCAAGGCATACTCGGAACAGGTGGGGATGAAGCGGCAGCAAGGCGGCTTCAGGGGTGAGATGGCGAGCCGATAGAATCGTATGGCCCAGATGACGACGCTACGCATGCAGTTCGATTCCCCGGCCGTCCGAAGCGGTCGAAGTCTTTTGCCATCCGTTCCAGGAGGGGGCAGAGGTCACGGCAGGCCAACGGCAGATCGAGGACGCCGGGATCGAGATTTTTCTTGGCAACGACCACGATGTCCAGACCGGATACGGCAGCCGGAGCGCAAAGGCGCAGGCTTTCGCGCAGGACGCGTTTGACCCGGTTGCGAATCACGGCATTCCCGACTTTCTTGCCGATGGCCAAGCCCAACCGCCAACAGGCGTCTCGCTGCGGGCGCGGCAGGACGAACAAAAGGAAAATTTTCCCATGGTAACGGCGGCCCGCCTCGAAGCAGGCCGCGAATTCCTTTTGGGTCCGGAGCCGATGCGCCGGCGAAAAGCCTAGACCGCCAAACGTTGGCGACCCTTCGCCCGACGGCGGCGCAACACGGCCTGCCCGTTCTTGGTTCTGGACCGGACCAGAAACCCGTGCGTACGTTTCCTGCGAATTTTGCTCGGCTGATATGTCTTCTTGCTCATGCAGCATCTCCGAAGTTGTGATGAACTTCTTTTAGTACCCAGCAATGCAGGTCGCGTCAAGGGGCTCGACGCGGCCTGCCCGCGTCGGCGCCTTCCGCCGACGGCCGCTTCGGGCAATCCGGCCGGCCGCCCAGAAACCGGGCCAACAAAAAGGCCGCCAGCCCCAGCCCCAACACGGGATCGGCGTTCCACACCGCCAGGGCCAAAACGGCGCCGCCCCCGACCACGGCCCCCCAAATCGCCCGGCGACCGGTGACAAGCGCGGCCGCCAGTCCCAAAAAACCGAGGCCGATCAGGGCAATTTCCATCCATGGGGACATAGGCTCTCCAACCGCCCCGACACCACGTGCGAGGCGGCGGTGACTTTTTCACATTTTTCCCTTGACGGGAAGTCCCGGTCCGCCTACAACCATTCTTCCACGTGACGCGGGGTGGAGCAGACCGGTAGCTCATCGGGCTCATAACCCGAAGATCGCAGGTTCAAATCCTGCCCCCGCAACCAGGAAGTTCAAGGGCTTACGGCATAAACACCGTAGGCCCTTTTTCTTTTCCCCAGCGCTATCCCCAGCAGATACGGCATAAATTGGTAACAATCGGTACAAACGGACGGGCCGCTTTCTCAAGCTGGCGACGTATATGGGCAGGCTTTCAAAGGCCAAGATGGGGGTTGCCGTTGCCATATAGCCCGAGGGGGCATAAACAACCACATACTTTTCGCACACCCGACGTGGCAGGGGCGACAATACACGTGGCCATGCTCATGATCCGATTTTGCTTTCCTGTCGGCTTTTGCCATCCTACTGGCTTCGTTGAGTTAGTCATTTGCGAATCTTGAACAATTCTTCCGAGATGTGGTAAAATATGATCGACCCGCTACACTCCCTCGCTTTCTCAATTCAGGCAAATCCAGGCATCTATGCCTTGTTGCTTGGTTCCGGGGTTTCGCGTTCCTCCAGGATCCCAACCGGCTGGGAAATTACACTTGATCTCGTGCGAAAGCTTGCCGAGGTGACCGGCGAGTCCAGTATCGTCGACCCCGCGATTTGGTATCGCGAAAAATACGGCAAGGAGCCTGATTATTCAGAACTTTTGGACGAACTTGCTAAGACGCCGTCCGAACGCCAGCAACTCCTGCGTCACTACCTGGAGCCTTCCGAGGAGGAACGCACCGAGGGTATCAAGGCACCAACTGCAGCACACCGTGCAATCGCATCTCTCGCAGCTAAGGGTCATGTCCGCGTCATTATCACCACTAATTTCGATCGCCTTATGGAGATGGCGTTGATAGATGCGGGGGTTGTTCCGACGATGCTTAGTTCTCCAGACCAGGTCCATGGCGCAATGCCTCTGATCCACACAAGATGCTGCTTATTCAAGGTGCATGGCGACTATCTTGATACCAGAATTCGCAACACGCATGCTGAACTTGAATCCTACCCATCAGAATTTAATGCTTTACTGGATAGAATTTTTGACGAATTCGGTCTAATCGTCTCCGGATGGTCAGCAGAATGGGATACTGCTTTACGAAGCGCTATAGAACGCTCTGTTTCTCGTCGTTTTAGCTATTATTGGACATCGCTAGGCGAACCAGGCATTTCAGCAATGCGATTAATTGAACATCGACGTGCGCAAATCATCCCTATAACAGATGCGGACAATTTTTTTTCTGAACTGAGCCGTCTTGTTGAATCGCTGGATCAGTTTTCCACACCACATCCATTATCAAAAGGATCCGCTGTTGCTAGTCTCAAAAATTATCTTGCCGATCCAAAACATCGCATAAGACTTGCTGATTTAATAGGAGGTGAGGTGGATCGTGTATGCGAGACGACTGCAGGGGCAGCATTTGCAGTACAAGGGGGGGCTGGGCCGAACTCAGAATTATTCACGGCACGGGTTCACGCGTATGAGGCTGCTAGTGATACCTTGATAGCGATGGCTGCGGTGGGGGGATATTGGGTAGAGGACTGGCATTATGCGGCATGGCAGAATGCACTGGTTAGGCTGGCAACTCGCCGCGGAGACAACGGTTACACCATATGGCTTGAATTGCAGGCCTATCCGGCCTGCCTACTCTTCTACGCCCTGGGGCTTGGCTCGATTGAAGCGGGAGAGCGCGGGTTAATGTTTCTCGGAGAAATGTTCCGCACTCCTATTCATCGAGAACGCCAAAAAGAGAGCGTCGCGGTCGAACAACTCCCTGCTTTCTGCCTATTTGAAGATGGTAGTAGACCGGCAAAACTTCTCGAGGGGATGGAGGACCGTCGCGCTCCCTTCAATGACTGGCTCCACGACTTATTACATCCAAGGTTCCAAAAAATTATTCCGTCTGATGCCCGTTTTAGCTATGCCTTTGACAAGCTAGAAATCCTAATGGCTCTCAGCTTCGCACACCATGCAAAGCCATCTGATGCGTTTGGGTATTGGGCTCCGCTAGGCTGTTATGGATATCGGCATGACAATAGAATACGTATAGTCGATGATATTCGTGGATCTATTATAGACCAAGTAGACAAATCACCTTACGTCAAAAGTAATATTTTTGGCCATTCTGCCGATGAATGCATTAAGAAGGTTGATAAGTTTACAGAATGGATAAAGGATTTGCACTGGTGGTAGGGCACAAGTGATTCGCACAACAAAAGTCACATTTCGCTCAAGAGCGAAATTGGAATAATCTTGGCTAAGTTTACCTACGGCTACTTTCAGAAACATACCTATGGGTAATAAAAAAGCGGCCCACCTCCGAAGAAGCAGGCCACCCATGATCCGATTATTGCCAGGGGCTACGCCTGGATCACCACTTCCGGCGGTACAATCCGCCCATCCTCGACCGTCCCCCACAGACAGAACGGGCCGCGCCCACCTCGTCAGCCTTTCCAGTCTTTTCACCGTCACCGTCCTGGGCTATTTTCCTTACAGGTGCCCCCAAAGGGGGAGCATCGGGAGAAGACACAATGTCGATCGAATATTTGGAATGGGAAGATAAGGCGTTCGCCTTCGACAGGAAGTCGGATAGGCTCTTCCTGATGGTCGGGGACAAGATGGAGGAGTTGTCCCCCAAGACCTTTTCCAACTTCACCAAGGTCATTTGGAGGGGTGATTCGATCTCCAAGGAAGAAGCGCTGGAATTTGCCGAGGAATTTGCCGAGAATCGGGTGGTCCGGTAGGGATGGAAAGCGGCCCACCTCCACCGGGAAGCAGGCCGCCCATGATCCGGTTGCCGAAGCCCTACGCCTGAGGCAGCCCGTCCGCTTTCACCTGCCGGGTCCGGTAAAGCCTCATGGCAGCAACCGCCGCCGCCATCAGGTGCCGGGCCTCATCGCGCTGTGTCACCATTCCCATCAGAAAGTCAGACATAGCCCGCTCAAGCGATTCCAGCATATCTTTGGCTTCCGCCTCAGTGGTCCCCGTTCCTGCCGCTCTGCCCAGCGGCCATCGGATGAGGTCCACAAATTCACTGAAGATGCGGTATTCCCCACGCTCCATGGCGTTCATCTCCCGCAACAAGCCTTCTGCCTTCTCAATGTCGAGATGAAACAGCGGTTCATGATCCTTGAGGGCGCGAACCTTTGGACGGGGTTTGCGCGATGAAGGGGCTGCATCAGCCATGGCGTGCCTCCTTCAAGCCTTTGCCGGGCCGTGTCCGCCCATCTGGTCCAGGTCAATGACCTGTTCCCGCCCGTTGCCAGCCACATCCAGCAACTCCAAGGCCCGCTTGGCATCGGCCGCGATGTCAGCCAGGATGGCCCACATGCCTGTGAGATCCTTTTCGGTCGGCGTGTGGGGGTAGAACTTCAGTAGCTCGGCAACGAAGGTCGCCCTGTCGTGAATCCGGTCCACCAGATTGTACGGGGTTGGCGTCTGCTCATTCATGGTGTGCCCTCCCTACGCCTTGGGCCTGATGTTAAGGGCCGTGGGAGACATCCACGCCTCAAAGCCGGCAGCCTCCCAAGCGGCCATCCTGGCCTTGTCCGTCCACTTCACGCGGAAGCCGGGCTCGTCATCCTTGGCCAGCTCGAGTCCAGCAACCATCTCCATCCCTCCTGTTGCGGTGATCCTTGCATTCTTAAGTCTAGTGCCGACATCCACCACCGCGCCGTCGCGGAGGAGATTGAGCGAAACGGGATTCACGATACGGGCGTCAACTCCGGAGAGGTCCAGGTACACCCGGAACCGGCCGCCACGGGCTAGGAACTTGAAGGCACTCCAGACCGCCCTTGCTTGCCTGAGCCCTCGGTAAAGCTTCGGCTCGGGAATCATACGTTCCTTGCTTTCCTCGCCTTCGACAACTACGAGCTTTCTAGCCATGGTCGCACCTCCATGCGGTTGTGGTCAGGCCCCGGGGGGAAGTTCCACCTTCCTGCCGAGGCCGCTTTATGTCGTTGACCATGACGTTGTCGTAATTTGTTGCGACAGACAAGGCAAGAAAAAAGCAATATATTACGACAATGGAGGGGACCATGATTCGAAGCAATGTCAAGGAAATTATGGAGAAAAAAGGGGTTACGGTAAGGAATCTCATGGCACAGACCGGCCTAGCAGACGGGACAATCCTCCGCGCTCGGGATGCCCGGATCGGCCGCTGTACCCTCGACACCCTGGCGACCATCGCCGGGGCGCTTGGCTGCCGGGTCAAGGACTTGTTCGAGGAGGCATAGGTTGAACAATGGAGGATAGACCATGCCCATTATCATTGTTGCAGGTTTTGGACGATGTGGCAGCTCATTGGTAATGCAAATGCTTGAAGCAGGTGGTCAAGCGGTGACAGGTGACTGGCCTGCGTTTGAGCTCTCAAGCTCGTTTGACCTGTCGCTTGAATGGCTACTGTCACATGACGACCATGCAGTGAAGGTGCTTGACCCACATGAGTATCCTTTGCCAAGGGGGCCACAATATAAAACCATCTGGCTTGATCGCAATCTAAAGCATCAAGCCAATTCGTTAGCAAAATTCCTTAATGCCACTATGGGGCAAGCTTTTACCAAGGGACATCTCAAGCGAATCATGCGTGCCTATATCAAGGATCGCCCCAAGGCAATGGCCGTGTTGCGCAACATCGGTTCGAAAGTTTTATCTCTCCAATTCGAGGATCTCATCACCAAACCACGCTGGGCTGCAGAACGCATCGCTGCCTTCGTTGGCGGCCTCAATATCGAACCAATGGTCAATGTCGTCTTGCCCCGCGGAGTGCAATGCCAACCTGATATGCAGATAGAAATGAGCCTGATGGAATCAAGGCACGCAAAACACACTGGAGTTCTTAATGAAAGACGAAACCATAAAATATAAAATAACAAATGAAAATCAAGAATGGTTTTCGATTTGTGACAGTGTATCAGGCTTGATAGTGAAAATCGTTAACTCTTTTGACGTTCCAAAACACAAAATTGACCTTATATTTTTAACAGGTTTATTTTGTAAAATAGTAAATTCATATGATTCAGCAATTCTTTTAATTCAACATGGATATATTCAAGATTCTGGGACAATTATTAGAAGTTTAATGGAATCTGTTTTTGTGCTCAAAGCATGTATAGATGACGACAAATATCTCAATGATTACTATCGTACAGACATTGCAGATCTAAATATATTTTCAAAAAATCAAGCTCGCTATTTTGATGACATGAAAAGAAAATATCCAAACGTCGACGAATGCTTATTCGACTCATTGCAAGAAGCTAATGCCCAAATTGAAGCTTATGGAGAAGTGTCCTGTATCAAATATAAAGCTTTGATTGCAGCGAATACCGCTGGACTTCAAAGCATATATTATTCAACATATTCTCTTCTTAGCTGTATGAATGCACATCCATCACCCAGAGCTATTTTTTCAAGAATTGAACTTGACGACGCAGGATACCCTTCTGAACTCAAAATTGGCCCAGAGACAGATAGTGCCGACAGAATGTTACTATTACTTGTACAACTAATGATCGTTGCCCTGGGATGCATGGATAAAAGACTTGAAACTGGCCTATCCGGTGACATAGCCAGAGTTTTCGCTTTGTTCAGAGAAAGAGAAAAAAATATTTATGGATAAAAAAGGGCCGAGTTCCTCCGGCCCCGTGATGCTATTCGTCGTCGTCATCCTCGTCATTCCCCGCCACAGGGATCACCCCCTTCGGAAAAAGCGCCCGCCCCAGCCGTCCAGGATGCGCCTGCCCTTGTCCCACAAAAGAGCATAGCGCCTCTCCCGTCCGAAGCAGTCCGCCAGGAAGGCGGCTTATCATTCCCGGGAATAAAAGGCGCTATGCCGGAATCGCACCTGCCGTATCCCCAACGCACGTCCTTCAAGGGGAGGGCCTCTGGTACGTCGAGGTGCCTCGCGACACCTTCAGGCGCGATACGAACCCACACCTGCCGTGTCCCCAGCGCAGTTCCCAGCAGGGAAGGCCTCTGGCACGTCGGAATCCCTTTCAGGATTCTCAGGCACAATTCGCAATACCGGCATACCACGGGGCCCGGCAGGGTCAAGAGGGTGCTGGGCAGCCTCCCAAGCGCTTGCTTCCGCTTTCCAAGGGCGATACCTGGACACCATGGGCAAAGAAAATCCGCCGGCGAACGTCATGACCTTGGACGATCTTGTTGCCGAGTTTGGCCGACCGATCCCGGACACGGTCTTTGCTGAATATCTTGGGATAAATGTTCGAGCCCTTCGCAGGAATGCAGACAAATGGGGAGGGGTTGAAGTCGCACGCGGCCACATCATGTTCTTTGAATTCCGGGTCAAGGAGGTGCTCAATGCCAAGCCTACTCCGCAGAAACGGGACGAAGCGATGGTGTGGGGCTGTGATGGTCAACGGCCAGCGCTCCAGTCATTGGTTCCCGGACGCCTCAAAGGACAGCGAAAGAGCCGCGGCAGCATGGGAAGCGGCAGAGAAGGCCCGCCTCAAAAATCTGCAGGCAGGCGTTCTGACGATCCCCTTGGCTTCCTGGACGGTCCTCCGTCTGGCGACTGAAGCCGGATTGCATTCCAAAGTCAGGGATTCTGCGCGAACCTACGCCGAAAAATTCGCCGTCCTGAAGCGATTCGTCCTGAGCGTCGGGCCCGATACTCTGCTTGAGGCTGTTGATATCGATGCCGCCGAGACCTTCTTGAACAAACAGGCGGAGACGCGAAGCGGGAATGCAGCGAATAGGGACCGTAAGAACTTGGCATGGGCCTGGAATTGGGCAAGAAAACGGTTTCGGCGCCAAGGTTTTCCCGGTGGAGAAAATCCCTTCCAGGCGGTTCAACGATACGCAGAAAATCGGCGTGATCGCTATGTCCCCACTCCCGAGGACTTTGCCAAGGTCCTGGCCCGGCAGACCGGACAAGACCGGACCATGCTTTTGGCCGCTCTCCATCTGGCCGCCCGCAAAGGGGAACTCTTCCGGTTGACCTGGGATGACGTGGACTTCTCCGGCGGCAAGGTGCGGCTGACATCCAGAAAGACCCGGTCAGGATCATGGAAGCAGGATTGGCTTCCCATGACCCCAGAGCTCAAAGCTTCCTTGCAAGAGCTCCGGGACACAAGGGCCGATGCCGAGGGCCCCGTATTTCAAGCCCTTGGGGCCTTCGCTTTCGACCGCCAATATGCCGGGGAAGCGTTTCGCAAACGGAACCATTGGCTGAAACGGGAGTGCGCCCGGGCAGGAGTGAAGGAGTTTGGCCTTCATGCTGTCCGCCATCTCTCTGCCGTGATGCTGTATCATGCGGGGAAATCTGTGGCGACAATCCAGGCCATGTTGCGCCATGAGAATGCCGGGACTACAGAAATTTACCTCAAGCGTCTGGGCCTTGACCCGGGGAAACTCCGGGAAGCCATAGAGGCAGTGTTCTCAGAAGGGACAACTTCAACTCAGGGAGCGTTATGAAGCTGTTCATCCTGACCCTGGTGTTTCTGTCCCTAGCGGCGTTGGCCTTCGCCCAGGATAATCAGCCCGGGACCGTGTTCATCCCGAACGGTGGCGGCGGCATGGTGGACAACTATGGCCGGACCTACACAGGCGCCCCCGTGCCGCAAACTCCGGTCACGGATCCACAGACCGGCACTGTCTACGCGCCGGCAGGCCCCAACGGCTACGTCAACACCCAGACCGGGCAGTTTATCCCGAAAACTGGGCAGTAGAAAAACCGCTCAGGATGGCCATGCAGAGCCATTTCCCTTCCTGCGGGACAATGGGGCTGTTTGTCGTTCCCATCGCATCTGGGGCCGGCCTGAAGCGAAATCCCTGGCAAAATGAAAGGGCCGAGGATTGCCCCCGGCCCGGTCCTGCTTGTTTTTGCTTCCCATGCCCTTCATTGGCCAGCCGCAGCCTGCCGCCGTGCCCGTATCTGCTCCGGTGTCTCGCCACCCAGGAGCGACTTGAAGCCCTGGCCCCAATTGGCCGTAGACAGCCCGGTCGCTCTGCCAAGGGCGCTCAAACCGCTTCCGATATCCCGAACAGCAGACATGCCAGGGGAATTCTGCTCCGGGGTCAACGCAGCCGTGACGCGAGACAGAGTGGACGGGGCGGCGGTGGGCGCGGGCGCCGGGACCGCTGCGGCACTGCTGCTCTGGTTCCCGAAGAGTCCGTTGCGGGGATTACTCAAATCGGACGACGCGACCGGCGACGGGGAAGCTGGCAGCGTGGACGCCTGCTCTCGCCGGGCTTGGCCCTGCATGTTGGAAAGCTGGCTGTCGCTTATACCAGCCAGGGACAAACTACGGGCAGGAGAGGTCGAAGAGGCCGCAGGCCGTGTATCCCCACCCGCCGTCGAAGCCGAGGGCTGCTGATACCGAAACGGGTTTGCTGGCGTCCCATCGCCGATGACCCCGGGCCCCATCCCGGCAGCCGCCGCACGGTCGCTCTGTGCACTTTGGATCGAATCCAACGGGTTTGGGGCAGTAGGAAAGGCCCCGGGTGTTTTTACGACCGATTCATACTGCTTGGTTGCGGTATTATACTCCCGTTCTCCATAGGTAGGACGCCCAAGATCAGCCCATCCACGTTGACTCGTGTCCAAGGCTTTGGCCGTGTCCAGACCAAACGACCGATCAAACTGCGACCCCTGCTGCCCGATTTGCATCCGACGGGTCGCATCTTCCTGACCAGCAATATCCCGTTGGGTGTCGGTGGTGAGGCCAGTTCGATAGTTTGCACCGATGTTTTGCAGATTGGCGGTCGCCCACTGGTTTTGGTTGTTCATGCCGGTGGTCTGAAGCGACGTGTCGGCGGCAAGTTGGGCCCGACGCTGGGCCGCATCGTCGCCCTGCTGTTGTAACGCCTGGCGCTGGGCCACGTCTTGGGCCATGGCATTGGCGCGGGTTGTTTCAGCGGCGGCCTGAGCACCAAGGTTTTCATATTTTTTCCGCAGCAGTTCATCAAACTCTGATTGATTCCATCCCATGGGAGATTCTCCTTTGCCCGGCCGGGGCCGTGGTTGATGTTACATACCTTCTGGTAGTGGCTCTGGTTCCGGTACATTCGATATGAAGAAATTCATATCACCAAGTCGTTTATCGTGATGTTCGGCAATCCATGCCGACCTTGCTGCTTCGATGGTCGAACCGAGCGGGACAAACACCAAAGGCGTCTCTCCCGCTGTCGCCTGTTCCAGTCTGGTGATTCGCTTTTGAAGCTCACGCATGGTCTTTCTCCCTGAACATCTCCAAAAGTATAAAAGGGATTGGCCCGTTGTATTCTCGCATGTGGGGATACTCTTTGAAATACTCCTCCATGGCCTCTTCTCGTGTCTGTCCTGGGTAGTATGGAACAATCATACAGGTCTCTTCCTTGCTGTCGGCCTCAAGTCGTTTCACACGTGATTCAAGATTTCTTGCTGTCATAGGCCTTTGAACTCCTCAAGTTTTGCAACGCGCTCCGCGAGGTCGGCGGTTTCCAGGGCTTTCCTGTGGCCTTCCACCAGGGCAGCGAGAGCGGCGGCTTCCGATGGGGTCAACTGCCCATTCGCCACGGCTTCCAGCAGGGCGTTTGTCACGGCGGGGATATCGGTCGCACTCTCTATGGCAGGGAGCGTCACCTTCACCGGACTATCTTTCCTTGGCGGCACGATCCGTTCCAGGCACAGCCGCAGGGCTGTCATGTTGCCACCTAAAGCCAATTCTACGGCCTTCCTGGTTAACGCCTTGGCTTCGCCGTTCAAAAGTTCCTGGGCGGCTTGTGTAACCCGGTTCATAGAGCCAGCCTTGCGCCCTGCCGGGTTGCCAGAAACACCAGGCTCGAACCGCTTCCCTGGTCCTCGCCTGGCTGGCTGTTTCTGCAGATCTTTTGCAGCCATGGTGTCCTCAATTCACCCGAAGGAGTCCCTCGTCTTTCTGGGCCGCCGTCACGTCGCGAAACATCCGCTCCAGTTCAGCGACCAAGCGCTTGCCGAGACCCAAGGCCCGGGCGATGTCCCCTGCCGAGTATCGAGGGGAACCAGCCGCGTCGCAAAAGGACGGCCGGGCATTGGACAAGGCTCCGGCATCGGTAAGGGCCATGGCCGCAATCAACGCGGGATCGTCGTGAAGACAGGCCGCCAACCAACAAGCCAGTCCAATAATACTCTTGCAAGAATACTGCGCAGCGAATGCCCATGCAGCCGCAGGGTTCCCGATGGCATTATAGAGACGTCGGACAGCAAGGGCCTTGTCCTCAGGAAGGAAAATTCGACAAGTACAAGTCGCGAGAAGGTTACCGCATTTCGGACATTGCTCGGCCATGCACCCAATATAATGGACGTCTCCGCTCAAGGCTCCGCATTGTGGGCAGGAGTCTACCCCGTCAATTGATCCATCGAATGGGATTCTGTTCATGGGTGTACTCTGTTATGCCGCCGCGCTTTTGGCCGCAGCCTGGGCTTTGGTGGCGGTTTTGAACCGCATTTCGATTTCACGCATGTACTTCGCCAGGAGCCAAAAGCAGGTGTATTCCGCGCCGGCCCGGTCCCCGCAGAAGAGGAAGGGGACGGAATAGCGCACCTGGAACGTGAGGACCGACTGAAGGACAGCGTGAGGGCGCATCTCCGACCTGTAGAGGCCATCGGCCACGTCGCGCATGGACGCCTCGACCACCACGGCTTTCATGTCATAGGCAGACAGACGGCGAAGCTCTCGCTCGAAGCGCTCTCGGTTGGCTCCCATGAGGCAGCCCACGAGATCGCCAAGCTCTTTGCGCTCAATGCCCACCCGATCCTCGAAGCCTGGCAAGCTGTAGTCGGCAGTTGGCAGGGCAGCGCGTTCTACCTCGGCTTCGTACTTGGCGAAGGGGAAAGGGTGCTGTTCCCTGCTATCGACGAGAACTCGCATACCAACCTCGGATCTGCGGATTATTGCTACTTCTCTTTCTGCCCAATTTGCGTCCAAGTGCCTCAAGCTCACGGATAGCCTTACGCTCCTTTCGAGCCTCATTGTCTTCGACTTGAGACTGCTGCGTAATTCTCTCAAGTCGCAGCTTGTCCCGTTTCTCAGTGTCGCGAGGCGGCAGTCGTGGCTGATTTTTCTCCCGATCCAGGATGGTTGCGCCCAATTGGCGGCATTTGCCAGCCAA
>Ga0183097_10440_pt1 | contig 82689 bp, 76 predicted proteins | sample BioMet8_FD_128883 | JGI IMG/M metagenome (GOLD analysis project Ga0183097, IMG submission 128883) | Microbial communities from bioreactor (seeded with sewage sludge) at Lawrence Berkeley National Lab, California, USA - Biofuel... | ecosystem: Engineered > Bioreactor > Anaerobic > Unclassified ... | reverse complement strand
ATTCGCCCCAAAATAGAAAGGAGCCCGACGAATGCTCGTTAAGAGCAATTGCCGGGCTCCTTTCTTAGGCTTGCCTGAAGGAAACTGTGACTTTTTAAAAGGAATTACCTTATTTCGTTACAGCCCCGCTCTTTATTTTAGCGCTATTTTTCCTGCAGATAAATCGTGTCTAGATTGGCACTGTGACTAATCTTATCATCGCGTACATTGACACTTAGATGAATATCACTGAAAACCACCAAAACTTTGATTTCCGGTGTTTCGAGCTTCATGCTCATTTCATCAAGTCCGGCAGATGAGGTTTTGCTTTCGCCCGGCGGATAAGCTGCAGCAATTTTATCAAAATAATCTTTGAGGTCCTGTTCCAGCAAAACGCGTCCATCCAGAGTTATTTTCAGTAAAGGAATACCAGTCTGTTGATTTGTCGTCCAAGCAACCTGGTATGTTCCTTTGCTGCTTTTTATTTCACCCCAGGAAGCCCCTTTATTCAGATACTTCTGTTGCTTAACTGCCCAATTATAGTCGCTGATATCTAGTGGCCCCGTTGCTAAGTAGAGGTTCGTGCTCAAATAATAGCCGCCTCCCGGCCCATAAATATCTTCATTGCGCGGCCAGGTTTGTTTGAAGCCAAATTTAAGTTTAAATACCTCGCTCTCGGCGAATTTCTTTTCGAACCAGGCAGGTAGTTTTGCATCACTGGCATAGGCAAGAAAACTGACAGAATCCGTTATTCCTTCTTTCACACTTCGTTCCGGTTCAGTCGCGGCAGGCATCAGCTTGCCATCAACCAGCATCTTCTGACTGATAAGCAGCTTTTCCAGACGTGCTGTTTGTGAAGCAACCGGCAGTACATTATAACCAACCATCGGCAGCACTGAAACGACCAGCAAAACACCAATCAAAGATATTATTTTCAAATGTGCCGCTGATTTGTGCAGCAAAAGCAAAATAACTGAAACCACCGCGAAAATCCAGGTCAACACAAAATAATACTCAGTAGTTTTCATACCGCTTTTCTCAAGCTGAACAAACAGCGCCCAAGCTTCAAAAGCCAGTATCAATAACCCTGTAAAGGGGTATACCAGTCTGTAAAATGCTGCCAATTTGGATTCGTGATGCGTCAGCATCGCATGCAGCCAGATACCACCTACCGCATAAGATGTCGCTATCCCCGAAAGCTGCATAAACGAAGGCCACTTTCCTTCAATAATGATGCGACCGGTCCACAAAATCAACACTACCGTAAGCGCAATCATAATAGGAAGCATAACATAGCCAAAAAGTATTTCGATGAAGCGCGGCTGCTTTTCAGCGACTTCACGACGTTCGTCAAACTCCCTTTTGCGAAAATCAGGGAAGTAGCCAAGAAAAATGGCAAAGGTAAAAAAGCCAGTTAACGCAGCTATATAGGAATAAACTTTGTAGCTCATGGCTCGGTACAGCAAGGCCTGAACGGCGCCGGCTACGCCTGATACTCCGCCCAGAAGAACCAGCCCATAAATACCTGCTATAAAGAATGCTTTATGCGTCATAAAGAGAGACTTCGCCAAATCCGGTTGTTCTTTAGGAAAACCAGCCAGCACAATAAATGCCAGAAAGCTCACGGATATCGCAACGCCCATGCGCACTTCCGTCAAATCGCTTAACACATTCGAACCTATTTGCCCCACTTCCGGCGGCTTGCCGCCAAAAAGATAAAGCACACCAAAGATTAATATGGTACAAACCAACCCCATTATGTTCGCCAACGTAAATGCTTTTTGATCCTCTGAACGACTTTGGGCAGCAGTAATCAGGGCCATGCTGAAAATCGCGCCAAAAGCAAACGACCAGTGCAGACAATTAAACAAGAAATTGTAATCCTTATTTATAGGCCAATCAAGATATATCCTCACCATTGTCACAACAGTAAAAGCGGCAGCACAAGCAATAGCTGCAGGAAAGTTTGTAAAAGCCTTTGTCGCACCCTGCACTATCTGCATAATAGAACGTGTGAATGAATTCATCCGTTACACCTCCTCTAATGGCAAGCTCACAGACTACATTTGACAAATTATTTAAAATACCTCTTTATGTGGCTCTTCTTCCTTAATTAGTTTGAATCTAATTTAATCTTCGAAAAGGCCTCTACAATTGACGGATCAAAGCGTTTGCCAGCCATGGCCTTGATTTTTTGTAAAGCAGTTTCATTGTCTAAATGCAAATTGCCATATTCGTTGGTTAATTCATCATAAACTTCTGCAACAGCTATAATTCTGCCAGTTATTGGTATTTCTTCGCCTTTTAATCCTTTAGGATACCCAGTGCCATCCCAATTTTCATGATGGCTATAGACAGCTTCAGCTAAATCCAAAGTATCATCGAACAAATTAAGGATACGGTACCCAACGATAGGATGCTGCCTTTTAATTTCAAGTTCTGCTTCTGATAGATTATGTCCACGCACAATTTTCTCATCAAGCACGACTTTGCCGATATCATGAAGATAACCAGCTTCTTTTATTCTTTTTTCTTTGGTTGGGGTAAAACCTAACATTTCGGCGATTTTGCCGCTTAAGATACTTACTCGCTCGGAGTGTACTTTTTCTTTTATATTTCGCCCATGCAGAGTCTTCATAAGATTATCTATAATACCATCATTGATATTTTTGCGATTCAACACCTTATCCTTATACATCTTATTTTCGGCATTTGCCATTATTTCCGTTACGGCTTGTGTGCTGTCAGTTTTTGTATCACAGCCTAAGGAGATACTGCATTTAATAGCTGCAACCCTTGCTTGGCTAAGCCCCTCTTTAATCCTGGCCATTATCTTCATGCTGTCTTCATTAGTAGTATTAGGCAGCAGAACTATGAATTCATCACCGCCCAGCCGCCCGATGACATCATTTTCTCTGCACGATTCTTTTAATATTTCGGCGATTTTTCTGATGAGTTCATCACCAGCCGCATGCCCAAAAATATCATTCGTCATTTTCAACCCGTTAATATCAGCAAAAATTATAGATAGCGGTAAGTTTTCGGCGTTATCAATTTCTTGCAAGGATTTTTCAAAGCACCTGCGGTTTTTCAGCCCTGTCAAAACATCATGACAGTTCAAATATTTAATTTCTTCTTCATCCTTAATGCGTTCGGTAATATCCATAAAAGTAACCACTGCGCCAACGATACGGTCATCTTTGTATTGCGGATAGGAACGATATTCAGAGTAGAACGGCGTACCGTCCGAGCGCCAAAATACTTCACCATACCCGTAAACTCCAATTCCTTGATGCAAATCCTGAACAATAGGGCACTCCTCATAAGGAAAAACTGTTCCATCAGCCCTGCTATGATGGATTTGTAAATGCATATTTTTGCCGAGCAATTCCTCCTGTGATGAGTATTTCAATAATCTTAAGGCACTGACATTGCAAAACATGCAATTACCTTCCAAGTCGATACCATAGATTGCTTCAGCAGTTGAATCAAGTATCATTTGCAGTTGCTTTTTGCTGTCTTCCAGACTTTCATTTATTTTATTTAATTCCTCTGTACGTGCTTCAACACTATTTTCCAAATTGTTGATTAAGCCACTCATTTTATCAGCAACTTTGTTAAAAGCTTCAGCAATCCTGCCAATCTCATCTTTGCGTACTATTTCTGCCCGTGGTTGTAAATCACCTGCTGATAATTTTTCTGCAGCATCCAGCAAGTTGTTCATTGGGCTGAGCAGTTTGCGCGTGACAAAATAATTGATTAGAACGAGCAAAGCCACAGCCAAAACTAAAAGAAAGACAGTCTGTTTAATATTTTGTGATACTTCAGAGACAAGCACACTTGTAGGCATGGCCGAAACAATGATCCAATCCAAGCCGTTTTGCCTATACTGCTCGACGCCTATAAACATTTTTTTGTTATCAATGGTATAAATAAATGAATTCTGCTTAGCAGAAAGATGTTTTTGATAAATTTGCCCGAGGATATCTTGATCAATACTGCTGAAAGCAGTTGCTGCAGCGGCATTAGCCTGGCTGATTCCGTTCCGGTTACCCTCCCAGGAGCTGGATATTATCCTGTTGCTGCTTTTATCCAAAATTGCCACATAACCACTTTTTTGATTAACAATTTCGGCCAGGTAGTCCCCTATGCCGGTAATCAACATATGCGTGCCCAGCACTCCCTGCAATTCATTCTTCTCATTATAAACCGGGTAGGCAGCAGAGATAGCGAGATCATCCATCACAAAATGTTTGTATACCGGTGAAAAGATTGGTTCGTGTGCTTTCTCCGCGATCTGATACCAATAACGCTCACGGGGGTCAAATACTCCGGCATCCAGAACACGACTACCGGCAGTTAAATCTTCATTAACCTGATAATACCAGGAATGGCCGCCAGTAGAGGAATTGTTTCGCATTATTTCAATGTTACCAGCTACATTTCTCCGAGCTCCGTAATATTCCCCTGCAGCAGTACCGTAGCTGAAGCTATAGATTTCCTTATCATAAGATTGCAAAACACCGACAAAGAACTTTTCTCTTTGCCGGTCGTTCCTCATATCTAAAATACCATTTTTGATCAGTTTATAGTTTAGTTCATTGATATGCTCTGGTGTATGCAAAAATGCGTCAATTTTCCAATAGACATCCTTTGCCATATCCTGTGCCAGTTTTTGCGTAACATTCTCAGCCGATGCAGTCCAATTAGAAAAAACCAGATAAACAATACAACTCATAGTAATAGATAATGTCAAAAAAGAGACAATACCCAGTATGAACTTAACTGAAAGGTTCGTTTGCCTTTCATTTTCCTTCATTATATTCCCGCCGTTCTCGTAAAATTTCTCTGCTAACAATGGGCACGGTTAGTTTTTGCCAACAAAGCAATGGCATCTTCTTCCGCAAGAGGTTTGCTGAAAAGAAAACCCTGTATATAGTCGCAATGATGCTTAGCAAGATATTGTACTTGCAGTTCATGTTCGACTCCCTCGGCTATAACACGATGCCCGCGTCTATGTGCAATGGCAATGATATCACCGGCAATTGCCTTATCGGGGGTTACTCTCAGTAATTTGTCAACAAACAGCTTATCTATTTTCAAATAGTCAATATTAAGTTCACCTTCACGAGCTAAAGAAGAATACCCTACACCAAAATCATCAATAGAAACTTTGATACCTATTTTTTGCAAAGAAGCCAATTTAGCATTAATCTCTTCATAGTTACCCAAAAAAATAGACTCTGTGATTTCGATACATACCCTGGATGCATCTACCTCCGTTTCATTGATGATCTTGATAATATCGTCGACAAATTCCGCACGAAAGAACTGGATCGCCGATACATTGACACCTACCGTAGTCTTGCTATATCCGGACAACTGCAATCTTCTGAGAAAATTGCAGGCCTTACGCATAATTTGTAAACCTATAGGCACAATCAACTGCATTTTTTCAGCTAAAGATATGAATTCAAGCGGTGCGATCCTGCCCAATTTGTCACTCTGCATACGCGCCAGTGCTTCAAACCCATCTACCGTATTGTCCTTGAGACTCAGTATTGGCTGATACTCCAAAAAAATATTGCTTTTACCAGTCTCATTTGCAATTGCTATCAAATTATTTTGTATTTCAGCAGCACGACTAATTGCCTCTATTAACTTATCATCAACAAAATAATAGCCAAACACCGAATTTTCGTTTGCACGTTTTGCTGCCTCTGAAGCATTTATAATTGCATTATTAGTATCAAAGTCGTATTCAGCCAATTCTGCGACCCCAATACCGCAGCCTATGACCTGCATTATTTGTGTTTTATTAAGAGTATCAATCACAGATTCGCAAAAGGTTTCTAGTTCTTGTCTACAATCATAGTCAGTATAATAAAAAACAAGTTTGTCAGCGAAAATTCGGAATAGTAATCTGCTTTCTGAAACAAAGGCAGATAACTTATTGGCAATATCTTTGACAACTTTTTCAGTAAAACTATAACCATACGTTGAATTAATGGCACTCATTTTATTAAGTTTCAGTAATATAATGGCTTTGTTTGAGCGCTCCTTTTTTAACTTGTCACATTCCATAAAACTCTGCAATGAACAATAGTTGTATAATCCGGTAGAACGATCATGTCCGCCAGTATATGCTAGTTCTAATTCATATTTTTTTCTATCAGTAATATCAATAATGATACCTTCAAGAGCCTCCACATTACCTGAATCATCATAGATACCCTGTCCCATTTCCAGTACCCATTTTCGTTCACCATTAGCCGTAATAATTTCATATTCATACTTAAATGACTGTTGTTTATGCAGATTATTAGCCCATTGTTGCCAAAGCACTTCCCGGTATTCCGGCGCAATAATATCATTAAACGATAGTTCCTTATTATTGAGCAGGCTTTCTGGCCTGTACCCTGTCAGTTCATAGCAGCCTTCGGAAACGAATTCCATTGTCCACTCCCGGTCATAACGGCAGCGATAGGCCATGCCAGGAAGATGTGACAATAAAACAGATTTACTGCGCTCGCTTTCTGCCAAAGCTGCTTCCGCTACTTTTTTCTCAGTAATATCCTGCACAAGACACAAATGTTCATTATTTTCTTTACCATCAAGCTTAATTGCGCTGACAGAAACATTTGCCCAGATGAGACTGCCGTCTGGTCTGATATAACGTTTTTCCATTTCATAGCCGTCAATTTTTCCTTCTTGCAGCATCTGCATTTTTTCTAGCCCGGCTAAACAATCCTTTGGATGAGTAAAACTTGGCCATCCCGCTTCATTGATTTCTTTTTGTGTACGGCCAGTGATTTTTTCGTACATCGGGTTAACATCAGAAGTAAAATCACTTACTTGAGCAATGGCTTTCGAACTGCGCGATACCACTATACCTATAGGAGCTTGTTCAAAGATCATCTTAAAGATAGAATTGCGTTCCTCTACCTCAAAGTCTGAATGCTGCTGCTGACGCAAAATTTCCAGTTGTACATGTAGCCGTGCCCGTAACCCTGCAGGACTAAAAGGCTTCCTGACATAGTCACCCGCACCGCAACGAAGAGCTCTAGCCTCTTCACCAATTTGTTCGTTCTGCGTCAAAATCACGATTCTTATTTTCTTGTTGAGCTCATTTTTCTTAATCTCAGCAATTATTTTGAAGGCTTCATTATTTGGTAATGCCAAGTCGATAAGAGCTAGTTCAATTTCCTCATCAGCTGTTAATTTTTTTACAGCATCTGAAGCATTATTTGCAACTAAAACATCAAAATCATTTAAAATTTCTTGAATATTTGCACATTCTTCTGTTGATTCGTTGATTAATAGTATTTTTGCCGCCATTAATATCCACCCAGCTCTCTTTCTGTACTTCTCTACCAGGGCTTTGAACGAATTCAGATTTATATATTTTTACTAAACATAGAAATTACTATGCATCGTTTTATATCTACCCCTGTAATGTCACTACTTCCCATTTTTTATTCTAGCATAAAAGAAAATGCAAGCTTTTATACATAATGGTAAAAACTTGTCTATTTCGGTAAATTTATATTTTATTTAATATTGCCTGCGCACTAAAAAAATCATCCGTGACAATTTTTGCAGTCTTTTCATCTTCGTTCGGATTCAATATCCTCACATAAACTTCCGGAGAGCCTTCCAGTGGAATTTTAACTGCCCAGACAGCCATCGTCCTTGTCTTAGCAGGAGTACTACCCGTTCTGAAGATACAATCGTCTGGACCGTCATTCTGGTCACTGCTGAAAGCCAAAAATTCATCAAAAGTATAAGGTAAATCGCCTTCACTTAATAACTGACCGATACGGTCATATCTCTTTTGACTGCTGACACCTATTTTTTTATTTAAACCAAGCATATCTTCCAAAATATAATGATTAGTATGATAAATGCAGCCATTATCTTTTTGTTCGATGCTAAACTTTCCTTCAGGGCCTACTTCAACTGTTGCTACGGATTTTTTATCTGCAAGCATCAATATTTTTGGTCCCAGAAACAAATCCGCCCTCGCCAAAGCTTCCTCAACACTGGCACATTCTTTGAGCAATTTAGTCAGACTACCTGCCTTATTAGGCATATTTTTTCTTTCTTTGGAAGGGATACTGCCTGCTGTTGCACTTAAGACAACCAGTCCTTTATCATTAATTCCCACTTTCATGCCGGCCGACGGACCTTCTGCATAAAGTCCGAAATAGCTGTAACCGTCTTTGACAGGCACAAATTTGATAACTTGGTGCTGATCCGGTTCCCAGTCCCGATTCTTTACAATCAAAGTTCCACCGTCATCAACAACGCTGCCGTTAGCAGCAAACAGCGTACATGCTTCAACCGGCGCCGAAAAAAACAAAGTAATAGCTATTAGTATATTTAAAAATATTTTTTGCAAAATAATCACCTCATTATTATATTAATTACTCTTTAATCAGACTTCACAAATTCTTTATATATTTCGCGGCTTCCAACCAATAGCTTTCGTCCCACCAGCGAATGGCAGCCGGTGAAGGTGATGGCAGAACAAAAACTACCGTCGTACCAATCGTTTTATCCTGTCTACCATACTGAATACCCGCGCTGGAACTCAATCCATAATAACTCTGAGCGGCTCGCTTACTGGTAAAGCACAAAACCTTTGGCTGATACTTAACAATTTTTTCTTCAAAGGCTTCCTTGTCAAAATCATGCTTTTTCAGAACCTTGTCCATGCCAAACTGTTCCTTCGCCATATCGGTCAGACCAATACCGGCATCAAGAACATGACGAAAATCTTTTGCATCCATCTTTTTCTCAGTCAGCCCCATCTTATGAAGCATCTCCCAGAATTTATTGCTATTATTCGCATAGTAAGCACCTGCCTTGGCAGAAACATTGCCCGGTGCTGTACCGCAGAACACAACTTTCAAACCATTTGCCAGTATATCAGGCAACACCATATCTTAATCCTCCAACTAATAATTCGACTTTATTTAATACTAAAATGGCAATTTATCCTCCATCAGGTGATGAAGGTCTATAGTTTCACCATCGACGACAAAGGTGCCGTCACCGTTAGCATGAAAAGTTCTCCGCTCTTTACGTTCGTTGTCCATCCAGGCTTTCACACCTTGCAGCAAAACAATGCCTGGCTCCTCGATGTAACCAGTCACGCGACATTCCAGGCAGGCAAGACATTCGGCAACCAAAGGAGCAGCGACCTCGCTAGACGGCAGAGGAGTCAATTCGAACTTTTTGAACTTATCAATATTCTTGCCCGAACAGTCGCCAATACTGATAACCTTTTCAATAATATCGACTGTTGGTACATTCAAAACGCATTCCTTTGTTTTCATCAAAGCTTTAAAAGAATGGTTCCAGGCGCCGGTAGTCAAAGCCAACGTCGGCGTGAAATCCGTTACCATATGCCAGGATATTGTCATGAGATTATTTTTCTTGCCGTCATTTGTTGCAACCAAAATAACCGGCCCTGGTTCAAACAACATAAAAGCTTTATTTAACGGCAGTTCCGTAAAAGCCATTATTATACACCTCTTCACTTCTTTGCTACTTTAAAATTTACAGTATGTGAGAATTGTTCGCCACAAATAACTTTGTTCCTGCAATAATCTACGGTCCTGGCGCAAAAAAAGAACCAGAGAGCATAATTTCTCTGGTTCAAAGGGGGTTCAAAGGGGACGGTCCTTTTTGGACCACAACCGTCTAAACTTTTTTCACTTCATTACCGTTAACAATGATCGCCTGCTTGTTATTGATAGCAAGCAAATTGTATTTATCTCCATAGGTATTTATGATTTCTTCAACAGCCTCCGCAAAAGGAAATTCTCCTTCATGCGGCAAAAGATAAAAATCAACCAACTTCAATGCTTCATAAGACGTCAGCTCCGGAGCTAGTTCTTTAGGATCCATTGGCTGCACATATTCAACATCAGGCGCAGTAATCATCCCGCCGGCCGATTCGCCAATATAAATCATTCCTTCGCTGACACGCTTGGCAATTAAGTCCAAAAGATTTTTCTTTTTCAATTCTTGTAATAAATAAAAAGTATTGCCACCGGCAATATAAAGATATTTTGTTTGCTCTATCTTTTCTCTTGCCGCTGCTTCTGACGCAGTTGCAACATCAAGAACTTCCACAGCAAAACCAAGTTCTGCTAATTTATTTTGCGCCTTTGTAAGATGCTTCTTATATTCATCGACGTTAGCAGCAGTCGGAATAAAGACCACCTTTTTCTCAAATTCCGAACTAACAAAATACTGAGCAAACAACTGTGCCGTACCGGCAAAGTACGAGGTTAAAAATATTTTTTTCAAAAGATCCGCCTCCTTAATTATTCATTTGAATCTTTATTTTATGCCGCTGCATTCTTGTTAATCGTATCAATCGCCTTACGAATGCCAAGCCACAAATTAACGTCTTCAAATACTTCGACTACGCTGCCTTTGTCGCTGAAAGGACTACCCTGCAAAACCCTCAGGTCCTTCATCATGCCGTTTTTCACAATATAGTTGATAATCTGATTGACGAAATAAATCTGCCTTGGGTCAAGGTTCGCCTCATCAATGAATTGCGAGAAGGCTTCTTTGGCCGCCGTCATATCGAGCCCTACAATTGACCGCACCAATTCACCGAGCGGCGTATCGCCGAACTCTTTCTGATAGTCTTCCTTTGTTCCCAGCTCACTCCACAGGATCTTCTCAAGTTCTGCCACATCGCCACGTGTCAGCGGCTTGTTGGTCTTCAATTTGGCAATTGCGGGATTGTTTTCGTGCTCGCGAATATAATAATTGACTTTCTTTTTGTAATTGACCAGATAATCCTGCCCCATTTCGGAATCGTATTCTTCCATGGCCGTAACGGTATCGGCAAAATTAGTTTCATACTTTGCCTGCGGTTCAAACTCTATGTACTTCATCAAATCACGTAGTTTAGTCCTGATATTTTCGAACTCATTAATGCCGCCCTTGGCAACATAATCCGTATACAAAAGCGTTTCCAAAAACTCTTTCTGCGCAGTTACTGCCGGAATCGTACCATAATGCGTAAGTGCTGACACCTTGCGCATTAGATCTCCCTTCGCTTTCCCGGCTTTCTTGCCGACCAGATAGGCCAGCTCAATCTGATGCATCAATGCGTCAAAACGAACAGCCGTATATTCATCTTCTTCCGGCAAAATCAGCGGTGAGATCTCTGACGCAATCTGCAGAACATTTTCGTAGGTCAGCGCCTCAAAAGTCTTTTTGCTGCCAAACAAATCCACATAGCGCAGATGCTGCTTCACTGCAAAATTGTCCCGGTTCAGTGCGCAAACTCTGTCGACCAGCTCTTTGACCAAGCCTTGTCTTAAGGCAATCAACTCTTCTGTCTGATAAGCCAGATCCTGCAATTTATATACGATTTCCGCCTTCAGATCAAACAGCTTTTGCTGCAGACTGGCGCTCGCCGCTGCATCCTTACCCTTGCCATTTACGCGGAAAAATTCGAAATTAGAGCAGAAATCAAAAATGTAGAATTCCTGCTTGTCCTCGCCATCGAGCAAACCTTCGCACAGACGGGTACCGCGTCCGATCATCTGCCAGAACTTCGCCTTACTCATAACCTTCTTGAAAAACACCAGATTCAAAATTTCCGGCACGTCAATGCCGGTATCCAGCATATCGACGGAAACAGCAATTTGCGGCAGCTTGTTTCTATCGGAAAATTCATCCAACAGGCTTTGCGCATAATTCGTATAGTTATCAATTACCCTGCAGTAATGCACCGGATATTCAGGGTATTCCTGATTCCAGACAGCCAGAATTTTCTCGGCATGCAAATGGTTTTTGGCGAAGATAATCGTCTTGCCGACACTGCTGCCGTAATTTACTTTCAAACCTTTGGTCAGCAAGATATTTAAAACCTGCTTGATCGTGTCCTTGTTAAAAATCCATTCGTTCAAGGCGGAACTGTCCAATGACGGCGGTATTTCGCCGTTTTCGTTGGTGAATAGTTCCTCGTACTGCTTTTTCTCTTCGTCACTCAATTCATCGTAAACAATGCCTTCGTGCATAAATTTCAGCTTCGTTTCAATCGAACGATAATCAACCAGGTACTTGTCTTCGACCGCCTGCTGCAGCTCATAGCCATAAGTCGGTACGCCTGCCTCCAATTCGAAAACAGCATAGGTATTCTTGTCAATTTCATCGCGCGGCGTAGCAGTCAGTCCTACTAGCAGGGCGTCGAAATACGTGAATATATCCTTATATTTGTTGTAAATGCTCCGATGCGCCTCATCTACCACAATCAGGTCAAAGTGGCCGCAGGTAAATAGTTTACCGCCTTCATCATCCTTGCTTTCATCGATGCAGCCCATCATCGTCTGGTAAGTTGAAAATACTCCCCTGGCATTGCCATTTTCTTTATCTTCGACCAGATTGGTAATCGAAATGTCAGGCAGCAAATTATGGAAAGCTCTTTTCGCCTGCGTGACCAAGCTGTTCCGATCAGCCAAAAAGAGAAAGTTCTTGGCCCAGCCGTTTTTAATCAAAACATCGACAAGCGAAATAACCGTTCTCGTCTTGCCGCTCCCCGTCGCCATGACCAAAAGAGCCTTCCGACGGTTTCTCACGTCAAAGGCTTCGCATACTGCTTTGATTGCTTCCTTTTGGTAATAGCGACCGGAAATATCGTCACTGATACGCACATTATGCAAATGGGCGCGCATCGTCATTTTGTTGAATTCTTTTTCCAAATCGCGTTTCGCATAAATGCCGGAAACCACACGTTCTGGGTAGCCCTGCTCCTGATCAATCCAGATACGCGTGTCATAACCGTTCGTTAAGAAAATAATCGGGCGACGCCCAAAACGTTTCTCCAGGTTATCCGCATACAGCTTTGCCTGCTGTCTGCCCACGGCGACATCGACACTGGTTTTCTTCGCTTCGATGACCGAGAGCGGCCTGCCATCGTCACCCATCAGCACATAATCGGCAAAACCAAGATTGGATTTATTCGGCATCACATCAATCGGGAACTCGTCAAACCAATTCTTGTTGCGTTCCCAGCCGGCATCTGTCAGCATCACATCAATATAGGCACGACGCGTAGCCGCCTCAGTCAGATTGACTGGGTTTTCGACATAAGTATTCTCACGGTTTTCCCTGCGGGCTGTCAGTTCTGCCTTTAGAGCGTTGTTTTCTTCACACAGCTTCTCAAAATCCAGGTGGTCAACAATAACTTCCGACGCTGTTTGTTCCTCGGCAAGATTGATATCAAATTTAGTTTCCTGGTAATCCTTGCCGTAGCAATAGGCAATAAAATCCATAAAGGCATGGAGATTCTGCAGAGCCAGTGCTGCCTGGTCCTTCGTGACATTCTTCGCATTATGGTTGGCGTTATTACCGACAAGGCGAATATAGTTGAGGCGTTTATACAATTCTGTGCCGATAATATCCTTGAATTCATCCGTGCTCATGAGGCTGACCAATTTATCCTGATAAGGCATGACCAAAGAACCGTCAACGGAATACATCCATTTCACGGCAAACTCCATCGCTCTCCGGCAGCCAACTACCGCAGATGCAACATCGATATGAAAAATCTTCTCAGCAGCTATCGCCGTATCGGCAAACGGCGCAAACTGCTCATCCGAAAGGAGAAAATCAAAATTGGTCATGTCGTCACCTCACAAATTTGTTAGTGTCCGTTTTGAATCAAAAAATTCATGACTAAGTTTATCATTGTTTCTTTTTCATTAGGTTTGGACTCTGCAATCATTAAAGTAATTGCTACTATCATATTGTCACTGATTACCTTTTCACCATTTATAAATAAGCTTTCGTTTTTGTCTAAAAAATACAAAAAGATAGCCGCTGCTATGCGCTTATTCCCATCAGAAAACGAATGGTTTTTTATAACAAAATATAGTAAATTAGCCGCCTTTTCTTCCAAAGACGGATAACAATCTTGGTCATCAAAACTTTGATAAATTGCACTGATACTTGATTTGAACGAATCATCTTTTTCATGACCAAACAGCTTGCTCTCTGCACCAAATTTCATGCCTTCGATAACGGTTCTGCACTCTTCATAATTTAGTATGTAAACGGTCTTCTGTCCTTCAGGCTTTCTAATTTTTTGATGATCATAATCATCTAAAAGATCCAAAGCCAATGTATATTGTTTTATAACGTCTAATACTTGGCGCCCGTCAAGCCTTTCAGCAACTCTGTCAGCAATCCTTATGGCTTTTCCTAGCTGTTCTAAACGACTTTGATTCTGAGCATATCCTTGTATTATGTAATTTTTCAATACATTATTTGCCCATTTTCTAAACTCGACGCCACGTTTTGATTTTACTCGATAACCCACAGATATAATAACATCTAGATTATAATACTCTGAAAATCTGGTTATTACCCTATTTCCTTCTTCTTGAACTTGTGCAAATTTTGCACAAGTTGCTTTCTCTTCAAGTTCATTTTCTTTATAAATGTTTTTAATATGTTTTGATATTACAGTTCTTTCACGTTGGAAAAGTTCTCCTATCTGCTCTTTATTAAGCCAAACTGTTTCATCTTGTATGCTGACAGGTAAATTGACCGTTTCGTCACTTGTTTTAAATAATACTATATCCCTGTCTTTTTCCATAAAAACATCTCCATTTTTAATCTTTTATCAAAAATATATTTATAAAATAAACTTCAAATAAACAACCTATTTTAGCTTTATTTATATTATTTGCCACAACATTTTTTAAACTTTTTCCCACTACCACAAGGGCATAATTCATTTCGACCAATTTTCTTGCAACCTGTTTGCTTTATGTAGTTTTCGACATAATGGCTCTTAATTTGTTCTCCTAGTAATCCCAATCTTGGATATTCTATTTGCGGAATATCGTCAAATTTTAACAAACGGAAGTCTATATCATATAACTTATCATAACGGTCATAATACAAGTTAATAAGCATTCTGGAACTCTCATGATTTGATATTATGGTAGCAAACACATAATCAATTTTCTTTGATTCCGGGTAATGCTCAAGCCCTTCTTGATGTACAAAAATGCAAAAATGGCAATCACCACCGATAGAAGTAAGCGGAGCCATTGCAGAAATTTTTCTTTGCCGTTTTATTGCACTATCAATTAAATTAGCAAATTCAATCCTAGTTTCTTCACAGCAATCAAGCAAAAAATTGGAAAGAATATGCTTATTATCAATTTTCACTAAACTTATTAATGCGTTCAAAATTTCTACCATTCGTAGTGGAATTGCTTGTTCTGGTTTCGAAATTTTTAATTGCGGTAAATTTAATGCGGAAAAATATTTATCAAGTTTTTGCCTATATCCAAACCAATGGACTTCTGCGTCTTGATCTAATTCTGAAGCAGTTATTGAATACACATTATGCTCAATATACATACCCAAATGATCTAACTCATCATTAACACATATTTTTGGTACGGTTGTCGCAATCTTTCTTTGTTTTAAATAATGCAAAAATTTTAACGGGTTATCAAAATATATTGAATATGCCTGAAGATCTGCCAGACAAATAGCTATTGCATTACACTGTAAACGCAAGAAGCTAAGTTTTTCAGCTCTTGCAGCAAAATCGCCAATATTATCAACTGTTACGGAAAAAGTGTAAATTTCGTCAAAATTCGAATTGTCAATTGTGGTTTTTATATTGTATTTTTCATCATAAATATTGACCAGCTTATCAGATATTATATATTGATAAGTTCTACTGCACTGACAATCTGCTTTTTCTAAAAGGGTCTTATATGATTTTATATGTGCCTCATAATCTGCAATTGGCGGTGTATAAACAAAAGATCCAGCTTTCACTTCTATTATAAAAATTACGCTGTCATATAATATCAATATATCATTTTCAGCAAAATTTTTAGTTGACTTATTAATGGGATAGTAGTTATTTCTAAGAATCATGCATCCCGGCAACAACTTTTTGAATAAATCTTCTACTGCTATTTCACTTGCAAGTTGTTGATTATCCTTCCAAGTAGTTTGGTATTCCGGTTGCAACCTACAAATAATTTTTTGTAATACTCTATAAATGTTATCAAAGAGGCTATAGTAATCAAAGCAATAATATACATTATCTACACAAATAAAAGGTTTTTTTTGAACAGGTAAATCCACTATTGGCCAACCAGCATATTCTGCTCTACTGAAAAATTCACAATCTTCATTTAAATTTAAGGATAGTTTTTTTATAAAATCAATTGGCCAGCTAGTAACTTTTTCAACATTATGAAGGCTAAATCTGAATGCTTCTTCGAAGCATTCAGACAATTCTTTAGCATTTTCTTTCATGTATAGTTCAACATCTGCATTTATTTTTACATTTTCTACAAATTTTTCATGCGCACTAATGATTTTTTTATAACAATCAATTTGCCCATTCGTTAGAGCATATTGTATTCTCTTGAGACCATCTAGGAATTCCTTAACAGAAATACAAAATAGTTCTTTAAAGATTTTTTCATGTACCGTTAAAAGTTTTTCGAGGATATCTAGAACCAACGCTTGATAATTATTGCCGCGAACAGCATAAAGCATTTGCGCCTCACCAATAAATTTTAACATTTCCGAATCAATGTCTGGATGGGTTGCTTTAACATGTTCGCGCCAACAAAAGTAAAAAAACATTATCTCTTGGTGTAAGTTCTCTAAGTCTGCTAATATTTCGCTAAATAGCTTGCTTTGGTCTATTGCCCCATTATCTTTATTAAAATGATTCTCACTTGAAACAAGTATGCTTTGTAAATATTCAGCTGCCCTCGAAACATCTACATCATGCTGCTCATATTCAAACTCGGAAAATTTATTAAGTGAGGCCATCATGTTCATACTAGCAGCATATTTAAGTAGTTTAAGCGGATCACACTTGCTTACCTTAATCTTTATATCAAGCACCTTGTTATTTATATCAACTAACTGGTTTGTATAATTCTCCCCAAAACTTTGTAAGAGCGCGCGAAATTCTTCTTTACCGCCAAATATATCTCTCAGTTTTTCCTTATCAAGTTTTATAATACCCGGTTTAGCTAAGTTCGTTTTTTCAATACCTTCACTGTGCATTTCCACGCCTCTTTTAAGCTTACTTTATGTTTCAATAATAAGTCGACTAATTAAATTTACCCAAAATATTCCTGCATTAAGGCTTTATAATTCGTTTCCATTTTTTCAAGACTTTGCTGCATAACTGCTTTTTGCTTTTCGACTTGCTCAACAAATTCAGCAAATTGGTTTTGTAATTCAACCGGTGGGCACATTACTAAAAATTCTTTAATCATTGATAAGTTCAAATTTGGTTGATTACCGCCCCTACCTAGACTTCTCAATGTTTCATAGGATAACTGGATAAGTTTAAATAAATATTCGGTACAATATGATTCATTAGGAACAATCGCCGCACAAGCCTGATTTGTCGATGCTTCAATTTTTAATAACCCTGCTTGACCTCTAGTTTTTCCTTGCCCATACATAGCTACCATAATCGTATTTATTGGAAAAATTTTACAATTAGTTTCCTTCAAGGCTTTCTTTGTTATACGTTCTTCTGCTTCCCATATGTATTCCTTGGAAATTTCTCCCGTTTTAACCCATGGTATATTTCCACAATAATATTCATCAATAGATTTGTTAGGCGTTGCTCCTGTAAAAACATTAGTTAATTCTCCAATTTTCTTTACCTCCCACTCTTTGGGATTGGTAACGGGATCGCCAAACATGTCGATAAATTTGCTTTTAATCAGCAAATCCATTTTTTCAAGCTGTTGCTTGCGCAAATCTATCAAGTTGCTTGCTTTGTCCAAAATATCAGCAATTCGCTTTTGTTCTTCGAGCGGTGGGAGAGGAACAATATATTGTTTTACGCTATTAGCTGATAAATTAGGCTGTGAACTTCCATTGTTAGCTTGCTGGAGCTGGGTCGAAATACTAGGCGAATCCATACAGTATGATAAATAATGAACATCAATATTTGTTGGACGAAGAATGACCAGTGAGGATGCAACTGCACCTTTTTCTAAATTTTCGACAATTGCATGCTTGCCAAGCGAACCACGTAAGCAATAAAGAAAATCTCCCTTTTGTATTTTCCCAGAACCAAGTTGATTATACTTATCTTCTGTTATGTAATTCATGCTAGAAAAAGATATTTCGTTATTAACAAGATGCCCAGCATTAATGAAAGGAATCCCATTTTCAACTATATCTTTACCGGAAGGATAATTCTTACCTCTATCCCCATTAATAAACTTACATACGTCTCCCAGCTTTACCGTTTTCCACTTGCTCATAACATTTCCTCAAGTTCTGCCAAACCGGCAGTAATCTGCATTTCAAGTTCATTCAGGTCTTTCATGATTTCGAGTGGTGTAGGGTATTCTTCGGCAACATATTCAACCTTTTTATATTTATTAATGGAAAGGTCATAATCGTTGGCGATGATTTCTTCCTTCGACACCAGGAAAGACTTGTCCTTGCGCTGCCTGTTTTTTTCTTCTGCAAGATTTTTAAATCTGGCAATAATATCGGGAATATCATTAGCGGCAATCGGTGTACGTTTGTCGTCCAGGCTGAATCCTTCGGCCTGCATATCATAGAACCAAACGTTGTCAGTGCCGCCGTGATTGGTTTTTGTGAAAATCATCACCGCTGTTGAAACGCCAGCATAAGGTTTAAACACGCCAGAAGGCATGGAAATAATTGCTTCCAGGCGGTTTTTCTCGATGATTTCCTTGCGGATAGCTTTGTGCGCATTAGAAGAACCGAACAGCACCCCATCCGGTACAATGCACGCACAGCGTCCGCCTGTTTTCAGCATACGCAGAAACAGGGCAAGAAACAGTAATTCGGTTTTCTTGGTTTTTACTATTTTTAGGATATCGGCAGAAACAATATCATAGTCAAGACTGCCCTTGAAGGGCGGATTTGCCAAAATAATGGAAAACTTATTGGTATCGGTATTCTGGTCGGAAAGACTGTCCCGGTATTCGATATTGGGATTTTCGATACCATGCGTCATCATGTTCATCGCACCGATACGCAACATCGTCCTGTCCATATCGTAGCCATGGAACATGTCATTGTTAAAATGTGCTCTGTTCTTTGCGTCCAAAAATATTTCGTCTTTATGTGTTTCTTTCAGGTATTCAGCCGCAGAAACAAGAAAACCGCTGGTTCCGCAAGCAGGGTCACAAATAGTATCAGTCGGTTTGAGTGCCAATAGTTCCACCATCATTCTGATGATATGCCTTGGTGTCCTGAACTGACCATTAGTACCGGCTGCAGCAATTTTCGATAAGAGATACTCATAAACGTCACCACGAATATCTTTGTTCTTCCATTCAATGTCGTCCATCGCCGTAACAATCTTTTCCAAGAGCTGCGCCGTGGGAATCTTGAAAATAGCGTCTGCCATATATTTCGAGTATGCACTGTCTTTATCGCCATGCAAGTTCTTGATAAAAGGAAATACCCTGCTCTGCACGATTTCATACATAGTAGCCGCCGGCAAGTCCCGGAAGACCGACCATTTCATCTGCTGACCGTCTTCGTTAAAAATACTTTGGTAAGGAACGCCCAGCATGACACTTTCCCTGCTGCGAATATTATCTATATCGTCCAAATCACGAATAAACATCAGATATGTTACCTGTTCAATAACGTCAAGCGGATTCGTAATGCCGCCTGTATAAAACATAAGCCAAAGCGAATCGATTTTATTTCTAAGTTCCCCGGTTATCACTGATCAATACCTCATTTCATTTTAAAAAACGCCATGTTTGAATGGTTCGCCGTTATTTTCTTTGTTCCTGCCCCATTTGCATATTTTTTATCAGGTGTCCACATTATCGGTTATATGGTCATAAAAAATGAGCAAGAAACCTTACTAGGTCTCCGCTCAAATTTTAGATACTATTTTAAGTCTACGATGCTAAGTGTTTTTCCCAACGGCTCCAGTATTTTTAGAAGAGTTGCAATTGTTGGATTAGTATCACCATTTTCAAGCCTGGATATAACCGGTTGCTTTACACCACTCAGCAGTTCCAATTTTCTTTGACTTATTTTTTGACTTTTTCTTGTTGCAGTAATTGCGCTAGCAAGAATAGCCACTCTCTTATCACTTGCAGCTATTTCTTCTGAAGTAAACATGGCTTTTCTTACATCCGCCCAGTTGCTTCCTATCGCTTTATTTTTCATCTTTTTTACCTCTAATATAATTTTAATTTTTATTTACATTTTAATTTTTGCTTTTTTGTTTTAAGTTTTTAATTTTCGTTATTCGTTTTCCTGTTCTCGTATTTCTGTAAGTTCTCTTTTTGCTTTTTCGATTTCTCTTCGGGGTGTTTTCTGTGTTTTTTTCATAAAATGATGCAGTAGAATAAAACCATCTTTTGAACAGCATACAAAAAATATTCTGTCTCTGATTGGTCTAAGCTCCCAAATGTCACCTTCAACGTGTTTAACAAAAGGTTCTCCTATACTAAGTCCAAGTTTACTTAAAAGCTGAATATAATCCTGGATCTTATTAAGCTTTATTCTGCTGTTCTTATCACTTTTTAATTCCAGCTCTTTCAGGTATTCTAGAACTGGTTCTTTGCCGCTTTGGTCCCGATAAAAGAATATACTGTACAATTATAACTCGCCTCTATTGACCCTCTTCTGATTAACATTATAACTTAAAAGTTATCAACAATCAATAGCATTTAAGTTATCAGCACAAAATTTCTATAATCTCAAAAATCAAATTTTGGTCCAGCGGCGACATTCCACTTTGGACCACTTTTATCGTTAATCAATGTTTCCCCAGATTTATTTTTTTAATACAGGGATAACTGTGAACTAATTGTGAATTAAGTGCTATAATTACAAATGTGTATTATATGCTTTACAATAATTTGAGAGGAGTCTTAGCAATGAACATCAAAAAAACAGTATTGTCTCTGGCATTGGCAGCTATTGGTTGTTTTACCTCCTTAGCTGGCAATGCTAATGCTGCCGAAAGTAATTTCGTGACAGCAGATTGGATTGACCAGGAAATCAAAACGGCCTGCAAGACTCAGACCACCAAGTATTCTATTCTGGTACGCGACCTCAAAACCGGAGAGGAAGCTTATCTGAACCCTATGCGTCAACGTTCAGCAAGCTTAATCAAAGTTTACATTATGGGCGAAGCTTACCAACTGAAAAAGGAAGGGAAGCTGGACTTTAACGAGCAGGTTATCATCCACAAGGCAGACCAACGAGCCTGGGGCTCCTTGGATAAAGTTCCTGATGGCACCAAAGTTACGGTACGCCAGCTGATCGAACAAATGATTGTGGTCAGCGATAATACCGCTACCAACCTCTTAATTGACAAAATCGGTTATGACCGCGTTAACGGTTTTATAAAGAATATCGGCTGTACAGATACGGTTCTCGGCAGAAAGATGTTAGACTCTGCGGCTGCCAAAGCTGGTCGCGACAACTGGACTTCACCAAAAGATATGGCTCATTTTTATGAATTGCTTTATCAAGGCAAAGTAGTTGATTCCAAGAGCAGTAAAGAAATGATCGGCATTTTGTGCCGTCAGCAATGGAACGAACGCATCCCTGGCAACCTGCCTCATGACCTGCGCATAGCGCACAAGACCGGCGAGCTTGGTAACGCAATCCATGACTGCGGTATCATCTTTGGACGTAATCGTGATTACGTTCTGTGTATTATGACAGCAGACGTACCTGATGCAAATCAGGGCTATGATGATAACAATGCTTTAGTTTTCAACGATATGGCTTTGATTTCCAAACTCATCTGGAATAAGATTGATGATCCTGTCCTATCCCAAAGCGGCGTTAACTACTATTAATTATCAGTAAAACTAAATTACAAAACTTTAAGGAGCACTTCAATTTGAAGTGCTCCTTTTGCTATAAGATCCCTCCACTCCGGTCGGGATGACAGGAACCTTTTCCCTCTATCCGTCAGCTTTGCTGCCACCTTCCTCGTCTGAGGAAGGCTTGAAGCTCATTCTGAGCCAAATTTATAATTACTACTTCTACTTTTTCTCCACAAGTGGCATTAAGTAGCCGTAGCCTTTTGCTGCCATTTCGTCTTTCGATATGAACTGAAGCGAGGCGCTATTGATGCAGTAGCGCAGACCGCCCTGCTCAATAGGCCCATCCGGAAAAACATGTCCGAGGTGGGCGTCGCCCGTTTTGCTTCTTACTTCAATCCGCTGCATCCCAAGGGTACTATCTTTTAATTCCTGTACTAAATCAGGATTGATTGGTTTCGAGAAGCTCGGCCAGCCGCAGCCAGATTCGAACTTGTCAGTCGACACAAAAAGCGGCTCTCCGGTAGTAATATCTACGTAAATACCTTCCTTGAAATTGTTATAATATTCATTTTGGAATGGTGCCTCAGTTGCGCTGTTCTGTGTAACTTCATACTGCAAAGGCGTCAGCGTGGTCTTTAATTCTTCTTTGCTTTTAGCTTGATATGGTTTCTTTGCGGCTTGCAGTGCCTTAGCATTCGCGAATTCTGCTTCGCCAATATGACAATAACCGCCCGGATTTTTGTCCAAATACTTTTGGTGATATTCTTCCGCCGTATAATAATTGCTCAAGGGCTCGACTTCAATAGCCAAAGGCACAGGGTATTCTCTCTTCAGTTCTTTTAAGGATTCCTTGATGATTGGCAAATCGGTTTCATCAATATAATAAATACCTGTTCTATACTGGGTACCGACATCGTTGCCCTGACGATTGATACTGATAGGGTCAATCACTTCATAAAAAAGTATCAATAAATCTTTTAGAGGCAAGACATTTGCGTCATATTCGACTTTTACCGTTTCGGCATGCCCGGTGTTTTTGTAGCATACATCTTCGTAGCTGGGATTTTCCGTCCGCCCGTTGGCATAACCTACTTCAGTAGTTACTACGCCCTCCAGTGCACTCAGGTATTTTTCCGTGCCCCAAAAGCAGCCGCCGGCCAAATATATTGTTTTTAAATCCATAGCATTTTCTTGTTTCATAAATCTAACATCCTTTCAGTTCAAGCATTCATCATTACAGATAAGTAATTATACCAGCTTTCTTCTCTTTTCTTTTCTATCTTCCTGCCATAAAGATAAAAGTTTGAAAGAATGTCACAGAAAATGAAATAGTCCGAACCTAAATGGCTTAAGTTCGGACTATGAATAAGCAAACGTCAAACGCTAATGTCTTTATTCTTGGTCAATTTAAAGAACAACAGCAGAGAAACAATCGAGGTCAATGTCAGAATAGTGGAATAAGCTGCCGCATTACCGAAATTGCTGCGGATGACTTCCGCATAAATTGCCACCGTCAAAGTACTGGTTGAACTGGTATAAAGAATAATGGAGGAACTCAGCTCGCTAATCAAGGTGATCCAACTCATAATAGCGCCAGCCATGACACCCGGCAGCATCATCGGTACCGTCACCTTCCTGAACGTTTGAAATTCCGTGGAGCCCAGGCTGATGGCCGCTTCCTCAATACTGGGGCTGATTTGCGAAATAATTGCCGTACTCGATCGAATGGTATACGGCATTCGCCTGATCGCGAGGGAAAGAATGATGATTATAGCTGTGCCGCTTAAAAGAAATGGTCTGCTGTTGAAGGCATATAAAAATGAAATACCTAGAACGGAACCAGGGATGATATACGGGAACATCGTCAAGGTATCCAGTGTCTCGGTGACAAAAGACTTTTTGCGAGCTGTCAGATATGCTACAAAAACGCCGATAACTACGACAAGCGAAATAGCGCATAAACCAAATATGTAGGTGTTGATAATTGAGTTATTATCCTTTGCCAAGAGTGTATTTGCGTAATTGCTGAAACCCAGATTGCCTGTATAAACGGTACCACCGCTCGTTTCCAAAAAAGAAGTATATATGACCGTGAGCTGGGGCAAAATCGCTAAAAGTGCAATACCATAGACGAATAGATAGGCAAAAACCTTGCGTACACCTTTTGGTTCAACCTGTTCCATCGGCTTTAACGCCGTCATCGAATAGGCATATTTATTTGACAGATATCTTTGCATGAAGAAAAGGAGCAGGGTAATCGCTATGATAATGACGCAGAGCGCTGCCGCAAAATGGTCATCCGTGCTGACTTCTCCCATAAACTGCGTATAAATTAGTACCGGGAAGGTTCGAAACCCTTCGCCAATCAACATCGGCGTACCAAAATCACTGAACACGCGCATAAATACTAAGAGCGCTCCCGCGAGCAAGGACGGCATAACAAGCGGCAGAATTATCTTGATGACCCTTTGAAAAGCGTTAAGGCCTAAACTTTCTGCTGCCTCATTCAATGAGTTGTCCAGATTTTTCAGAGCGCCTGATACATACATATAAATCAAAGGAAAGCTTTGCAGTGAAAAAACCAGTACAATACCTGTAAAGCCATAAATACTTGGCACCTGCCAGCCAAAACTTTCAGTCAAAAACTTCGTCCAAAAGCCGTTGCGGCCAAAAAGCTGAATCCAGGCATAGGCGCCGATAAACGGTGGCGACAGATAAGAGATGACTATCAGGATATTCAAATATTTGCTGCCGGGAACCTTGTAACTTCTTAATAGATAAGCCATTGGCAGTCCAATCAGTGAAGCCAGCAGTGTTGAAGCTACTGTCACGTAAAAACTGTTGACCAGCGTGCTCCAGTAATATTTACGCGCAAAAAACTTCTGGAAATAGTCCATGGTAAAGGTTATATCACTTGTATTGGAGGCCAGAACGCTTTTGTACAACACCTGCGCTAGCGGATAAACGACGAAAAGCACAAAGAAAGACAAGAGCAAAATTGCAATCCCGATCCATATATTAAAGCCCTTCTGCTTCATCGTCTCTGCCTCCCGCAATCAAATTCTGCGTTCCGTCAGCTGTAAAGACGTTAATTTTGGGAGCATCAACAGTTAAATAGATTTTGCTGCCTGTGCCGCTGTTATTAAGCTCCGTATTTTGAATTACTTCAATTTCCTGCCCGTCACTTAATTCAAGAAAATAGTGAGTATTAACACCTAGAAATACGCTATGCCTGATAATTGCCGGTATGCCTGTTGTAAGAGTTTCATCAATGCAGAATTCTTCCGGCCGCACTGCGACAATAACTTCGGTGCCTTCTTGAGCGCTTTCAGCTAGTTCTGGCATCGCCACCCAATAATCGCCGAAATTCAAACCCTGCACACCATTTCTTACAGCAACTCTGGTCTTTAATATGTTGGATAGTCCAATAAAAGTTGCAACAAAGGTATTAACCGGCCTTCTGTATATTTGCTGCGGCGTCCCGATTTGTTGAATGACACCACCATTCATAATGGCGATGCGGTCGGAAACCGCCAAGGCTTCTTCTTGGTCATGCGTTACATAAATTGTCGTGATACCAATCTTTTTTTGAATTAATTTGATGGCATTGCGCATTTCCACACGCAGCTTCGCGTCCAAATTGCTCAATGGTTCATCCATTAACAGTACTTCCGGATGAATAACAATAGCCCTTGCCAAAGCGACACGCTGTTGCTGCCCGCCTGATAATTGGCTGGGCATCCGATCTTTAAGATGTTTGATTTTGACCGTATCTAATATATCTTCAACTCTTTCCTCAATTTCTTCTTTCGCTATTTTGCGATTTTTTAAGCCAAACGCCACATTTTCCTTAACAGATATATGTGGGAAAATTGCGTAATTCTGGAAAACCATTCCCATATTCCTGAGGTTAGTCGGAATATCATTAACGACTTTGCCATCAATAGAAATCTCGCCGCCTTCTATGGAGTTAAAGCCGATAACCATGCGCAGCAAAGTAGTTTTGCCACAGCCGGAAGGACCCAACAACGTAAAAAACTCCCCTGGTTTAACAGACAGTGATAACCCGGAAATAATCGTATCTTTACCAAAAATTTTTGTTACATTATCTATATTGATCGCAACACTCACATAAACTCCCACTTTCATCAAATATTGGAATCATAGCAATAAGAAGCTATGTCGGTGTCTAAAGAAAAAGGGCTCTTTAAGGAGCCCTTTTCAATGTCAGAAACTGCTACATGGATTTCTCCAGGTACTCACTGAATTTTTTAGTGATTTCTGCCTTGTGGGCGGCCACCCAAGCTTCATCATATTTAGGAGCCAGTTTAATTTTATCTATCGGAGTCATATAACCGGCAAGCTGCACACCTTTACGCAGCGGGCGAACGGTCAATTCTTTGCCGACAGCGCTTTGAATTTCTTCGCTCAGCATGAAATCAATAAACTTTTTAGCATTTTCCGGATGTTTGCAGTTCTTGATTATTTGTACGGATTCGCCTGGGAAAATTGCGCCTTCAATTGGGAACACAACAGCGACTTTAGCACCATTTTTAACCAAGCTGGCAGCCGGATCTTCCCAAGTCAGACCTACGACATATTCGCCGCCGGCAACGCCTTTGTATACCTGGCTGGAGCTGTTAGCCATCTTGCCGTTCAGGTTAGCGATGAATTTCTCAACATAGGCCCAAGCTTCCGGAGACATTGGATCGCCATCTTTGCCGTTGGCATAAAGCATAGCCATCAAGGACTGGAAGGCAGAACTGGAGTTAACAGGATCGCCAAAAGCGATTTTTCCCTTCAATTCTGGGTTCAGCAAATCAGCAAAACTATCTATTTTCATATTACCTTTTAATTCGTTATTAACAATAAGAACCGTAGGATCCGCAAAAGCTGGTGTGAATACGCCATGCTTGTTTTTGAAGCCATCCATCATCTTATCATTTTCTTTGGAAACGTATTCCATGAACAAGTCCTTAGAACCGGAAAGCATTGTTTCATCCGCCGCCCACAAAACATCACCCAAAGGATTAGCTTTTTCTGAGCTTACTCTTTTAACTACCTCTCCGGTACCGGCAACAACGAGATTAACTTTGATGCCAGTAGCTTTTTCAAACTTGGGAATAACAGCATTGTTCAAAGACTCACTGCGTGCCGAATATACAGTTAAAACTTTTTCTTCCTGTTTTGCGTCACCAGCTTTTTTCTCTCCACCGCCACAGCCTGCAGTAAGCAATAGCAAACCGATAACTGCGGTTAAAGCCAAGATTTTTCTTTTCATTCTTATGCATCTCCCTTTTTGTTTTGCCCTATGGCCATATCATCTAATGGCCACGCCGATATAGCTATATATAGTATAACCCTTTGTTACATTTTAAACAATATTCACAGAGTCTTTCCGCAAGTGCAAACAAGAATAAGCTTCTCTATATGAAAAAAGACCAACGGGTGATTGTCCCTGTTGGTCTCAAAATTGTTGTCTCTTTTAATTTGTTTGGATTAGATAAACACCGATAACCAGAAACGCAACACCTACCATACGCATGCTGCTCGTTAAATGGGGCTGTCCGGTCAAAAGACCGAAGTGGTCAAAGACGAGCGCCAAAATAATTTGGCCGGCGACAATTAAGCTGAATAAGTTGGCGAAACCGATTTTCGGAGCAACGAAAACGCTGGTGAAAATATAGAAAGCTCCCAATAGGCCACCTGTCCACATCCAGAAACTGGTCTGTTTCAAGGCACTGAGATCTGGTACTCTTTCCAAACCATAGTATGCGGAAATAAAGTAAAGCACTGCCAATCCTATCGAACCAACCAAAAAACTAATCAGAGAAGTCAAAATAGGGCTGCCTAAATAATGCAAAAGTTTGCCGTTAATTGCTACCTGCGTGGATACCGTTGCTCCGGCTATGACGGCTAATAAATAATAAAGCATGTATTTCTCCCTTTATCGAAATTAAACTTGGGCAACTATTCCTCGTATGCGGCGACAATTTCTCCGTAATACAAGGTGTGGTAATCACCATTTGCATACCAAGCCTTATTGTTGTTTTCATCCAACAAAGTTGGTTCCATTGTCTGTTTATAGACGATTTTACATTCGAAATGCAAGCCGCAGCCTTTGATAACCGGTACACCAACAGCTTTGCCAGGTAACAAGGTTAGTTCGGCAGCGCTGATTTTATCCATGTCGCGGCCAGACTTAGTGCCACATAGACCCAACGCTTTTTTCATCTCGTTAACAGGTATGCTTACCGTGAATTCGGTACTCTTTTCAATCAATTCGTGCGTGTAACGGGACTGGCGCACCATCACCATGAAGCAAGGTTTTTGCCATACTGTGCCGATGCTGCCCCAACCAATCGTCATCGTATTTACTTTACCGTCGGCTGCTGTAGTCAGGAAAGCCCCTTTTGGTAAAATTGCCAATGCTTGTGCTAAATATTGTTCAGATATCAATTCTTGTGCCATTATCTTAGCCTCCTAATATACAATACAAAAATTATAGCACACACCAATCATTAATTATATTTGCCTTTTAAATTAACTTAATCACATCTGGTCCAGAGACAATTACTGCAGGTAAAGCAGCGCCCTTCCGGCCTTAAAGTTTTTTGGCCGCACTGCGGGCAGGCTAAAAGCCCATTGTCTTCTTCGGTCAAATCTATCGACATTTGTTTAACGGGCACGCTCTTTTTCTTCGCTTTGGCTAAAGAATTATCCTGCAATCTATATACTGCGTCAATTGCTTCGGCAATTGCAGTACCACAGGAATTCGAAACACTCATGTCGCCTTTGGCCTTTAACGTTGCGCAGGCCGAACAATGGCTGGCTTTCATTTCCGCAACAATTTCCTGTACTCCAATACCGCTTCTGAGACACAAGGAAGCAAGACGCGTAATAGTAGCGATATTGGAAGAACAACCCTGCGACGCACTGGTAAAAACTTCGACAATATGACCTGTATCATTTGTATAAACGTGGTTGTACAAGTTCTTGACGCAAGCTGTATGCTTCACAACCTTAGACCCGCTGACATCTCCGAGATCAGTGGACTTAATCGGGGCAATGCTGTCGAAGTGAACACAGTCCGGGGCTTTGCTTGCCGACGCTGTTTCTGTTTTTTCCGGTTCACTGATTAAGATTGCCGATCTTTGGCAGCCGCTTCTGAAAATAGTTATTCCTTTGCAGCCTTTAGCCCAGGCAGTGTAAAAAACATTGAAAACGTCTTCGACTGTTGCTTCTTTTTTCAGATTAACCGTCGACGATATAGCATTATCAACGTATTTCTGCATCGCAGCTTGCAGCTCAACACGCTCAAGCGGGTCAATGTCATGCGTAGCCACAACATAAGGAAATTGTTCTTTTATTTGTTCATTGGTGATTTTTTCAATATCTATGCCGTTGTGTCTGAGCAGGTCAGCCACAGATTTGGCAACTACTTTAAAATATTTTTGCTCTTTTTGCAGAGCATGCGTTGTGCGTTCATAGCTAAGCTGGAACAACGGTTCGATACCGCCGGAAAGTCCTGCCATCGTAGCAATGGTACCGGTCGGAGCTACTGAAAGCAATGACCCGTTTCTGAGTCCATATTTTTCGATATCAGCCAAAAGTTCCGGATACATTTGAATGATTGGTGATTCCTTAATATATTCGAAATTGAATTTTTTGAAGGTACCCTTTTCTTTAGCCAGTTGATTGGAGGTTTTCAACGCGTTATACATAATCTTATTCATCAGTTCATCGATAAAGGCAATGGATTCCGGCGAACCATAACGCAAGCCTAGGGCAATGAAAGCATCTGCCAGGCCAAAGACACCCAGACCAACTGCACGCCAATCTTCAATACATTTTTTATTTTCCGGCAGCGGCTGCATATCATAGCCATAATCCAAAATTTCATCTAATGCCCGGATACCCGTCTGTACTGCTTTGGCAAGGTAGTCAAAATCGATAGCGGCTTCTTTGGTAAAAGGATTTTTCACCGCGTTATAGATATTGATGCTGCCGAGGTTGCAGGCATTGTAGGCGTTGCCTAGGTATTCGGCGCACGGATTGCTGATCTCGATGTAATATTCATCGGCAGGATAACCTGCTAAGAGATTGTGAGAACGAATACGGTCCATAAATAAACAGCCCGGCTCTGCCCAGTCATAATTGGCGCGGGCAAATTTCATGAAGAAATCACGGGCATTAATGACCTTGCTGATCTTTTCGCCCGTCGTCTCAACGTCGAATCTCAATGTATACTCTTTATCGTCGCGAACTGCTTCCATAAATTCGTTATTAAACAGAATCGATATATTCGCACTTTGAATCCTTGTGTTGTTCTTTTTTACTTCCAAAAAATTTTCAATGTCCGGATGACTGCAGTCCAGACCAATTAACAAAGCTGCCCGCCTGTTATTAGCACCAATAACATTGCCGGCCGCGTCATAGATTTCCATGAAACTAACAGCACCTGTGGAAGTTTTCGCCGCATTATAGACACGAGCACCCTTTGGACGCAATTTGGACAAAGAAACACCACAGCCGCCGCCGTAACTGAATATCCTCGCCATCTTCTTCGCAATTTCAAAAATTGATTCGATATTATCATCGGGACTTGGCAAAATATAGCAATTAGACATGCTGGCTTTGAATTTACCTTTGGCGCCTGCGCCATAAAGCGACCTGCCCGCAGGAAAGAAATCAGCGCGGTAAAGTGCTGTTTTAATTACCTTGCGCAATTCAGCATTGCTGAAGATGCCGGAAACACGCTTGGCAAAAGCCTCGAAATCTTCACCATCATGGAAATATTTTTTGGTGGTTATTTCATGACCTGCCAGTGTTTCATACCATCTACCGCCAATATTCGTGTTCGATTCATAATCAGTTAATGCGTCCAAAGTTATGCCCCCTAGTACAAATAATAATTATCCGTTAGAAGGATTCTAACACATATGGTATGCATTGTAAAGGATGGCTACTATATATAGTGTCCGCATCTAACAATTTGCTTCCTTAATATAAGCATTTGTGAGAAAAATAAGAATATGTAAATGATGGTTATTTTCGATTGGCCAAAAATCCTGCTCATTTTTCCAATATGTGCTTTTTCACCCTCAGAAGAAAACTAATTTTATCTGACAAAGAAGTATTCTTCAATTATTAATTCTTTCCTGCATAGAATTAAAGCTGCCATTACTTGCAGATAGGACGCATTGCCAATACCGGTGTTTAGTCGTATACTGCTTATACAGATTCATTATCGCGCTTGCATAAGGAAAGGAAGTGTATTACTTCTTGGAAATTAAAAAAATAAAAGGCCAGACCTTTTGTATTGATACAGGTATGACCTACATTCCTTTTTATAAAATTAATGATGAAGAAATAATTATGCTGGATACCGGTTGGGCAGCAGGTGAGCAAAAAGGCATTGTGGAAGCCTTGCAAAAAAATGCTTTAAAAGTAGTTGGTATCATAAACAGCCACGCCCATATTGACCACAGCGGCAACAATTCTTATTTCAGAGAAAAGTATGGCTGCCAAATTGCCATGCCAGCCTGCGAAGCTATGATTTGCAGCTCTCCCATCAATCTTAAGCTATATTATAATACGCTGTCACTCACCGAAATAGCTGAACACCTTGGTAATATGGTCTGCCCTGTCGATTTTCCGATTGCCGACAATCAAACAAGTATTGAAATGTGCGGCATTGAGTTCAAAATCCTGCATACCCCTGGCCATAGTACTGCCCATATCTGCCTGTTTACACCGGATGATGTGGCGTATATTGGTGATGCCCTCATCAGCCATGAAGTGATGAAAGGTGCCAAAATGCCTTACGCAGCTATCCTTTCAGAAGATTTGAAGAGCAAGGAAAAATTATATGGTCTGAATTACAGCAAATACATCATAGCTCACAAAGGCATTTACGACGATATTACCGAACTCATAACAGATAACATCAACTTTTATCAGCTGAGAGCCGAAAAAATATACGACCTCATCGTAAAGCCCATGACTTTACAGGAACTCATGCAGGCAGTTATCGCCAGTTTTAATATTCACATGGCTGACATATATAAATACAATTTGATAGAAAGAATGTTACGCTCCTATCTGGAATATCTTGATGAAAAAAAACGCATAAAATTATTACTTGTTGACAGTTTCCTCAAATATTCAAAATAGGTGAAAACAACCACATCAAAAAAACGACCATGTTTCCAAAGTGTTGGAAGCATGGTCTCATTTTATTTAAAACGATAACTAAACTTTATGCTTAATAAAAGTATTTTCTTTTAATTCTTGAAAAGCATGATCCAACTCTTCCTTAGTATTCATAACTATCGGGCCGCCCCAGGCAACCGGTTCATGCAGTGGTTTTGCCGCCATCAGCAAAAATCTCATGCCCTTATCAGCGGCTTTGACTTGCAGACGACTTCCTTCATTGAATAATACTGCATGCTTTTCCGGGATATAAGTTGCTTCAGCTGGATCAAAAGCGCCTTCTCCCTGAATAATATAGATAAACAAATTATCGGTTCTATTGATATCAATTGTCCATTCTGCGCCTGGCTCAACTTCCACATCAAGCAATAGCGGTTTGATGTAGTCTCCTTCCACAGCACCTTTGGTGCCTTGATAATTGCCGCCGATAATATGAATCTTGCTGCTGCCTTCATCAATGACAGGAATATCAGCTTTCGTTATGTCATGATATTTCGGCGGTACCATCTTATCTTTGGCAGGCAGGTTCAGCCACAGCTGCACGCCCAGCATTCTTTCACTGGCCTGCGGCATCTCTTGATGAATAATACCGGAACCGGCTGTCATCCACTGGCACTCACCATCCAGGATGCTGCCCTTGTTTCCTAAGCTGTCGCCATGTTCAATATCACCCTGCAGTAAATAAGTTATTGTTTCAATGCCGCGATGCGGGTGCCAGGGAAAACCTTTGATATAATCTTCTGGATTACGCGAATCAAAGGCATCCAGCATCAGAAAAGGATCAAAATCAGCTGTGTCATTTCTGCCGATAACCCGGACCAGTTTCACGCCTGCTCCGTCTTGGGTGTGCATGCCCGTAACAATTTTATTGATGGTTCTTAAGTCACTCATAACCAATACTCCTCCTTACACCAAAGAGCCAAAACAATGATCTACAAGCTTATTCTTCTCTTCACATTAAAACACTTCATAACCGGCATCTTCAATCGCTTCACGCATGGCGTGCATGGTTGCATTGCCAGTGACAACGGCTTGCTTCTCTTCCAGATTAACAACTGCTGTCTCCACACCCGGAACAGCTTTCAGTGCTTTCTCAACTGCTGCCTTGCAGTGACCACAGGACATACCTTCAATTTTGATAATAGTTTCTTGCATAGTTTTTCACTCCTTTTATATTTTCTTTACTTCATATGGTTTAAAATTCCTGAGACGCAAGGCATTCGTCACAACGGAGACAGAGCTGAAGGCCATCGCGCCGCCTGCTAAGATCGGTGACAAAAAGCCTGCCGCGGCAACCGGGATGCCCAGGGCATTATAAAAAAGTGCCCAGAATAGATTTTGCTTGATATTGCGCATCGTGGCCTTGCTTAATCTGATAGCTGCGACCACGCCCATCAGGTCACCACGCATCAAGGTTATATCAGCGGCCTCAATCGCTACATCTGTACCGGTACCGATTGCGAAACCTACATCGGCGGTTGCCAGGGCTGGTGCATCGTTGATGCCGTCACCGACCATGCCTACGATCCTGCCTTCTTTCTTGAGAGCCGCCACTTTTTCCGCCTTATGCTCCGGCAGCACTTCTGCCAAAACATTATGAATGCCTACGCTGTCGCCAATTGTCTTGGCGGCACGCTCATTATCACCGGTAATCATCCAGACATCGATTCCAAGCAGTCTTAGCTCCGCTATTGCCTGTGCTGACGTTTCTTTGACTGTATCGGCTACTGCTATCATCCCGGCCAAAACCTGGTCTATAGCTACCAGCATAACTGTCTTGCCTTGCTTTTCCAACTGCTCCTTCTGCGTCAGTGCCGCAGCAAGGTCAATATTATTTTCCTGCATGAACTTTTTGGTACCCACGAGTACGATTTTCTCGTCAAGGCTCGCTTGCACACCATGTCCCGGAGTAGCTGCAAATTCCTCAACCTCCGTAAATGCTGCGCCTGCTTTTTGTCCATATTTGACAATCGCCTGCGCCAGCGGATGTTCAGAACTTTTTTCCACGCTTGCCGCTGCCTGCACGACTGTGCTATCGCTAAAACCTTGCATGGCAATAACATTCGTTACTTCCGGCTGTCCTTTGGTAATAGTACCGGTCTTATCCAATACAATCGTCGTCAGCTTCTGGGCATTTTCCAGATGTTCCGCGCCTTTGATCAAAATGCCGCTTTCTGCGCCTTTACCGGTGCCTACCATGATGGAGGTCGGTGTAGCAAGTCCCAAAGCACAAGGGCAGGCAATAACCATGACTGACGTGAAATTAATCAAAGCACGGGTAAAATTGCCTTGGTCGAAAACAAAATACCATGCGCAGAAGGTAATAACAGCAATCGCTACCACAGCCGGCACGAAATAACCGGAAACCACATCGGCAAAACGCTGTATGGGCGCTTTGGAACCCTGTGCTTCTTCTACAATACGGACAATTTGGGCAAGCGCCGTGTCTCTGCCAATCTTTGTAGCTTTGAATTTGAAGGCGCCAAATCTATTAATAGTAGCGCCAACCACAGAATCACCTATTTTTTTATCGACCGGCAGGCTCTCGCCCGTCAGCATCGACTCGTCAATCGTCGAATTGCCTTCAACAATTACGCCGTCGACCGGTACTTTTTCACCCGGTCTTACAAGGAGAACATCACCGACCACAACGTCTTCAATCGGAATATCCAATTCCTGTTCTTCACGCACCACACGGGCTGTTTTCGCCTGCAACCCCATAAGCGATTTGATGGCGGCCGAGGTTTGGCCCTTAGCTCTTGCCTCTAACAGTTTACCCAGAATAATCAGGGTAATCAGCACAGCAGAACTTTCGAAATATAGATCAGCTTTGCCGGTAAACATATTAGCCAAACTAAAGAAATAAGCTGACGAAGTGCCAAGCGCCACCAGCACATCCATATTGGCGCTGCCATTTCTTAATGCATTATAGGCACCGCGATAAAACGGCCAGCCCACGATAAACTGCACAGGCGTTGCCAGCAGAAACTGCACCATCGGCTGCATAAAAAAGCTGCTGAAGCTATGGAATACGCCGAAAGAATGGGCAATCATCGCCAGCAATAAAGGGAAAGATAACACCGCGGAAAGAAGAAAACGCATCTTCTGCTTGCGGATTTCCGCTTCGCGCAAATCTTTTTCCTTATCTTCACCGCCGGCTGCAATATTATGCGCTTCATAACCTAACTGTTTGACTTTAGCCTGCATCTCCGCAATTGTGAGTTCGCCGCTGTTATAGTCCACAAAGGCCCTCTCGGTTGCCAGATTGACGTTCGCCCCATAGACACCCGGCAATTTTTGCAGTCCTTTTTCAATGCGTGCCGCACAGGCGGCGCAGGTCATGCCAGTAATCGCAAACTCGACTTTATCTTTGATTACTTCATAACCCAGATCATGTATTTTTTGCGCCAGCGCTTCAGGATTGATCTGTGCAGGATCATAAGTTACTACAGCTTTTTCTGAAGCAAGATTAACAGCGGCTTTTTCAACACCAGCCAACTTGGACAACCCTTTCTCAATACGTGCAGAGCACGCTGCACAAGTCATACCGGAGATTTTCAATTGTACCGACCGTGATGTCATTTTTTTATTTTCCGTCACAGCAATCACTTCCTTTATCCCAACCATTTGCTGGTATATTTTCCCAAGTAAATCCCAACTCTAAAAAGACTACTTCGTAAAATGTTTCAATACCTGCATTAATTCATCGATACTTTCCTCACCGTGGTCTTCCTTGATGGCCTTAATAACACAACTTTTCGCATGGCTTTCCAAAATGAGCATTGCTGCTTTATTAAGAGCAGCGCGTGCCGCCACAATTTGCTGAACAACATCGACGCAGTAACGCCCTTCTTCAACCATTTTGTCTATACCATTAATCTGCCCGGCTACTTTCTTCAAGCGCTGTCTGACATCTTTTTTTTCGGTTTCGTTTAGCATTATTTCTTTCCCTCCATATACCCTACCCCAGTATTGTATGATTGAATTGTAAAACAAATAATGCAACCAGTCAATAGAAAAATTTGTAGATGCAAAAAGACGGCTTCCCCATAACCAAATCCAGTAGTTAGAAGGATAGCCGTCTTTTATGCAACGATGTTTTTCAAAAACTTTTTATTTATGCTCTTTCAGTTCTGCTTCAGTCAAAGCATCGACATAGGCGCTCAAAAGTCTGTCCTCTGCCGCACAACTTTGTTTATAGAACCAATCGCGCACGGTTTCACTAATTTCTTCATCGGTACCAGTAGCCTGAAGTGGATAAACGGCTATCAATTTCTGTGTTTCTTTGTCGCGTAAACCAACTTTTGCCGCATTAGCAAATTTTCCCATAATAACATCTCCTTCAAAATTTCATTCAAATAAGTAACAAGTCATAGAAAGTGAACCCAAGAGGCAGGAATCATTAAAAACAGTTAATTTATCTTCTTGCTTAGATGCCCCTAGCACATAAAGCAAAGGGTAGAAATGGTCCGGCGTCACAAAAGCTGATGCCGACGACCTGCCTGCATTGGGGTAATTAATGACATCAGCGTATTCTCTTAGAATTATTTTATCTTTAATATATTCATCAAATTCATTCGCCCAGGGGTAACCTGCATCTTCCATATCCCAATTAATCAAGGCAAGATTATGAACAACGTTACCGCTGCCGAGGATCAGTACACCTTGTTCGCGCAAAGCAACAAGCTCCTGTCCAATTTTGAAATGTGTCGCTGCATCGGCATGCGCATCGATGCTTAGCTGAAAAACAGGAATATCAGCCTTGGGATACATTTTGCAGAGAACAGACCATGAGCCGTGGTCAATCCCCCAACTATTATCAATCTGAACTTCCTTACTAATCAAAGCTTGTGTTTGATTTGCCAGAAGCGGTGCTCCGGCAGGAGCATAAACCAGCTTATACAGAGCATCGGGAAAACCATAAAAATCATAAATCTGTCTCGGGCTCGCAGTATCCATAATCTTGCTGCCTCTGGTATACCAATGGGCTGAAACAGATAAGATTGCCTCCGGTTTAGGAATTTTAGCTGCTATTTTTTCCCAGTTTCTTATAAAACTATTATCTTCAATTGCATTCATCGGAGAACCATGTCCAACAAATAATACCGGCATTTTGTTCGTCATATTTTTGCAGTCCTTTCCGAAGTTAAGAATTATTATTAGTTATAATTCTTAATCTAATTAAACCACTTTCCATACTCTTAATTCAATAGATAATAGACAAAATACCATCAATACAAAAATTAATTTGTATCAATGGTATCTTTTTTACATATTATGCTGCATATGCGTCATTGTATTGTCTGCACTCCAACCCATAATGGTCGGATCTACCATGCCGAATACCATGGCCACATGCGCAACAACCAGGAACACTGTCAGGAGAACAAAATGCAATTTCATTTTTTCATTTTCACTTTTACCCTTGCCAATAACTCCGAGTTCCAAAAGTGCGATACTGAAAAGCGGTATAACGCCAGCCAGATAAGAACCGACTGCTAAGATATCAGCCGTGCCGCGCCACTCGATAGTGGGCACAACGGTAGTAGTAAGGTTAAGGAAGATACCCAGGAAGTAAAAACCAAGTACTATGCCGATCCATTTATTCCATGTTCTCCAGGCGGTGTCTTTGGTGCCACGCAGAAAAACGGTAAAAAATTCAGTTGCTACCAGAGCTTCAGCCAAGGCTACCGGAATCACCATATACATGATAAGATTCCAAGGCTGATTTGTTGCCAATAATTCCATATAATGTGTCATATTCATCTATTTATACCATCCTTAATAATTGATAATTTATTTATGCTGAAAACACAACCGGCAGGAGCACTGTGAAGGTACTCCCTTCTCCCAGTTTGCTGGTCACAAATACCTGACCGCCATGAATTTCCACCAGCTGCTTGACTATGGCGAGGCCTATACCGGAGCCGCCGCTTTTGCGGTCACGTGATTTATCGCCACGATAAAAATGTTCAAAAATATATGGTAAATCTTCCGCCGAAATGCCCAGACCATCATCAGTGAAAGATATCTTCAAGTACTGTTTGCCTTCTTCAGAAGTCAGGACTGTAGTCACTTTTATAACACCTTGCTCTGGAGAATAACGGACCGCGTTAATTATAATATTATAGAACACCTGGCTGATACGGTCGGCATCTACTTCTATCTCTGGCAATCCTTCAGCCAAAGAGGTTTCAATGCTGATTTCTTTGGCATCGGACATCGGTTTAAGCATCAGCATTGTTCTTGTAACAAGCTGATTAATATCAGTAGGTGCTTTCTCAAGATGCAACTGCCGAACTTCTGCCAGCGATAGGTCGCGTAAGTCCTTGATCAGCCTATTCAGGCGAACTGCTTCTTCATGCAGAGAACTTAACTGTTCTTTACTCGGTTCAATAACACCATCTACCATACCCTCAAGATTGCCCTGGATGATTGCCAGCGGCGTTCTGAGTTCATGCGCAATATTGGCGAACAACTGACGGCGCATATTATTATTGGTCGCCAATGTTTCTGCCATCCGATTGAAAACCGTGCCAAGGTGACCGATTTCATCTTTCGTTGCTACAGATACCTGTTGGTCAAAATTACCCTGCTCGATTTGTTCTGCAGCCTGGCTCAGATTACGCAAAGGCACAGTTATGCTGCGAGCTAGTAAATAACTAACTGCCAGCCCCACAAGAAGAATTGCCAGACCAACCCAAAGCAGTGAATGGTGCACGGAAGCCAAAAATGCCTCTTCCTGCTGTCCCATAATGGCAAGGTGGCTCATGCCTGCCCTTCCCATCATATGCTGCCCCATCAGGTATTCCTGAAACAAGCCCGTCATCTGCACATTTGCCAAATAGATCAGGATGCAAACCGTCAGCACTATTGCTGAAAACACCAAGCCTGTAATGCGATAGGTAATACTATGCATGGTTTACACCTTCCAATTTGTAACCAATACCATAGACAGTCTGGATATAGCCGGAATCTTTGGATTGATCGCCGATTTTTCGTCTGAGATTTTTGATATGAGCGTCAACCGTCCGTTCATAGCCATCAAAGGTATAGCCTTGTGCTTGTTCGGCAATCTGTGCTCTGCTGAAAACTTTGCCTATATTACCTGCCAGAAGCTCAAGAATCTTGAATTCCGTAGGTGTCAATTGAACAGGATTCTGATCATGCAGAACCTGATGACGTTCAAGGTCTATAGTTATTGCTCCGACTTTGATAGGTTGATACTGGACTACCTGCTTATGCTCACGGCGCAGGATAGCTTTGACCCTTGCTACGACTTCCTTGGGACTGAAAGGCTTGGTGACGTAGTCATCAGCACCGATTTCTAAACCAACCAGCCTGTCTGCTTCCTCATCTTTCGCTGTCAGCATCAGAATGGGCACATCGTTATCCTTGCGGATTTTGCGGCAGACTTCCAGACCATCAAGTCCCGGCAGCATTAAATCCAAAACCACAATATTCGGCTTGCGCTGACGTACGATTTGCAGTGCGTCCAGGCCATCGTAAGCTGTATAGATAAGAAAGCCATCTTTTTCAAAATAAGATTGCAGTAATCTTACCAATTTTACATCATCGTCAACTAACAATACTGAATATTGAGGCATTCGGATCCCTCCCTTTTATTTAAATTCTACCATATAATTTACTCAATCATTGCTGATTATTACTGCCGCCATCGGGTTTACGAAATACTGTCTTGAAAAGCCATATTGCAGACAAAACCAGTACTGCCGTAAATGCCAGATGCGTGATGATGCCAAAACCCATTGCCAGCCAACTGACCGGTCCGCCATATGCAGCACATGCTCCGAACATTTTTGCCACCTCCCTTTTGATGATATTATCATACTATCTCACTATGAATATGTTATGAAAATGTTGTGAAGAAATTATGAAGATTTCACTATTTTGAAAAAAGACCTGCAACGAATTTAATCGTTGCAAGCCTTTTAAGCATATCTTCAATTTTATGGTCACCCTAATATGATGATGCATATTTCTTGTCAAACTACTGCCAATGTCAGATATTTTCTAATTGTTGATTCAGATTGCCTGTCTTGTAGCCGCCCATATCCAAAGTAACATATTTAAAACCTAAATCAAGGATTGCTTTATTAATAGCCGCTGCTACCTCCGGTATCACCAGAATACCGAGCGAGCTCGCATCAACTTCGATTCTGGCCAGTACTCCATGATGGCGCACACGCACGGGTCCTTTTACATATTTGCGGATAATCTCTTCCGCTTGTTCCACCTGATGCAGCCTCTCCGGTGTAATTTTTTCTCCGTAAGCAATGCGTGAAGACAGACATGGCATGCTGAGTTTATTCCAGGTCGGCAGACCCCATACTTTGGATAAGCTGCGGATATCTTCTTTACCCAGTCCATTTTCGAGCAAAGGGCTGCAGACACCCTCCAGTTCCTTGACAGCTTTCATGCCGGGACGGTAGTCACACAGGTCATCTACATTAGAACCGTCGACCACCCATTTATAGCCGTGCTCCTGTGCCCAAGCACTCAAAGCGCTGAAACGTGTATGTTTGCAGTGGTAGCAGCGATCACCATTATTGGCTACAAAATCAGAATCCTCTAATTCGCTGATCCAAAGTTCTTCATGTTTGATCCCTATGGAAGCCGCTGTCTTACGCGCCTCCATTTTCTCTGTTTCGGAGAGAGTTTCGGAAACTGCCGTAACAGCTATTGCTTTATCGCCAAGTGCCTTATAAGCTGCAGCAGCGAGAAAAGAACTGTCTACGCCGCCGGAAAAAGCCACCACGACACTTTCTAATTCTTGTAAATAATCTTTAAGTTTTTGTGCTCTTTCTATAGTCATTGTTAGTACCTCATAATCATCTATTACCTTACTTTTGTCAAAGTATTTAATCATTATTAAATCTTGTTTCCTCTGCAAATAATTTTGATGATATCTTTCTTTATATAATATTGATGTTTAATCTCTAGTATTTTAGTATGAATTTTACGGAAAGTCAAGTGAAGATTGTGAAAACATATTGTCTTAACCTTTTTTTGCTTCGCCAGACCCATATGATCCGAGTTTAACCAGACAAATCGAACTAATATATGAAAGCAGGTAAATAACACCTGCTCCAACAATGCATTCCTCAATGTTGAAGTCACTATTATAGCCGCGCAAAGTTACAAACCAGCCCGTATACACCCAACTGAAAAAATAAAACTTCATGATGTTGCGGCTGGTAAAAGCCAGATGGTTTTTTAGCCACTGCGGTAATTTCGGCAAAAACACTTCCGCCAAAAAGATTAACAGCATAGCCATGCCGAGCAAATAAATTCCGACAGTATAGTCATGCTGATAAAAGTCATGCAGCATAGAAAAACCTTTATTAAAATCATAGTTCGCTTTAAAAATGGTATAACCAATACCTAAAAGCACAGGTCCCAAAACTGCTAACACTTTGTACAGAAGCTTTTTGCCATACTGCAGGTAAAAAAGCCCGAGACCAATCCCCAGAAAAATATATGCAAGCCATGGAAAAAGTGGGAAGTAGACATTCTTTTCCTCACCAATAAAAAGATAGCCAAAAACAAACTCCAACCCCAATGGCAGCCAATCAAGTATCTCTTCTCCGAAACTTGCCGCCAGCATAGCCAAACCGCTGAAAGCAAAATAGATATGGTAGGGAAGCTTAAAGAAAGTTAACGGTACTATTGTCAGCAAGGCATACCCAGCAAACGAATAGATATCAATCATAGTCAAGTGATAGACAGCATTGCCGAGCAAGTCACCATATTCAGTAATGCCCAAGTGGTTGCCGATCAGTTGTGGCAGCGGCACGCGAATAAGGTTAACAGCAAAACCAATAAATAATATTTTAATTGCTTTCTCGATAACATTTTTAGCTTTATAGCCATTACTCAGAATAAGCAGAAAACCCATCAGCGTCATAAAAACGTTTGGCACCAATGAGGTAACAAAAAAGTCAATGTAATACCCCTGCTTTGATTCCAAGAGGGCAACCTCAGCAATTTCATCAAAAAAATTGATAAAAACCATCAATATAAGACAAATACCTCTTAACAAATCTATGCTTTCAATATATTTTTTCATTATAATTACCTATTTCTTTATTTCTACCTTGTCAATTTGTTTGCCATCCGGTAAAAAGGCAGCCAGTCTTAAAGTATTGCCGCTTACTTCCAGCGTCATATAATTGTCTGTTTCCGGCTGCGGAGCAACTGTCATATCAAGAGAATGGTCTGCCCACAATTCCGGATAGCGAACATTTCCCGCCACGCCGGTAAGAATATATAATGGTCCGCGCGCATCACGCCCGAAGTTTTGGATATGTCCACGATTACGATAAGTATGCAGATGAGCAGTAAGAACAGCATCGACGCCATATTGGTCAAACAATGGCATGAAAGCCTGTCCAATGTCAGAGATACCTTCTTGGCGATCAGTCCTGTTCTTAAAGGCATAAGTCAGAACATCCTTGTGCATTAGGACAACTTTCCACTTTTTATTCGTCTTACTAATATCGTTTTTAAACCACTCTATCTGCGTCTCCAGCAGACCAGGCTGGAACTGTTCCATCTCTGCCATTTGCGTGTTTAGAACTACAAAATGCACATCACCATAATCATAGGAATAGTACTGATTCTTGCGTTCCTGACTGCCATTGGCAGGCAGCGAAAACAGATTTAAATAAGCCAGAGGCATGCGTACCTTCCAATTGAGATCATAGGTTTCATGATTGCCCAATAGAGGTACTACTGGGATTCTGTCTATTAGCCCATTCACAGAGTCAAACCAGGCCCGCCATTGAGTATGATCTTCACCATTGTCGACTAAGTCACCCATATTAACGAAGAAAGCCGCGTCTGGATTTGCCTTTCCGGCCGTCTGTACCAGGTTCGCCCATCCCCTGTAATCATTAGATTGCGAATCCGGGAAGATAAGCGCCTTGAATTTTCCCCTGCTCTCCGTTGCAAAATCATGCCATTCGCTACGCTTATCGCTGTAGCCCACCCGATATTCATATTTAGTATTTGCTGTTAAATTGGTCAGCGTAACCGCATGCAGATAGTTAGTAATTTTATCATCCGTAAATTGCTCGTTCGTTGCGGAAACAGAAATTATCGGTTCCGTCCCCTTGACCCTGTATTCAACAAAAGCGCCATTCTCTGCCACTTCTGACTGCCACATGATTGTACGTGATTTTGAGCTGTCCGCGGTAATGATCTGGCGAATATACATTGCTTCATTTTTGCTCATAGAAGAATAACCGCCAGCTACATTTTTCGAAAACGCAAAAGGCTGCTGTGACAATGACTGCGCTCCTGGGAGGAATGCGTAGGCACCTGCACATAAAATTAAAACTAATGGTAATGCTATTTTCAAGATTCTTTTCACAAAATTACCTCCGAAGTATTATCCTCTTTTCTTTAGATTGTAACCCTTGGAGTCAACTCCAAGTCAAGCATTTTACAAATACTTCACAATATTTATTGACTTAGAACGTGCTTAAAGTTGTATTATAGATAACGAACAATAAAATTACTTCCATAATATAAAAATACGCGGAGAATGTTATGCATAAATTCACAGATATAGACCTAAAAAAATCGAAAAGAAAAGCCTGGTGGATGAGCCTGGCCGTAATGATACTGACGCTCTTCCTGAGTATCAACGCAATAGGTCTGATTATCGGCAGCATCATCTACGAAGAAGCCAGTCTATTACCGGCCTATTCACACCCCCTGGCGACCCAAAGGCTGCAGCAATCTTTAAAATATAAGGGCAGAGAAATGTATAAGGAAAACATTGTCATTGAATCCCTTGATCGTTATCCTTTATCCGGAACCTTTATTCCCAACCCTGCACCAACAAACAAAACCATTGTTTTTGTCCATGGCTTTATGGAAAACCGTACTGCGGGACTAAACTATTTGAGTCTTTACATGCAGTCAGGCTTCAATCTGCTGCTTATCGATTCGCGTGATCACGGCGAAAGCGGTGGTGATTCCGTTACCTGGGGCAATTTAGAAAAATATGATTTAGACCAGTGGATCAGTTGGGTGCAGCAACGTGTCCCCAATGGTACTATCGGTGTCCATGGCATCTCCATGGGAGCAGCGACGGCTTTGATGCATGCGGAACTTAATGAAAGCAATAAGCGCGTCGCCTTTTATATTGCAGATAGTGCTTATTCTGACTTTGAAACTTTAATGGAGCTCCAGATAAATCGTTACCTGAACTCAACTCACATGGAGATAGCCAAGGTTTTATTGCAATATGCCAATGTCGTCTCTTATTTTCATTCACGTTCAACCTTTCAGCAAGCCTCACCCTTAAGAGCTGTTCAGCATGTAACGACACCAATTCTTTACATCCACGGCGATGCCGATGAGCTCGTCCCTGCTTATATGTCCCTGGAACTGCAGGAAGCGACCAAAGGCCCTAGTGAAGTCTTCATCTTTGCCAATTCAACACATGGCTCAGCTATTTTTGACGATCAAAAAAGCTACAGAGCGATTGTCCAAAATTTCATTCAAGCAGTCGAAACACAGGGTTAATAACAAAAAAAATAATGTAATATGCAAATAACCTGGACTTGAATCCAGGTTATTTTTATAGCTAGCACGTTTCAGCCAAGCTTTTGGCAAACTTCCTTGTATTGTTTATAAATATTAGCCAATTCCGGATATAACTTTTCCGGCGAAAGCAGCAACTTAGCCCGCATAAAGCGCATTCCTAGTTCAACAGCTTCGGTAATATACTTATCGCCATACATGAGAAAGATAGTTAAAAAGCCCGCGGCAAAGACATCGCCGGCGCCGGTAGCATCAACAATTTCTTCATTGCTGAGAACATCGATTGGAAAAATTTGCTCACTAATTTCTCCGTTCTCCCGCTGATAAATTTTTATTTCTGTTTCTTCTTTAACTATCAGCGTTGCTTTCTCTGACCCTGTACTCAAAATGCTCTTGGCCTTTGCCAGATCCGTGTTACTATTATTACCGCCGGCAAGCTTATTAAACTCAATCGTATTCAGAAAAAGAAAATCTGACATCCGTATTATATCCATGACAGTCGGAGTAAGGTTTTCCAGCCAACAGTATCCTGGGTCACAGCTGATTTTCAGCAGCGGATTCCTGACTTTAGCCTCCTTAAGAAACTTAGCAAGCATGGCAGCAATTCGTTCATCAGCAAATTGAGTTACCTGCAACAGTCTGGCATTAGAAACATATTCCAAGATAGCGGAATAGTTTTCTGCCAGGTAAGCAGCCATGTCGTTATTACTAGCGGGTGCAAAAAGAAACGACCTGATACCATCGTGGTTCAATGAAAGGCAAAGTCCGCTGTCTTTACCCTCTCGCACGTTTACATACTTATGTTCAATTCCCAGCGTATTCATGACATCTATAACATCAGGCACACCCTTTTTATGATCACCAGCCACACCTATGCAGCCAACCTTAAGTCCGGCAGAAAGCGCTGACATCGCTCTGCAGGTATTAAAAGCCGAACCGCCCAAGATTATTCTGAAATAATCATTGCCCAGAAACGTGATTATTTCTTTGATGGCTGCTTCAGCGGCGAACTTTTCCGCTCCGCGTTCTACCTTTGCCATCAGTTCTTTGACGACGGCGGCCGGAAGGGCATTGAGCTTTTCTGTTGTTAACGTATAATCAATGTTAAGGGAGCCAATGCCAATAATATCAAGCATTTTATTTTTTCCTTTCCAAACAAACTTTATAAAGCCCGCATTCTAATTTGCTGTAATCTTCGCTGTCTGCTTGCGATTTCCTGCATTTTAGTTTTATTGATATTTCTTTCATTTATATGTGGAAATTCCAAAAATTTTACACGAAATTAACGTCTTACTATGGTCAATTTGTATTTTATTTTGTATGATGTTCTTAAACAGACATACTTAAAAGCAACAGAAAGGAATATAATTATGGAAACATTACGAGCGAAAAAAGGCTTTATCTGCGACATGGATGGTGTCATCTATAAAGGCGACCATCTCCTGCCTGGCGTGAAGGAATTTGTGGAATGGTTATACCGTGAAAATAAAGAATTTTTGTTTTTAACAAACAGCAGCAGCAAAACCCCCAGGGAACTACAGCTAAAACTTAAAAGAATGGGTCTGGATGTCGATGAAAGCCACTTTTACACCAGTGCGCTCGCAACAGCTAAATTTCTAAACCATCAGGCACCTGGCTGCAGCGCCTACATGATCGGTGGTCCCGGCCTCTTCAATGCTCTGCATGATGTTGATGTCACTTTTAACGACGTTGACCCAGATTATGTAATCGTTGGTGAAACCAATAACTACAATTATGAACATATCTGCCGCGCTATGCACCATGTAATGAACGGTGCCAGATTGATCGGCACAAATTCTGATCTCACCGGTCCTTCGGAAACAGGTATTATCCCAGCCTGCCGTGCGCTTGTCGCACCAATCGAAATTACTACCGGCAAAAAAGCCTATTATGTTGGTAAACCGAATCCGTTGATGATGCGGACCGGCCTGCAAATACTGGGTATCCATTCAGCCGAGACAGCAATGATTGGTGACCGCATGGACACCGACATCATTGCCGGCATCGAAAGCGGCCTCGACCCTATCCTCGTTCTTTCCGGGGTAACCTCCCGCGAAGGCATCAAACAATATCCTTATCGACCCAGATTAGTACTCAATGGTGTCGGTGATATCGCAACAATATGAAATAGCAAAAAGGAACCAAGCTAGTGTACACACCAGCATGGTTCCTTTTTTTCGGCATAATCGGCTTAAAGCAAAACTACTTTCCTAAATATGTTTCACTTAATATTTCCAGGCGTTTGTGCAGTTCTTCATGCTTGCCTTTTCCGATAATATTTTCTTCGAGTTCCTCGAACTTATCATACAATTCATCTTGGGTCTCTTCCGTCAAAACCCTATCTGCCATGGCAAACAACACGTTATTCTCCTTGTTTATGTGTTGTTCCAACAGTTCAGCATAAGCCCTGATGTTTTCAACCAAGGCGGTCAATCCGGCAGCAGCTCCGTCCTCATAATCAGTCAGGGCTCGAGCCATATTGGCTATATATTTTCTGCCCTGATCATGTTCCGCAAGCATGACGCCAATCGGGCCGCCTTCCCTCGGTATACCGGCCTGTTCCAGACACGGAAATAAAATGTTTTCTTCTTTCCCGTGGTGACATTGGTCAGCAAAAACCTTGAGGAAATCAATCATTTCGTCAACTTCAGCTACGTGAACCTTTTTTTCGGTTTCGATTTTAACGCAGGCCGCCTCCATAATTTTCAACATAAGTCTGATTGCTTCATGCTCTTTTTTTAAAATACTGGTTGCCTTCATACGCTCGCCTCCCTTAATTTTTCATGATAATGGTTTTCCTAAACAAATTTGCTCTTTTAGCAATCACAAGGCTATTGACCGCCGATAATTTTGCCAAAGCTTCGCTGGGTAATCCTTCAGTATTTTAGGATTAACCTGACCAAGAATGACTAACGGCTGAACCATGCCTAAAAACAACATCGCTGCTGCCATAGCATCAACATCCGGGCTGATCTCGCCCTGCTTTTGTCCTTGCTGCAATAGTTTTTTCAACTGCTGCACATAGGAACCGACTGCCGCCAACATGTCTGCCTTAATTTCAGGGTTACGATTGCTGCTCAGAAGGAAGTAAAGTATTCTCGGTATTGCTGCTTCCTCTCTAAGCAATTTGATATGCAGCCTGAACAGCATTTCTAATTTATCTATTGCCGTACCGTCATGCGCTTTTGCCCTGCTCAGATTATCCTGCAAATTACTGTCGGCAAACTCAATAAGAGCCATTATTATTTCATCTTTACCTTTAAAATGTCGATAGATAGAGGCAGGAACGAGCCCGATTTTTGTGGCGATATCATTGATGTTCAGTTTATCTAAGCCGTTCTGCTCGACTAGCGATAAGGCTGCGCGCACGATTTCTTCTTTTCTGATTTCAGTACATTTACGTTCTCTCACGTCAACCCTCCTCTTTGTTGTTTCTAAGCTATATTTTTGCTGAACTTCCTGACGGCCAAGGCCAATACCAAGACGCCAATTATAAATAACGCCATTATTTGCGGCCACAATATCGCAAAGCCCAGACCTTTCAGAAAAACACCCCGGATAATCACCAAAAAATGTCGCAAGGGGTTTAAATAGGTTATAACTTGTACCACAGCCGGCATATTCGCAATAGGAAACATGAAACCGGACAGCAGCACCGCCGGAAGATAAAAGAAGAAAGTCGACATCATAGCTTGCTGCTGAGTTTCCGATAAGGTTGAAATAAGTAAGCCAATGCCGATAGTCGTCATCAAATAGGCACCATTAGCAACCGCCAGTGTCATGATATTACCCCGAACCGGTATGTCAAACCAAAAAATGCTGATCAGCGTAACAAAAAGCATATTAGCGAAACCTAAGATAATTGACGGCATTGTTTTGCCCAAAATGAATTCAAGTGATGTGATCGGAGTCACAACAATCTGCTCCATTGTGCCCATCTCTTTTTCCCGGACTACAGACATACTGGTCAATAACAACGTAACGAGCATGACGATAGCTGCAATGACCCCCGGCACATAAAAATTCCTGCTTGTCAGGTTTTCATTAAACCAGGCTCGTGTTTCAAGCTCGACACCTATTTTCTTACCGGCAGCTCCAGACCTTTGTTCCAGAATTTGCAAAGCGTCCTTTTGAATGATGCTGCCTGCATAGTTCAAAACCAGGCCGGCAGTGTTAGAGTCCGTTCCATCTACAATGATTTGAACAAAGGCTGTATCACCGGAAGCTATTTGCCTGCTGTAATCAGGCGGAATTTTTATGATGGCTGCTGCCGCCCCACTATTAAGAATATCGTCTATTTCTCGGTCGCTTCGAAGTCTTTCTGTAATGGTAAAATAGCCCGATCGCGTAAACCTATCTAACAATTCACGACTTTCAGGAGTCGCAGATTGGTCATATATGGCAGTCTTAACGTCCTTAACATCGGTCGTGACTGCGTAGCCGAAAATCAAGCTCTGGATAACAGGCATGACAAAAACGATCGCCCGCATCTTCTTATTGCGAAAGACCTGAATAAATTCTTTGCGAATCATTTGTTTCAATCTTTCGTATGCCATCAGCTACACCAACTTTTTTTCAGCTTAATATTGGCAACCACTATCAACACAACCGCAAAAATTACCAAACCAGCAGCTTCCATGATAAACATCTCCAAGCCAGCCCCCTTGAGATAAATCCTTTTTAAAATCGCCACAAAGAAACGAGCTGGCACGACATAGGTCAGGCCTTGCAGGAAAGGAGGCATATTGGCGATAGAGTACATGAAGCCCGATAGCAGGAATGAGGGCAGGAACGTCAGCACCATGGCCAACTGGCTTGCAACGAGCTGCGAACGCGTTATAATGCCGGCAAGCATACCCATCGTAAGAGCTCCCGGCAAAAACAACGCTGCCATGCAAAAAACCAAGGCGCCATTGCCCCGCAGAGGCACCTGAAAAAGGAACTCTCCAATTAAAACCGCCAGCAAAACATCAAACATGCCAATGGCGAAATAGGGCACCAGCTTACCCAAAATCAATTCCCTTGGCTGCAAAGGAGTAGTCAGCAGTTGCTCCATTGTTCCGTTTTCCCACTCGCGTGCTACGGTTAATGAGGTAAGCAAAGCAGCAATAACCATCATGATTACCGCAATCAAGCCAGGTATAATATAATTCTTCGCCTGCATATTTTGGTTGAACCATATCCGCGGCTTAGCTTCAAGCGGGATGCCGACCTTTTTTTCGCCCTGTCTTTTGGCTATTTTAAGCATCAAAGAACTCGTATAACTGTCGGTTACCGTTTTGGCATAGCCAATCGCTATGGTCGCAGTATTGGAATCACTGCCATCAACAATCAATTGGGCATCTGCTTTACGTCCGGTTTCCAGTTTTCGGCTGAAATCAGTGGGTATTATCAGCGCCAGCATAGCTTCGCGCTTGTCGATTGACTGCTCAATTTCCTCATAAGAGTTTACGTAACCAGACAACAGGAAATAACGTGAACCGGTAAACCGGCTAATGTACTCACGACTATCGCTGGTTCTATTCTGATCCCAGATGACAAGAGGAACCTTATCAACATCCAGGCTTAGCGATGAACCAAAGAGAAAGATCAGAAGAACCGGCATAGCAATAGCCATGGCAAGACTTCGCGGATCACGAATAATATGAACGAATTCTTTTCGGATGATGGCGAATACACGCTGAAAGTTCATTTCGTCACCCCTTGCCCGTTGGTCCGATTGTCCCGCGCCTCAATTATGGAAACAAATACATCCTCAAGCGAAGGTTTGATCTGTTCCAATCTGGTATAAGAAAGTTTGCTGCCTTTCAAAAAGTCGGCAATTATAGGTATGGCCTTTTTCGCTTCTTGCACGGAAAGGTGAAGACCACGTCCGAATAACGCAGCTTCCTTGACTTCACGAATTTCATTGATTTTTTGCAGGACTACAAACGGCTCCGGACATTCTAAACCCAGGATGTCTGTCGGCATATACCTGCTTTTCATTTCCTCCGGCGTACCCATGGCAACAAGTTCCCCGCGATAAATCATCGCTAACCGGTCACAATACTCCGCTTCGTCCATATAGTGAGTCGTCACAAAGACCGTAACGCCCTTACCTGCAAGCTCATAAATAAGACTCCAGAAGTTACGACGGGATATGGGGTCAACACCTGATGTCGGCTCATCAAGAAAAATCACTGAGGGATTATGGAGCAAGGCACACCCCAAAGCCAGTCTTTGCCGCCATCCGGCCGCCAGTACTGAAGTGAGGCTGTTGCGGTGCTCTTCCAAGCCTGACATCGCTATAACCCATTCTTTGCGCTCCATTTTTACAGCCTGCGGAACTTGATAAATACCGCTATAAAAATCGATGTTCTCTTCAACCGTAAGGTCTTCGTAAAGCGAAAACTTTTGCGACATATAACCAATATTAGCCTTGATTTTTTCAGCATCATTAAATACGTCAAAACCTAGTACGCTGGCTTTGCCAGCCGTCGGTGTAACGATACCGCAAAGCATCCTGATAGTAGTTGACTTTCCTGCGCCGTTAGGACCGAGAAAGCCGAAGATTTCGCCTCTTTTCACTTGAAAAGAAACTTTGTCGACAGCTTGAAAAGTTCCAAACCTTTTTTCGAGATTCTCTACTGTAACAGCATATTCAGACGACTCAAGATTATCAGCCATGGGAACCACTTCCCTCCTGTGGCATTGACATAGAAATAAAAACATCTTCCAATGAAGGCAGGACAATTGCAGCCTCAGCATCAACTGCCATATCCCTTAGACTGTCTTTGACTGACCGCAGCGCGTCCGTCGCCTCCCCTTCCAACAAGAGATGAATTTTGGCCCCGAATAGCCCCGCTGATAACGGCTTTAGACGGGAAATGAGCGCATCCATAACTTTTCTCGGCGACTTACAAAGAACTTCAACGAGTACTCCACGCATGTTATTCTTTACTTCATCCGGCGTACCGGAAATAATTAACTTTCCTTGGTGCAAAAGCCCCACCCGTGTGCAGCGCTCGGCTTCATCTAGATATGCTGTAGAAACGAAAATAGTGACTCCTTCCTCGAGCAGTTTGTACAAAATTTTCCAAAAGTCGCGTCGCGATAAAGGATCGACACCGTTTGTCGGTTCATCCAGCAATAAAACTTTTGGCGTATGGACAAGGGCACAGGCCAGGGCTAATTTCTGTTTCATACCGCCAGACAGTTTGCCTGCCTGACGATCTCTGAATGGTTCCATATTGCTGAAAGCCAGAAGTTCAGTAATCTTCTGTTCTCTTATTTTTTTTGGGACATTGTACAAGTCAGCATAGAAGTCTATATTCTCTTGAACAGTCAGGTCTGAATAAAGTCCGAACCGCTGCGGCATATAGCTAATCTGCTTTTTAAGTTCTCGCGAATCACCAATTGTATTATTACCGTTAACCCAGGCATCACCTGCGGTTGGTTTCATCACTCCCGCGAGAAGCCGCATGATTGTCGTCTTGCCGGCACCGTCAGGCCCTACTAATCCGTAGACCTCGCCCTGCTGAACGGACAGGTTCAGATTATCCACTGCTGTTTTTCCATCAAACGCCCTGGTCAAGCCGACGGTTCGAATGGTTTCCATGACTCATTCATTCCTTCCTAACTTAATGACTGCATCGGCAGGCATCCCTGGTTTCAATTCATGAGCAGCATTATCAATCATGATTTTAATCCGATAAACAAGTTTTACCCGTTCTTCCGCTGTTTGAATATTTTTAGGTGTAAATTCAGCTTCCGATGCAATATAGCCTATAGTTCCGCTATAGCTTTTGTTCGGATAGGTGTCAGTTGTCACAGAAACCTTTTGTCCCAACTGAATTTTACCCAAGTCTGTTTCAGCAATATAAGCTTTAAGCCAGACTTTGTCGAGTTCACCAATTGTAACTACGGGGGTCCCCAGCGATACGTATTCACCGGGTTCAATATTTTTTGACAGGATAACGCCATCTATTGGTGTTGTTACTTGGGCATATGCTAATCTCGTCTGTGCTAAGTTCAGTGCTTGTCGATTCTGTTCGACCTGGGCGGCGGCCAAAGCAATTTCCTCTTGTCTCGGCCCTTCAATTACCAGACTAAGCTGCTGCTGCGCTTGGTCAGCACGTGCACTCATAGTTGCATATGTGGTTTGAACCCTTTCCCTCGACTGCGCGGATATTGCTCCCTGTGCAAACAATTCCTCACTACGCCGATACTCTGCTTCTGCATTTTGCTTATCTGCGATGGCACTGTTGAATGCCGCCTTTGCTGCAGAAACATCCTGCTGCCGCGATCCGTTCATTAATTGGGTCAAAGTTGCTTCAGAGGCAAGTAACTGAGCCTTGGCCTTGGCAACATCTAACTGAAGATCAGCAGTTTCTAAATTAGCTATCAACTGCCCTTTCTTGACCCTATCTCCTTCATCGACCGGCCGCTCGAGTACATGGCCGGCAACTTTAAAACCTACGCCGACAGTCGTCGTTTCGATATTGCCGGATACCTTAATAAGATTTGGATCAGCTTGCTTTCTCGTAAGCAGAAAATATGCTCCCGCCGCTATTAATATAATCAAAACCGGAATCAAAACCTTAAATTTCTTTTCCATTCTATTACCCCCGCTTAGCTTTGTAATTGCCCATTTCCAAGGTTTATAATTGCTTTGTGAATGTTAATTCACTTTTGTATTTAGTCTAACATTATTTTTTCGGCAAAACAAGTAGCGATATTCTAGAATTCCCTCTAAAATAAAAAAGTGCCCAAACAAAACAAACTGTTTGGGCACTTCTCAAAGAATTAAATTGTTGATGAATAATAGAAAAAAGGGCTGTTGCCTCAGCGTTTTCGTTGGCAACAGCCCTTTGATACAAGAGAGACAAGCGGGGCTTTCTATTCGAGAAATTGAAAGAGCAACTGGCGTATCAAAAGGAATTATCGCTAACTATTGACAAAAAAGGAACGTCCCCATTCATCCACTCAGATAATAGGGCTTATGTTAAATCTAAATTCTATTTCTCTGTATTTGAATAAATTTTTTTAGTTCTTCACTACTGTAAACTTCATTGCCAGCTTTTGAATGTAAAGCTAGATGACAATTTGGGCAAACAGGAATCAAATCTTTAATTGGATCAACCTCATATTCTTGGTCTATTTCTGATAACGCTTTTATATGATGCACATGAATTTTTCCTTGAAATTCTTTACCATAGAAATTTCCAAAGCTGAATCCGCAAATTGAACAAGTATTGCCATGATGTTTTAAACACTCTTGGCGTGCCTTATAATTTCTTTCATATGCATTAACAACAATTTGCTTTTTTGTTCCCTCCGTATAGCGCAAAGCTTCTTGAGAAGACAACTCATCTGCAAGCACGGGGTTTTGCTTACGCCGAATCAAAGCAGAAATTTCATCAAAATAACTGTAGCTTATTTTTTGCTTAGATTGTGAAAAAGGAGATATACTTTTATCAATATCGTATAGCTCGTCAAATGTAATCGGTTCAAAGACAATAATACTTGTTGTATCAAAAACATATGCTCCATTATACTGTTTTTCTATCGGGGTTTCGTATTTTTTAATATATAAAAACTTGGCCCCTGCTATTATTGCATTATCAAACTGGAATAGGAATAATGACCCATTAGGAACATTCATCCCTGCTTTCCTATAATAATAATAACCATTTTCTTCTATTAGATTTTTCAAAAAATACTCTTCTTGCACATCTTCTATGGACCAGCCAGGAAATTCTTCCGTTCTACTCATTGGCAATATTCTTATCTCTAACTTTTTATTATTCACACCCTCTTTATTCCCATTAAGTTGTTGCATATCATCAACACATTTATTCTGGTCGTCTGATTTCAGCCAATACACTCGATCTTTGTCGGCAGGTTCAAGTCCACGTTTCTTTACAAACTCTATAAATTTTTCATCTAATCCGTTAAACTCACTACGATTCCTGCGTTCCCCTAATATTTTAGTAATTGCTACATTCGTTCTTCCACCATTCATGGGTTTATTTTTATGCCTTTCATCATTGTCTTTATATCCTACAAAACGACTTGGGCCAAATAAATATTCACCGTTAAATTCATAAGCAACTATGCATTTTCCATTTTTTAAAAGTTTATTATAATAGTCTTTATTTTCATTGATTGTTTTTAAATTTTTCTCGATATCAGCCCATTCTTTTACTTTTTCCCTATCTTTTTCACGCAATTTTATACCCCCTTCTATATGTTAACTTTTTTCAAGATTTTATATGTATCTTTTAATTTTTGTCTAAACAAATGCTTCCACTAATTCATCGTTATGATTTTACTGTCATGAACCACCATTTTCTAGTTCTCTCCGCATGACTTCCCTATTCTTACATCTTAAAAATCAAGATTTCTCAATTATGCTGCGCTGCGCTCGGAATCGCATTTTCTATTACTGCAACAAAAAGCACCATAAATAACTCTCAGCAATTTGCCTGAAAGCTATTTATGGTGCTTATATTTTACCCGCTAAACCACTCTATCATTGGGATGCCTCCTCTTTAAACCCACTTTAAAGATTTCCTCTGAGACTGTTCCTTTGACTTTTCATATAACATTAAATTATTATCAATTTAAAAATTCATCTGGGTCACTGCTCTCTACTGAAGACGTTTTATTTGTTGCACCTATTACCGATAATTCATCGGGATCAGATATTTCGATATTCTCAGTAAGAAGCGTTGGTCCACATAATTTTGAATTTATAACTATATCTTTTTCTATAATAATATTTGCATACTCATCAGCTTGAGTTAAGTTCACTCCATTCATTATTACAGCGCGACTAACAATTTCATCCGAATCTGATACTTCTATCAATCTGGTTTCTTCTGTTCTTGCACCATAAGGTAATCCATCAATATACCTTGTTTGCAAAGCACTATTTTTTGAAGTTTTTGGCTCTGCAATAGAATTATCAACATTACCCAAATTGCCTATCATATTGGGTTCGTTATATTTACTTAATATATGTTTTTTTAACATTGTTATCCTCCAAAATAATTTTAATATTCTTTTTATCTAAAGAATCATCTTGTATCCATTCACATTTTTGTTTTTTAAACTCATTTAGTTTATCAATAATAGTGTTCTCATCATCATCTCCTCTATATAAAATTAATAGTTTAGTTTGCTCACCAGTCTGCAATTTTGCAATAAGGCTAGACCATTTAACAGCACTTTCACTATATGCTTTATCTATCTCATCAATCTTAAGATTATAGACAACAGCATCTGTCTGCTTATCTTGTTTCTCGAAACATCTTTGATTCTGGCCTGTCCACAACACGGATGCAATCACTCCAATGACTAAAGTAATTTTTACCCATTTGTCGACATTTTTTACATAACTCACAAACAGATCAGCTTTCCTTTTTAACTGCTGCCAATCATAATAATATTGAAAATTTATTTCTTTCCTTTTATCTGAGTTATTTTTCAAATCATTAAAAGTACTCTTAGAAATTGACCTTACTTTAATTATAGAGAATAAATAAATACAAATATTCAAAACTGCATAAAAACCGAAAAAAACACAGATTTTTAGTAAAGCTGGAAATTTGACAAATTGGTTAACATCAAGAATAGCCGAAAAAGCCGAAATTAGGGGGAGTACCGTTAGTACTATTGTTGTATATGTATTAATTTTCTGGTTGCTGATTTTAATTCTGTCTGCTTCATCTTGAATATGTTTATTGAGAGATTCCTTTTCAATTTCCAACTCGTCATTACATAGATTCTTTAGATGCTCTCGATAGTTTTCTTCCAGCTTAATGCTTTTACTAGTTTTTAAATTGAATTGTTCAATTTTTGATAAATTCAATACATGAAACCACTTAAATCTTTTTTTATCTATCTTATAAGTGCAAAAATATATAATTCTGTCTCCAAACATTAAATTTAACAAACTAAATCTCTTGCATCCACATCTTATTTTTTTCTCTTGGTCATAATCTCCAAAACTTTCATCGTAGCTAAGAGCAAATATTGGAGACATTGACCATAACCAAAATAATATTTTTATAATACATTTTATAATATATTTTATAATATATTTTATAATGTATTTTTTAATGTATTTTTTAATTTCTCTACACCTTCTTACTCTGATAAAAATCTTACTATTTTATCTGATATATTAAGTCCTAAGCTTTGTTCTAACCATTGCCATTGCCCATTTGGATTTACCTCTAAAAATATCCAATTATCTGATTCATCAATAATAAAATCAAATGCACCAAATTTCAATCCAAAATCACTTAGCATTTTCATGCAATTCTTTAAAACAATATTCGGACACTGTATTAAAGAATACTTATGTCCTTCATAATCTCTACGCCAATCAATTTTATCTCTAGAATCAATTCTTACTGCAAATACATCATTATTTACAATTGTGACCCTTGCTTCATATTTTTTTTGTTTATATTCTTGCAAATATATTGGCGTTAATGATATATCATCCTCAAATTTTCCAAATAAACTTGTTTGGTAAAGTTCACAATAGTTTCCATGATATACTTTACCTGTTGTTAATGGTTTTATTATAGATTTCTTCTGAGAAAAATAACTTGCTGTCGCATTATGATTTCCAATAAAAGATTCTGGCGTATTCCAGCCATTTTTCTTAGCATATAATAATTGAAAAATTTTATTTTCTGTTTGCCTCAATAAATAAGGTTTTGACAATACTTTTCTATCAAAATCATCAGCAATCCCTGTAACTGTAGCAACTATATCTTTTTGTATCATTCTCACATATGTTTCTTCGAATTCTGATAAATTAGGAATTAGTGGCTTTCTATAGTATATTGATTTTACATGCTCCTTCCTGATATGTTCACCACTTATTTTATTTTTCAATGACCATTGTCCTAAAAAACCTATATCTATATCATACTTATCAAATTCATCTACATTAAACCTATAAAAATATATATCATTATAATATTTTCCGATAATATAATCGGCTGTACGATCTATAGAACTAGTAATTATTAATATTTTATCATTTGGCATATGTTTACTCCTACTAAGCATCAAGTACATTATGGTCAAAAGAAATGTTCCCCGTTAGTTCGCCATATGTCTAGCATTTAGTTATACAAAAAGCACCATAAATAACTCTTAGTCATTTGGCTAAAAGGTATTTATGGTGCTAATATTTTACCCACTGAATCGCTCTATCATTGGAATGCCTCCTCTTTAAAAACGCTTTAAAGATTCCCTAGAAACTGTTCCTTTGACTTTCATTTTTTTATTATAGCACATGCGTTGTTAAATTTTATTTTATAATTCGTAATTATCGGCCTATTTTAGTAAAATTTCGCAAGCAACATATTAAAAGCCTAAAGTGCGTAAGAGGGACGGTCTGCAGTGCGTCAAAATTTTAGACACTGTCCCTCTTTGGACCTAGCTAATTTCTTCTCTTTATCAAAACAACCGACTCTTCATGCCTTTCCTTAAGCCTTGTCCTAATTAGACAACATGATTATAACAATTATTATTCAGGGAAACTACTATAATATAGAGGAAAATATTTCATTATCTTATTAGTAAATTTAACGTAGGCTAAGATTTTATTAGTATTCTCTATGTGATTATTGACCATTTTTGTAAATACATTATCCATTTTTAATTTAAGTTTCAATATATCAATTTGACCTTGTGTCATCATAATCTTTTTCACTAATCCCATTGTCTCGGTGACATTAGTTGAAGAATTTGCAAAACCTTCATGCTTAACTGCCGATAAATTTTCATAGTCTAAACTTGCAAGAATAGTTAATGTGTTATTATATTCGTCCAAAAAATCTTTGTACTGATTATATGTTTCAACGTTTTTAGTAAGGATATCTCTGTTTTTATTAAATTTAGCAGTGCTAAGTTTTTGTTTCAATATGCTAATATTGTGGTCTATTTTAGCATATTCTTTTTCTTTATCTAAATTCCATATGTATTTAATTTGTTTGGCTTTTTTAGCTGATATAAACATAGTAGCTTCACTATCGACTGATGGTTCACTAGTCATATATTTATTCATCACATCAGCAATGTTTCCAAGTTCTTTTCTTCTTTCTTGTGCTATATTTACAGTTTCAGACGTGTTTTTAATTTCATCAAAACATTCCAAATTATAAAATTCGGATGCAATTGGATCTTCAAACGCTAAATAGACTCCTTTCGGAGTATGAAAGTCAGAAAATGAGACAACAAACGCAAAAACTATAACCGATCCACATAAAGCCACTATGCCAAGCAGTTTTTTAAACCATCCATCAAAAAAGAGAAATATAAATTTACCAAAAACGAATATAATAAAACCAAGCAAGCAAATTGCATACAGAAAATAAAAAAAGTAACTTTCGCTATGAATAAAAGCTGAAAAACTAAGAACAACAATACTTTGAGTTATCATTTGTTGAAAAACCACGTAGTTCAAACATAGCTTAACCTTATTGCAATAATTTGAAAACAGAAACAAAGCTATAAGATAACTAAATGACAATATTGGTAATTGAAATAAAATAGTTCGTGCATCTGTAATTAGACTATAATCGAATTTAGGAGTTTCTGGTATAAAAAATGTTTGAAGTACGAGCGAAAAAACTATATAAAGAATTAATCTATATGTATTAGTTAAAAAATCCTCCTTTGCAATTTTAACGAAATATTCTTTCCCATCTTGAAAAAAAAGTAAAATGTCTGGAATAAATCTATCAATTTCAGTAATAAGGCCGTATATCTTTTTAAATATGTCCATATGATCCTCCCAACTAAGGTTTTTGCAACTAGTCAATCATTAAACACAGTAGAAGCAAGTGTAGGAAAGCATGGGGGGCCCGTTTCTTTTGCTTCCAATATTCAGCCTTGCCAACATGATTAAACGAATGAGTTCCTAAATTGTCACATTGTCTACCTTTCTCTGCATATGGTCGTAACAATTTGCCCCAACTTTACTCAAACAAAAAAGCACCATAAATAACTCTTAGTCATTTGGCTAAAAGTTATTTATGGTGCTTATGTCTTCCCCATTAAACCACTCTATCATTGGAATGCCTCCTCTTTAAAAACGTCTTAAAGATTCCCCTAGAAACTGTTCCTTTGACTTTTTTTATTATAGCACAATCGTTGTTAAGATTCTTATTTACTAATGCAAAAATTCGTAATTATTGGCCTATTTTAGTAAGATTTCTCGACTTCGCTGCGCTTCGCTCGAAATGACGAGATGGAAGACCACGCCAGGCTCATAAGAACCCGTAGCATGGTACCTTCTTCGCATCATCTTCTTATATATCTCTGACTTCTTTTGTTTGCTTGAGTGCCCCCGGGCCATCTTGGGCTACGGCAACTTCAGCCTCACCAAAAGTTTTCATGTCATTTAACACATGCAGTGAGGCCTTAATAATCGACATGCCCATTGCCGCCCCGGTACCATCATCAGAGTTCATATCAAGGTATAGATATGCCGGAATACCTATCATATCTAAAGCAATTTTATGTTCGGGAGCCGTGGCATAATGTGAACCTATTAAATAATCTTTGATACCGGGAGCAATTTTGACAGCAAGCATAGCTGCTACCGTTGTACCCAGTCCATCCAATACCACCGCTATCCCACCTGCTGCAGCTCCTAATATAATCCCAACGAGAGCCGCTATCGCCTTATTTCCTACTTTAACTAATACTTCCAGTGGCGCAGCTTGTTCTTCACTGAAACACGCAATTATCTCTTTACTATCTTTAGCGCTGCCGCTATATATTTGCCCCAAGCCTATAACCTGCGTTCCTTTAGCAATTTCCTCACCGGCAATATTGATACCCCATTCAATAGCACTCAGTATGTCTTGCTGTACCGTCTGTGCTTTCGCGATAGTTGCTATATCGGCTGTAACTATTTGCGCACCGACATGTTCGGCAAACACTTTGGCAGCAATACTGGGTTTAGTTCCGGCACTAGTTAGAACTATTATGCTTTTTTTCACAGTTCGCGGCCTGGGATTGTGCGTAATTCCTGCCATTTGCCTGGCAATTTGTTCAAAATAAAGCAAGCTGTTGAGCGGTTTTGTTAAATTATCCAATCTTAGCTGACACTTATCCATAGATTCAATATCTAACGGTTTGATACGTGAAATAACATCTTTAAACATTTTTAATGCCTCCTACTCTTTATCTACAGACATTTTATTTAATAATTTTGTACCACAACCAAGCATTTCCATTACTACGGAAGCGCCGATTGCTTCTCCCAAACGAACCTTCATATCCACACAAGGTTTTAAATTTAAAAGATTCAGAGCGATGATATGCGCTGGTTCTCCGGACAAATGTGAGGCAAACATATACTCTTTGCACATCGGATGAATAGCATCGGCAATCAAAGCGGACGCTGTGGTATTTAAGCCATCAATCACAACTGCACAGCCATTGGCTGCCGCCCCGATCACAACTCCTGTTAACCCGCCTATTTCAAAACCACCAACCTTGGATAAAACGTCTATACCATCTTTCACGTCTGGTTTGTTTATTGCCAAACCACGTCTTACTACATCAATTTTTACCTGTAGTCTGCTATCTGATATACCTGTACCGGGACCGGTTACTGTTTCCGGCGGAAGACCTGTAAATGCTCCAACTATAGCAGCACTTGCGGTCGTATTGCCGATACCCATCTCACCGAGGCTAAAGCAAGTATATCCCTGCTTTACTTTCTCATTTACAATTTCAATGCCAGTCTCAATTGCCTGAATTGCTTGTTCACGTGTCATTGCCGGTCCTTGCGTAAAATCCTCTGTTCCATAAGCAATTTTTTTGTGCAAAAGTCCCGGAACATGAGATAAATCCCCCGCAACACCCATATCAGCAACCACCATATCCGCCCCACAATAATTTGCAAAGGCATTGGCGCTGCCGCCTTTGGAGATCAGATAATTGGCCGTCATATGCATAGTAGTTTCAATTGGATAAGCACTAATGCCCTGCTTTGCTACTCCATGATCTGCTGATGTGATAACCATACAGTTTTTCGGCTCTGCCGGCGATATTTGACCCATAATGCCAGCATACCTTTGCACCATATTTTCTAACCGTCCAAGGCCTCCTTGCGGTAAATCAAGCACTGCTATCTTTTCTTGAACTTTATTCATTACCTCAAAATTGGGGGCTGCAATTTTCTGTAAAGCTTCCTCTAATAAACGCATAGTTAACCTCCGATGACTATTCTCATAATAATTAAATTTTAAAATTTGCTACTAAAAAAATAAAAAGGCTCTTTGGGTAATATACCCAAAAAAGCCTTCTTTCCTCAAGGACATTTTAACAGTGTAAGGCAGGTCTCCTGGCTCCCGATTCATTGTGTGCTTACGCCTTCCCCTCGCGAGTGGCATTGTAAGTTCTCCTCGGTACAGTGGTGGGCCCGCGCTTCTGCATATACTATGCTCCGACTTCCCTATTCTCCACTAAATGTGGCACCTTAACTGTAATATTCTGTTCAATTTTTGTCATTATATCAAACATAATGATTAACGTCAACAATCGAAGTTTTTATGGAAACGCGGGGACATGGAACCCAAGATTTCTCAACTTTGCTCGAAATGACATGGTTGAGAATCGGAAATGCACAAAAAAAGGCTGTAACACAATGAAATAGTGTTACAGCCTTTTGGCTTATGTTTTATTAATTTATAACAGCATATCGCCTATTTCAATATACTTCTCTGCGATGTCCAACTGTTAAGACCAAAATTATAACTTTATCATCTTCAATTTCCGCAATGATACGATAATCTCCTACACGATAGCGCCATTCTCCGCTGCGGTTAGCGGTTAGGCCTTTACCATGCTGCCGCGGATTTTCGCAATCCACGAGATTTTTCTCTATCCAAGCCAAAATGAAGAATTGTGTATGCTTATCAATTTTTCTAAGTTCCTTGATAGCCTGTTCTGTATACTCAACTTTATAAGTCATGGCTCAGTCTTCTATCGTCAACATTTTTACAACTTCAGCGTGTGTATATGTGACAGGTCTGTTCTTATAAGCCTCCATCGCCCGTTCATAAGCAGCCAAATCGTATTCATCCTCAATACGTTCCATAATAGTCTGTCTGATCAGTTCGGAAACGCTTACTTTTCTTAATTCAGCATATTTTTTTATAAGTTCAGTCTCTTTCGTACTTAAGCGTACAGAAATTGCCATAGTAAACATCCCCTTCCTGTGTATTACATTGTATTACGCAAGAAGGAGATTGTCAATGTCCTTCATATCATCTGATAATACAGTCCGTCTTTGGAACAATGGAAGTATAGTTTGCCGTGGCCATATTTATGGAAGCAAAACTGCATATCCCATTCCGGATATTGTTTAGCCAGAAAAACTTTATCACCGGTTACATAGGCAACAAAGGTCAGATAATGCTCCTTAAGCATGGAATGCGGAGAGGTTACATAAAGCTGATCTTCTACCGGCTCTATGGTAAGTCGATGTTCTTCATCTGACTTCATCGGCGTCAGTGCCTCGACCCTTTTCCCACAGCAGGAAATATCCGCTTCACCGGTTGAAGTCAAGAGATTACCGCACTGCGGACAAACATAAAATTTAATTTTTTTCATATTTCCTCCTACGGTTTCGTTAGGCTGCATTGTGCCCAGAAGAATTCCTTCTATATTGACGCCAAGTATTTGCGACAGTTCTGGCAGCAGAGAAACATCTGGGCAGCCCAATCCACGTTCCCATTTGCTGATAGCTTTATCGCTGATATTCATCAGATCGGCTACCTGCTTTTGGGTCATATCTTTTTCTTTGCGCAAGGTATAGATTAATTTACCTATTTTGCTTAAATCCACTGTTATCACCTCACAACATAGTTTAGAATATTCATGAATTTTCTACAATAAACGAACCGTAGAGTTTGAAAAATATAACATTAAAGACTAACAAGTGCTGCTGGCTCCTGTTAGTCTTTCTTCTTATCTACTTCTTCAACCTTTTCAATTGTTCAACGACATCATTACTATTGTTTTCTACCTGACCAAGTGCGATATTTGGTTTGCTGCTACCATGAAAATCACTGCCACAGGTGGCAAGAATATTCTTTTGCTGACAAAATTGCAGATAGTAATCCTGTTCCTCCTGCTTATGCCACGAAGTTGAAGCTTCTATGCCTTTAACGCCAAGATTCAAAAACTTGCTGATGACATCATCACTGCTCGTGCCAAGTGTAACCGCGGGATGGGCAAGCACGGGAATGCCGCCGTTATTGATAATCAAGCTAATAACATCCTCCGCAGACGGCAATTCCTGCGGCACATTATAGTGCCGCGCACTGACCAGCCAATCTAAGGCAAATTGTACCAGACGATTATCCATCTCTCTATAAGGTTCTAAGAGCTTATTGTTTTTATTTCTGGCATCTTCAAAAAGAGCCTTGCCATAGCAAATCGGCATCGGCTGCGGATTATCTTTAAGGAATTCTTCCTTGTCAATATAGAGGCCCGCCTCTTGCAGTTTATCAAGCTGTGCATCAACATTATCCAAACGGTTTTTTGCTATATCAGCGCACCAGGTGCTGATTTCAGGACTTTTATAATCCAGAAAATAACCTAAAATATGCAGCCAGGTATCTTGATACCTCGAAGAAAACTCGCAGGCAGGTATAACTTCGATACCGCATTTCTCACCTAAGTAAATCGCCTCTTCAACGCTGTCTACTGAATCATGGTCTGTAATAGCGATAGTCTCTAATTCTTTTTCTTTGGCAAACCTGATGATTGCCTGCGGTGAAAATTCGCCGTCACCGCTTGCTACAGTGTGTATATGCAAATCCACTGCCATTTTTCAACGCCTCTTTTCTCTCACACCCCTATCTTAACAAAAATATGCTTACTTTGCACTAAGTAAGAAGTGCTTAAATTTGTCCAACACTTCCAAAATGGTCTATAATAGAATCATCTTTTTGCTATATTTAACCAACTTCCATAGGAGGAATCTATGTCCAACTCTCATTCAAATAAAGAAAACTTTCTGCGCGGCGTTAAGGCAGCACTGCCGATTGCCGTGGGCTATATCCCGATTGCCATTGCCTTCGGACTTTTAGCCAAATCGGCAGGCGTACCCAGCTACGTCAGCGCTTTGATGTCCTTTTTGATTTATGCCGGTGCCAGCCAATTCATCGGCGTCAATCTGATTGTTTTGGGTGCCTCCTGGTGGGAAATCGTCATCACGACCTTTATTCTTAACCTCCGTCATTTCCTGATGACAGCGACCATCGCACAAATGCTGGAAGAAAAAGCTTCCACTAAATGGCGCTTCCTATTAGCCTTCGGTATCACCGATGAAACTTTTTCCGTGACATCTTTTCAAAATGAAAAAATCTTATCCAGATATTATTCCTTTGGCCTGAATACCGTTGCTTTTGCTTCCTGGAACTTCGGGACCTGGATAGGGCTTTTCTTCGCCGATGGGTTCCCGGATTTATTAAAAAGCAGCATGGGCATAGCCTTGTACGCTATGTTTATCGGGTTGCTGGTGCCTCAGATAAAGAAATATCGTCCGGCACTCGTCGTATCTTCTTTGGCTGTTATCATCAACTGTTTGTATACTTGGCTGCCGCTCACAGGGAATCTCTCAAGCGGTTGGGGCATTATTTTGGCAACCGTTGTTAGTGCGGCTATTGGTGCCAAGTTTTGTGCATTGGAGGAAACTGAATGAATCTGATCTATCTCGTCATAGCTATGGCGCTCGTTACCTATATACCTCGCATGCTGCCAATGGTTTTGCTGCAAAATGTTAAACTGCCGGCTTACGTCAAAGCGTTCATGAAACTTATTCCTTATGCGGCCTTGGGTGCCTTGATTTTTCCTGGTGCTTTAACTTCTGCCGGTCCTGACAACATGAGCGCCGCCATCATAGGCTCTGGCCTGTCTATTCTGCTTGCCTGGTTCGGAACTAACCTAATTCTGGTAGTTGCCGGCGGCATCGCTGGTTCCTTCTTAGTCAATCTGTTTTTCTAAGATACAGTTTTTTGCTTTTGCTGCCTTTTATTCCTTTTTGGAAAAAACATATTATTTTTTAGAATATTTTTATTGACAAGGCAATAAAAACTTGCTATATTTAAATCCATAAATTTAATATTTTTTTGGCAATGAAGCCATCACAGATACCTGTGGTGGCTTTTTCTGTCTCAAAGACAAAGGTGTCTTGAGTGTTTATCTCAAGACACCTTTCTGCTTTTTTTTGGAGGTTGGTATCACTATTCAATTAAGTAAACTCTGATTTGAAGAATGCAAAAGCTAACAAGAGGAGGATTTTAAAATGAAAAAAATGTTGCGTATTGTAAGTTTATGTTTAATGTCCCTGCTTATGGTCTTGCCAACTGCTTTTGCAGAAGACCCTGCGGCAGTAGCCAGCAAAATCGATACTGGCGACACTGCCTTTGTCTTAGTGAGTGCCGCGCTTGTAATGCTTATGACCCCTGGTCTCGCCTTGTTTTACGGCGGTATGGTCAGAACCAAAAACGTATTAAGTACTCTTATGCAAAGCTTTTTTATCGTAGGACTTGTTTCCGTACAATGGGTGCTTTGGGGTTACACGGTTGCCTTCGGTCCTGATATCAACCATTTAATCGGTGGCTTCGACTGGCTGGGGCTGAGCGGCGTAGGACAGGAACCAAATGCCGACTATGCAGCTACCATCCCACATCTGGCTTTCATGATTTTCCAAGGTATGTTTGCAGTTATAACACCGGCATTAATCAGCGGTGCTTTTGCTGAAAGAATGAAATTTCCGGCTTTCCTGGTATTCACCCTTGCTTGGGTGACCTTTGTATATGATCCGGTTGCTCACTGGGTATGGGGCACAGGCGGCTGGTTACGCGAAATGGGTGTTCTGGACTTTGCCGGCGGCACAGTCGTTCACATCATCTCCGGTGTTTCCGGTTTAGTCATCGCTTTAATGCTTGGCAAGAGAAAAGATTATGGCAAAAAAGCCATCATTCCTCACAACCTGCCGATGGTTCTCATCGGTGGTTCCCTTCTCTGGTTCGGCTGGTTCGGTTTCAACGCCGGCAGTGCTTTAGGCGCTAACGGTTTGGCTGCCAGTGCTTTTGTAACTACACATGCTTCCGCTGCTGCTGCTACCGTTTCCTGGGTATTAGCAGAATGGCTGTATAGCGGTAAACCTACCGTTCTTGGCGCAGTCAGCGGCTGCGTGGCAGGCCTTGTTGCCATTACTCCTGGTGCTGGTTTCGTCAGCCCACTCTCTTCTATCATTATCGGTTTGGCTGGCGGCGTTATCTGCTTCTTCTCTGTCAGCGTCATGAAAGCAAAACTTGGTTATGATGACGCTTTAGACGCTTTCGGTGTGCATGGTGTAGGCGGCACCTTCGGTGCTATCGCAACCGGCTTGTTCGCTTCCAAAGAAATCAACCCAGCAGGTGCTGATGGTTTCTTCTTCGGCAATACCGATCAACTTCTGATCCAGGTAATTGGTGTTGTAGCCAGCTGGGCAGTAGCTATCGTCATGACCTACATCCTGATCAAAATCATCAGCGTGTTCATGCCGATCAGATCTACTGTGGACGAAGAAAACAGCGGTCTTGATATAGCGGATCACGGTGAAAAAGCTTACGCTTACCAGGATCTTATTACCGAGTTCAGCGGGGCTCCTGCCTTCATGAGTGCTCCGGTAATATCTGAAAAAGTTGCTTTCCAAGTTGCCATTGAGGGGGATAAAAAATGAAACCGCTAACTAAAATCGAAATAATTACCCGCCCGGAAAAATTGGAAGAACTGAAAGTCGCCATGCAAGAAATCGGCGCACCTGGCATGACCGTCACACAAGTTTACGGCTGTGGCCTTTCCAAAGGTCACAAAGAAGTTTACCGCGGCAAGGAAGTCAATGTAAACCTGCTTCCCGGCATCAAGGTTGAACTGGTAGTTTGTGAAGTTCCCGTGGAACTGGTTGTAGACACTGCCAAAAAAGTTTGCCACACAGGTAAAGTTGGCGATGGTAAGATCTTCGTTTACCCAATCGCTAATGCGGTCAGAATTCGTACTGGCGAAGAGGGCGAAATAGCTATAATTGACCCTGAAGATTGACATAAGTAATCACACATAAGAGAAGGAGCCGGGCGCTTTAGCGCCCGGCTCCTTCTCTTATGTTGATTTTCTCTTATATGATAGCCTGCTTCTAATTAAATTTAAAGCCATCCTCGCGGAACAAGCTCAAGCAAGTTTCTACAACTGTCTTATCAAATTGAATTCCTTTCATGCGCTCAATTTCTTCCAGTGCCCTGTCAATGCCAAGTGCCGGCCTTAAGGCCTGTGCGCTGAGATAGCTTCAACAACATCGGCTACAGCGACTATTTTAGCACCCAATAATATTTCATTATCATGCAATCCTTTAGGATAACCGGAACCATCAAGCCTTTCATGATGCTGCAGAAGGATGTCGGCAACCGGATAAGGAAAATCGATGTTCTTAATAATCTCATAACCAGCCTTACTGTGAGTTTTAATCAAAGCAAACTCTTCATTCAATAAGGAGCCTGGCTTGCACAAAATCTCACTAGGAATCTGTATCTTGCCGATATCATGAATGCTGCCGGCTATGCTGATACCGTCAATATCCTTATCCGGTAGATTCATTTTTTTGGCAATCGCCTTCGTCAATGCCCCTACCCTTTTCTGGTGACCAGCGGTATATGGGTCTTTCGCTTCAACGGAAGCCGCCAAGGCATCAACTATCTCCAGCAGCAGGTCATCCTTTTGCTGCAAGCTGTGTGCCAATTTTTCCGCCGTCTTTGCTCGGGCAAGAGTGCTGCGTAAGTATTTAATGCCAAAAACCAAGTCATCAGCAGTTTCTTTAAGAAGATTAACTTCCTCATCATCAAAAACTTCTTCTTCGCTGGAATAAATAGCCAATACTGCGCGATTCGGTTCACCGCCAAAATGCATAGGAATCACAACGTATGCTTTATAGCCGCGTTTCATGGCGGCTGCTTTCCATGGCGGGAAAGCAGGATCGCTTTCTATATTGCGACAAACAAAGTGGCCTCCTGTTTGTATCGGAACAAAATAGCCGTCATTGTCACTTGTCTGTTTGCATTTAATCTTCATCAACTTAAGATAGCCATCTTCAATACCAGCATGGGCAACTGGAATCAGTTTTTGATTTTCGTCCTTACTGATATAACCAATCCAGGCAAACCGATAGCCGCCTATATCTACTAACTTTTGACAGACATCTTCTAATAATGCCTGCTCGTCTACAGCATGCAGTTGAGCGGTATTGATAGCCCTTGTTACTTTCATGGCCCGGCCTATGCGGTTGTATTGTGTGATATCCGAAAGAGTCACAACCGAATTTTTAGTTCCCGGTATCATTGCTACTGTTACCAAACAATCACGCACACGTCCAGATTTATCAATAACGTGCGAAGTATATTTCTGTGGCACACCCACTAGTTCATCACGTCGCGCATAATGATAGCGTTGAAGTTTCACCAGCTCTTCTTCAGGTAAACATTGCATCCATCTATTATTTTCCAATTCGCATCTGGTATAGCCAAAGACTCCGTCCCAGTTCATGCTGGACTGCAATACCTCCATGTTTTCACCGATAATAAATGAAGGTGATCCTGTATTCTCGAAAACAGTATGATAGTAGCTTGCCAGCTTGTCTACTTCTAGAACTTTTTCTTTACGTTTGTAGGCAACACCAAAAATATCAGCCAAAATTGTTAAAACAGAAATAATTTCCTCAGACCACTCGCGTTCAGCGACCATTGCATCAAATCCGAAACAACCAAGCAACGCACCCTGATAAGTAATTGGGACTACTGCAAGAGATTTAACACCTGCATCATAAAAGATGACCCTATCTGGAGCTGCTTCTGAAGGCAATTCACTAAGCTTGCCCACCTTGATAACTTCAAGACTGCGCATTTTTTGCATACTCCAAGGCAAAGTATTGTCATCAACATACTCACTGACATAAAATCTACTGTCTACATCCTTACGCAACCAAGCATTTGTACGAACCATCTTTTGACCATCTGCTGAAAGCCAGCAGATATTACAACGGTCTATGCCACAAAGTTCACCTACTCCTTTAAGGGTCAGATTGATTAAATCATCGATCCTTTCAGGAGTAATCGTTGTAAAATTATAAAAAATGTTCAATAATAACTGCTGAGTTTTGGCATCCATATTGGCCAAAATTTTTATTTTGCTATTACTGAAAGAATATTGAAAACTAATTTCATCTAAGCTGGATTGCTGTTGGTAATTACTGAAAACTTCTTCTGTATAGTCACTATTATTACCCAAATTTAAAGCCCCCCATTTGTATTGCTTATCATCCAATAAGTCCGAGTGCTGCTAACTATGATTAACACTTTTTCCCCAAATGCCGCAACACAAAATTTTCCCGTAACTATATTCGCCGAAATATAAGTAATTCCTTTTCATCTTTGGCAAATTTGCCCTCAATAAATGAGAAGGATATTTGTATATATAAGAATAACTACTCCCTTAGAACGGCCCTGATGCCTCTGGCTTAAAGGATTAAAGGAGGTTGAGTGTATTATGAAGGTTAATGATGGTTGGAGTCCTTATCTTGCAGGTGCGATGAGCGGACTTGTATCTATCGGTTCTGCCTGGTTTGTCGGCGGTATCATTGCGATGTTTGATGCACGTCTGGCCGAGGCCTGCCCCTACCTGCTGAAAACCCGCATCTTCTTGTCTGTGTGTTGAATGACAGATAGATGCGGGTTTAATTTTCGCAATTTTAATACAATTAATAATACATAGTAGTATTCCATTTCGGAATAGTGTATACTAATATTCGCACACGCATACAAAAAGCGTAGTTTACTGTCTAATATCGAAGCTAATTACACTATATATTTTTTAATAGAATATGCTATCTTGGTTGAAGTTTCAGCATCTCCGACTATGTCCTGCAAATCCATCATAAAAAAGCAATGCGAATGGATGACATTGGTCGTTAGATATAAAAATTCTCTTACTGCATATGGAATTTCTACCAATCAGTAAGAACCTACTATTTATTTTATTATATTTTTTTTGCGGGGGTGTCTCGATGTTAATGTTATTAGGTTTTATAGTTTTAATTACCTGCCTTGTTATTGGCGTTCGTCGTGGCGGTATCGGCTTGGCTGCCGTTTCTGCTATCGGTCTTGTTTTCTTTATCTTTGTGATGCACCTGAATCCTGGTAAACCACCGGTTGATGTAATGCTGACCATCATGGCAGTTGTTACCTGTTCAGCTTTCCTGCAAGCCTCCAAAGGCCTCGACGTAATGCTGAAATATGCTGAAAAATTCTTACGCAGCAATCCGAAATATATTACTATTTTAGCGCCTATTACTACTTGGGTTTTAGCCGTGCTTTGCGGAACAGGCCATGTAGTTTATGCAATGTTCCCGATTATCTATGACATTGCTATTAAACAGAATATCCGTCCGGAACGTCCGATGGCTGTTTCTTCTATTGCTTCCCAGATGGGTGTCTGTGCTTCTCCGGCTTCCGTTGCGGTTGTATCCGTGGTGGCAATACTTGGTGCCAGTCCGCATCCTTTCGGAGTTATGCAGATTCTCTCGATTTCTATTCCGGCTACCTTTATCGGTGTTGTTATGGCAGGTTTGTGGAGCCTTAACAGGGGTAAAGACCTTGATAAAGATGAACTCTTCCAAGCTAAAATCGCTGATCCTGAACAAAAAGCTTTCGTTTACGGTGACCTTGCTGACAAGAGTCTGGTTAATATCAAATTACCTTCTTCAGCTTACAAGGCTGCTGGTATTTTCCTTATGGGTATCGTCGTAATTGCTATTTTCGGCAGCTTCCCACAACTTTTACCTAAATTTGCCGATGCTAAAGGCGTCCTGAAACCGTTCTCTATGACCCCGGTTATCCAGCTCATGATGCTCTCTATTGCCGCTATCATTATGATGGTCTGCAATGTTAAGACTTCCGATGTTGCTTCCGGTTCTGTCTTTAAATCCGGTATGACGGCAATCGTTTCCGTTTACGGTGTTGCCTGGATGGCGGATACTTATTTCGGTGCCTACCTGCCGATCATGAAAAAATCTCTCAGCGATGTGGTCCTTGCTTACCCATGGATGTACGCTATCGTACTGTTCCTGGTTTCCAAACTTATTAACTCCCAGGCAGCGGCTGTTACAGTTATTGTACCGATGGCTCTCAGCGTAGGTGTTGATCCTTTGATTATCGTTGGTTTTATGCCGGCAGCTTATGGCTACTTCGTACTGCCGACTTATCCTTCTGATCTTGCCTGCATCGGTTTTGACCGCTCCGGCACAACACATATCGGCAAGTTCATCATCAACCATAGCTTCCTGCTCCCTGGTCTCATTGGTGTAGGTTCTGCCTGCTTTGCAGGGTATATGCTGGTAAACATGCTGTACTAACTTAACTCCTTATATTAATGGCACCCTTGGTTTACAAACCAAGGGTGCCATTTTTTTACGTAATCAGATATTACTGTTAATGAAGAATCTCGTCTAAAGCCCACATGATCAGACCTGCTTCGCGTGCTTCCTCAGACATTGCCATATGTTGGTTCTTTAAGTGCCGGCGCACCCAGCCCCATTTGATGCCGTTTGCCTTGCAGATTTCTTTATAGGGACTGCCGTTTTTCTGCATCCAGTAAACATCCATGAAATCATGATCCGTTAGCTGGTCCGCTATATAAAGAGTAATGATGAAATCTTCCAGGGTCATGTGTGCATCGCGGGCACGCTCAAAACTGTAGCTTGTACAATTTTGTACATTCCTGACGATTTCTTTTCTGTGTTCATCTTGTTCGATTTTTTTGTTTTTTTCATGATTGTTATGATTTCCCTGATGGTTTTGTTGGATCACTTGATTTTGCGTTCCTTGCGGTTTTGCCAAAACAGGCGCCGCAGCGAGTCCCAGAGAAAAACAAATAGCAAGAAAAATACCCACTGATTTTTGCAAAATTTTAGTTCGCATACTATGACCTCCTTTGAAAATTATTGCCTTTTATTTAATTTTACCATAAAACACAGTAAAATTTCTGAAATTTGTGTTAGTTTGTTCTCTCCAGATTTTATTTGTTTTCCTGAAAGGTGAAGCCTTATAATAAAGTAATAGTAAAAAGTTCTAAGAAGACGAGGTATTCACCATGAAAAATTTTTCCACCAGAAATTTAGCCGTAGTGGCAGTTTTTTCAGCACTTGCCGCTATTATTTATCTTTTTGATTTTAGTTTGCCTTTTTTCCCGCCCTTTATCAAACTTGATTTTGCTGATTTGCCTGCTCTGATTGCGGCTTTTACCTTCGGACCGGTGACCGGTATTCTGATTCAGGTTGTACGCAATGCGCTTCATCTCTTTGTTTCCAACACCGGCGGCGTCGGCGAACTAGCCAATATCGTCATTGGCAGTACTATGGTAGGCACTGCTGGTTTCATTTATCAGTATAACAGGACCAAGGCGGGTGCTTTCAAAGCCCTGCTAGCCGGAACAATTGCCATGACCTTGGTCGCTATGCCCCTTAATTACTATATCATTTTGCCCCTTTATTCTTTGTTTATGCCCATTGATAAAATCCTGACACTTTCAGCAAAATTCATACCTGCTATTCACGATAAATTTACTTTTATTTTGTACGTCACACTCCCCTTTAACCTTCTGAAAGGTGCAGTTATTTCTCTTTCTTCCTGGCTGCTCTACAAAAAATTACAGCCGGCTCTGCATCATCTGCGTTCCTGAAGCTCAATGTTTACAGCAGCAACCTTGAAAACTGTTGTTAACCATAAATTTATCTGTTGAACAGAAATTCTCTTATGCAAAGGTGGTATTAATATGGACACATTCAATTATCATGCCCCGACAAAAATTATTTTTGGCAAAAATACAGAAAAAAGGGTCGGTCAATTAGTAAAAAAAACCGGCTGTAAAAACGTACTCGTACATTACGGCGGCAGCAGTGCCAAAAAATCTGGCCTTCTTGACCGCGTTTTTGCTTCTTTAACAGAGGCTGGCATTGCCTATGCTGAATTGGGCGGCGTTGTGCCTAACCCACGTCTCAGCAAAGTTTATGAAGGAATCAAGCTTTGCCAAGAGGAGAAGATCGACTTTATTCTCGCTGTTGGTGGCGGCAGCGTTATCGACAGTGCCAAAGCCATCGGTTACGGCGTAGTCAATGAAGGTGACGTCTGGGATTTATATACTGGTGCACAACTGCCAGCCAATGGCTGCCTTACCACCGGTGCGATTGTAACAATGCCGGCGGCAGGCAGTGAAATGAGCAATGTTTCTGTCATCACTAATGAGAACGGTTGGCTGAAAAGATCTTTGGGTTCAGAAGCTGGTTATTGTCAATTTGCCATCATGAATCCAGAACTTACCTATACCTTGCCAGCTTATCAGACAGCCAGCGGCTCTACTGATATCCTGCTGCACACCATGGAGCGCTATTTTGCGAGATGCAAAACCCTGGAGATTTCAGATGTCCTGGGCGAAAGCTTGATGCGTTCAGTAATGTATAACGTCAAAGTGCTCCTGAAGGAACCGGAAAACTATGAAGCCCGTTCGACCATCATGTGGGCCAGCAGCCTTTCCCATAATGGCGTGACCGGCGACCGCAATTATGGTGACTGGGCTTGTCATCAGCTCGAGCATGAATTAGGCGGTATGTTCGACATTGCCCACGGTGCCGGTCTCGCAGCGGTCTGGGGCAGTTGGGCACGTTACGTTTATCAGGCAAATCCTGCCCGCTTCGCGCAATTTGCTGTTAATGTCCTGAATGTTCCTAACCATTTTGACGACCCTGAAAGAACAGCTCTCGACGGTATTTCCGCCATGGAGGACTTCTTCCGCAGCATCGGTATGCCAACATCCCTCAAAGATATGAACATTGATTTAACCGAGGCGCAAATCAAAGAACTGGCTTACAAATGCAGCTTCATGGGCAAACGAACCATTGGGGCCTTCAAAACACTTGCCATCCCTGATATCGAGGAAATATATCGTATGGCCAAATAAACATATAAAATAATCCCCGGTTCAAATTGAACCGGGGATTATTTTATATGTTTATTTACTCACTTCAATGATTGCGCCTGTAACCAAACCGCAGGCATTTGCTTCATCTGTATCAATATGATATTCATCGGCATGCTCTTCGCCGGTTCTCACTGGTACATCGTGGAAAGTCAGGCTTCTTTCGCCCGTGGTTTTAACATTGACCACATCACCATTCTTCAAGCCATATTCGGCGGCAGTTGCCGGACATAAGTGAATGTGTCTGGCAGCAATGATGATACCTTTCTCAAGTTCAACTTCTCCTTTGGGTCCAACAAGAAGTCCGCCCGCAGAATTCTCAATATCACCGGAAATCCTGATTGGTGGTGTCAGCCCAAGTGCTCTGGCATCAGTCATGGAAAGCTCAATTTGTGTTGCTTTACGCAAAGGTCCAATTACACGCAAATTCATTTTACCCTTAGCTGTTACCAAAGTAACTTGCTCCTCAGCAGCATACTGTCCGGGCTGCGTAATATACTTCTTTGGTTGCAGCTCTGCTTCTTCGCCAAACAACTTTGCCATATCACTTGCACTTAAGTGCAAATGTCTGGCAGAAACGCCTAATATTAACGGAAATTTCATCTGCAAGTCACTCCTTCTCAATTAAGCTATTTAAAATTCTCCAACTCCTGGATTGATGCCACCATATGCAGAAAATATCTGTCCCTGCGCTTAAAATAGTCCTTCCCTGTAATTTCATGGACTTTTTTTAAGCGGTACCGCAAAGTATTAATGTGAATATTTAACTCTTTGGCGGTACATTCCAAACTGTCTGTCATCAGCGTACAGCTCAGAGTATCCATTAAATTGGATTGATAAATTTTATCATATCTAAGCAGGGGAAACAAGATTTTATCACACAAATACTCATATTCAGGGGTATTGCGTGCCCGCAGGATAATACTGAAAGGAGTACAACTCTCTGCATAAGTAATGCCATAAATGCCGCGTCTTTTGAAAACCTCCAGAGACTGCTCCGCCAGTGCATACTGTTTACTGAGACCGGCTGGAGTTATTGCTTCAGAATTAACAACAATCAGAGTTTTATTCGGCAGGGTTTTAATATAGTCTGCCAGCTTGCTCTCAAAATGTGCAAACTCTTTCTGCTGACACAATAAAACAATACTCTTTCCTTCATCTATGAAAATACTTTCATTGAAATTACTCTTCAGAAACTGATATATTTCATTCGCGTTGGCATGCTTGGAGACCAATACCATACCATAATTATTTTGATTGCTAAGTTCAAAACGGGCTAAACCGTCGGCAATTTCTTCATTGTCCGTGATTGTTCCGTCCTTGACTTCCCGCCAGAATTGGGCAAGAGCCTTTTTGTTCGTTTCATATTGGTCCCACATTTTAATTGATATAAAGGAAGCCGCCTGCTGGCACATTAATCTGATTTTTTCCGGAAGATCACCATCAAAAACTACAACCAACATGCCGATAAGTCTGCCTCTGGCATAGCAGTCAAAAATATGTAAATTTTCTACAATGTGACCGGCAGAAGTATCAACGCCTTCGGCGAGCCGACTCTTTATGATATCCACCCAATCAATAAAATCCTGTCTTTTTGTCCCAGGCATACCGTAAGTACCATTAAGCTTAAATTGGTAATTGAGACAAAAACAATTCATCCTTATCTGTTTGCCAAAAACATTCAAAAGATTGTTGACATCGTCCGAACTGAGTGATGCCCTGATCAGCTTCTGGTAATGCTGCTCAACTTCTATCAGCATATTCGTCTGATAGTTCTGTATTTCCTGATTGATCGTTGCCACCAGTTCACGGAATTTTACTTCTTTTTTGACTTCAAAAACCGGTAATCTGTATTTGTCTGCGATGGCAAGAATACTTTCGGGTATCTTGTCGATAAACCTATGCGTCTTAATAGCTACAGCCGACACCCTTTGCGCCAGCCTTTCAAAAGCATAGTCCTGGAGCTCGGGATTCTTGCTGAAAGCATAGAAAGTTGTTAAAACAAACTCTCCGCCTGTAACCCATTCATAAAGGTCAGGCCCTTCCATAATTGTAACATGTGTTATCTGATAATCAAGATTGGCATTTTTGTTAGCAACACGCAGTTTATTCCTGAAATTTTCAATCTCCATTAATGCGTTAAGGGTTACCCTGTCCTGTGCCATGTGAAGCCTCCGTACAAATTAATACTCCATTAAAATTATATCACACAGCGGCTTTTATTAGCTAATCATAGCATTACTACATTGGCGCAAAGTCTTGCAGTTTCCTCGGCTATGACCATTTCTTCATCGGTTGGAATTACCAGTAATTTAACTAAGTCCGCTTGTGAGCCGATTTCTCTTGTCTCGCCGCGCAATTCGTTTTTTTCGGTGTCCAGATGCGCGCCCAAAAACTCCAGGCCGCTGCAGATATTCTTTCTTATCGCTGAAGAATTTTCTCCGAGACCGGCTGTAAATATAACTGCGTCCACTCCGCCCATTGCCACCGCATAAGCGCCGATATATTTTTTGACGCGATACGAGAAAATATCCATTGCCAGCTGTGCCCGCTCATCCCCGCACTCCGCAGCTTTTTCCAAATCGCGAAAATTACTGGAAAGGCCCGATATGCCAAGTACTCCGGCTTTATTATTCAGATACTGGTATACCTGCTTTCCAGTCATATCCTCTCTGTCCATAATGAAAGGAATAATTGCCGGATCTACCTCTCCGCACCTCGTTCCCATCACCAGACCCTCCAGGGGCGTAAAACCCATACTGGTATCCATTGATTTGCCGCCTTTGATTGCGGCCACACTGGCTCCGTTACCCAAATGACAGGTGACCAACCGCAAATCCGATAAGTCTCTGCCCAAATATTGCGCTGCTGCTGCTGCGACATATTGGTGAGAAATACCATGAAAGCCGTATTTTCTCAGTCCATATTTGATGTACAGTTCATAAGGCAAGCCATACAAATATGCTTTTGCCGGCATTGTTTGGTGATAGGCCGTATCAAAAACAACAATATGGGGAACATTTGGCATCAATCCCATGCAAGCCTCGATACCTGCCAGATTGGCAGGGTTATGCAGCGGCGCCATCGGAATGCACTTCTTGATATCGTCGATAACATTTTTTGTTATTATCGTGGCTTCCTGGAAGGCTTCGCCGCCATGTACGACCCTATGTCCAAAAGCACTAATTTCCGCCAGCTCTTTAATAACACCAATCTTATTATCAACCAGTGCTTTCAAAATCATCTGAATGCCTTCAGTATGGTTATGAGTTGGCTTTTTAAGCTCTACAGCATAATCATAAACAGAATAATGTTTCAAAAAGCTTCCGGGCATGCCGATTCTTTCCAAAACACCTTTCGCCAAGACTTTTTTACTGTCATTTTCAACCAGTTGGTATTTAATCGATGAACTTCCACAATTCAAAACAAATATCTTCACTTAGACCACCCCTTTGACTTAAATCCCAGACAGCCGTTCCCCCTTATCTGACTCTTAAATTATATAAATTCGCTGTTATTTTTCATATGTATAAATCTACAAAAGAACTCCTATTGTTTTTGCATCAACGAACAAATTTCGGATAAAAAATGGGCCCGTTTGCTAAGCGGGCCCATTTACCTATGGTTTGGCAAAACAAGTATGCTTTTATGTTACCGCTGTAATGCCTGTTTTAACCTTGTTTATTTTTAGAAGAAACTCAGAGCCAGGAACACTCCGCTGATAATAAGTCCGGAAACTACCGTCCAGATTACGCAGTAGCCCATGATATCTCTGGCGCCCAGTCCGGCAACGCCCAAGAGCGGCAGTGCCCAGAAAGGTTGAATCTGGTTGGTCCAGCCATCGCCCCAGGCAAAAGCCATAACGGTCTGTGGAAGGTCTGCGCCAAGTTTTTGTGCTGCTTCCATCATGATTGGTCCTTGAATTGCCCACTGCCCACCACCGGAAGGAATGAAGATATTAACAAGACCTGCGGACAAGAAGGTAAAGAGCGGAAAAGTATGAGGAGTAGAAATGTTTACAAAGGCATTTGACAAAACCGCAACCATGCCCGAACCTACAATCATGCCGGAAATACCTGCGTAAAGCGGGAATTGCAGGATAATGCCTCTGCTGGCACCAATTGCCTGAGCGACTGCGTCGAGATAAGCAGTAGAATTTTTATGCAAGAACAAACCAGCTGTCAGGAAAATCAGAATTACTAAATTAAGGTCAAGGTTAAAGCCGATTTTTGAAAAATTGAGAACCAGGTAGGAAAGCGGCAAGAGACCAAAAAGAAGATTGATAAAGTAACTATTTTCCAGTTTTTCAGCCGGAGTCATATCTTTCTTTTCTTTTGGAGCTGCTTTAGGGATTTCTTTATCGACGTATTCAACCATTACGCCATCCGGAGCCTTCATGTGGAAGTACACAAGGAACAATGCTGCAGCAATTGCCAATGACAGGAGAATATTCCAGGAAGAATAAAGGGTTTCTGTTACAGGAATCAGAGGTACACCGAGCTTGACCATGAAGTTGCCGGGAGTTGCGGCGACAAGTGGAATGGAGGAAGATGGACCGCGGACAATTTCACCGCCATAGGCTGCGGCAACTAGCAGTGGGAAGTGCAAACCTTTAACTTTTTTGCCCATTTCTTTGGCAAGGATAGCACCGATGACAAGGCCAAAATCCCAGTTAATATAGCAGGAAATCAGAGAAACGAGTGCGGTCAGGCCCAAAGCCTGTTTCGGGCTCTTAGGAATATCTGTGACTTTGTCCAGAATTTTTTTTGCCAAAGGCGTTAAAGCCAAAACATAACCTGTCAATAAGACCAAAACCATCTGCATGCCGAAGGTAAAGAGTGAGGAATATCCTTTTCCCCAATAATTGACCATTGCGCTTGCTGACTTGCCTGTAATGACCATGCCTGAAATAAAGGTAACGAAGGTAAGAAAAATTGCTAGGAGAAATGCTCCCGGGAGATACTTCTGAACCATCTTCAAGCAAAACCTGGTAATTGTTTCCATAAATTCCGCCTCCTGTTTTGTTTTTAAATTAACTCAACGACCGTGCTTGTTCCCAAGCCGCCAGCGATACACAAAGTAGCAAGACCATAACGCACATTTCTCCGCTTCATTTCATGTACTAATGTTACCAAAATGCGCGCACCCGAACAACCGATCGGATGACCCAAAGCTATAGCGCCGCCGTTAACATTGACAATTTCCTTGTTAAGTCCCAATTCTTTAATAACGCCTAAAGACTGTGCCGCAAAAGCTTCGTTCAATTCGATAAGACCAATGTCGCCTATTGATAAGCCTGCTCTCTTTAAAGCCAGCTGCGTGGCAGGAATAGGGCCTAACCCCATGTAGGCAGGTGATACGCCACCGGCTGCCTGGGAAATAATTCTGGCTATAGGTTTCAACCCAAGCTGCCTGGCTTTTTCTTCCTCAGCTAAAAGCAGCAGTGCCGCCCCATCATTGCGCCCCGAAGCGTTACCGGCCGTAACCGTGCCATCTTTTTTGAAGACTGCTTTCAACTTAGCCAGTTCCTCCATAGAAGTCAGCCTCGGATGTTCATCAACTTCGAACAAGGTTGTTTGTTTCCTGCTTACAATAGGAACCGGCATAATTTCGTCTTTAAAAGTGCCGTTTAAGATTGCACTATTTGTCTTTACCTGGCTTTCACAGGCAAACTCGTCCTGCTCCTGTCGGGAAATATTGAATTTTTCGGCTATATTCTCTGCCGTCATCCCCATAGTCAGAGAACCATATTGATCTATCGGTTGTGACCGCGGCTGGCTTTCGGTATTCGGATCAAGCAACACTCCATTGCCAACGGAATAGCCCCTGCGTGCGTTTCTTAAATAGTAATGAGCATTGCTCATACTTTCCACGCCGCCGGCAAGCCCCAGTTCAGCATAACCGCACATCATTTCCTGTGTGACGTTATGTACAGCCTGCATGCCAGAACCGCATTGCCTGTGAACAGTATAAGCCGGAACTTCCACCGGTATGTTTGCTATCAGGGACGCAAGCCTTGCGATATTCGGTTGGTCTGAGCTTTGTTTGGCATGACCCAGCACTATTGAGTTTAATTCCTGAGTATCGATATTATTTCTCTGCACCATTTCCGCGATGAGAAGGGCTGCCATATTCTCTGGTTGAATGTCTTTCATCGCACCGTTGAGTTTGCCGATCGGCGTCCTGATGGCGTCTATAATTACAACTTGTTTCATCTAATCAACCTCCCAGGCTTTGACATCATTCGCAACTGTGTATTTGGCGGAAGTCATAGCCTTGATGTCATCTAATGTTACATCTGATGAATGTTCAACCAGAATCATTTCCTTGTTCATGAATTTGAATACTGCGAATTCCGTCACCAAAGTATTGACTACTTCCAAACCGGTAATGGGAACGGTACAATTTTCTACCAGCTTGTGCTTGCCGTTGTTGGCAACATGCTGTGTAGCAACTATTACGTCTTTTACTCCCACAACCAGATCCATTGCTCCGCCAGGTCCCAAGACACCCTTGCCAGGCAGCGCCCAGTTAGCCAGATCACCACGTTCACTGACCTGTATGGCACCAATGACTGTCGCATCCATGCGCCCGCTCCGGATCATCGCAAAAGAAGTTGCGCTGTCAAAATAACAGCAGCCCGGCGTTTCTGTAATGGGCTGTCTGCTGGCATTAATCAGGTTAGGGACTATATCGGCCTCTGTTTTTGGTGCCGCCCCTACTCCGAGCATGCCATTTTCTGTCTGGATGTAGAGCTTTTTGGCAGGCGAAAGATAGTTCACAGCTTGGGTAGGAATGCCAACGCCCAAATTAACAAAGCCGCCGTCTGGTAATAATTCTGCGACCTTTTTGGCAATGCGTGTTCTTATTTCAGTATCTGTCAGCTGTCTCAATTTTATTCGCCCCTTCCTACGGGAACAATAACATCCTCATAAATAAACGGTGTCACGATTTCTTCCGGTGAAAATGTGCCCGGTTCCACAATCTCATCTACCTCGACAATCGTAAAGTTGGCGGCAGTAGCCATAACAGGATTGAAATTTCTGGCCGTCCTTTCGTAGACCAAATTACCGAGACGATCGGCTTTCTTAGCACGCAAAATTGCTAAATCTGCCTTGATTGGTTCCACAAAAACATATTGGCGTCCATTGATTTCCTTTGTTTCCGAACCTTCCGTAACCTCACTGCCAACACCCACACGCGTATAAAATCCGCCTATGCCGCAGCCGCCAGCTCTGATGCTCTCAGCAAATGTTCCCTGGGGCATCATTTTCAAGTTAAGTTTGCCCTCAAAATAAAGTTCTGCCGCTTCGGTGTTGTACGTAAAATATGAGCCAATTGCCTGTTTGATTTGCCTGTTCCTGACCAATCTTCCCAGACCGACATTAGGTGTGCCTAAATCGTTGGCAATAATTGTCAAATTCTTAAGTTCTGTATCCGCAATCAAGTCAATCATTTTTTTTGGATTGCCTATATTGCCAAAGCCGCCGATCATAATTGAACTATCGGAACTTATTAATTTAACTGCTTCTTCCGGACTCAATATTTTTGCCACAACAACCACCTCCTCTTCTTTTTTCCTTTTGACAGTTTTATTATATTGAACGTCATCTTCGTTTTATATGTAGGAATCTACAAAAGTAATCTCTTTTCTTACTTGGTTCAAACAAGTATGTTAACCTCTTACGTGTAAATTCAAGAGGACAAAACTGTATTTTTAAACTTACATAGCCTAATTAGATTATTTTTGCCTCGCCTGAACTTTTTTACACCCACGTGCACGGGAGATGTTTGCCATTACAGACAAAAAATCGGGCTGTAACGAAATAGCCCAAAAAGAAATAGCGTGTCCGAACTCGGACACGCTATTTTTATAAGGAAAAAGGACCCCGAAGGGTCCCTTTAGCTGGTATAATTTTGGTATGACAAATAACAAAACTAACCTTAAAAATTATAA
>Ga0183097_10433_pt1 | contig 83710 bp, 54 predicted proteins | sample BioMet8_FD_128883 | JGI IMG/M metagenome (GOLD analysis project Ga0183097, IMG submission 128883) | Microbial communities from bioreactor (seeded with sewage sludge) at Lawrence Berkeley National Lab, California, USA - Biofuel... | ecosystem: Engineered > Bioreactor > Anaerobic > Unclassified ... | reverse complement strand
TAACTGTTTGATTTTAACTGTTTGATTTTAACTGTTTGATTTTAACTGTTTGATTTTAACTGTTTGATTTTAACTGTTTGATTTTAACTGTTTGATTTTAACTGTTTGATTTTAACTGTTTGATTTTAACTGTTTGATTTTTAAATTTTTTTCGTACCCTTTTTATTCAAGCTTTCATAAATTTTCTTGAGAAATACATTTTTGCCCTGCAACATATCTTTCCGAACCTTTGTACTCGATAAGTTTTCCATTGTCCAGTAAGGACATTGAACCGTGACCGCAGCAGATAAGGCATTTTTTGTTTTTCCTGGCAAGCTGTTCATCAATCTCTAAAATGAGGGACATAAGAGCCTTCCTTTCTTCTCGTGCGAGTTTGCTGTCAACATTCACCGATGTCATAAGATAATCAGCCAGAACATTATATGCAGTTCTATCAGGGCTCAGGCTTTTGAAATTGATCACCGCGTCCTCAGGAAAGAGCAGTCCCTCTTTAGAGCAGAGGTAGAAAACTTCTCCATGCATATGCCCGCCCATCCCTGCAAGAGCTTCGAACTTCAGGTCACCGATCCGGAATCGAGCGATAACAGGAAATGCGCCTCGTTTTTCGATTGTTTCGCCTGAGAGAGGGACTTCGGGAAAGATAACCGTGTTTGAAGGTGGGGTAAATCTGGAAAAAAGGTTAATTATCTTCGTATAAACCTCTTCCAGAATACAATCCTGGCTGCTTGATCCATAAGCTCTGCTGGTTTCCCGTGTGATCAGAAAAGTTTCGCGATTAAGATATGAGGGCGCCGGAAAACAACCCGCAGCCCCACAATGGTCGGCGTCAGCATGAGTAATGTAAATCCTCTTAAGCCGGCTCAGATCTCCAAGCCCGTAGTACTGGAGCATGTTCACTATGTCCTGGTAATAAATTCCATACCCGGTGTCAATCATGACCCTTTCGGAAGGGGTATCAAAAAGATAGATGTTTCCCCCGCAGGGAGGTTGAAAACAGAAAAGTTCGATATCGTTCTTTACTCTGACCCTCTGTACATCGGCATAAAAATTGTCTCCTGACGTCCGGTTAAGGTAATCCCCAACTTTCAGGATGTTCTCAAAAACCTCAATCGGATCTTTCTGAAGGTTTGAGAGTTCCTGGGTAATATGATTAATGTCCTGCAGGAACCTCATCAAAAAATCATCTTCGGCACTCCCGATAAACGACCTGAGCTTCTGGGCCAGCCTGAGATAAAATACTGTATCATCAAGTTTCTCCCCGGTTGTATCATATTCTAAAATATCTAGCCTGTATCTGGACTTAAGCTGGTTCAGGAGGGCATCTATCATATTAGGGTCTTCAATGTGAATACCTACAACAAGCCTTTCAGGATGCTTTCCCCGATCATCAAAATCAAGAAATGTGATGTTTGATTTCGATGAGGTGATATGGTTCAGGAGGTCAAATAAAGCGCCAGGGCAGTTCGGGAGATAGACATGGAACTTCACGAAAGCTACAGGATGAAGAGAAGTCTGGAGATAGCCTATTTTTTCCAGTTCTTCACGAATCTTTTCATAAGCCTGCGGAAGAGCAGTCACTTCAAAGAAAACGGTATGTGTATCTATCCTGCGGTCGTACTGAATCCTGTTAATATTTCCCTCGTACCGTGTGATAATTTCGGCTGCCCTGTGCAGTGCTCCGGGTATATCAGGCATGCAGGCAATAAAAGAGAATTGTTCCATTGGACATCCCCTGATTAAACAACTCTATTTTTTTGATAATATAATAAATCCTGCTTTACCTTAAGCCTTCCTGCCATTACAGAGAAAAGGGGATAGAGGTTAAAGTTCCAGCACAAGGGCAGAAAGTCCAAGGGCTTCAAAAGCTTCAGTAATCTCTAAAAGAGGATTTTTGTTTCTGTAAAAAAGATGAGAATTGCACTTGCAGTCTGTGCACCCGAAACCGAACACCGAACCCCCTCCAATTCTGCTGGCAAGTGCACATTCAAACCGCTCAGAAGTAAAAGCATAAACCGCTGAAACTAACCTGAAAGCGGGACTAAGGTGAAGGTAATCCACATGCCATTTGGGATTTCGGTCACGATTTCTGGAAAGGTTGATGTGCCTCTGTAATCTTTTAAGACCCCCTGACCCCAGAGCAGACCCCACATAGATATGAAACCCTGAACTGAAAGAGAACTCTCCCTTTTTACCTATCTCAATCTTGCAGGCCCGGTTTTCGAATATCAAACAGTAGACGCCTTTTCCGGAAAAAAGATTTTTTTCAGTAGAATCTTTTTCAGAACAGTCATTTTTTTCAGAGTAAACGTTTCTTCCTGGGGAACCATTTTTTTCGGAAAAATCCATTTCAAGACCTCAATTTAACTTCAAAACCTCAAATATAACTCAATAGTTCAATCGAATTTCAAGACCTCAATTTACTCCCTGAAAGCTGAAAATACTTTTCAAGCAGAGGCCCCACCATTTCCTCTATTTTTTCGTTCTCTTTAAGCGCCTCAATCCAGGAAACTGGTATGGCTTCAATTCCTAGCCTGGCTCCAAGAATACCTCCTACCACGCTCGCAACTGAATCCGAGTCTCCGGTTATATTCACTGCAGTCTGTATTGCTTTTTTGTAATCGTTAGGATAACGTAATATGCAGAAGTATGCCAGTGCAAAAGTTTCGTCTGCATACCAGCCCTGCCCGAGTTTCTTCAAACCTTCTTCGTCTCCGATGTCGCTATAAGCCGTTTTATGGGAATTATCCAGGGCATGAGTAAATTCTTGAGAGATTCCCTGAGTTACCTCAAGAAGCGGTTCAAACATTTCCCTGGGTTCCACTCCATCAAGAGCCAATTTTACGGCGTATGCTCCTGCAACCGAGGCAGCATCTGCAGCTGGATGGGTGTGAGTAATTCTGCCGGAAATTGAAGCTGCTTTGATCAGTTTCTCAGGATCTTTCCGGAAGATAAAGCCAAGGATTCCAACCCGCATCAGGCTTCCGCATGTTTTTGAATTTAGTCCGGAATTGCTCCAGTGACTACCATCCCTCAGGTTCAGGGCTGCACCTTTTGTGGTTGCTCCTGCACCAAGGTCAGGCTCGTCCAGCCATAGGACAAGCTCTTCTGCAATCTTGTCCATAAGCTCGGGAAGTTCAAGTTCTGCTCCCCGAAGCAGAGCCCTGGCAAGTACAAGCATCAACTGGGTATCATCAGTCCAGGAAGAATTGGGCGGGAGTTCAAGGATTCCTTTTTCTCCATATTTCCTTTTTATTTGCTCAAGAGTTAGATGTTCTACCGGGCGACCGAGGGCATCCGCGCAGGCGGTACCGTAGAGGTAGCCTCGAAGCTTTTTTTTGATATTAGGAGCGTTTTGCAGATTGTTTGTACTCATAATTTCAATCCTGTACCTCTCTCAATTCCTCTATACATATTAAACTCGTATTAAAGAAAAAATATTGCATAAAAGCTCAATGAGGAAGACAAATATCTATATGATAGTTATAGTTACGAGGCTAAATAATGCAACTACTCAATGAGGTTCAATGAAGGTTTTTGTTGCAACAATTACAGGCGTGACTATACGTAACTTGAAATTGCAAAAATCATACCTTATGATGTGAAGTCAGAATATATAGAAAAATCATACTTGCAACAAAAGAAGTCTGAATTTAGTTTAAAGTACTAGTGTCGAGTCAACCGCAAAATGTCGTATAAAATCGGTTGCAATTATTCGGAATCATTGAATCTTTGATGATTGGCTCGACACTAGCTCTTCGCTGCTTTGTACAAGTTAAAAATAATTACTTATCAGACATTTGTCTGCCCAAGGCGGAAAAACATCGAGCTTGACTTAGATTTTTAACAATAAATGTTTCTAAATTTTATGCACGCCACTTCAATAGTTATAACTGTGTATAAGTTATCCACTTGAAACAGTGAAGAGCCACTATTATTAGCTGGGATAGAAAAAATTGATAGCCTTTTAAAGGCTAACGGAATAGGTTCACGGGATTATACTGTCTTTCCCTAAACGTATAGTCACGAGGCTAAATAATGCAACTGCTCAAAGAGATACAATGAGATTTTTGTTGCAACAATTACAGGCGTGACTATAAATAGTATTTTGCAACTTTAGCAAATTATCCTATTACTGACTCTATAGAAGAGACGTTTGTTATCATCTCCAACATGAATCTCGATGCACTGTCCATTGTTGTCCATAGCTATTGAATTAGAGGTACCAGTGTCATATTGGATGCTGGGTCCCCATAAAATTAAGTTACTGCCAAAATTAACTGTTCCAACTTTAGAGTAGAGATTTTTACCTCCCTCTCCAACATGAACCTCAATGCAGCGTCCATTGTTGTCCATAGTTATTGAATTAGAGCTACCAGTATCATATTGGGTGCTGGGTCCCCACGAAATTAAGTTATTGCCAAAATTAACTGTTCCAACTTTAGAGTAGAGATTTTTACCTCCCTCTCCAACATGAACCTCAATGCAGTGCCCATTATTGTCCATAGATATTGAATTAAGCTTGCCAGTGTCATATTGGGTGCTGGGTCCCCACGAAATTAAGTTATTGCCAAAATTCATTGTTCCAACTTTAGAGTAGAGATTTTTACCCCCCTCTCCAACATGAACCTCAATGCAGTGTCCATTGTTGTCCATAGTTATTGAATTAGAGCTACCAGTATCATATCGGGTGCTGGGTCCCCATGAAATTAAGTTATTGCCAAAATTAACTGTTCCAACTTTAGAGTAGAGATTTTTACCTCCCTCTCCAACATGAACCTCAATGCAGCGTCCATTGTTGTCCATAGTTATTGAATTAGAGGTACCAGTATCATATTGGGTGCTGGGTCCCCATATATTATTAAATATATTTATCTCCATATAAGACTTTTCTGATATTGAAAAGTTTCTTCGTGTGGCTAGAACATTGATTTGTCGGGGTGAAACTACCTGTATGCCAGCTCCATATCTAAAATGAACACCGAGACCAGCTATACTCGTTTCGTGCCTAGTGATATAGTGGTAACTTTCGATAAATTTTACTGTATTCGTATTAATATTAATTGAATATAAATCTACATAATCCTCGTAAGGTAAACTTCCTTTCTCAGTTGATCTAAAACCAACCAGATAAATTTTTTCTGTATCAACCGTAACTAAGCACACATTGTCTGCGCTAGTGATTTTCGTATTGAAAATAAGATCGAATTTACATTCGGGATCCGACAATAATTTGCCATTTGATTTATAAAAGTCTACATCACCACCGGCATGGACAGCCAGAAGGAAATGGTCGATACCGTTTTCCCTATAGGTTGTAATTCCAACTGCACCTGCTGTGTTATTATCCCGGATAATTTTGGTTTCCAATAAAACCGGAGGATGTTTTTCCGTATCCGACATTTGGCTCAAATCATAAAACCGAATAAGTGATTTGCTATTGTTTTCTAATGATACTGCTAGATAGTTACCTATCTGCTGGATGCCACCTGGATGGTTATACCCCTTATCTGATGTATTTATTCGATAGACAGCTTTCTTTTTTTCTTCACTGAGTATCACAATAGAACCATAATCGGCGGAATCTGATTCACTGTTATGAGTCATGATAAGATAATTTTTATAACGGGCTACTCCCTGCACATGTGAGGTAAGCGGCGCAATGGGTAATCCTCCAATATTACCTTCAAAAGTATGCAAAATTCCTTTTGTTCCTTTTTTATCGCTCATTGAATCCAATGCTTGTTCAATATTATCTACCTTGTAATTATCCCATTCATTGGGGAGTTTATCCAATTCATTTGAAAGTTCCTCCACAGTGAATTTCGAATACACATCTATCTTTGATTTGGCCACCTCTATGTTCTCTCTCCCATTACGAGTAACTCGGCTTAAAAACAGTCCTGTGTCACCCTTGAATGCTATCTCATTACCACCGAGATTGACATAACGGAAAATGCAGTATTGATCCATCGTGTCTTTTTCGAATTCAGCATATTGAATATATCCACCACGAGAGTCTGAGCGTGCAATGCGACTAAGGTATTTTCCATTATCACCCTTAAGTGCAATGCAGTGATCAGGAAGTTCTATTACCTGAAAAGTACAAAATTCGTCTATCTTGTCCTTAATAGCTTCAAGGTTATTCTGGCTTGTATGAGTGTAATAAATCCGGCTCAGGTATTTGCCATTGTCAGCCTTTAGAGTGATTGTTTGAGGCCACTTGATTATTTGATCGATTGTCAGTTCATTCATTAATATTTGCTGTTGATTCTGTGTCATTTTATCATCTCTTATTTTCTATTTTTTCGTTTTTGGCTGATCCAAAAAATTTAAAATTGCCTTCTGACTGTCAAATTTAAAATCAAGAATCAAATTTCCAATCATTAAAATTTTTTAGAATTTTCATTTATATAGGAATTTAAATGGTTTTGGGATAAACTCATCAAATGTGTAAATAGAACCGTCTTAAAATTCAAACAATTCATACGATTAGACAAGGACTAATATTAATTTTAAAGTTAAATAGTAAACTTTTCTCAAATTTAGGTGTTTAATGGCCTTAAAAATAATACTTTTCACTATAGGAATCTCATTCGTTGTATAAAACTAAATACATTAAATATCAGGGTTTAATTTAAATTTTAGATACTTGACAGCCAAATGCTTCTGTTTTTATATCTGATGCGTAAATTCTATCTCAATTGTAAAACCAAATTATTTTTAAGACAGACTCTAAGCAATTTTTTGTTTAAAGTTTTTCTATTTTTCCTTTAAATTTATTTACACAGATGAAGATTTAATTACAGAATTTCTCAGTTCAACCGAGTAAGCCCCACAGCAAAAAATTGCTGTGAACTAAGTAAAAAAAGATGCGCAGACAAAAATAGCTTATCCAGAAAATGTACGTGTAGTGTACGCATAATTAGTATTACAACAGTATAAAAAAATGAATAAACTTACGTTCCACAGTAATTCTTTCCTGTCAACGGGGCTAGAATAAAATACGCAGGTAAAAATAAGTAATCCAGATAACATGTGTATAATATGCGCATAATTCGTTTGATATGCGCATGAAAATGAACAAGTTTAAAAAGAGAAATTACTGGGAGTAGTATTTTTGAAAAACCACCGCATCTCCACAACAATCTCACAGAAACACTGGGAATTATTAAAAAAGCAATCAGAAAAATTTGAAACTCAGCAAAAAACTATAGAATTTGCACTGGAAAGTCTGGAAAATAGCTCAAAACAGAGTCCAGCATTAACCTTGGAAGAAAAATATTGGATGCGCCTTAAACGGGCAAAATCATTGGTTATCTTTGAAAAGTCTGCCTTTAAATCTCTAATAGAAAACGCTGATATTGAGAATCTAAATGAACTTTTTATCCGGAATAAAACCGTAGAATATACAATAGAGCTCTACTTTCAGAAACCTCTTAAAGAATGTAGTCTGAATGAAGTTATAGATGGTGTAGTTATCAACCTCAAGATAACCAACCAGGTCGATACTATAGATTATGCAGATAACGGTGGCTATTATAAGTTAATAATTACCCATGATCTTGGCCTTACTTTTTCAAAAATACTTACAATGTCAATTGAAAACGTGTTTAAAACTTATGGAGTCAAGGCAGAGAGTACGATTTCTCCAAAGACGATTTTTATGGAGATATTTAAAAATTAAAATTGGCACTCTTAAATCAACTATCTTAGGATAATCCGTTTATCTTGGAATAATCAATTCATCAATTCACGCTTATGATGTTGTTTTTTGTCACAATTAAATATTTTCTCCATCTATGTAGGAGTTATACACTTCAAGTATTAAGCTTGAACACAATAGACAGTATGGTTTAAATCTTAAGATACACATCAAAAAGGTTGTAAAAAGAAAAACTGTAAAAAAGGAAAAATGCTCCGATGGGGATTTGAACCCCAGTCGCAGGAGTGAGAGTCCTGAATGATTGGCCGAGCTACACTATCGGAGCAGCTTGTTATATTGTTATGCTTTGCCTCTCAGGCAGCATATCTTCAAGTAATTTATAAAATATAAACCTTTCGTCTGAGTTTTTAAAAAATAGAGAAACTGCCGGGATGGTATTATCCCAGCCGGCAAGTTTAAAAAATATTCCTAAATGTTTTCTTTTTTCTCTAAACTTGTATTTAAACTTGTTAAACTTGAAGAGTAATCCTGTTCCAGTTTCTCAAGTTTTGGCTGTCGGTTTGGCTGTCAGGACAGCTTTATACGAACATAGCCTGTGGAATTGTGGGTTCCTCAGTGTTTACGACCTTTTCGTGTGCTTTCAAGAAATCTGCCATGGTAATCTGTTTACCGCGCCTGCGCAGCACAAAAATTCCGGCTTCTTTGACAATAACGCTGATTTCTGCCCCGCTCATACCGGTCATGACTCTTGCCAGTTTCTCGAAATCCACATCATCTGCAAGGTTCATCTTGCGGGTGTGAATTTTAAGAATTTCAGCCCTTCCTTTCTCGTCAGGGAGTGGAACTTCGATAGACCTGTCAAACCTGCCAGGTCTGAGAAGAGCAGGATCAAGCAGGTCAATCCTGTTGGTTGCAGCAACGATCTTTACATTGCCTTTAGGATCAAAACCATCCATTTCTGCAAGAAGCTGAAGCATTGTCCTGTTGACCTCGGCCGAACCACTGGTTCCGTCATAGGTCCTCATGCTGCCGACAGCATCGATTTCATCTATAAAGAGAATGCTTGGAGATTTATCTCTAGCAAGCTGGAAAATGTCTTTGACAAGCCTTGAGCCTTCACCCACGAATTTCTGGACCAGGTCAGATCCGGACATTCGGATGAAGGTTGCTTTTGCATGAGAAGCTATAGCCTTTGCAATAAGGGTCTTGCCCGTGCCTGGGGCCCCGTGGAGCAGGACACCTGAAGGGGGCTCGATTCCGATTTCCTCGAAAAGTTGAGGCTCGGTGAGTGGCAGTTCAACGCTTTCCCTGACTTCCTGAAGCACGTTATCCAGCCCACCAATCATACTGTAGTCCACCCCAGGAGAGTTAATGAGTTCCATTACCTGAGCCCGCACATCGGCAGCTCTGCTGACTACGGAAATAATTGAGTATGCCCCGTTTACTGCAACTCTCATGCCGGGCTCAATCTTTCCAATACATTCTTCAGGGATCTGGGTAAGAACCTCCTGGTTATTCCCATGCTGCCTTATAAGTGCGATTTCTCCGTTTACCTCAAGAATAGTTGCAATAAAGAGAGGAGGCTCGGTAAGCTGTTCCAGATGAGCTTTCAATTTGTTGATTTCCTGAAGGTGCCTGCCTGTAGCTACACTTGCTTCAAGGAGTCGGGCCTTCATGTTCTCGTTCTGGACTCTCATGATTTCTATTTCGGTTAAGAGAGATTTCACATCTTCAGCATTGATCTTCCCGCTCTCAAGCTGGAACTCTACCCTTGTTTTGATATCTTCCAGAGAAGATCTTATTGCACTGTCTTCTGACACTTGAAACCACCTTTTTTATCGCGTGAAATTGAGTTTGTACAGTCTATACGTGATCTAAAGATTAGTTCACTCAGAAATTATTGATTTATAATAAGTTGATTTGAAGGCAAACTGGCCTGCGGGATCTATAATACAGGTCCGTAACCAGTAAACCGGTAATGATCAGTTACCCAGTCCAGTTACCCATTTAAGCTTTAAGCGTTATTTTCCGGAGGGATTGTTAGCCGTTTATCTCAGGATGATCACATTTTGTCCTGGCTTTTACAAGAAGTAAAGCAGGAAGTAAAGCCTGAGAAACGGGGAAATCAAGAATCCTCTTCATAAAATCCCCTGTTGTAGTATGACTCACAAAGATCAAAGGGTAAAATGACATTTAAAAGGTACTCTTACTTTTCACAGTGAATGTTAAAATGTTTGGAATTAAATATATACATAAATATAAAAAGGGTATATATAAGTTCCTGTGACGCATGTGATCATTTTTATATCCCGACTGCCTGTATAATATCCCAATTAAGGATCTATTCAGTTCTTTGATTAAATTGCTTTCGGACACTCGCGTGGAATTTATCAACATTTGTATTCCATTCAGTCATCATATTTCTTTTTTCTTATACATGCTGTTGCATTCTCCAGATTCCAGCAAATTATTCAGGAAAGAAGCCAGACAGAAAATTTAGAAAAAACTGAGCTTTTAACTTCACTTTTCAATCAAACCCTTTAACTTAACTCTTCAATTACTTTATTTATATAATTAGTTTAGCTCATAAAATTAGATCTTTAAATTAGATCTTTAAATTAGATCTTTAAATTAGATTTTTAAATTAGATCTTTAACTAGTTTTAATCCTGACTGAGAAGGACAAAGAATATAACCATTTCCCAACTTGAGCGAAAAAGCTTGCAGGAAAATGGCACCTCCTTTTGTAAGCCTTTAAGATAGAACAAACTACGGATGCAAAAAGTTAGAAAGATAGATTTAATAATAAAAGCATTATATCATTCGACATGCGTACATCTCAGGATTTTCTAAGAGTAGGCACAGCAGTCATATTTGTTGGTATTATTATATTATTACTAGGTACAGTTCTTACTATTATACATCATCCTGCAAACAGCCAGATGGGCGGACTGATAATGATCGGCCCAATCCCAATAGTTTTTGGCTCGTCTACTGAAATAACAACAAATATGCTGGGACTTGGATTAATAATCTCAGTACTCTATCTATTCCTATGGAAAACGAAACGTTGACTGATGGAAGATGCTTTTTTCGATTGGAATTCTCACAATACTCATCGGATTTCTGCTAATTATGATCGGCATAGCTTTAAGCATGTACCAGGAATCCAGATCGACGCAAAGCTACTCAAATAGAACAAACACATCCGAAAGAGGCTCACGCTTTGAAAGCACTTCAAACTCGGAGAGCCCTCTCCATGAAAAGCCCTCCGAAAGAAAAGTCGAATCCGAAATCAAAACCGGGGGAGTAATCATGCTCGGCCCGATCCCAATCATCTTCGGAAGCGACAAAGAAAGTGCAAAAACCGCCGCAATCCTCGCAATAATACTCATGCTTCTCAGCCTGCTGATCTTCAGATCCTCCTTCATCTAAATCCCATTGCTGTCTTTTCTGCCGGATTGTGGGCAAATCTTTTTTCAAAAGAATTCTGCCACAACCGTTGCATCGGTTGATGACGCTGTGTATGACCTTTGGTCAAGCTTTTCCCCGGAAAAGTTGCGATCAAAACATTTCGAAAAAAGTTTGCGATCAGACCTTTATTTAAAAGGCTTGCACCACCTGATCCAAAACGAAACTTGGGTAAATCAATTTCTCGAAGCGCATTGATAATGTAGCCTCTCTTGCCATAAGTCTATCCTCTTAGTTCAGCTCAGTATCTTCATTATAGTTCAGCCCTCTTGAGCGAAGCGTAGCGTAGCGAAAAGGGCACCGTCCTCCCGAGACGGGACTCGGGTGACGGGACTCGGGTAGCAAAAAGTTATTAATAGTTAAGTCCAAATCAGGGCTTTATGTTTACGATAATCACAGGCTCGCAGTTCGGTGACGAGGGAAAAGGCAAAATTGTTGACCTTCTTGCAAAAGATTTTGACATTGTTGCCCGTTTCCAGGGAGGGAACAACGCAGGCCATACGGTTAAAGTAGGAGATGAGGTTTACAAATTGCACCTGATTCCTTCAGGTATTCTGCTTGATGCAAGAGTTCTGATCGGGCCTGGGGTTGTCCTGAATCCTGAGGTTCTTGCCGAAGAAATCACAATGTTTGAAAAACACGGCATACAGGTAAATGCCGAAAAGCTTGGAGTCGATGCGAAGACAAGCATAATCATGCCTTACCACATCGAGATGGATGGTTTAAGGGAAGCATCAAGGGAAACGAAAATAGGAACCACAAAACGCGGAATAGGCTATGCTTATATCGATAAAGTGGCAAGAGATGAATTCCGTATGGCTGAGCTTGTGGACAGTGAGCGTTTTCTTGCAAGACTTGAGGAACTTGCTCCCCAGAAAGAAAAGGAAATAGCAGCACTGGGAGGAGATCCTAAAATCGTTAGAGACCCTGCGCTAATTGAAAGATATCTTGAGCTGGGAAAGCAGTTTGCCACTTATGTAACAGATGTTTCCAGAGAAATCAACAAGGCTCTTGATGAAGGAAAACACGTAATGGCTGAAGCTGCCCAGGGTACACATCTCGATGTTATACACGGGACCCAGAAATTCGTAACTTCTTCTTCTACAATCGCGGGTTCGGCCTGTGCCAACCTCGGAGTTGGCCCTACAAGAGTAAATAACGTAATTGCTATAGTAAAAGCTTATATTACAAGAGTCGGTGAAGGCCCGCTTCCAACGGAACTAGCAGGAGAACTCGGAGAAAGACTACAGAAAGCCGGAGGAGAATTTGGGACTACTACTGGCAGAGGCAGAAGATGTGGATGGTTCGATTTACCTCTACTGAAGAAAGCCATTGCTCTTAACGGATATACCGAGATTTCTCTGACCAAACTGGATGTACTCTCAGGCCTTAACCCCATCAGAATCTGCACCGGCTACACCTTCAAGGGAGTAAATATTGATTATCCTCCGGAACTTACTGAGGATCTTGCTGAATGTATGCCTGTTTACGAAGACATTCCTGGCTGGGAAACTGACCTCGCCGAAGTAAAAGCCTTCGAGGAACTTCCGGAAAATGCCCAAAATTATGTCAAGAGACTGGAAGAACTGATGAAAGTACCGATTAATTACATTTCAGTAGGTCCGGGCAGGGCACAGACCTTTAAAAAAGAGTAATGTAATTTATAGGAAGAAGTGTAAAACCCCTGAGTCTTTAGCTCAGGGGATATAAGCGTCAACTTTCCCACGTGCTCTTGTTATTGATTCTGTAAACTAACTTGTATAATTAACATTAATATATTTATAGATACTGACACCACAACCCAAAATATGAAAACCAAGTTGAGGGAGTTGGAGAACAGGGTATCTCTCATACCTGAAGGGATCGGGAACGTTAAGCCGGAGAAAACCGGAAGTAGAAATACATCTCATGCTCATATTCTATTTCACCTTCGAAATGAGGGGTAGAGCCTGTACGACTCGTCAACATTGGTTGGGAGGATGACTCAGGAAGCCCCTAAGTCTTTAGCTTAGGGGTAGTTCACTAGGCTTGCAAGGGCAATTCCGAAAAAATGTATATAGTTACTGTGGTGGGTATGTAATAATACACATATCCAATTGTATTTATATCCTTAACTATTATCAAATTATAGTATATATTATCAAATTTTTATCTACTTTCTTGTGATTTTAAGCCTACTTGAGCCGATTATCTTTTATCTATTACCCCTAATTTGACAGATTCTACTAATTAATACAGTATTTTTTTACAAAAAACACATTGCTTTGACACATACCCGTGAGGACAAATGAAATATGTCAAAAATCAATAAACACAATAGATAAATTAAAATTGTATGAAAAAACAGAAGCCTGAAGCCCATTTATACATTATAAAATGTATGCTTCTGTCGAATTAGGGTATTACTGTAAATCTCATAGTGAACTCTGTGCCATTGTTCCTTTTTAATTTAAACTCCCCATCTAACTGATCTGCGAGAGTAGTTATCAGTTGTATGCCAAGACTATCAACATTTTTAATATCAAGATTTTCAGGAATGCCTACACCATTGTCTGAAACAACTAGAATAAAACTGGTAGCCCTATCGGCTTCCTTTTCCTTTTTATGTTTACCCTTTTTTTCTCTATGTAGTTTAATTTGGATTTCGCCCCTGCCTTTACCGGGAAATGCATGTTTGAGAGAGTTGGAAACAAGTTCATTGACAATAATTCCTAAAGGAATACCAGCATCCATGTTAAGAAACACATTTTCTTCCAGATCCATTGAAAGGTGGATATTTTTACTTATAAGGCTGTAAGTCTGGAAAAGATTTTCAGCTAACTCTCTAATGTACGTCGAAAAATCTAATGTATCGGTTCCTTCTCCTTTATAAAGTTCTTCGTGGATGAGAGCCATAGATATAACCCGGTTCTGGCTTTCTCTGAAAGCCTCGATAACTCTCGGGTTATCAAACTTCTCAGCCTGAAGGTCAAGAAGGGAAGAGATTACCTGCAAATTATTCTTAATCCTATGGTGAATCTCCTTTTTACGGGCAATCTCAACATTTGCTAAGGCTTTTTCTGCTTCTTTACGTTCTGTAATATCCTGAATAATTCCTTTAGCTCTAATAGGGTTGTTTTTTTCATCAAAAATAACTTCAGATTGCATATGGACTATACGCTCTTCCCCATTAGCCAGGACAATCCTATATTCAATACTGTGAGTTTGTCCTTTTACAGCTTTCTTAATGGCAAGGGCACCATCCACATAGTCTCGATCATCTGGATGTATGTAATTTAAAAACTCGTTATAAGATGGTGCTGATTCTTGAGAATCGCGTCCGAAAATACGATACATTTCGTCGGACCAGTATGCTTTGTCCGCTACAATATCCCACTCCCAATTTCCAATATGAGCCATTTTTTGAGCTTCAGCAAGACCTTTTTCATTTTCTTTCAAGGAGTTATAAGCTTTTTCAAGTTCTGCGGTACGCTCTTCAACCATTTTTTCTAAATTTTCATGTGCTTTTTTTAACTTAACTTCTGCTTCTTTGCGCTCTGTGATGTCATTGGCGGCTCCAAACCATTCAACGATTTCGCCATTTTCGTCCAGCATCGGAACCGCACGCGAGAAAATCCATCCCAGGTTGCCATCTGCTAGACGGACTCTATGTTCCAGTTCGTAAGTACTCTTCGTCCGTATAGCTTCATTGATGACTGCCATCACATGCGGCTGATCTTCCGGAGGAACATATTCATGAATCCATGTGTTGCTTGGGCTTTCTGTATTGGCAAGAAAACCTCGACCATAGAAATATCGCATCTCGCTCCAATCAGGGTTCACGCGATATACCATTTCTGAACTGGCAGTCACCAGAGCACGGAAGCGTTCTTCACTCTCCCGCAGCGCCTCTTCGGCCCGTTTGCGCTCGGTAATGTCAATGCAAATGCCGGACATACGCTGAGGCTTCCCATTGCTGTCGTAGGTCGTATTGCCAAGGGCATTGATCCACCGCACTTCTCCCGATGGGAGTACGATCCGATATTCGCTCGCGAGGGAGATGTGGTTGTTGATTGCTGTTTCAATCTGTCTTTCCGCAACCAGCCTGTCTTCAGGATGGATCACGCTTCTCCATAAGTCAAAGCTAGCATCAGATTTTCTGGGATCTAAACCAAAGAGGCGGAATAGGTCTTCGGACCACTCAATCTTGCCGGCAGACATATTCCAATCCCATATGCCTGCACCTGCAGAGACCTGGGCCAGCCTCAAACGCGATTCGCTTTCCAGTAGTGCTTCCTCTGCTCGCTTGAGCTCGGTAATATCACGTGCAGCAGCAAAGGCACCAGTAACCTCACCATTCTCATTTCTATAAACTGAAGCATTGTACAAAACTGGAGTTATATGTCCGTCCTTATGCCGAATCTCCAGAGGATAATCCCGAACCTCACTATCTTTGAATACCTGCTGATAGCCTGCACGGGCTTTCTCAGGCTCAGTAAAGTAATCTGAAAAATCAGTCCCAATTAAATTATTTTTGGAATATCCAGTAACCTGTTCTGTAGCACCATTTACATCCGTAATTTTGCCATCAGGCCCGATGGTTACCATAGGGTCAAGGCTGGCTTCAATTAGACTGCGATTATAAAGATTTGACAATCTAATAGCTTCTTCTGCTTTTTTGTTCTCAGTAATATCTCTGTTGATAGTAGAGATAGCAACAAGCTTTCCAGACGCGTCAAAAACCGGAGAAAGGGTAACTGAAACATTTATTATTGTTCCATCCTTTTTCATCCGCAAAGTTTCGTAGTGCTGAACCCTTTCTCCCTGTTTAATCTTTTCAATTAAATTCTTTGTTTCTCCTTTAGTATTGCCTGGTTCAAGTATGGATATATTTTTTCCCAGAACGTCTTCAGCTAAATATCCATAAATTTTCTCTGCTCCACTATTCCAACTAATAATAACTCCATCAAGAGACTTGGTTAAAATTGCATCATCAGATGACTCCACAACATTTGCTAGTGTCTGAATTATCTCTTCTGCCTTTTTAATTGCAGTAATGTCACGTGCAGCAGCAAAGACACCGATAATTTTGCTATTCTCATTTCTATAAACAGAAGCATTGTACAAAACTGGAGTTATATGTCCGTCCTTGTGGCGAATCTCTAAAGGATAATCTCTAACTTCGCCATCCATGAATACCTGCTGATAGCCTGCACGGGCTTTTTCAGGCTCGGTAAAATAATCTGAAAAATCAGTCCCAATCAAATCATTTATGGAATATCCGGTAACCTTTTCTGTAGCGCCATTTACGTCAGTAATCTTCCCATCATGCCCAATAGTCACTAAAGGATCCAGACTGGCTTCGATGAGGCTGCGGTTATATATATTTGATAATCTGAGAGCTTCTTCTGCCTTTTTACGTTCGGTGATATCTATGAATGCAGAAATAGATCCGCGTAGATTTCCCTGCTCGTCACGCAAGGGTCTTGCATTGCCCAGTACATGTCGTATCTTACCTTCGGCAGATACGATATCCAGCTCGCAGTCGTTTATCTCTATGCCCACAGCCGACAATTGCGACGGCATATCTTCAGGTTGGAGCTCAACTCCGTCCTTGAGTAATTTGAACATCTCGGGCTTCTCTCCGTCAGGAGCAGATTTGGAAAAGTTTGTACCTGCAGGAATTCGTAACCATTCATAGGAGAGCCTGTTACCAGTTATCTGAAGCGCCTGAGGGTCATGTGCTATATACACGGCAACAGGCACGGCATCTAATAATACTGCCAGTTCTTCTGAACGAGCACGCTCACGTTTCTCGCTCTCCCGTAGTGCATCTACAACTGCATCACGTTCGGCCAGTGATTGAGATAGCTTGATATTACTATAGCTTAGTTGTGAAATCATATTAGCAAAGGTCATGAAGAAAGCCATGCTTGTATCCACAGCTTCCCTGCTAAGCCGGGGAACTTTTTCAAGCTTCTTTAGATATTCTTCCTCATTGAAGCCATATTGTCTAGCTTGAGACCGAAAAAGCTCATAGTTCAGAGGTTCGTCATCAAAAAAGAACTGTCCTGAAAATATATTGCCGACGTGCTGTCCTTCTACCATAACTGGAGTTACTACGTCCCACATATTGTTTTTACATTTATACAGCTTATATCCTCCAGGAACAACGCCCGCAGTTAGATTTATGTCACTTTCTACGCAATGCTTGCAGGCTTCAGGACTAACCCTATGGAATTTTATGCAGATATCCTGCCATCCAACACTTACCAGAATATTGCCTTTAAGATCAAGTAAAGCCATGGGGATATGAGCAAGCGTATAAAAATCACTCATAAGGGACTGGACCGCTTTTGTATCAATAATCCTGGAAAGCTCCAGTTTTTCCTTTTCTTGAGTTTCGCTTTCTGGACATTTTCTCTCAAGTTTTTTACGGTCACTTATGTCAAATCCGTAAATGTTTACGTATTCTTGTTCAGGCGAGGGGTGAAAAACAATAAAGTATACTTTTTTGCCCATAGTAACTTCTATTTTTTCAATACTTTTCCGGGAAATTGCCCTTTGAACAAAAATTTCGAGACGTAGAGGCAATTTTTCTCCTACCCTTATGCCCCAATCACGCAATAAGGGCTCTCCTGCCTTGTTGGAGTACAGAATAACTCCGTCCTTTGCCACACTGAGCACAGGATTTGAGTCTATTGCTTGAGACTGCTCATTTTTCGCTTTCATTTTCCCCTTAAGTCTCCCTTTCTTAGGCGACAAAACAGTTAACTTTCAATAATTATTTACAAATTATTTGTAACTATCGTAACGTTTTTTATCACTTTATATATATAAAACTTTTATAGTAATTTAAGGAAATAATTTTTAACTTTAAAATACTTTAATAGCGTCGTCCCTTGATCTATATTATTATGTTAGACCTTCCTTCTTTTATGTTCCCTAACGATTTATAACCTAATGATAATACTTTTAAACTTATAAAATATGCTATTTTTATGTACTTAATTTTGCCTAAAATTGTATAATTAAATATTGAAACTTAGATAATTCTGAAAAGTAAATTAAAGCTTTTATACAGTGAAGCTTGTACTAAAATTGGAAAGTTGTTAGTTACGGGTTTGGAAATCTACGGGTTTGGAAATATAATGATTCACCACCGAACAGTATTTTTCCATTTTTCCTTCTTTGATAATGTTTTTTGGTGTTTTCTGTCCCTGCTTCTGCAGAAAAATATTTTCCATTAAACTTTATTGTTGAATCGTAAACAACTATCAATAACCCATGCGATATCAATAACCCATGCAATTCTAAAATTCTGAGACTTTTTCATGAATGGTTATGTTGGAGCAAAAGCGGTGCCAGGAAAGCTGTAAGGAAAGCTGTAAATGCTACAGCAATAGCAGAGCCGGCAACTCCCTGCCAATCTGCTACTTTCCAGGCCAGCATTGTACCTCCAGATCCGAGGCTGCCGCCAATAAACATCCCTACCATGAACAAACTATTCACCCGGTTGCGTGCCTGTGGCTTAAGCCCGTAAATTATCTGTTGATTGGCAACCATGGCACTCTGCATCCCGAAATCAAGAAACATGACCCCGAAGACAAGGCCAGAAAGAGAATTCCAGCCTGCAAGAATCAGCCAGGCTAGCAGAGCGGCAAACGCACCTGCAGAAACAACCTGGCCTGGTCCCCGGCGGTCAGCTAGACGTCCAGCTATGGGAGCAGCAAGCACTCCCACCATCCCAATGATTCCAAAAAGTCCTGCAACATCGGCGCCGAGGTGAAAAGGAGGCTGTTCGAGATGCAGTGCGAGGATCGTCCAGAAGGCACTGAACACGGCAAAGATCAATCCCTGTGTCACGGTGGCGCGACGTAGCCTGGATTCCTCGCGCCAAAGTTGTAGGAGTGAACGAAGCAGCGGACCATATTTCATAGAAGTCGTGGGCCGACTGAGCGGCAATAGCAACGCCATTGCTGCCGCACCAGCCAGAACCAGGGGAATTCCAAGCCAGAACATCGCTCTCCAGCCGTAGTGAGTAGCGATAAAACCGGCAATAATCCGGCTTAAAAGCATGCCGCTCAGCAATCCACTCATAACGCTGCCGATAATTGCACCTCGGCGGTTATCAGAGGCCAGAGATGCGGCAGCTGGTATTATCTGCTGCGTGACAGAGGCAGTAAAGCCAATGCAAAGTGAGGCGCACAGCAGGGCCCAGCCAGTAGATGAAGCAGCGGCAAAAAGCAGTGATAAGGCCAAAACAAGGAACTGCCACACGATGAGCTGGCGACGCTCCATCAGATCTCCCAGGGGTACCAGAAGCAGCAACCCGAGTGCATAACCGAGTTGGGTAGCAGTCGGAATAAGGCTGGGAGCCAATTCACCTGGAAAAGAACGAGTGATAACCCCAAGCATTGGCTGGTTATAGTAGATGTTCGCCACTGCAATTCCACATGCACAGGCCATTGCGAAGACAAGCCCTTTACCTGGCTCAGAGACACTTCCAGTCTGGAATATGCCCTTTTTCGAATAATAGTTTCCTTCTTCCGACATGTAGTTCGATTTACAACGATCAAGTACCTTATTTATTTCCCTCAGTCACAGGTTGCACCATATTACCCGATAATAAAAACCACATCGACTTCTGTCATTTCATACCTAATTTCATGAAGCTAAGAAAATGCTAGGTATGGAGGGTTAATGTAGTTGGGATATAAAACGATAGTAACCTGATAAAAATGATAGTAATCTAATAAAACAATAATAACCTGATAAAAACGATAATAACCTGATAAAAACAATAGTAACCTGATAAGCAAAAATTTAAAAAAATAAAAAACGCACATGAAATTCTTCTAATTACAGGCACAAAGAAATGAAAGTACTTGAAAGAACTTTTATGCCAAATAAGTTAAAGCATCATATGCTTATTGTTTTTTAGGTTTCAATTTCTGTCTGGTTAATTTTTTTGTAAAAGTCGACTATCAACTTTGCAGCTTCGCTTTCCGAGTTCAACTGGAAAATTCGAGTTTGCTTTCCGAAGGGTTTTTCTGTAACAACTCCCGATCCAACCAGAGGTGTGATGACCCGTGATACGCTTGCATGTGACAATCCAGTTTCCTCAGCTATTCCTGAAAGATAAGTTGGTTCGTTTTGTCGTTCAATAAGATTCTTAAGGACTGTCATCTGTGCAGTTTTCCCGAATATTTTTTCTAATTTATCCATTGTTTTTCATCTCAGAGGTGGCTTTTTTCTAATTAAATAATTCTTATTTCCTAATACTAGATGTGATCATCTATTTATTTCTTTTCTTTAATATAAAATGACTGATATTTTTAAGGTGTAAATGAAAGAGATTAGAAGCAGTCATTATACATATAGAGTCCATCCTAAAACCAATGTTTTTTCAAGTTAATTTTTCATGATCAGAAGCTCTATTGAGTCTCCTACCTTCGAAATTCAATGAGGCGATATTGGGTTTTGAGATTAGCTCATACAAATAATAATGGAAACTCTAGAAAGACATGTATTTTTTCTATCTTTTACGTTAAATCCAAGACTGGAAATTATGCAATCCAGGACTGAAAAAGAGATTTCTTTTTTCAGATCCTTTTGAATAAGTCGCAGTTTTAATTTAGAACCTATCAGAAAAGTGTTGTAACCATATATCTACTAAGAGAAGTAAGAGAATAGACAAGCAGGCTAAGACCTAACTATCTCCATATTATTCTATTACTGTTTTCTGATAGCCAATTGATCAGACAGATATCTCTTAGATGTCTCCAAAATCTCAATAGCTTTATTTATATTACGTAGATCATTTAAAATGGTTTCCATGTCCGGATAAATTAATTTATCTACTTCCTCTTTGATATCTAAAATACCTTTTTCATTCTTTGTAAGTCGTTTTCAATCATATGATCACAGATAAAAATCGCCTTTTCCATTGATTTTCCATTGATTCAATATTCTTCCCCTGGTTAATGATACCAACTCCTTGATACCAACTCCTGAGAAAAAACGCATGTCCAGTACATGTCCAGTATTAGTTATATCTACTATATCCGTGATTATATTACTATTATTAGGTATAACAGATCCTTATCACGTATTTTATCCTTCCTCAGGGAACATTTGAAAACCGTAGTTTAAGCGAAGACTTTTGACCTTCAATTTTCCTGATAGGCTCTTATAGTCACGAGGCTAAATAATGCAACTACTCAATGAGGTTCAATGAAGATTTGTTGCAACAATTACAGACGTGACTATAGTTGCCAAATTTCTATTTAATTAACTCATCTGAAAACTTCTCTCTACGCCTGCATGCTCACAAAGTGAGCAGATATCGGGTAGTTACTGGCAATCAATAAGCAAAAATAGAATCGACAATTGCCATAAAAAGCGTGTTTATAGATTACACACTGTTAGCATCATCTATTGAATTTTTGGATTGACTCTAAGTAGAGAGCTCTTTTGTACGGAAATCAGGACCTGTAATTACTGAGTGTTTATGATAGAGTGTATTATGATAGTCACTGCTACAGTATAAAATTTGCTGCAGACCGGGCATATAGATGTTCAATCATACAGTATTCCATAAAATTATTATGTTAAATCGAGGTCAGAAAATATTAAGAGCCTGTCTTAATATTAAATTTGATTTTACAATGAGAACAGGACTTACACATTTGAACTAAAAGATAAATTCCAATAAAAAGACTCAGTTCCAAAATCTAGTGATTTTTTAATTTCTTGATTGAAGACTGAATTTTTTTTAAGAATTCAGTCTTCAATAAAAATTAATATTCGATATGTAAAGCCTTCAATCTATAAGCATAATCACAAGGATTATAATCAATTACAAAATTTAGTGATTTTTAGTTATATGTTCATCACTAGATTTTGGAACTGAGTCTTACCCTGAAACAATTAATGAAAACAATACAACGAACAAAAAAACACAAAATGAACAAAAGGAAATAAAGAAAACACCAGGATTTGAGGTATATTATGGAATAGCTAGCCTGTTTGCAGTACTCTATATCCTGAGTTTGACAGTTTGATTTTTATGTGGGAAGATTGTTTTCATATCCGTTGGAATAATAAGTAATATTATTTCAACAAATTTTTTCCCATTTTTTACGATTCAATTTGACAGATGATTCTCTTTCTCTTGATGGCTATTTTTATGATTTTTGACCAAATTTTCGGTATAGAATTTGACAGATAGCATGAATCTCAGATAAAATCTAGATACTATCCAAAAAGTCAGGTATAAAAGTGCTAAAATTGGACAAAAATTTCCACTAATTTGCCTTATAGTGATTGTGAAGCTGGAAAATCAGAGGCAATTTGACGAAATTTATGAATACTGTCAATTGATTTTTGACAAAAAATTGAAGCCCCTCACTAAATTTAATTTATACTGTCAAACTAAGGTTAAAGGATAGAGAGTGGGAATGTCCTGATTGTAAAACAAAACATGATAGGGACATCAATGCTGCAATCAATATCAAAAAATCTCACTTCAATATCAAAATCTTATAGTTACTTGACACCTGCGGAACGCGGGGAAGGGCTTGGAGACTTGTTCTCAAAAGAGAAAGGAATGAACCAGGAAGCATCTCCCTCGAAACGGAGCCGAAAGGCAAAGAATTCAGGGAGAGGTAGTTCATCACTTTGATGATCAAAACAAGAGGTAAGCGTTTATGAAGAGCAAAATCCTCAAAACGGACTTTGCAGCAAAATTATCGATACTCAGTAAAGAGTGAAAACATGCTTACTGCCGTAGTCATAAGTTATGGGTTAGGAGTCAATCTGAAAATCATAGAACAGAAATAATTTTTAGCCTAAAATAACTAATTATTCTTTCTTTGACTTAAAGAGACTATCTGAAGATCCAAACTTGACACAAATTCTTCCATTTGGTTTCTGGTCTATATTGAGATTAAGCATATCTGCGATCAGAACACCAGCCATCATAGCAAATGCAATAGAATAGTAGTAAATATCACGCAGACCCATTTTTACCTACATCCTTACAAAACCCCCTGTTCGATTTTTCTCTTATTATATTGTTACTTTTGCTACTTTGATAGTAACCCTCTGAATTTTTTGCATATAGTTATCTTACACAATTTATTAAATCGTAGAAGTGTGGGGTTTTAATCTTTTTTTGCAAATCTTTGTAGCAAATTTAAAGATATCAGTAGTAAACTTAATTATTTTATAACTTTATAGATATGCCGATTCAATTTGAATTCTCGATTTAAGAGGAACAAATCCGTTGAAAGATTTCTCAGTAAGAGTGGTTAAACTTGTTAGAAACGGCAGGAGAAAAATCAAAAAATAATTAAGGAACAAATCGGTCAATTACCAACCGGGTTAACAGTAGTTCAATTGTACTGACATTCTGACAGAAACTTTAATCTCGGACCTACCTTTTTGACGATCTGGCTTACTCTAGCCGAGACTTTTATCGCTTTTGATAGAAGTTTTATTGCATTTGATAGCAAGCCTGGTAAATATGCCGTAAAAAGACCGTAATTCCAACCGAAGCTGCCTGACCAATCCATGCTTTTTTCCTCCGATTTTTCTTCGTTTATTCACAAATTGCCGCAAGTGGATTCAAGTCGTGGATATTTTGGAAAATACTCATCCAAATGCGGATTTCATTAATAAAATATGGGAGAAGATGCCGTAAGGTTTGCAGGATAACTTTTTTGGAATCTCAATTTATACTTTAAGAGATGTCTTATAATGGAAATTTATATATATAGAGTTATATACTCAGGCTTTTATTAAAATCACTTAACCTTATGTTCATTTTTATAAAAAGGGTGACCAATAACATTATTCCCCGATTATTGGCATTCTTCAGAATAATTTCAGTAAATTTATATGATAGTTTTTCATATTAGTCTCCAAAAAGTTAATATTATAGTATATATTACACGGTTATAATATTGTTGGAATTAAATGGCCTTTCAGGCTCATACTCAAATTCACTTAAAATAGTACAATATCAGGGGTCATCCAAATTGAGCACAGGAAAAATAGTGGATAAGAGTGCACAGCACACAACCCAAAAACAAAGTGAGTGTGTAAAGAGCAGAGCCCCGCAAAATGTTACGGTGATCCTTCCTGCCTATAATGAAGAAGTTTCCATCGGAAGTGTAGTCCTGCTTACCAGATACTATGCCGACAGCGTAATCGTGGTCGATGATGGCAGCTCGGATCGAACAGCCAAAATTGCAAGGAAAGCAGGAGCCGAGGTAATTGTTCATGAGGTAAACAAAGGGAAAGGTGCAGCCCTCAAGACCGGCTTTGCAGCCGCAGACGACCTGGGCGCAGAGATAATAGTTACCATGGATTCCGATGGTCAGCATAACCCTGCCGAGATCCCGAAGCTTGTTGATCCCATTATTAAAGGTGAAGCCGACATGGTCAACGGTAGCAGGTACTTAAACGGCCTGAATGAGAGCACTCCTTCCTATCGCCGTGTCGGCCAGACTATTCTTGACGGGGTCACCAAGCTAAATTCGGGGATTCAGATTACCGATTCCAAGAGCGGCTTTCGCGCCTTTTCAGCGTCAACGAAAGATATTTTCCGATTCAAAGCTAAGGGAATGGCTATAGAAAGCGAAATGCTTGCAGACGCAGGCAAATCTGGCCTTCGTATAGCCGAAGTTGAAATTGGCGTCCGATACGACGTTGATTGTTCAACCGTAAACCCGATAAAACACGGCTTTAGAGTTCTTTTTATGATTTTAAAAGATATCGAGTTCAACAAACCTCTTTACTACCTTACAGTCCCGGGATTGGTTCTTGGAATAAGCGATCTTGTTATGGGCACTTATTTTATCCAGGATTTCACGGTGGGAAAAAGTTTGTATTTCGAGCCTACTATGCTCATGATTCTGTTTTTTATTATCGTAGGGAGTTTCACGGCTTTGACAGGTATCTTGCTGCATTCGAGATCTGCCATTTTGGAGGATGCGAAGGCAATTTAAACTGTGATGAATTGTTTCTTAAAAACTTTTAGATTAACTCTTTATTTATTATTCTCTTTATAGCAGGTAATTCAATGAAACTATTGGCGTTTGTTTCTACGATCGACTTAAAATACGGACTTGGGTGTACACCCTCATGGTGGCAGTTACTGAAAGCCCTCCATGAGACAGGAAACGAAGTTATAGTAGTCCCTTACCTTGGAGGAGCAGTGGAAAGTCTCTGGTGGAGAACATATGAGAATTCGTGTAAACTTGAGAGTATTCTTTATAACAACTTCCTGAAATCCCATAGGAAAGTTGCTGATCCTTCAAAACCCAATGAGTTTCTTTCTACTATAGCTAAAAACTTAATCAATCTTGATATCAAGCCCAAGATCAAAAAACAACTCACGGACATTATAACTAAAGAAAAAGATCTTGATTTTATTCTTTTTATGAATATTCCACTTAACCATATCACAGGAATTCCTTCTGAATTAAAAAACGAATTTGGGATTTCATGCCTTTATTATGATGGAGATATGCCTACAATCCTTCCCAAGTATGCGATGTCACGTGGATTTAAATTTGACTACTATGTGAATTCGGATCTTTCAGAGTATGACGCTTTTTTTGTCAATTCAAAAGGAGTTATAGAAGACCTCAAGGAAGCCGGTGCAAAAAACGTTACTCCATTGTATTATGCAGCAGACGCAGATTTTTTTGCCCCTGTAAATGTCGAGCAGACTATTGATGTCTCATTCTATGGTCACGGAAGCGAATTAAGGGAAGAATGGATGACAAATATGATTTCAAATCCTAGTAAAAGGCTGCCTGATGTAAATTTCTCAGTAGGAGGTGATAACTTCGGAATTGACATGGGGAATGCAAAGCTTATTGGTCCAGTTTCCTACAGCGCATTCCGCGAATTCTGCTGCAAAAGTAAGATCAACCTGAATATTACCAGATGGTCTCATACAAATATATATGCCTCTGCTACAGCCAGGCCATTTGAGCTTGCAGCTTACGGAGCCTGCATAGTTTCCCAGCCTTACAAAGGGATAGAAGATTGGTTTGAAATTGGAAAAGAGATTATTGTTGTCAATAGTGAAGATGAAGCTGTAGAAACCTATGAATGGTTACTGTCCTCTGACGAAGAAAGGCTGAAGATCGGCGAAAGGGCGAGGCAGAGGATTCTGAAGGAACACACATACAGGCATAGGGCCAAAACGATTATTGAAGTGTGCAAATTGTGCAACTGATGTGATTTATATGACTGAGAGACAAAACGAAAGAGACGATCATCAAAAGTTAAAAAATATTAGCTTTGCTAAGAAAATTTTACTAGGTCTCTCAATGTACATTCCCTCGTCTGCATTCAAAAAAACAGTGTTGAAATTGCTGGGTGCACATATTGGCAAAAATGTGTATTTTGGTCCTGGATCTCTTGTTCTTTCCAACGATTACGATAGTGTTCATATTGAAGACAATGTTTTTGTGGCTCCAGGTGCGTTAATAAATGTAAATAAATTTACAGTCGGGGAAAATTCACATCTTGGGTATCAGTGTTTAATGGTAGGGGAGTCCCTCAAGATTGGTTCCAGATGCAATATCAGCAACCGAACATTTATAGAATGTTCCTATTCTCCAATACTTATTGAAGACGATGTAACTATTGGTGGATGTGCTATGGTTTCAACCCATGACGGCTCTTACAGGCAGGCTTATGGTCTTGAAATGAAGGCTGCCCCTATTTATATTAGATCAAAAGCTTTTATTGGCAACAATGCTATCATTTTGCCTGGAATTGAAATTGGTAGAAAAGCGATTGTTGGAGCAGGAGCTGTAGTAACAAAAAACGCGGTGGCAAATTCAGTAATATGTGGAGTCCCTGCTAACAAAATTAGAACTATGGAGGTTTCAAATGAAAATATTACAGGTAACTAATTTTTTCAAACCTTCTTGGGAAGCAGGTGGAATTGCAAGAGTTGCCTATGAAATTTCAAAAAATTTAGTAAAAGAAGGCCACGAAGTAACAGTTTTTACTACAGATGGATTTAAATCGAGGTTAAAAATTATAAAGAACAAGCCTATTGATGTCGATGGAATAAATACCTATTATTTCCGAAATCTGTCTAATTATTTAACAAAACGCAATATTGTCATCCCTTATTATTTACCTTTTATCGCTAGAATAAAAATTAAGGATTTTGATGTAATCCATATCCATGAGCATCGGACATTGCTTGCAGTAATCGTTCATTATTATTCAAAAAAGTACAATATTCCATATGTGTTACAAGCTCATGGAACACTTCCAAACACTATTGGTAAACAGAATCAAAAAAAGATATTTGATATTCTATGGGGAAATGAAATATTAAAGGATGCATCTAAGCTGATTTCAGTATCCAATACAGAAGTTGATCAATATTTACAAATGAATGTCCCTATTGAAAAAATGGTTGTTATCCCAAATGGTATAGATATTGATTCATTATCTAGCTTACCTGAAAAAGGTAGTTTTAGAGCTAGGTACCATATTAATCAAAAGCATATAATATTGTACTTAGGAAGGTTACATAAAATAAAGGGTATTGATTTTCTACTCCGGTCTTTTGTAGAGTTGGCTAAAGATATCGACGATTCCGTATTGATATTAGCTGGTCCAGATGACGGTTATAAAGATAAAGCGAAAGAACAAATACATGAGCTTGGTTTAGAAAAAAAGGTTATTTTTACTGGATATATGGGACCAATGGATAAAATTTCAGCTTATTTGGACGCTGAGATCTTAGTTTATCCCTCTTCTTTCGAAATATTCGGGCTTGTTCCATTTGAGGCAATAATGTATGACACTCCTGTAATAGTTACTGATGACTGTGGGTGTAGCGAATTTATAAAAAGAGCTTCTTGTGGGTACTTAGTTAAATATGGGGACGTAATTGATTTTAAATGCAAAATGAGACTAATGCTTGAAAATCCTGAAGTTGGGAGCAAATTTGTTGAGAATGGGCAAAAATATATTAAAAGTAATTTAACTTGGCCACTAATTTGTAAAAAAATAGAGACCCTTTATGAGAATTGTATCTACAAAGTTTGAATATACTATAATTTATCTCGAGATAGCCGGAAGACTGAGGTCTCGAGTTTCTAATTGATATTCATGCGTCTTCGGTTAAGTGAGAAATCGCAAGTTACATCAATTCCACTTATATTCCACTTAAGGTAAAAAATCGATAGTTTTCAGGCAAGAAAATTCCCTAACCGATGACCAATGAATTGAATACTGAATAAATAAAGGAATAGACATGGCAATTAAAAGAAAAAGCATTTGTGTGATCACTTTTCCACCCATGAAAGCAGGGCTCACTCCATTATCTAATCTTATTGATATTTTAACATCTTCTTCTAACGAGATATATCTAATTACTGGAAATGAAAGTTATCATCATTTTACTGGCAATAAACATATTCATTTGTATGGTATATTCCATTCAAAAGGTAATGGTTCAGTTAATAGAATTAAAAATTATATTTGTACCCATTTAAAAATAGCTCATTTGTTCCTAAAACTAATTAGTAAAATCGATGTATGTATTTTTTTCTTAGGAGGGGAAATGCAAATTTTATCGTTGATCCCCGCAAAATTATTTAAAATAAAAACCGTTACTATAGTTTCGGGAGTTTCAATAAAATACGAGAAAGATATTCTATCGAAAATAGTTACAAAATTATGTACTGTAAACTTTAATCTGGTAGACAAGATAATATTATATTCTCCACGTCTCATAAATGAATGGAACTTTGAAAAATATTCCCATAAAATTTTGATAGCTCCCCGGCATTTTTTGAATTTTTCTAATTTTAAATTAAATGTTGAATTTAGTCAAAGGAGTGATTTCATCGGGTATGTAGGTCGTTTATCTGAAGAGAAGGGTATTATAAATTTTATAGAATCAATTCCTCTTATTTTAAAACAAAAACCAGATCTGAATATTTTGATAATAGGTGATGGAGATTTAAAAAGTAACGTTGATAAGTATCTTTCTCAAAATGGGCTTGAAAACAATGTAAAACTTGTTGGATGGAGCTCTCATGAGGATCTTCCCAAATATTTAAATTCATTTAAATTGCTAGTCATTCCTTCTTATACAGAAGGTCTTCCTAATATTATGTTAGAAGCAATGGCTTGCGGTACACCTGTACTTGCTACAGAAGTGGGAGCAATTCCTGATATAATAAATGATGAAGAAACTGGCTTTATTATGGAAAATAATTCTCCTGAATGCATTGCAAAAAACGTTTTCCGTGCTATGAAACATCCAGATCTTGAAAATATTATAGAGAACTCTATTATTTTTGTAAGGGATAACTTCACTTACAAAAAAGCTGTGGAAAGATATTCAGAAATACTTAGTAATATTCAATAAATTTACAAATCGGTCATTTATGAAATCTTTATGACCTGAATAGATTGTTACATTAGCTTTAACATTAGATTTAATATAGGGTGATCTCACAGTAATTTAAAAAAGTTTATCAAATATATACTCAATATATCTCTAAAAATTTTTATTAATAACTATTTAAATTGCCCCAAAAGGATATATTGAATAGTTTAGTGGAAGGATAAAAGTGCCCCCCAAAGATAAGTACATTAATACCTCTAGATTTATAAAAATAGTATCAATATTTGGGTTTATAATAATATTATCAGCCTTAGCTATTATAATTAACAACCATGCTCCTAATGTATATGGCTTTTCAATATACAAAATGTATCCGGTATATTTTTGGGTCCTTATTATTATAGCTATTTTCCTCGGCCAGATAATATTAATATATAACGCAGTTTCCAAGTATGAGACTAATAATTGGCTAATTGGTTTTTTAATGATAATAATTTCAAACCTAATTTTATTGTGTATGCCGATTATCAGAGGATATTTCATACATGGCAGGGAAGATGTTTTAACTCATATTGGTTACATGGTTGATATTGAAAATAAACATAATATTATTTCTAACCCTTATCCCATGCTTCACATAATAGGTTTTACACTAAAATCCTTCTCTGGTTTAAGTTATAACGATATTACTATGTTTCTACCTATACTTTATTCACTATTTTACATATTTTCGTGGTATATTCTTGGGAAATATATATTTAAAAATAAACGTGATCTATTTGTAATGTTAGCATTTTCTTCGATACTGTTACTTGGCAGTAAAAATGTTATGCTTAGCCCTAATGGGCAAGCAATTCTTTTTGTCCCTTTTTTTCTTTATATCTTTTTTAAATCGAGATTACCAAAGAACGCTGCGCCATATTCGATTCTGTTAATTCTACTTAGTTTTTTTATAATATTTTCTCATCCTTTAGTCACAATTTTGCTTACAGTAACGATTCTATTATCTGATATTACTATGTATTTTAATAGTACCAAAAATTCTGAGGTTAAAATAAAAAAATCAACGAATTTATTATCAATTATGATATGTTCCTTTCTTGTATGGTCTTCATATTTACATATTCTTGCGTACAGTCTAAAAAATATAATGTATACATTAATATCCAGTGACGGAGGAAGCTCTGAATTTGGGAGATATCAAACTTCTATTAGTTCTGTTGATATATCTTTTTTGAAAATTATCGGACTAGTACTAAGTATATACGGTCCCTACCTCTTATTATCCATACTTTCTGTCGTCTGCATAATATACATACTTACTTTTTGGAAAAAATATAATATAAAAGTGAATTATTACCATAAACTCTCAATTTTAGGGTGGATATTACTGATATGTTTTTCAGTGTTATTATTTTTCCTTAATGATCAATTTGGTTTCATAAGAGTTTATAGTTATTCAATATTTTTCTCTATTATCTTGATATCTTTTTCAATAAGTATGTTTTTAAGAAGACCTTTGGATAAAAATAAAAGTAACTTGAAAGTATTGGTAGTAATATCTTTATTTTTGATACTTATTACGAGTTTATCCATATATAGTTTATTTTTGTCACCTGCAATTCTAAAAATAGATCAACAGACCCCAGAGAGCGAGTTTTCTGCAATGAAAACATTTTATAAAGTAAAAGATGATTATCCTGTATTGGAACGTGGAACAGTAAACAATAGGGTTCATAATGCAATTTATGGAGTTTCAGGCACTAAGAAAAAAGATATTCTTCACGATGATCTAGTTATCAAGCATTTTGGATACAATAACAATTCTTCGTTAAGTGACTCTTATAACAAATCATACCTAATGATTAATTATATTGGTAGAAACCAAGATCAAGAAATATTGCCAAAATTTGAAAACAGATGGAGTTTTAATTATAGCGACTTTGCGCACTTAGATAATGACGCTGGAGTTGTGAAATTTTACTCCGATAAATTCACAGACATTTATATTATAAAACCTTAATTTAATTCGATCGTATGACATATATAAATATATAAAATTTAAGTTTTATAATAAGTAATATTCAAGCAGTTATCTGATTAAAAGGAATCTTTATGAAAGTGTTATACTTAATCTCGACAATGGATCCTCACTCGGGAAGGGGGGGGCATTATTATAGTTTAAGAACTACTGCTGAAGAAGTTAGTAAAAAATTGGATTGTGCTATAGTTGTTATCGGAAAAAGAGAGTCGCCAGTTATAAATCAGTCAAAAGTAAAAGTATATAATTTGATCTATGAAAAAATAAGTGTTATTAAAGTAATGAAAGATCTGAAAAATATTATTGATATCGAGTGCCCGCAAGTTATTCACAGTTTTGATGAAGATACTTTCTTTTTTGGGAGTTTAATTAGTAATATTTTCAAAAAGCCATATATTCATACGAAATGTGGAGGCCCAAATCCAAGGATAGCTTTTCCAAAAGTGAATAACTTAATATTATTTACTCAAGAAAACGTTAGGTTTTATCAATCTTCAAGAAGATTTATAAAAACCAATCTATTTTATATTCCAAATAGAATCAAAGAAATTCCTTCAGATTTTTCAAGAATAAAAAACATAAAGTTATCAGTAGATTGCAATAAATCAAAAGTATTTCTAATAATTTCCAGGCTTGAAGAATACAAAAAGAATGACATACTACAAGCAATAAATCTTGTAAAAAAATTAAATTCTGATGGGGTAAAAACTAAGTTAATTATTATTGGAGCTCTCCAAGATGTAAATGTTGGTAAAGAAATAAGAAAGAATATAGATGATAATATTTACCTATTCACAGATGACAAGTATTCAATTAACGCTAGTCAGCTAATTGATATTGCAGACTTTGTTATTGGTGGAGGAAGAAGCTTTATGGAAGCTGCATTGAAGGGAAAGATTATGCTGTGCCCCTTAAAAAATTCAAATTATCCTTTATTAATCACGGAAAAAAATTTTCAAAGTGCTTTTGATCAAAATTTTTCAAGTAGATTAACTATTGACAATTTCGATCCAGATGATAATTATAAACAAATTCTTCAAGCATTAATCAACGAAGAATACGCAAATAATATTACTAGTTTTATTAAATCAGTTTCAAGTGAACATTTTGAAATCAGCAGTCAGCTCAACAGATATTGCAAGATTTATAACGAAGCAAAATATAAAATGTATTTTAGTATATTCGACATATTAACTCAATTTTTCAGAATAGTTTATTGCAATGAACTAATCCCAAAACTTAAAACTACTTGATTAAGGCCTGTTCAAGAATCGATATTCAATCAAAAGCGGATCTACTGAACTTTTATCCAGAAGGCAAAAGCAACTATATGGTGTTTTTGAAACAGATTTTATAATCTGTCTCAAAGGTACCAATTAAGGTAATTCTCTAGCGCTTAATCGGTGACGCATGAATCAATCCTAAAATAAAATTGATATCACTTTTTTTACAAATAAATATATCACTTAAATTTAATTGAGTAATTTTCATATAGTAATACAAAATGGATACTGATGCAAGCGTATAACTAATGGTTGAAGCAAAGGCTGCACCACAACCACCAAAATCTGGTATTAAAATTATATTAAGCACTATATTGATCAAAACGGCTGGCAAAAAAATTTTTAGAGTAATATCAGGTTTTCCTCTACCAGCTAGATCCATGTTAATAATTTTAAAAAAACTCATTATAACTATTCCAGGTAATAATATTTTTAGCATTTTGACACTTGAGATATATTCGTCTCCATACAAAAAAGGAATTATATACCCACTAGCAAAATATAAAAATAATGACCCAAACAAGACAATAGGGAAAATAATCCTTATCATTTTTGCAATATCTTGAGAAAATTTATTTGAATCCTTTGCGTTTGCACTATATGAAAAAATAACTATCCCAAAAGCAGTCGGTAGTTGCCATAATAATTCAGCAAAACCAACTCCTATTGAATATTGACCTATTTCTGCAACATTACTTAAACGTTCAAGTATAATTATGTCCACTCTATAATTAAGATTCAGGACAAACAGTGAAAGTGCATAGATAAATCCTAGAGAAAACATTTTTTTGATTATTTCGGGTGAACAGCATATTTTTAAAGAATATTCTCTCTTGATCATTAATAAGGCGTATAAAGCAAGCATAATTCGGGCGACAAGTGTGGCCAAAACCGCACCTAATACATATAAATTCTCAAAAAGTACTAAAAAGATGATAAGTACAAAATTAATTATAGGAACCAAATATTTAATTTGGTTAAATTTATTTATTCGCTGTTTGCCAATTAAAATCCCAGTAAAATAATTAATAGTAAGATCTGCAGGAACTGTAAATGACGCAAGTAATATTAACATTTGATTATAATCTGGGCTTTTAGTATACGAGATTATTACAATTGAAGTTAAAACTCCAATTGTGCTTGATAAAATAAGTAATAATAACGTTACACCTACAATGTCTGATTCCGAATATTTTTTTGTACCAAGATAATAAACAGTTGCCTGACGCATTCCCATACTTAAAAGACTAATCAGTATTCCCGGATAAACTAAAAGAGCAGAAAAGGTTCCTCTCCCTGCAGGTCCAAGTCCTCTCGCAAGTATTACTCCTGAAATGAAACCTATAATTAAAATAAACAATTGAGTTCCAAAAACAGATATTCCATCTTTTGCCAAACTGTAGTTCTTTACCATTTTACACCCTACATTACTTAATTATTTTTGCAGGAATTCCTACTGTGATTGAGTTTTTAGGTAATCGGCCAATACAACTGGATTTGTACCAATTACAGCGTTTTCATGAACAGTTATTCCACCTATAACTTTCCAATCTCATGTAACAATATGAGACTTCCCAGCTCTCCTACACACTTTACTTCACTTTCTAAACAAAGCCCATAACGTTGATATACAACTTTTCGAATATATTGGACAATAGAAATCACATCTTTAGCTGTAGCATTCCCCAAATTTACTATAAAATTGGCATGCTTTTCCGAGATTTGAGCACCACCTATTTGATAACCTTTTAAACCTGCTTCTTCAATTAACTTTCCAGGAGGTGCAAAAGTGTTGTTCACAACAGGATTACTTAAAAAAACAGATCCACAATTGGGATAATTAAGTGGAAATTTGTTTTTACGATTATCCAGTATAGTTCTCATTTCGGACTTTATTCTTTCTTTTTCTCCAAATTCACATTCTAGCTCAATCTTACAAATTATATAACCTGAATCCTGAAATACTGATTTTCGGTAAGAAAAATCACATTCTTTTTGGGACAAAGATATTAAGTCATAATTCTTGTCAATAACCCATATTTTTTTGACAATGTCTCCTATGCATTTTCCACCGCTCCCACCATTCATAAAAATAAGTCCACCAAGAGTGCCTGGAATTCCAATGGTGTGTTCAAGACCGGATAAACCATTATCTGATAATATTTTTGCAAATTTTGGAGTCCAGATACCTGCCTCTGCGCAAGCCCTTTTACCTTTAATAGTATATTTCGAAAAGTTTTTACCCATTTTTATTATAATTCCACGAAACCCTTCATCAGAAAAAAGTAAATTTGTTCCATTCCCTATAACCACTGTAGGAATTTTCATTAAGTCGGCATATTGTATTATTTTGAGTATCTGTTCGATAGTATATGGTTCAATTAAAACATCTGCGGAACCACCAATATGCCAGCTGCTGTGTTTTGAAAGAGGTTCTTTTAAATAAATATCTCCTACGTTTTTATTAATCAAAGTATTTATTTTATCCATATCTTATGTTTCCCCCCAATGAAATTAATTTTTCTATAAAATTATCATATCCTCTTTCAATCTGCCAGGCATCTGAGATCCGGGTCTCACCTTTTGCCACCAGTCCAGCTAATACTAATGCGATACCAGCTCGGAGATCAAGAGCTCTTACTTTAGCACCATTAAGGGGATTTCCACCAATGATTTCCAGTATATTACCGTTGATATTATATTGCAAGCCCATTTTGGCCAGTTCACTTGCATAACAATATCTACCAGGAAAGCGCAGGTCAATAATTTTGGAACTACCTTTTGCACAAGCACCATAAACGGCAAATAAAGGTTGCATATCCGAATTAATTCCCGGGTAAGGGCCGGTACTAATCTCTATTGGATAGGGAGTCCCACCTCTTACGATCAGGCTATTGTCACCAATATAGTACTTTGCTCCACTTTCACGAAGATGTATTAATGGAACTTCAAGATCTCGAAAGGGAAAATTAATAATTTCAATATCACCTCCTGTAATTACTGTAGCAATCAACCAGGTAATCGCTTCCATATTATCAGGAATTACAGAATATTTAACTCCAGATAATTTTTCTACCCCTGTAATTTCTATATGTTCCTGTCCAAATGCCTGGATTTTTGCACCCATCTTATTAAGAAAGTTGATTAAGTCTAGAATTTCAGGACGAATATGAGGGTTCCAAACTTTAGTTATACCTTCCGCCAAACATCCACATATTATTGCATTTTCAGTAGCACCTGTTGAACGAATAGGTAAAAATATATCGGTACCTTTTAGCCCATCTTCTGCTTTGGCACAAAGCATATCATTCTCGACCCAAACTTTTGCTCCCATATTCCTGAGAATCATTTCGTGTAAATCAAATTTTCTTTCTCCGAGGTCACACCCTCCAGGAAGGGGGACTTTAGCTTCTCTTATACGGCTTACTAATGCACCTAATATAAGCAGGGTATTACGAATTGAACGTTTACTCCAATCTAAAATTGGCGAAGGAGCTTCTTTTTCAGAAATAACTATTTTTTCGTCATTTATAATGCATTTCTTCCCTAGAGCTTCTAACATACCGACATGAATTTGGGCGTCAAGTAATTTTGCAGGATAATTAATTAGCTCTATTTTTTCTTCTGTTAGTATCGAAGCAGTAAGGAGTTTCAAAGCGCTATTTTTTGCTCCACTTATCTTCACTTTTCCTTTAAGATGGGAGGACTGAATAATATATTCATAGTTATCTTGATCCATTCACATTCCTTCTCATGAATCGTTAAGCTCAAATGTAATGTCTAATGTTTGTCTGCTCATAAATATCAGGTAATAATATGTTAATTACAACTAATCTGAAATCTTTTGTAAATTGGATCATCTTGAACATTTATATTTATTAAAATTTAGAATTGTGAAAGTTGCTGAAAAATCACAAATTAAGTAATAAATATTAAATCTATTGAACATAGAAAATACGCCCACCTTTTCAGATTTGATCAGTAAATCTCTCTAATAGTTTAACTTAATTTATTTTGTAAACCACTGTACTACTTTTTCAAGTTCGTCCTTAAAATTATCAATTGGGTTATATCCAAATTCTTTAGCTTTTGATACATCTGCTAATGAGTGCTTAATATCCCCTAGTCTTAAGTTCGTATGTTTTGCTTTGATATCTTTCCCAGCGATCTCATTAATGTAATCAACTAATTGATTAATTGTAATTCTTCTACCACATGCTATATTGAAAACTCCAGTTTTCTTAGACTCACAGGAAAGAATATTCGCATCAACAACATTTTTGACAAAAGTGAAGTCCCTGCTTTGTTCTCCATCTCCGTATATCACGGGACTCTCATCGTTTAAAATTGCAGTTATGAATTTTGGGATTACAGCTGAATATTGAGAATTTGGGTCCTGCCGTGGGCCAAAAACGTTGAAATATCTTAAACTGACTGTTGGAAGGCCATAAAGATCCTGAAAAACCCTGCAGTACATTTCTCCGGTTGCTTTTGTAATTGCATATGGAGACATTGGGTTTATGGGCATATCTTCTCTTTTTGGGAGAGTTGGCGTATCACCATACACCGAAGAGGATGACGAAAATATTACTTTCTTAATTCCAGCGTCTTTTGCAGCTATCAGAACATTCAGTGTTCCTGTGACATTAGAGTTATTTGAACTAAAAGGATCTTTCACACTTCTTGGAACACTGGGAATTGCTGCCAGATGGAAAACATAATCCTTGTCTTTGAAAATTTCTGTTAAATTTAAGTCTACTATACTGCCTTTTATTACAGTTAGATTTTTGTGGCCTAGTAGATGTCTTATATTTTCAATCTTACCTGTAGATTCGTTATCAATAACTGTTACTTTATTATTCTCAAGTAGCCTCTCAGTAAGATGGGAACCGATGAAACCCATACCACCTGTGACTACTACATTTTTAGTTTTCAAATAATCCCTTCTGCGAAACTGTGATTGTAAAATTATGAAAATCGTTGTAGTTTTCTTTTCTGGACCTCTTTTTTAATCTGCTGAACATGCCCTCTTCCAAGAGCTTTAACTTCGCAACCAAGTTCGAAATATTTTTTGATATCCTTATCCGATAATATTCCAAAGCAATCAATAACTGCGATAGGCCCGCCTGCCATCTTTACGATAGTTTCCGGCTCAAAATTAAGATATTCATTATGCGGAACTGCGAGGATCAGGGCTTCTATATCTTTAATTGCTGTTGAAAAGTCACTCTCGATTTTTAGCTTTGTCAGACCTTCCTGGTTTCTGAAGAAACGCTTCCAGGAATGGCCGGAAGCCGGATATGTGTCCTGGTTTTCCATCTCGTACCAGTGATCAACGTATGGGTCATGAACACGCATCTCAGCGCCCATTTCAGTCAGTTTCCTGACTACAATTTCACTTCCACTGTATCTTGTATCGCCTACATCCTGCCTGTAACTGGCTCCGCAAATGAGAACATCTGCTCCGGCTATATAGTGGCCCATATTCCGAAGAGCATCTCGCGTAAGTTCGGCTACATGAAGAGCTCTTGTGTCGTTTATATCAATTGCTGTGGGCGTGATCTTGAAGATCTCATCTCCATCCTCAAAGCCCAGAATATGCTTATAAGCCCAGTAACCCAGACCTCCGTCTTTTGGAAGGCAATAGCCTCCAATCCCTGGTCCTGGGAAGATTATGTTACTGTGAGTTGGGCGCATTTTGATTGCATTAATAACTTTTAGGAGATCGACACCGTTTCTTTCCGAAAAAATACTCCATTCATTAAGGAAAGCGAGTATTGTTGCACGGTAGGAGTTCTCAACGATTTTTGCGGTTTCAGATTCGATGGGTCTATCCATTATAGTCAGAGGATAATCTTTAGTGTTTATTACTTCACTAAGAAACTTTTCAACCTTTGCTCTTGCTTCGTCAGTACAACCTGCACAGACTCTCCAGAAGTCACGTACACTTGCCACATAATCTCTCCCAGGCATAACACGTTCAAAACTATGTGCAAGTAAAGGAGTTGAATCGATTCCACGCTTCTGGAATGCTTTTTTCAGGAGAGGAAGTGCAACGAATTCGGTAGTCCCTGGGGCAACAGTTGTTTCTATTAGCACAAGGCAATCAGAGCAGATGTTTTCTCCAATTATTTTCATGGAAGCTTCAAGTGCTGCCATATCGGCTTCGCCGGTTCTGACATTTCCAAGTTCACACTTCACATAATCGCACTGGATATCTACCACAACAACATCAGCAAGTTTCAGACATTCGTTTGTGTATGTAGCTACAAGCGTTTTTGTTTCAAGAACACAGCGTTTTATAATCTCATCTACTTCTTTATCTTCTGATTTTACAGGAGATTGTCCTCTGTTGAGCAGTGGTATTTTCCAGTAACTGCGGGTACTTGGTCTCTGACAACCGATTACAAATTTACTATAATTCCCGTTTTCGTCTTTCGTATCTGCAATAATCGCAGCCATTACAGCTCCAACAAACCCGACACCCATCACAACAACAATCTCTTTCCCTTCTTCACGGGCCTTGTCCACAAGATCTTTAACTCTTTTAAACTCTTCTTTGTATTCTTCAGGCTCAGGTATCGGAAATTCTTCTCCTTCCGGACTAACCGAATAATTTATAATATTAGAAGTAAGGTCAACGGACCCACCTTTTTCACCCTGAAGACTTTCCTGAACAGCCGAATAATTTTTTATTTGAGAAGACATCACTAATCTCTCCGAAAACTTTCAATCCAACTGATTATTTTCTAATTAAATTCCGTATTTTATCTGGCCTTGTGCCGAGAATAATTGCAAGCTTCATATTTTTACCTTGCCTGCGCCGAAAAATCTCATTATCTCAACTAATTTTTATCGAAAAACACTTTATAGTTATTTAATTTCTTTGATTCACGTTTATGCCTTATTCTTTGGGATATTTCGGATTTCTATCGCTTGATTTCGAGTTCTATTTTTTATATTATTTTTATGAACTCTTTTGCAATATAATTTTTAAATGCTTGATTTCGAGTTCTATTTTTTATATTATTTTTATGAACTCTTTTGCAATATAATTTTTAAATAAATCCTGTTATACATAAAAAAACTTTCCCAAATTGTACTAATATTACTGTTTTAAAGGCAAAATAAGAGTTATTAATGTCGAACTATCTACCTTTGAACTTGAGTCTTCCCACAAACTGTTTATATTAAGTAAATTCCTTATAATTAAGGAAGACCTGAAATTTATCATATTGACCAGAAGCTTTCTCTTGAGAAACTTGACTGGCCCATAGAGAGACTGAAAACTCAAATTGCGGGCAGCCACCCCACCCTAAACAAGCTGTCCGACAATTACTTTCGGTAATAAAAGAATTTCTTCTTTTTTGATTTAAAGGTCTTATTTGCTTTCTTTTTAGCACTTTTTTATTACTAACAATAATTGTCGGACAACCTATAAAGGACGGGGCATTCGTGACCCTCTACGCTCCCGTAGTAATAAAAAATGAAAAAATTAGATTCAAAAAGAGCAACAGGAGAAGGAAATGAATCCTTAACCGATGACAAATGAAATTAAATCAGATATTTGAGTAATAGAACCTACTTTCGGCAAGTCGACATTAAAAATTAAAATATTATTCCTGATGCTGTTTTTATCAACATTACTTACGGTTATCCTAAAGACAAGAGAATCGACTTACTTCGTTTTTCCATTTCCATGGTTACTGACCAGAAAGGAATTCTTCTTTTTGTGAGAACATTGGATGGCAACAGTTCCGCTAATAAAGTTCTCATCAAAACCATAAAGGAACCAACACAGAACCTGAATCTTGATCAGAGAGTATATCATGTTGCAGACAGCGCATTTTATACTGAAGATAACGTCAAAGAGATAGGAACCAACTCTTTTTTCATATAGAGAGTTCCTGCAACCATCAATGAATTAAAGAAACTCTTGATAGCAGACTTAATTCTGGAAACATGCTCTGATGAACGTTATTCTTGTTATGCTGTTAGGACTTACGCAGTTGAACTAAAGAATAAGCAGCATCGGACCGTTAACCGTCTAGAACATGACTTTAATCTACAGTTTTTGCCGTAATTGATTTTGTTCCTCAAGTGCGTAAGTCTCAGCTGTAAAAAAAGTAATAAAAGAAAAGAAATCACTTGATAAAACCTATTACAGGCTGCCTTGATGAGTCTTCACTACATTTCAACTTTCTTTTTTGCCTCTTTTTAGTATTATTTTCGGTCTTGCTTTTAACCTTCTTTTTGGTCTTCTATCTATTCTTCATTTAATCTGGCGCTTCCGTTCACTTTACATTGCTATGGTCAGGTTAATTGAACCTCTTGAACTGCTATGCTCAGCTCCCTGCTGTCTTTACTTTTTAACTCTGGAATCTCACTTGGGCTTTCAGGTCCTTCTGGCACATGCAGAAGAATGAGATTTTCGCCTTTCTTTAAGCTAATCGGAATAGATATACTGGAAAAAACTGTACTGATAGTTTGTCTATCTTGAAGAGTTTTGCCGTTGTAAACCTCCAGAGTTTTCGGACTGTGGAAACTGCGTGCATTAAAACTTAGTGTAGCATTTCTGGAGCTATTTGAATAAACTAATATTGTAGCATTATTTGACATCCATCGAGTGGGTTCTACATTTAATTTTTCCAGTGAATTCCATCCGTCTTTTAAAACCATAAATGATTTCAGAGGCTCTTTTTTGACGTGATACACAATTAGAGAGTCCTGCTCATAGGTTTTTCGTCCCGCGTTGAGATTCATTTGGATTAGTTTCTCGGCAAAGTCAATTTCTTTGTCATTCATATAATTTGTATGCAGAATAATATACGATATGTTATAATAATTTAAAATGGATGTTCCGACTTGATCTATATCCTGGTCCAGGATATCATCAGTAGAAGATTGCAAATAGGTTAATTCCCTTACCACAGGCGTATTTAATTCAAAATCTCTTGCATTGGATGGATATCTGGCAGCCCAGTTACCTATGACAGATTTTCCATGTATTGTCTGGTAATAAATGATGGTTGAACCTGCTACATAATCTTTAGTTGCAGGGATTTCAAGCAATGCGTAGTTATTTTTATCCTGTGAGATCTCTTTGTAAAACGAGGGTTCATCGACAGGTGATAAAGATACAGGAACTGCAAGATATTCGAAAACAATCAAACCGGTTATTACAATTGTAGCCGCCTTTTTATTAATCCTGTTGGATTTTAGCAGTTCTGATGCCCCATAACCCATCAAAACTGCGAATGAGAGCGAAGCAATTACAAAAAATCTGCCGGTTGTCCGGCAATTGTCCAGAAATGGGATCAAATAATACAAGACTAAATACGGAAGAGGAACAGTAGTATTGAATTCTGTAAACGAGGTCTTACCGTTTACATGAAGAAGTGGGCCAAGGCTGATTATCGAAAAAGACAGGGCAGCTATCAGCCAGAATTTTACATATTTGTTTCCCTTCAGTCTATGAACTGCAAACAAAGAGAGTAAAATCACAGTGTATCCTATAAACATCGTGTTTTCACTGGTATTTCCTGAAAAATTGCTGTAAATATCTGTCATAATATTCCCAAAAACGGGATGCAAAACAGAAGGAAGAAAAAAGCTCAGTAAATCAGCTGAATACATAACCGTTTCAGAGGGACTTAATTTTAAAAAGTTATCACTGGATGTTGCTGTTAGAATGTTTTCCAGGGTGAGAGGTATTATACCTATAAATGAGACGAATCCAAATAATGCGTACTTGTAAAAGATTCTTTTCAGTATTTCGTTATAACCTCTTTTCTCTGTTCTTAAAAAAACATATATTTCATATACAAACAGTAACATTACAAAAATTCCCATAAACACCATATATTGAAGGTCGCTCATGGCTACGAGAATAAAGAATATTCCTGCAAAAAAACTGTTTCGAACTCCACCTTCTTTAAACATTTTCATCAAGTACAGGGCGCAGAAAGGTATCCACTCAATACTGGTTGCCCCAAAATGGCCAAGTGAATGTACAAAATGATAAGGTGAAAAAGCAAATACAATTCCAGCTATGAAAGAAGAAGTCCTGTCACCGGTCAGATATCTTACAAGCAAATATGTGCCGTATGCCCCAAAAATAAATGAGAATAACCATAGTATGGTGTATACTACGTGAATTTCCATTATACTGCATAACACGTATGAAAGAATTTGATTAAAAGCCGACTGAAAGGGTGAAGCTGGGATTCCATCCGGATAAAATATTAAATAGTCGTGTGTTAATTTTGTTAGGCCAGGGTTGAATATGGCTACTGGCGTATACCAGAGTATTCTTATCCACTGAAATGCGTCTCCACTTCCCGGAATATAATTGCGTATCTTGAAAACTACAGGATAAGTGAGTATAAAAGTTATTAAAGTGTAAAGTATTAAGACACTGGCGTATTCTTTCAAACTTTTTTTCTGAAAATTCAATATCTGGCTATCAATTAAGTGTTTTTTTAGCCATTTCTGTGTACCCGATGTCATTGTACCTCTCATGGGTAAAACTTGATTATCAGTTTACTCGGTTATTTTTTAAGTTTATTTGGGATCAGCCTCTAATCTACTACTTGACTAATTAATTTTGTAAGTTATTGTATATTATTAACTCGTTTTAGTCTTTTTTAACATTTCTTTTTTAATTTTTTGTAACCGTTTTAACATTTCTTTTTTAATTTTTTGTAATTTATTTAATTTTTCGTTTTCAGGTTGTCTCAAAAGTAAACTCGATTCTATAATTGAGATATTTTATTTGACTATGAGGTTAATTTGTACCTAAAGTTTGGAAAAATATCTTCTGTATATTTAAAGTAAACATTTTCCATAATCAATTGTAGAAATGGCTTGAGTTTTGAGACAGATTGTTTTAATCCTTATTTTTAATCCTGATTTTGATTCTTGTTTTGTATAGAATTTTGTGGGTATTGTTGAGTTAGTGACCCGGATTCTGCTGAGAATCATAAGTAACTATCGATCTTTTTGTGGTAAATTTGCTATTTTTGCTGGTTATTTCTCCGGCTATGTAGAAAACTTTCTGAAACAATATCTCCATTATTTTGAAGTGAATAGCCTGGCATGTTCTGGCATATCCTTATTTATTAATTTCAACCTTTTGGAACTGATCTGGATAGGATGTATACGGAGCTGGTAAAACATTAAACCCGAAGTAACACAATTTTACCTGCCGTTTTCCAGCTCATAGCTATCGTATTTTATAATATAATCATCGTTATTTCTCGAGTTTGTGATCAGTTCTCCTATCAGGCCAAGGGAAATAAACTGAGCTCCAGTGACTGTAAGTAAGATTCCTAGCATGAGAAGAGGCCTATCTCCTATTTTCAATCCTGTTACCCATAAAACCATTAAGTATACGGACATAATTACTCCGGATAAACCTAGAAGGATTCCTATACCTCCGAAAACATGTAGAGGCCTCTTGTTGTATATCATCAGAAATGTAACCGTTATAAGATCCAGAAATCCTTTCAATAGCCTTTCGACCCCATACTTTGAGTCTCCATGTATTCTCGGGTGATGTTCAACTTCAATCTCTCCTACGGTATAACCTTTCCAGTAAACAAGAGCCGGGATGTAACGATGAAGCTCTCCATACACAGTTATGTTTTTTACAACATAGCTATTGTATGCTTTATACCCGCAGTTGAAGTCGTGAATTTTAACCCCGGTTATGGACCGAGTTAACCGATTAAAGATTTTTGAAGGCAGAGTTTTCGAGATCGGATCCTGTCTTTTGTTTTTCCAGCCGGAAACCATATCATACTTTTTTAGTTTTTCTATGAACCTGGGGATTTCTTTCGGATCGTCCTGCAGATCCCCGTCCAGGGTGATGACAATATCTCCTTTTGACCTTTTGAATCCGCAAGACAGAGCTGCAGCTTTTCCATAATTTCTCTGAAATCTTACAACCTTAACTTTAGAGTTTTTTATTTTTTTTATTTCTTCAAAAGTACTATCTGTAGATCCATCGTCAATAAAAATTATTTCATATGTTTTTTCAATTAGGTGAGGTAGTGAAAGGGTATTGCATAGTTTCTCATATAATTCCAGTATATTTTCCTCTTCGTTATAGACCGGGATTATAATTGATAGATTGGGTTTACTAGACATGCATATCCTCTGGAATGGGGCAGCGCAATCTGGAAAATACGCTGGAGTATGTGATGTATAAATTGCTTCTGCTGCATAATTTCTTGATTCTGGAACTGATTTTTTTTGAGATGCATATATCTAAAATATATATAAATGTCCACTTAAATATCCAATACTCATAAAAATACAACTATATATACTACTGTACATGATTTACCTGGAGGTACGGTCCAGTCTTTCTAACCAGATGTAAAAATAATCCAAAACCATCGATACTCAAGCTACCGAGAAATATACTACTACTTTAATCCATTCTTATCTATATATTCTAAATAATATCACTAAGTGTTCAACTGCAAAGCAGTCCAAACTTTCGGTGCTCAAACTATCGAGATATGGGACATAACTGTAACCTATTTTTACCTACTCCCACTAAATAATGCAAATAGGAATTTAACTACTTTTCTGGCTCTTCGTAGTTTTTCTTAATTGTTTTAGAGATTGTCAAATTATCTCTTGTTTGGAGCTGTTACTACATTTCCTTCCAATTTATTCCCCGGTTTTGAATATTTTTGACTTAATATTTTTGCATTGGTCATCGGTTAAGGGTTAAAAATACCATTCTTGCTACGGATTTTATATTACTCAAATATATTCAATTTATTCAATGATGTATATTCAATTTATTCAATGATGTTCCAATCTCCCCTTACTCTTGAAAATACAATCCGGAAATACGAAATCAAAGCAAATATCTCGATAAGTGATAGCAACTGGCACGATTGTTTTACTCTCAAACTTGTCTAATTTCTTCATCAGTATGTAATTCACGGCATCGAAAAGCTTGCAAAAAAACCAGGCAGAAAACTTAATCAGAAATTCAAGAATTTCCAGGATATTTTTATTCATTGGTCATCGGTTAAGCATTAAATTCCATCTCCTGTACATGCTTTTATAATACTATTATCATCTCTGTATCTATGTCTCCTTGTTTCCCATCTATTCTTGAAGACTCTCTTTGTAATATGTTTCCCGAAGAGTGGTTAAGGCAAACTGCCAAAGAAACTGGTCTCATAGTACGTGAACGTAAAATTGACCCTGTCATCATCTTTTGGGTTTTAACTCTGAGTTTTGGTGTACGCTTGCAGCGTACACTTGCCAGTTTGAAAAGAGAATATGAAAAAGAAGCAAATAAGACCCTAAGCGATAGCAGCTGGTACTATCGTTTCACTCCTGAACTTGTTGTGTTTCTTCATCAGTGTGTTATTCACGGCATAGAGGAGCTTGCAAAAGACCCTGGAAGAAAACTTAGTAAAAAACTCGAAAACTTCCGGGATGTTTTCATTCAGGACAGTACAATTGTTCGTCTTCACTCTTCTTTAGCAGACAAGTTTCCAGCAGCAAGAGCAAGAACAGTAGCTGCAGGCATAAAAGTTGGAGTTATGGTAAGCGCAGTTGCTAACGGACCTAAAACAGTTGCCCTGTATTCTGAAAAAACAGCTGAGATAAAAACATTGAAAATAGGTCCCTGGATTAAAGATCGTATTCTGCTTATTGATCTTGGTTTTTACAAAACTCAGATGTTTGCAAGGGTTGAGGAAAATGGAGGGTATTTTGTTTCAAGAATAAAGAAAAATACGGATCCTATTCTTGTTTCTGTTGAAGAGGGACTTTCTAAAACAAAAAGCAAGGAGTTCGCTGGAAAAACTGTTAGTGAATGCATTAAACAACTTTCTGGAAAAGATCTTGATGCTGTTGTGAAAATAAAGTTTAAAAGAAGAGCATACAAGGGTAAACAAAAACATGATGAGATGATTGTACGTCTTGTTGCAGTCTATAATGACGAGGATGAAAAGCACCATATTTATATCACAAATATTCAGAAAGATATTTTGAATGCAAAAGACATTGCAAACTTATATGGAGCAAGATGGGACATAGAACTGCTTTTCAAAGAATTGAAAAGCAAATACGCGCTAGACGTTCTTGAAACAAAGAATGTGCAGGTAATTGAAGCTCTAATCTGGACAGCAATACTGACACTAATCGTTAGTAGAAGAATTTATTCTCTTGTCAGAAACTCAATAACTCAGCCTGAAAAAATGGCTAGATATACGCAGTTACGTTGGAGTACAATATTTACAGAGAATGCATCGGATTTATTGACAGTAATTCTGCATATATGTGGAATTCAAAGAATTTTTGAAACGATAATGAGTGTATTTGAAAGTCAAGCATTAGATCCGCATGTAAACAGAGAAAGATTTAGAGACGAATGGTTTGAATAAAAAATGAAAGAATTGGGTTAAAAAAGAGGGCCAGGGGACGGACATGTATCCTTAACCGATGACCAATGAAATCTTACTTAGTAGTTCAAAATGCAATCACGTTAGTGAGTGAAACCCGTAAAGTGGAAACATGCTCTTATAGTAATGGAAATTACCACATTTACATAGAGCAGATACATTAGTGAGTGAAACCTGTAAAGTGGAAACATGCTCTTTTAGTGATGGAAATTACCACATTTACATAGAGCATATAAATTAGTGAGTGAAACCTGTAAAGTGGAAACGTGCTCTTATAGTGATGAAAATTACCATATTTACATAGAGCAGATACATTAGTGAGTGAAACCTGTAAAGTGGAAACATGCTCTTTTAGTGATGAAAATTACCATATTTACATAGAGCAGATACATTAGTGAGTGAAACCTGTAAAGTGGAAACATGCTTTTATAGTGATGAAAATTACCATATTTACGTAGAGAATATACATTAGTGAGTGAAACCCGTAAAGTGGAAACGTGCTCTGATAATGATGAAAATTACCATATTTACATAGAACAGATACATTAGTGAGTGAAACCCGTAAAGTGGAAACATGCTTTTATAGTGATGAAAATTACCATATTTACGTAGAGAATATACATTAGTGAGTGAAACCCGTAAAGTGGAAACATGCTCTTTTAGTGATGGAAATTACCATATTTACATAGAGCAGATCCTTTTTCAAGGCACATGTCTTTAAGAATTTATAAATAGCCAGTAAGGCCAAACTCTGAAATCTTACTCAGAATTTCAAAATTCAACCACGTTAGTGAGTGAAACCTGTAAAGTGGAAACGTGCTCTTATAGTGATGAAAATTACCATATTTGAGTAGAGCATATCTTTTTTACATCTGGCACATATGTTACAAATCGTATAAATTTACCATCTTTAAAGATAGCATTTTTTAGTGTTGTCGGATCGCCAATAAATACTATTTGAGATGTAAGTCCACCTCTCCCTTTGCTTGTCGTATTAGCATTGACAATTCCCATCATTTTAAATTTAGATACCTTTTGTGATATTGCAGCTAAAGAGAATTCTTCTTCGCCAACAAATTTACACATGTCATAATAAATTCGATAAACGTCTCCTGTAGTGAAATATTTTCCTTTTTTAAGATATATATCGGTATTTAACATTGCAAGCAACACAAATTTTTCCTGATAGGACATATTTAATACAAACTGTAAACTGATATCTTCTTTTATTTTTTGTGCTGCCAGTACCACATGCGCTGGCTGAACAGTATAACATGATGTCTTTATTGCAATATGTCCCGCTGTCTGAAGAAGATAGATCGCACGTCTTGCATCACCTTCATCCTCTGCAGCTTCTTTGGCACATCTGTTGACTGTATCCTCACTTACAACATTAGGGTAAAACGCTAATGGCACACGCATATTTAGAATTTGTATAAGTTGATCTTCGTTATATGGAGGAAATATAATAGTTTCCCTTTGCATAGAAGAGTCTACTCTTGGATCAAGCGAATTAATAAATAAACCTGAATTGGAAACCCCTATAATGTGTATAAACTGTCCCTCGTTTAAGTCTTTAAGTTCACCTGAACGACTAAAATTATACAGGATATTATCATCCCTAAGACGATCTATTTCATCAAAAATAATTGTTAATGAATAACTTTTTTCTTTTAAAGCCTTATAAAATATGTCATAATAATATCCAGAAGTGACCCCGCGCTTAGATACCTTACCTGTATACCCCAGTTCCGCAATTAAATACATCAGAATTCTTACAGTTGTATCGTGTTTTTTGCACGAAACAGTAATGTGTTTTAAATTAAGTCCATCTGGAAAATTGCCGCTACTCTCAGCTTCGAGATATAATTGTCTAAACACGTGCTCCAAAACTACAGTTTTACCAGCTCCAGGGGGTCCATAGATAAAAGCATGTCCAGGGGTCCCATGTATAAATATTGGATAAAATATATCAGCCACGGCTCGAATTTCATCGTCTCTACCAACCAGCACATCTGGAACATAACCAGTATCTAATATATGCGGGTTTTTAAAAATTTTAATATTATTAAAATTGAATAATGTTTTAGGTTGTGGTGTATCAGAGTTAATATTATCCACGTCCACTTTATTTGTACTATATAAATGGCATATTCAATATTTAACGATTTTTATTAGTGAAAGTGAAACGCGTAAAGTGGAAATCAATGTAATACAATTTTCTAATTAAAAATAGTACATCTTGTCCAGCATGCAACATAATGATATTTATAATAATGTAAAAGATATCAAAGTAAAATAATGCTTTAGGTTAAGGTGCATCAAAGTAGATACAATATAGTTCTATTTTACACGTACTATATAAACCGTATATTTAATATATAAATAATATTATCAGTAAAAGTGAAACGTGTAAAGTGGAAAACAATAAAGGGAATAATATTATAATTTTTAAATGACAAATGTAAAAGAGTAATACGTTAGTGAAGCACGTAAAGTGGAAATCAGAAAAAGATATAATTTACAATTAAAAAAATGATATCCCTAAGTTACTGACATATAATATATATAAAAAATATAAATAAAGAAAAGAATAAAACAATGTTTTTAGATTATAATTCATTAGAGTGAATATAAGACATGTCCACTTTAAAGGTACTATATAAATAATACATTTAATATAAAACAATTTTATTAGTGAAAGTGAAACGCGTAAAGTGGAAATCAATGTAGAACACAATATTCTAATTTAAATGATATATGTTAAAGACTCAACATACAAATAAAGAGTATAAAGTTGAACACTTGTTTTCTTTTGTGGTAAAGCTGGTTTCAAAACTCAAAATTGCTTATTCGAATATTATATTTGAGCATAAAGTATATTTCTGAAATTTTTGATAGATTTCAAACTAGTTTTTATAAAAGTTTTAAGTAAATGTTATACATAATTATTTATTGTATTAATTTCATAACCCTACAACATGGTTTTTATATTGTCAAACTAATGGTTTGACTACGTAAAGTCAAACCGCGTTCTGTCAAACTTTTTTTTATTGTTTTTTACTTTATAGATTTCACTCACTATTACAGCACTTTTTATGTTTTACTTTCACTATTCTCACATTTTTTTCCTACTACCGTTTCCACTTTACGCGCTTCACTTTCAGTATTATCATGCTTTCCTGTTATCGTTTTTCAGTTTCTATGTTTTACTTTCACTATTCTCGCGTTTTTTTCCTACTATCGTTTCCACTTTACACGTTTCACTTTCAGTATTATCACGCTTTCCTGTTGTCGTTTTTCACTTTCTATGTTTTACTTTCACTATTCTCGCGTTTTTTTCCTACTACCGTTTCCACTTTACACGTTTCACTTTCAGTATTATCATGCTTTCATGTTGTCGTTTTTCACTTTCTATGTTTTACTTTCACTATTCTAGCATTTTTTTCCTACTACCGTTTCCACTTTACGCGTTTCACTTTCAGTATTATCATGCTTTCATGCTATCGTTTTCCACTTTACACGTTTCACTCATTACTATCATGCTTTCATGCTATCGTTTTCCACTTTACGTGTTTCACTTATTATTATGTTTTATTTCCTACTGTCACGCCTTATGTTATTGTTTTCCACTTTACAGGTTTCACTCACTACTACAGATTTTCCTGTTACCATGTCCATTGAGCATTAGGGTTTTCGTTTCCATCGGTCAAGAGTAGAGTTCCTGTAGTAAACCGAATTTCCTGAGGTTGCTTAACAGCAGTGAAACATGTCCATGCACCTGTCGAAGCTATAAGAAGTACAAAAAAGATTAAAGGATACAAAAATCGAGAGAAGTCAAGACTGCTACTTTCAAAACTTCATTAAAAAACAAGCAATCAGATACATGATTTTCAGCATAAACTTTCTTCTAAATTTATCAGCGAGAACCAGGCTATTGCTCTGGAAACTCTTAATGTTAAAAGGGGTGCAGAAGAATCACTGTCTTGCGCAGATTCTTAGTGATTCTACATAATTCTATGAACAAATTAATTTTGGGTTACGTCGGAAATTAGTGTATGTATAGTTTCGACAGATTGACATGAATTTACAAATATGTTAAAAGATAGGAGTCGTTATACTTTACAGCGTACCAATCTTCTTTTTTTCCTCAGTCATCTTTTCAATTTCATCCCTGTGTGTTTCCCATGCTTTACTCAGGCACCATCTTAGGGCCTTGGACACTTTATCGGTTCCGATTGCAAGCATTATCTTTTCTAACTGCTCTACTTCCAAATCAGTAAACTTAGCAGATCGGTTGTGTTTTAGTTTCTCGTTGTCAGTAATTTTTTCTTGATTTCTCATTATCTCGTTTTCGGTTTTACCTGCATGTGTTTCTTTTGTTTGCTGCCCGAGCAGAGCCCCTATATTGTCGTTTTCATCGATCGTCGTATTACCTATAGCTGTCCTCATTTTGTCATCCCCCATCGTTTCATAACTTCTTCTGTTAATGTTTGGTATGCTACTGCCCCTGCTGATTCAGGTGCATACTCAAAGATTGACTTTTTGTGAGTTGGACATTCGGCTAACCGAATATTCCTCGGGATAGTTGTCTCGAACAGAATTGCACCAAAATTCTTCAGCAACCTTTCCCGGACCTCTTTTGCCAGGGTAGTCCTTGGATCATACATTGTTAGTAGGATTCCTCCTATCACAAGACCTGGATTCAGTGTCTGCTTGACTTGTAGTATAACATTGACCATTTGGCTCATAGCATCCAGAGCGTATGCCTCATGCACAGGGATAATGACCTCATCAGCTGCACACAATGCATTAATCGGGATCACTCCGACCGATGGCTGAGTATCAATTAATATAATATCGTAATTTTCTTCTATTGGTTTCAGTGCTCTTTTTAGAACTGTTTCCCTGGCAAGATGAGCAGCCAGTTCCAGTTCAATTGTTGAGAATGCCAGGCAAGAAGGAATAATATCCAATCCGGTTTCTACGGATGGCGAAATAACTTCATTTATCGGGGTTCCCTGGAACAAGTCCTTTATTGTTTTTTCTGCTCTTAATCCAGGATATAGATTTGAAGATGCGTTTGCTTGAGGATCAGAGTCTATTAATAAGACCCGTTTGCCTTTTCGAGCTAGCCCTGCAGCTAGGTTTGTTGCAGTAGTTGTTTTGGCGACCCCCCCTTTAACATTGTTAATAGTTACTGTTCTGGCCATGCATATACCTCATTAATTTTTAACAATAAGGCGTGAAGTCCTTTCCATAAAACTCTGAGCTTTGCGAAGAGTTTAGAGAGGGGTAGTTCACAACATACATAATTGGATAATTGTTTTTATGTTTATTTGTATACCTGTAATTAATAATATTTGTTTTTATATCTGCCAGTATATAACTATACTTATATGCAGTTATGCTTGTATTTTTGTATATACTCATACCTGTAATCTAATATCATTGAATACTTTTTCTCGACTTGTTGCATTTTGATCTATAGAAGGCTTTCTAATTGTTTTTTTATATGCAAATTTTTTTGTATATGAGTATTTTTGTATGTGAATATTTTTGTATGTGAGTATTTTTGTATGTAAATATTTTTGTATGTGATTATTTTTGTATGTAAATATTTTTGTATGTGAATATTTTTGTATGTGATTATTTTTGTATGTATATATTTTTGTATTTAGGTATACTTTCATACTTGAAGATTTGTCTAACAATATTTATTATATATTAATTTATTTATATAGTTGTATGTCTGTCTAGGTATTGTAGAGTGCTATACTCATGTTAAGTAAAAATGGTTTACAGATGAGACCTGTACATCTCGACCAAATCACAAATGATGCTTGAAATTAATGTCAGTCACCTATCCTGAATTCTTAGCCTGACGCTTCATTTGGAGAAAGATGTCTCCTGCTCAGAGGTTGAAGCCAGTTTACGGTAAATTTTGCTTTCTCTTTTTTGATGTATATTATCTTACTTGAATACTTAGATACTTGAATATTTGTATACATTTATACATGTATTATTGCTCACTTGCATGCATACCCGCATAGCAGCAAAACAGTATATAATTATTTAAACAGTTCATGGGTTTATATACATGTTATACGTTATATTATCAAGACATAAATTTAATATGAATAATGTGATAATTTCTAAAAACATGCTACTGATATCGATAACTTGAACAAAAGGAATGAAAAACTATGATAAATATATCTAAAGTTTTATTAGGGTTGTTGCTGCTTTCCATGTTGGCATTTCCTGGAGTAGCATCACCCGTAACAAACGGATTAGTGGCCTCGTATAATGGGAATATCACTGATAATGTTCTACTGGATGAATCTGGGAATCACAATCATGGGTATCTTATAAATGCCACTCAAGGGATGCTGTTATCCACAGGCGCTAATTATGTTTCTTTTTCTGGTTCAAATAGCCAGGCAAACATTCTCAACAACGCGAGCACAAACATCACATCCGAAATCTCTATAGAATTCATAGGCTCAATCAACGAGTTTTCCAGTTACGGGGCAATCGTTTCGAAATATTCCGACGAAGAAGGTACAGGGTGGTACCTGTCGTGCAGGAGTGATCCTTCTTTAAAAAAAATAGTATTTGGATTGTACGACTCGGACGGGGTTTTGCATCACTTTAGATCCGATATTCCTTTGGTAGCTGATCAAGTTTATGATATTGTGGCGACATACGACGGAAATATTGCACACGTTTATGTCAATGGTGTTGATTCGTCAACTGATAATAGTCCAATATGGGCAGCCTCAATGTCCGGAAATAATTACAACACATCGATTGCTTATGCAGAAAATGGTCTGAATTATCTCAATTGCAATATGTTGGCTTTCAGACTCTATGATCGCGCTTTGACATCATCTGAAGTACAGCAGAATTATCAAAACGACAGATGGAGATATGTGCCAGAGCTTCCTTTGGACATCGTCGACCTGAAGAAAAAGGCATACGGTGACGGTGGGTTACCTCGATATATGGGTTCACATGCTATGAGTCAGTCAGGATCCGGAGTGAACGTGGTCGACTCGAATATGTCTTCTCTTGGATCGGTATCAACGCCATATTATCAGGATAACGGAAGCGAAGAGACCAATTACGTCCTTTCGGACTTTTTAATATCAGGTGTAAAATGGAAGAATTATTATGCACCTGGTTCTTCTGCTTCACTGTCATTTTCTGGGAATAACCGAAACAGGCTGGAAGATATCAATCTTACAAATAATTCTCTTCATCTTTCAAATTCTGTGACTTATACTGCAGACACACTGGTTCGTAAAGATGCAGTTCCAGTCACTGGTAATGCTTTTCAATTTTATGGTGATGGATTAAACACAATCTCAGAAAACACTGTTCAGGCCTACACCGATAATGGTGAGATTCAAAGTGATTGTATCTTGGACTCGTCAGGTGCAGCTATCTATAACTATTATCAAAATCGCACGTCTGGAACTACCCGGAGCAATTCAGTTGAGCTTCCTCTTTTTTCTCCACAATTGACTCCAATGCCCTGTCCGAGTGGATACTTTGGTTCTCTAAGTTTTGCAATTCATGCTGATGCCCAGGATCCGGATTCCCTGAAAACAATGATGTACGGAACCAACGACGTAAATAATTCTACTTATGGTAAAGGGTATATCGGGCATGGGCTAATCTGCACATGGGCAGCATTTGCAGCTTCTTCTGGCGGTGGAGTTGGTTTTGATAACGCCTCGTTTAAATCAGTACTTGATGATATGCGTGAAGAAGGTTTTGAAATAATACCTTACAATGTAATTGGTTCGGCTGGCGAAGGTAACCCAACTCGCGAGACTACTGGATACTATTTACCCTTGTACTCCAGCAGTTACTCTTCAAAAAATTGGATTGACCATGGGTTAAATGGAGGAAATAGAAACACTGGTTTAAAGAGTTTGGGCCTGGACAAAAACTCACCGCAGTATTATATAGGGGATTTAATGCGTGAATATGGTTTTCAGTATGCCTGGGCGTATCAAGATGTTCCGGTAAGAAACGGTCTTTCTACGAGTCGTATTCAGTCTCTTGGCCTTCCCTATGATGTTGTTTGGACGAATACAAATTTTACCTGGGACAATGGCACGCCAATGTACGAATGGACTTCAACCTGGGCGCCAGATAAAACTGCTTTGGATTATTTCAACAAAGAAACACTTCAAACTATGGTTAACAGTTATGGGGTCTGTTTCTGGCATGATTACACTGCGCAAAATGATGCTACCTTTGAAGACTATTATTTTACTAAAGGCAATCCTTACAGCATCAACGAGACATATGACAATCTTTTGCTAAATATATCTGAACAAAATGCGGCTGGCAGGATTTGGAACCCAACTGTAAGTCAGTATATCGACTACTGGAGAGCTGCATGTAATGTTGAATGTAAGTGTACTGGTCAAGACACATACACTTTGATCAACCATAATTCTGATCCTGTCCCTGGTTATGCTATGCGGGTTACTGGATCATATACCGTGAAAATAGATGGCAATGATTTGACTACCAAAAAGAACGGAAACGACACGGTATTCTGGATGGACCTCTCACCTGGTACACATTCACTGACACTTGTGAGAATTTAAAAAGTTCCTCAAACAATTTAATTTTTTTATATATGTATGTGCAGGTGAAAGTTTACAAAATCAAGGTTTTGTGAAGTTTTTGGAAAATTGGCAATTTGATCTGAAGAAGCGTAAAACCTCTGGGTCTTTACTTCCTTGTAGTTCATGGGTTCAATGCTAAACGATAAATGTTCTTTACTTCTAACAGTTTTATATATTTTAGTAAGTGTTATATATGATGGGGACACTAACCATTCACAACAGTATTTATATTTTATATATGTAATACTTCTTGAAAGCGGGCAACACATACATATTATTCAATAAGTTGAGGTTTTCGTCACTACTGTCACCTTGCTCCGAAAAAAGAATTCTCATGTTCTTGTTAGAAAGGAGCTGTGGTAGTGCCAACATGCGCTTTAATACACGTGACAGCAGCTGGAAGTTGATAATCACCGAACTAAAAAGGGAATGTAGATCTTATGGTAAATAATCGGTTTTTTTTACTGACAGTAATGGGAGTGTTATTGCTTGTTTCATGTGCTCAAGCAGCACCTGTAACATGTGTAGTACCGGTAACAGATGGGTTGGTTGTTTATTATAATGGTAGTTTATCCGGGGATACACTGGTAGATCTCAGCGGAAATAATAATACGGGCTATGCTACGAATGTAACTCAAGAGACAAATCAATCAACTGGTGCGAATTACATAAACCTTAATGGCGTTGATAGTAAGATAGAGATTTCTGGTAATGAGCAGGTTGATGCTTCCGGTCCTATATCGATTGAATTCTTTGGCTCAATTAATACATTCTCAAGATATGGATCACTTGTAAGCAAATACAGCAGCGGACCACTTAATGGCTGGTATCTGAGTTGTTCACCTGATGATCCTTATAATAATGTCCGTTTTAGTGCAGTCTTGGAGAGCGGTCAACTAGGGTATAACTCAAGCATCAGTCTTGTTGCTGGCCAGCTATACCATATCGTAGCAACTTATGATAATAATGTTACTCACATTTATGTAAATGGGATGGATTCAGCTGAGCCTCGTAGATGGGATTCACCGATAGTAAGGAACACTAAAAATATCACCATGGGCTTTGGTTCTGGATTAACCTACAGTAACTGTAGTACGTATACTTTTAGACTCTACAATAGGTCACTTTCCCAGAATGAGGTTTTACAAAATTACAAGAGTTTAAGGTGTGTTTCTCCTGATGATATAACTATCATTAAAAAACTGGTTTATGGTGATGGTGGGTTACCCAGGTATATGGGATCATATGCGATTCAGCAGTCTGATTATGGTTTAAATGTATTGGATAATAATTTGGACGTTTACAGCTCTATAGGGACGCCTTTTTTTCAGAATAATAATGAATCACTGGCTAGCTGCTTGCTTGTAGAAGCCGCAATTAATGGCGTTCAATGGAAAGACTGCTATGCTCCTGGGTCAAGTGCTGTTTTAACATACACAGGAAAGAATCGTAGTGTTCAAGATACCTGTTTGTTATCTAATGACTCTTTTAATCTCAATCATTCAGTTACCTATTTGGGACAGACTCAGACCAGAAAAGACGGCGTGTCTGTAAATGGTGGCAGTGCATATGAATTCTATGGAGAAGGTCTGAACACGATTAATGGAAATAACGTTATGCTGTACACAGACAATGCAGAGGTTCAATGCAATGTACTGTATAATGAGACCGGTAAAGAGGTATATTCATATTATCAAACCAGGGATGCTGGTGTTACTAGAACTAGTTCATTGGACTTTCCGCTTTCTTCACCTCAGTTAACTCCTATGCCTGTTCCTTCTGGATATTTGGGTGCCTTAATTTTTGCAGAACACGCAGATTATACAGATCACGATTCACTGCGGACTGTTATGTATGGAACCAATAATACTACGAGTCCTGTTTACGGAAAAAAAGGTTTCATTGGTCATGATCTTACAGGGACCTGGTCTGTATTTGCGGTTTCGTCGTATGGTGGGGAAGGCCTGGATAGTCCTGCGCTGAAATCGGTAACTGACGAAATGTATGATCACGGTTTTGAGATAACGCCGCATAGTTTTACCTCAAGAGTAAATGAAGGCCTTCCTGACCGTAGTATGACAGAAACTTATCTACCCTGGTATGCTACAAATTATTCCTGTCGGAATTGGATAGATCACGGTCTGGCTAGTGGTGCCAGAAACTCTCAATTAAAGAGCCTTGGATGGGATCCTGCAAGCGAGTATTACATTATGGATTTGTTCCAGCAGTATGACATGCCATATGCCTGGGCTTTTATTGATGTAACGGCTGAAGGAGACCTCAGTACATCCAAGGTTCGCTCAGTTGGGTTGCCTGTTGATGTCGTTTGGCAAAACACAAATCTGGCACTTGACAATGGTACTTCTCTTTATCAGTGGAAATCATGCGCTACAGGAAAAGGACTGGCACTTACCTGTTACGGTAACAGTACAATTGATGACATGCTGTCAAATTACGGGTTAAGTATATGGCATGATTATTGGCCTGACAATTCGTCGTCGTCTGACTATTATTATAATAAATCCACGCATGAAATCAATGAAACCTTTGATGGGTTATTGAGCAATATCTCAGCCCAAAAACAAGCAGGTAGGCTCTGGAATCCAACCGTATCTGAGTATATTGATTACTGGATTGCTGCAGGCAATGTAGAAGTGAAATGCACAGGAGCGAATACTTACACTGTTGTGAATCGCAATCCTGACGCAGTAAAGGGCTTTTCTATGAGAGTCGAAGGGACTTACTCTCCTAAACTTGATGGTGTGGCACTGAATACAAAAACCAATGGAGTGGATACGATTTTCTGGATGGATCTGTCTACTGGGACGCATACTATTACACTGGAGGCCTGAAGATGAAGAAATTAGTAATGATATTAGCACTGGTTGGTGCTCTTTCCCTTGTCTCAATTGCTTCGGCTCAATTTACATCTCCGCAGACATGGGGTTCATTTGGAAATGATGAAGGGCAATTTTACGGCATGAGTGGAATTGCAACTGATACTTCCGGTAATATCTATGTAGCTGAGCTTGATAACCGGGTACAGAAATTCAGCGGAAATGGCGAATATATCACAGAATTCAACATATCTGCTAGAGATATTGCAATCGATTCAGCTGGCAATATCTATGCGACTGTGAACGATTCAATCCAGAAATTCAATTCAGCCGGTACTCGATTAAATACCTGGGGCAGTACTGGGACTGAAAATGGGTACTTTAATTTTCCTACTGGGATTGCATTGGATTCTTCAGGGAATATATATGTTTCAGATATGGAAAATAACAGGATTCAGAAACTTGACTCTTCGGGCAGCTATTTAACAAGCTGGGGCACACCAGGATCCGATAATGGAAATCTGAAATTGCCAGCTGGAATCACTGTAAGTGGAAATTATGTATATGTTGCTGATATGGGTAATTACAGGGTACAGAAATTTGATTTATATGGAAATTATGTTTCAAGTTTAGGTAGCAAAGGAACTGGTAACACACAATTTAATAGCAGTATAGCAGTCGCGAACAGTCCGTCTGGAAATATTTATGTAGCTGACTACTACAACAACAGGGTGATTGAGTATGACAGTAACTTTAGTTATTTAACTCAATATACCGGGCTTAGTTATCCAACTGCACTGGTCGTGGCCAATGACAACTTATATGTGCTTGCTTCTGGGGACTATCAGGTGTATCAATATAATGATAATATACACGCAGATTTTACTGCTAATGTTACCAGCGGTTTTGCTCCTCTAACTGTCCAGTTTACAAACCTGTCAGAAAATGCAGAATCTATCGCCTGGGACTTTGAAAACGATGGGGTTATTGATGCTTACGAAAGTAATCCAGTTCATGAGTTTATAACTGCAGGAACTTATACAGTCAACCTGACAGCAAGCAATGAAAACGGTACAGATTCAGCATTAGCTACAATTAATGTTTTTGAGAATGTAGTTTTCCCAGGTTACACTAATCCACCAACCGACTTGGACCATGATGGTCTCTGTGAGGATATCAATGGAAATGGAATAGTGGACTTTGATGATGTAGTGGCATACTACGCTAACATGTATTGGATAACAAACAATGCTCCTGTTACTCTTTTTGACTATAATGGTAACAGTATTATTGATTTTGATGACGTTGTAAGACTATATATATTAAATTAAAAAGGTAGAGACTATGAATAAGCTGTATAAAGTTTCAATCCTTCTAATTTTTTTGACTGAAGGTGTAATGAGTATTGGAAGTAAACATCATTTTGTTTGATCCTTAAACAGTTCAGATGAGCATAAGTTTTTTCCAGAAAGTCCAGATTGTACTGGATGAGGTTTCTTATGGAATGGTAGGTTTTAATATTAATCTGCCTTCCGCCTTTTTTCACAAACAATGCTTTTTGTATTTTTTCTTATTAATTTGGCTCTTCATTGTTTTGTGTGGATATCCTCATAATGTCTTCATAAAAACCAGTGGGTCTCGAATCGAAAATCATCTTATCCATAGGGAATAACGAAGAGCCTTTTTAAGAATTTAAGTAATTTTAATGCTTTTTTCATTCAGATTTAATATTTTTTTATCTTCTTTCTCCGATATTTTTTGGTTCTTAGGACCGTTGACTTTCTTGTTGACTCTTCTTGCAAGCATTTTAGTGAGAGAAGTTTTTAAGAACTGAAAACTCTGGATTTTATTATTCAGTATTAAGAATAGTAAACGTTGTTGTCTATATTTTTTAAAAGTAGTTTTATTATGAAAGTTACCTGGCCTGGTAAAAATACACATTTTTGTCTACTGATACCGCCAAACTATATGAAAAAATTTAAATAGTGTACATGTTTATTACTATTAATATTACTCCCCAAAAGTAACAAAATACTGCAAATGTAGGGGGACGAACATGAGAAAAATCTCTATAAATAAACGATGGAACACAGTCCTGGGGTGCAAATATCTTACTGCAAAATCCGCCGAACTTCTCAAAACCATAAGTTTCTATACAACAGACTCAAGCTGCAACTACAATATTTATATTGATCCGGTGTCGGGTCTACAAGTCAAAACGATCAGTTTTTTCCAAAAATGGGTCAGCTTCAGTCGCAGGCTATCACGCAATTCCCCTTGATTCTGATATTCGGCTAACAGTCAGTAAAAATTTTTCAGTTGGTCTAAACCTTACAAACCTTGAATATGAATATCCGATTGCCATAGAAGAACCATTATTGGGTGATGATGGTGATAGTAGTAAAGTAACAGTAAATTCTGGAGAGGGTTTTATCAGCAATAGTGAAGGGATCTGGGAAGACATTATAATAGATTTTCCAAACACAAATGTGTATATCAGATCCTTCTACACTAATCCCTCAGCAGACTCGGACCATGATGGTTTCTATGAGGATATCAATGGAAACAAAAAAGTGGATTTTGATGATGTAGTGGCATAATATGCTAATATGGAGTGGATACGGGAAAATGCTACGGTTGCTCTTTTTGAGTTTAATAATAACGATTTGATTGATTTTGATGATGTTATATAACTTTATACTATAATTTATGGAGAAAATGTATGAATAAACTATATAGAGTTTTAATCTTTCTAGTCTTTTTTGGACTAGGGATACCATGTGCATTGGCAGCAAACATCACGTCGTTTAATCCTCAAACGGTTGAAATGGACATGGGTCTTTCCCAGAATGTCGAGATTCTGAAGGATAAAGTTTCTGATGGAACATCAGGTTCCAATGCCATGTTCTCTGTTTTAGATTCGGAAGTTGCTGAAATAAACACGGAATCAGTTCTTCCTGTGGCTAATTTCAGTGTCAACGTAAGTGAAGGCTCTGTTCCTTTAGTTGTCCAGTTTAACGATAGTTTGAAAACTCTAACTTCTGTAAACTGGAACTTTTCTCCTCAAGAGCCTGTTTGTGGGGATACTATCAATATAAGCGGGAGTGCTTCTCCTGGTGAGAAACTCAACATACTTGTAACCTTTGAAAAAAATGTTTCTGTCTCAGAGGAAGAGTATGAGTATAGTCTTCAAAATGTATCAATTGTTAATGAGCTAGGTAATCTCTTCACAGTTGAAGCTAAAGGTGTGAATAACCTCAATGTAAGGGCAAAGAAGGTTATCTGGTTAACAAAAAGTGCAAATGCTTTAGGAGACACTGCAATTGTATCTCGATCGAATATTCCAACAGGAATCTATCAGATAAGGATCGATGGAGATGCTAAAGAAGGAGTTTCAGAGGTTCATCTGAAAATTACGGCTTCTCAGACTGTACAAGCTGACTCAAATGGAAATTTCAGTTATTCTTATAATACAACAGTAGTTCCGCCTGGGAACTTTGAGGTAAAAGTAGGAGACATTACTAAAGTAATTACCCTTGGATCTAAAGAGGAACCAGTTCTTCCTGTAGCTAATTTCAATGTCAATGTAAGTGAAGGTTATACTCCTTTAGTTGTCCAGTTTGACGACAGTTCGAAAAACGCAACTGGATGGCATTGGGAGTTTGGCGATGAAGTTTACTCAACCGAGAAAAATCCAACACATATTTACACAGTAGCAGGAAATTATAATGTAAATCTGACAGTTAGCAATAAATACGGCACGAATTCAACGTCAGTTATAATCAACGTTTTTGAGAATATGCCTTTCCCAAGTTACACTAATCCGCCAAAAGATTCCGACTATGATGGTTTATATGAGGACATCAATGGAGACGGAAACGTGGATTTTGATGATGTGGTGGCATATTATATTAACATGTATTGGATGAAAGAAAATGTTCCTGTTGCTCTTTTTGATTATAATAATAACAATATCATTGATTTTGATGATGTTGTAATACTTTATAAACCAATTAAGGAAGGATGAATATATGAATAAGCTGTATAGAGTTTTAATTTTTCTAGTTTTTTTTGGACTAGGGATGCCATGTGCATCGGCAGCAAACACCACCTCGTTTGTTCCTCAAACAGTTGAGATGAATATGGGTTTTTCCCAGAATGTCGAGATTGTAATGGATGAAGTTCCTTACGGAATTTCAGGTTTCAACATTACAATTTCGGTTTCGGATCCGGAAATTGCGGAAATAACTGCGGCTTCGTTCCCTGGTTGGAATACGGTAACAAAGAACTCCACATCCGAAGTTCCTTCTAGTTCAGTTTGGATAACATCTTCTGATGGTAATGGCGAAGTTGTTGCTGGCAGTAAGAACGTTTCGCTTGGAAACATTACTATAACCGGAAAACAGGCAGGTACTGCAAATCTAAACATATCAGAAGGTTCATATTATGATCCTGATTATGAATCAATTCCCTTTACTGACCATTTTATTCCTAATACAGTTCAAGGTGAAATAAATGTATTAGATCCAGAATTTCCGGTTATTAATTCTGTCGATCTTAATAAGAGTATGCCTAACACTGGTGATTCTATCCTTGTGACTGTTAATACAACTGATAATGTAAGTGTCAGTGAAGTAAAGGCAAACGATATTTTACTTATTAAACAGAGTGGAAGTATCTGGAATGGGAGCATTATAGCACTTGAAGGTACTCATTCTGTAAATGTGTCCTCTGAGAATGCAGCAGGTAATGTTGCCTGGGACAATAATACTTCCTACACAGCTACAAAACCAGAACTACCAGATAACAATGGAGTTGAGCTGCAACTCTGGACATTTGACGCAAACAAAGTAAGCAAAGTTCCAGATAATATTTACACGGCCAATCCAATTGCTCCATATATCTCAAACTTGAGTCTTGCGTACAATTCTACATTAGGGTCCATTGACTCTAGCTGTCAGAGCAATGATAGTGGAAGTACTTATATCACAGGTGCGTATCCTGCTGTTAACGAAAACCTGACATTTACAATGGGAGTTGACTCAAGTTCACAATGGTCATATGGGTATATACATACTTCAGTTGCCTATGTAGGTGTCAGACATGCTTCAGATGATAGTTATAAGATAGTGTCTTACTGGACAAGCGATGACGGCAGTCTGTTGAACTCTAGTTTCACGATTCCTGCAAGTTCAGTTGTTGATAATAGAGTTACGGTTAGTATCCACAGTTATGACTCAAACCGTACGAATATTGTTGCAGCTGGGCCTGGTCTGTATGTTATTACTCCTTATACAACAGAGAAAACACGAAAGCTACCCTATGCAAATGTAATTCAGCCTTTGATCTACCTCAACTGTTATGCATCAGGTGCAGACGGTTGGGTTAATGTGCACCTTTACAACATAACTCAATCCATTCCAAGAGAAACTATCACGCCATACGCGCGAAACGATATAATGGCATTTGGTCTGGATTACCCGAATGTTACAAATAACCGGGATGGTATAGATTTCTTAATTTCTCGGGATCAAACTGCGAGCATTTACGTTTCTGAAAATAATATGGAAACCCCTGCTGATGCCGAATATGATAAAAGTCTGTTTGCCAGTGGGTTTGAGGGATGTATACACTTTTATCCTGGACTTAAGTCTTTGCCTTTTGAAGAAGCCACTGGAATAATAGACTCTCAAATTGAGATTATGAACGATACCTTTAGTTTGACACCGGCTTCGTGGAGTTCTAGTGAGAATTATGATAATATAACACATGCAATCTATGCGTACAATAAGTACGGGTCGCTGTATAGAAATGGTCCAATGGGTATGGCCTTTATCCCCAATGTTAATACCCTGTCGAACCAGACATGGGCCTGGTGGTCAGAGAGTTCAGCACACGGTGCAATTTCTCCATGCTTTACACATGAGACAGATAATAGCCCGGCTGATGAATATTCAATAAGTCCAGATCTGTTCGAGATTTTTGTGGCCAATCTGAATTCAAAAAATATTAATCTGGTTGATTTCTCAAAATGGTATTACAGTTCAATGGCACAGACTGCTACCACTAATGTTTTACAATCTGATGAGGATAATCTAAAGTTCCAGCTAAATACGAGTGGTGGGTATCCAGTCAATATAAACGTGCAGACTACGATTTCTCCTTCGAGCCTGGTCTGTGATGGTGTGTCGGTACCATTTAATCAGACATCTGATGGCATTCAGTTCATGAGTATTGGTAATGGGACATACACTTTGAAAAGCCCGGTGCCACCAGTTCTTCCTATAGCAAACTTCACTGCAAGTCTTACTGTACAGTTTACTGACACATCTACTAACGATCCAACTCAATGGAACTGGGACTTTGGAGATGGAACTAATTCAACCGAGCAGAATCCTGTACACGTATACAATAGTGAGGGAACATATACTGTTAAAATGGTTGCAACAAATGGTGCTGGTTCCAGCTATGTAAAATCAATGGTTATCACCGTAACCCGCTTAATACCAGTTGCGAACTTCACTTCAAATGTAACAGAAGGCTATGCTCCTCTGACTGTTCAGTTCAATGACACATCCATCAACAGTCCAGCTCAATGGAACTGGGACTTTGGAGACGGAACTAATTCAACTGAGCAGAACCCTGTACATGTGTTCAGTGGTGAGGGAACATACAGGGTTACCTTGATTGTAACAAATGGTGACGGTTCCAGCAATCCAAAATCAATGGATATTAAAGTAAATCGTGTACTAGTCTCACCAGTTGCAGGCTTTACTGCAAATTCTACAGAAGGCTCTGCTCCACTGACTGTTCAGTTCACTGATACATCCACTAAAGATCCAGATGAATGGAACTGGAACTTTGGAGACGGAAGTACATCAACTGAGCAGAACCCTGTGCATGTGTTCAATGGTGAGGGAACATACGGTGTTACCCTGGTTGCAACAAATGATGACGGTTCCAGTGATCCAAAATCAATGAATATTAAAGTAAATCGTGTACCGACACCACCAGTTGTAAACTTCACTGCAAAGCAGACAGGGCCGCTTACGATTCAGTTTAACGATGCATCCAGTAACAGTCCAAATGAATGGAACTGGGACTTTGGTGATGGATCCACATCTACCGATGCAAACCCAGTACATGTTTATGCTGCTGCAGGAGCTTATACAGTTAACCTGTCTGTAAGCAATGCAGATGGTCCAGATACCATAAGTAAGGCAATAACCGTTACTGGAACATCTGCTTCGCCAACAGCAAGCTTTACATTGACACCGCAGGTTGGGCGTGCTCCTCTTACGGTTAGATTCACAGATAGATCTGTCAACGCTGCCTCAATAAAGTGGGACTTTGGTGATGGAACTACCTCTACCGAATCAAACCCAAGTCACACCTACACAACAGGGTTCTACATTGTAAAGTTAACTGCAACCAATGGTGACAAATCAAGTACTGCAGCCAATATAATAATAGTTGGAAGATGATGTCACCAGTCTTGAAACTGAAGACCAGTGACAGCAATGTAATGCCTGCGATACAGTAAAAGTTCCAGTTGTTTGCCTCAGTTAACAATTGGAAAACCAGGAATGATGGGCTGGCTCATCGATAAGAGCACGAACAGCCCTACTTCCTGTTGCTGGTACCTGGCAAAGGAACGATTTTAATTTTTTAAGTACTAATTTCATTTTTTAAGTACTAATTTCGGTTTTTAAGTGCTAGTTTAACTTTTTAATAACTAGTATCCACTTTGGAGAACATATGGCTTGTCTTACTTTAAAGGAATGAACCAAACCGCCTTCTTGCTAATTGTTAGATTTGCAGGTGGGCTGGTTCACGAAGTTTGCTCATAGATTGTTTTAGTTGTTTTTGCAATATTTTTCCAGGTAAAAGATTCAGCATATTTTTTAATTTTTAAAGTATCCCAATTTTTATTTAATGCTGACAGTATAGTTTTTTCTAGTTCTTCTGAACTTGCAGGTTCACATAATAATCCGTAATCTTCAGAAGCTATAATCTCAGGAACTCCCCCAACTTTCGTTCCTATAAATGGTTTTCCACACCCTATTGCTTCAAACATAACAATAGGATTTCCCTCGCCCAGGCTTGGAAGGACAAAGAAATCACTGGTGTTTATGTAAATAGGGATCTCATTGTCAGGGATCCACCCTACTAATTTTATATAGTCCTCGAGTTTAGAGTCTTTTATTTGTTGCTCTAGAGTTTCTAATAAATAACCTTTCCCTGCAATGATACAGTAAATATCAGATCTGGTTTTTGCAATGTTGCCAATTGCTTCAATAAGATACTTGTGACCTTTTATGTCGATTAAGTTTGAGATATTAAATATCACCTTTTTATCCATAGGAATACTCAGAGCAGATCGACATTCGCTGGTATCTCTTGGGAAAAAAAAGGCTGAATCATACCCATTTGGAATTACAACTAATTTATTTGAGTATTTTGGGAAGGTCTTGGAAATAAATTCTTTTTGTTTATTTGAAACTAAAATCATTGTATCTATATTTTTTAAAACGAAATTAAAAAATGGTTTGTATTTTTCTACGAACTCTTCTGTTTTTGAGTGATGGAATGTGACTATTAACTTTTTACCTACGATTTTTGATGCTATGGATGCAGTTATTGCAGAAATAAAACTGAATATACCGCCTGATGTTTGATCATGAATAATTTCATACTTCTTTCTGTTGGATAAAATCTGGAAAAATAATCCAAAAGTACGTCGATATACCTTTTCGAAATTTGTGTTTTTTGAACCAGCTTCATTTGTATAATAATTGTACAATAATATTTTGTTTGCGTCAACAGACAAATTTTCTATTAAGTTCTTAGTATGTGTAGAAACTCCTCCTGAGGAAGCTACAGACCCACACATTAAAACTCTGACCATTTTGCCACCCCCACTTTCTCTAAATATGTTGCCATAGACAGCATCATCCAGGCTGCTCCCCATCTCATATAAGGAATTTTGTTTGTGAGTATCCTGTTTTTTTGATAGAAAAAATATCCCGAATTATCCTGCATATTAAAAATTGTCCATTCTAAAGTTTTCTTTGCAAACTCAAGGAACTCTGCGTCAAATACACTTAACTTACTAAAGGTGATTATACCCTGAGCCTGATTATGTATATCTACAGGGTATAGTTTGGGATATCTATAATAACATCTACCGTTGTCTAAAAACTGTTTTTTTCTGTAAAAATTTACTCCCTTGTTAATTGCTTCCATTAACTGGTCCTGTTTTTTTGGCTCAACAAAAGGGAGGTATTCAACCAGAGAATCTATTATAAAACCCTGATGAAAGTCAGTTTGGCGTCTTATCTTTCCACTTTTGTATTTACTATATATCCAACAACCGTCTGAATCCTGAGTACACATTAAGAATTCGGAAAGCTGGCATGCGATTTTTTTCATTTCAGCATCGTTAAATAAGGGTATTAATCTGCATATAGCGCTTAGACCTTCAGCAGAAGCATTTATTACAATTTTGTTTTCACTTAATGTATCATATTTCAGATAATAAAGCCCGTTATCTGTTTTTCTTAGTAGATATTTGATTAAGAAATCGTAGGCACTTTTTCCGATATCTTTTAGCTCCTCATCCTTAAAAATTGAGTAACTGTCAGCTATTGCTTTGATTACATTTGATGTTGTAATAACATCAGGTATGTCTGGAGCTAATGTGCTTCCGTCAAAGCCTCTATAATTAAAATAGTGGCCTGCCCAGCAATCAAAACCATATTTTTGTTTGAGAGATTTACTTTTTAAAAAGTTCATGCATTCTGATAAATCATCTTTATACTGCTGATCGCTTGTCAAAGAATAAATTTTTGCAAATGATTGAGCAAAAAGTGATATACCTTTTATATCTAACCCTTTTTCAATACCTAGAATTGGCCTGATGTTCAAGATAGAGTACTTATTTAATTGAGTTATTAGTATCTCCAATGGCTGAGAATTAGAGCATAGCCTGCTTACGATTTCGCTATTTAGTGCATCATAAGGATCCCATCCATAATATCCTTCATTTTTTACCCAACTGTGAAGAGATCTTATTGAATCATCCACAAGTGTATCAAAAGTCATAAGCTAGCCCCCGGTTTACATTATAGTGCACTAATTGCTGCAGCAATTCTATTGCTTGCACTTCCATCTCCAAATCTATTACAATGTTCCTGGACTGAAGGCATGAACCCGTTTACTGTTTTAATAATTTTCTCTTTATTGGAACCAACCAGTACATTCCATCCATCTTTAATGGTCTCGATCCATTCTGTGTTTTCTCTAAGTGTGACACAAGGAACTTTTAAGATGTAGGCTTCTTTCTGAACTCCTCCTGAATCGGTTAGAATCATCTTGGCATGATTCATAAGTTTTATAAAATCAAGGAAGCCAAGAGGTTTTACTAACGTAACAGAAGAGGGTAAGCTATCGTATAAATTGTAATTCTTAAGCAACTTTTCAGTTCGTGGGTGGATGGGAAAAATAATATTTTCATTTAATTCCCGAAGAGCCTCAATAATATTTCGAAGGTTTTCAAAGTTGTCAGTATTACTTGCTCTGTGAATTGTAACAACTATATAATCCCTGGTTTTTAGGTTAAGGTCATTTAATAAAGAGGATTTAGCTTCTGCAATCTCTTTATTAAGTAGAAGGGAATCAACCATGACATCACCAGTTAAATACACGTTTTTAGTGATTCCCTCTTCTTCCAGGTTGTTAACTGCATTTTGAGTTGGGCAAAATAAGATATCAGAGCAATGGTCAGTCAAAATGCGGTTAATTTCTTCAGGCATAGATTTGTCAAAGCTCCTTAATCCAGATTCGATATGTGCGTTTTTTATTCCAAGCTTTGATGCAGCTAAGGCTCCTGCAAGTGTTGAATTTGTATCCCCATAAGTCAGCACGAGATCGGGTTTTTCAACCATGAGAACTTCTTCTAATTTCCGAAGCATTTCTCCTGTCTGTTGACCATGTGAGCCAGAACCTACACCGAGATAATAGTCAGGCTCAGGGATACCCAACTCTTCAAAGAAGATTTTATTCATCTCGTAATCGTAATGCTGACCAGTATGAATCAAACATTCTTTGTTGCTTTTTCGTAATTCTCTTGAAACTACAGAAGCTTTTACGAATTGAGGTCTAACGCCCACAACACTTGCAATCTTCATGGTAGATCACCTTGCAGGGTGATAGAGCTGTTGTCTTTTTTGGAATAACTTTTTTCGTTCCGGGTTTTATATAAGCTGTCAGGATAATTTCCAATAAATGAAGCCAAAAATTTGGTAGCATCGACTTTGTCTACCAGGAGATGGTCTCTTCTTTCTTTCCATTTGCTTTTTAAATCAGGTTCCTGAATAAGTTCTACTGCTTTGGTAATGGCTTTTTCAGGATCATTGAAGCTGAAAATAAGGTTATACTTGTTTTCGAGCTCAATGAAATTGCCCATGTCTTTCTTGCCTACAAAAGAATTGAACCTGATAACTGGGGTTCCCAGGACAGCGGATTCGGTGGTTATCGTCTGGGTGTCGGCTATGACAAGTTTTGCATAATACAGGATGTCGTGAATACGGGATTTTGGGATTTTCAATAGATACTTGTTAAAATCGTCTGGTAATTTTAGTTCAGATGAGATAAACACACGTGCATACTTGCTGAGTTCCTTAACCAGGAGCCTTTTTTGCTCAATGGAAAAACCATTTATGCCAAAATCATGTACAGCATCAAATGCATTGAAACGTAAAAGAACATAGTCTTCATCTTGACTTATCCCAAGAAAGTCATAAATTTTTGAATCTGGTGTAAAGTAGTTTTTATGTAAATACGCAATTTCTTTAAAGCTATTGAATTTGATGTGTTTTGGACCCAGATCTACAGTAAACGATGAAGGAGTAAGGATTACATCCACAAAAGGTTTAAAAAGCATGAACTGAAAAGGTGTAGGTTCAGAATCATTAAAAATTATGCATTTTTTGTGCAGTAATTGTGATGTATATGCTGAGTAAACTCCCATTCCAACTAATAGATCAGGCTTTTTCTTTCGGAGAAAATTGTACGCTGTTAACACATTAAAGGGCAGAGCTAGTATTTTTCCATATTTTGAATCAGGTACATTGGCATATACAAAATACTCAAAACCCATTTCATCTAATAAGTTAACAGTGTCTCCATAATTTCTTGCCAGGATGATAGCTTGATGCCCGCTAAGTTCCAGGGATTTTATAACATTTTTGTATAAGTGAACATGTGCGGGTGTGTTTATAAAAAATGCAATCCTCAAAATTATACCCCCTCGAAATATTATCTCCCAATTATTATATTAAGTATTGTTCTTGAAGACCATGTCTTTTATAATCGCTAAAAGGACTTCAAGGCCATGAGAAACTGGTTTTTTCGTGGAACCGTCAACATCGTAACGGACACCTATACTTACTTCTTTTATGCGAAGACCGGCACTTCCTGCATCTGCAAGCATTTCGCTTTCGATAGCCATTCCCTGCGCATTGAAACGGAAATTTCCAATTGTTGAAGCGGCAAAGGCACGAAAGCCGCTCTGTGAATCTGTGATCTTAAGGCCTGAATTTATGTTAGTGAACTTATCCAAGATGGTCTGGCCAATGCGACGGTATGCAGGAGTGCTTTTTTCCAGGCCATTTAAGTATCTGCTGCCGTTTACCATCTCAGCTTCGCCTTTAATTATTGGAGCCACTAATTTCGGGATTTCGGCAGGATTATGTTGGCCATCAGAGTCCATCGTTACAATTATGTCAGCACCCAGCATGACTGCGATTTCAAAACCGGTTTTAAGAGCAACTCCCTTTCCTTTATTTATCTCATGAACAATTACTTCAGCTCCAGCGTTCCTGGCAACCTCAGCTGTACGATCCAAGCTGCCATCATCGACCACGATAACTTTGTCTGCATACAATTTAGTGAGGTGAACCATGCTTCCTATGGGAATTTCTTCATTATATGCAGGAAGAATTACTGAGATCTGTTGAGTAGTCGTGCGCATTGTTTGCGAATAATTACTCAAAGTTACGTATTCGTATTTGTTACTAACACTAGACTTACTACTCATCTGTATGTCCCCCCTGACACACAATCGAAAGATATGCAATAAAATATTTAACTGTTTCAATTTATAGAAATATATTTAAGTAGAAATTCATATCAGTCTAAATTAAGTGAAGCGTACAAAAAAGAAAAACATTTAATACTTTTATTGAATATATGTAAATATATGAACAAATTTGCATATTTATTAAAATAACAAAGTAAAAATTAAAATAAATAAATACAAACTTTAAATAACTAAACTAGTTGTGATTCATTAGCTGATTAATACCCCATTTTAATTTATCTTTAAAATACCAAAATATCAGTAATAATATAAAATTAATTTAACTTTGCAAATAAATTAATACAGATAAATAGAACACTCGTTTTAATTAACTTCAGCGATAAAGACTATATATCTTCAAATCTGACTTTAAAAGGAAAAGCTTTTATAATTTGTAATAAGTTAACTTAATGATCTGTTATTAATCCAATATGGATCGTTATTTTGTTATACCCACTTTTTAGTGGGATCATCGCATAACTCGCAAAGGAATCTTTATGCTAACAACCATCACGCCCATTACTGTTGCAACAATTGGTCTTCCTGAGTATTGGGGTGCAGTTATTATCGAGCTTTTACTACTTTTGTCTTTAATGGAGATTATAGCTGCAACCGATAAATGGAACAAAGATGTTAAATGTTCATTTACTATTGCAATTATTCCTTTGACTTTTAGTTTTATTGGAATTGCCATTTTTAAGATTATGGAAATTATTTGATTCTGTTCTGTATTACAGGACTTCTCAGGCTGCTTAATTATCCAGGTCATTACTTAAATTTTGGCATATTTGGCCAAAAATAAAAAAATGCTGCTAGTTAAGTCTAGAAAATGAAGGTAAGAATGTTAAATTCAAGAGAGCCTCAGGATGTCTTCAGCAAGCAAGTACCTAAGAATCTCGTAACCAATATTTTATATTTCATAGTCAACCTCGCTAGTGGGCTATTCTTAGTACCATATTTTATTAATTCACTTGGTGTCGCAAGCTATGCAATGATCCCACTAGCGACCTCTTTTACAGCTTATGTAAATTTAATTATGGTATCACTTAATACCTCAGTTTCAAGGCCTATAACGATTGAATTACAGAATAAAGAGTTTAAAAAAGCAAATGTAACCTTTAACACTGCTCTCTTTGGAACACTTGGAATTATTCTGCTCATGTTTCCTGTAGTAGTACTACTATCGTATTATTCTCCTTCCTTCTTTGAAGTTCCATCAAACCAGGAAAATACTACGAGACTCCTTTTTCTTGGGGTTCTAAGTGCCTTCCTATTGCGGGCCTGGGGCAGTAATTTTGGAGTTTCTATTTTCGCCTACAATAGACTTGACTTTCTAAACATAATAAATGCCATAAATATTCTTGTTCAGGTCGGCCTAATAGTACTATTATTTAAGCTATATTCTCCAAATCTTGCTTACATAGGGTTAGCTTATCTGATCGCTGCCATAATTGCCTTTGCTCTTACTGTCTTTTTCTCATGCAGGATAAACCCTCATCTTAAAATAAATATAAAAGATTTTTGCAGATCAAAAGTAAAGGAAATTTCAGGGATGGCAGGCTGGGTTATCATTAGTCAGATCGGTTCTCTTCTTTTTCTCCAGATAGATCTTATAATTGTAACCAAATTATTTGGCACTCTTGCAGGTGGAGAATACTCAATAGCCTTTACATGGAGTTCAATGCTACGCACTATTGCAGGTGTGTTTATAAATATACTTACACCGGTGATTTTAAATTACTATATAAGGGGCAGAATTGAAGACCTTATAAGTTTATCAAAAAGTGCCATAAAACTTACAGGGTTTGCACTTGCTCTTCCAATTGGATTTATCTGTGGTTTTGCTCCACAACTCCTTTCCCTCTGGGTAGGCCCTGAATTTGTAAAACTCTCGCCACTGATGTTAATAATGCTGTCTCACCTTGCAATTAATCTTCCAGTAATGCTTCTCTTTGATATCAACGTTGCATACAACAAGGTACGAGTTCCAGGAATTGTCACATTTTGTATGGGAATAGGTAATTTTTTACTGGAGATTATGCTTCCGCTCCTCACTGGCTGGGGATATTATGGTGTTGCAATTGCAGGAGCGATTGTATTAACCCTTAAAAATGCACTTTTTATTCCCTGGTATGCTACTAAGGTCCTTGGAATTCCAAGGACCACTTTTGTGAGTTCCATGCTTCCTGGGTTCTTAGCAGTGTTTATAATAGCGGGTTCTTGCAGGTTTATTAATTTTTTTGTACCGATTTCAGGGTTTGGAGCATTGATTATATCTGGAATCGCTGTAACAATAGTATATATAGGTAGCATATGGACCTTTACTAAAGGAAATGCCGAATATCAAATGGTAATGTCTATGATTCCTTCTGCTATAAAACACAGACTTAAACTAAATATTAAAAGCAGTACGAAATAAAAATATTTAGAAAATGAAATAATTCTCTTTTTTATAGATCAAAGCGTAAAACCCCGAAGTCATTAGCTTAGTGGTAGTTCACAGGGTTTTATAAGATAAGTTGAAAATTCCTGATTATTATATATATGGTATACATTTTTACAAGAATTGATTGAAGTTAGATGACTTTCATTAAATTGTCCAATATCTTTCCATACTGTGGAATAGGCTTGTTTTTCATACTGTGTTATTGAAAAATATTGAGTATTATTAGCTGGAAAAATACCAGTTTCAAACGAACTTGAATCCGCTGGAAAACTGGACCAGGGTCTAACTGAGGACTTGTGAAGAAAAGAATATTTTGAACCGTAGATAAGAGAAGAATATCGGTTTAAAGGACTCAGTAATGTAATTGTAGGTATATCTTCACTTTTAGAATCCAATAGCCATTTTCCTCCGGAGATATCATAAGCAGTGAACTGATCATTTGGGTACATGGTAATTGGAGATTGATATAATGAAGCAATCGCTGTGATTATAGATATAATAATAATGAGATTTAGAACTTTTCTGTATTGTTTATTCAAAAAAACCATAAAGTATCCTAACAACAGAGGTGCAAATATCATATTTGCGTCTAAATTAATGAATCTATATGGAGTATGAGCACGGGAAGAGATAAACAGAAAGATATAGAAAATACTACCAGAGATAAAGCATAAAGAAACCGGCTTCAGGTCCTCGAAATCTTTTTTTGGATTTTTAAAAATAATAAAAATTGAAATGAATGACAAAATATAGTACATTAATTCATCAAATGTCATGATTAGCAACGACTTTACTGCTGTGAGATAACCCAGTTTATTAAGATATCCCGTTGCTACAGTTAATGTTGTATCACCTGAACTTTTCATGAGAAGACTATTTTCTGCTTGTTCAAGAATCTCAATGGCATTTTTTGTTAAGGAATACTGAGCCAGATACCAGATAGAAGAGGTTATTAGAAAAATCATGATTAACCGTAAAGATACTTTATAAGATTTATGATCTAATAATGTCTCTTCAAAAAACATGCATATGAGATACAATAAAAGAATTAATGATATAATTGGATGAGTAAACGGAAGTACTAAGCAAAGTATAATAGCGAGAATTCTATATCTAAAATCAGTATTTTTATTAAGAATATAAAATAAAAGCGGTAACATTAAGGTTGAGATAAGCATGTAATATATTGTCGCAAAAAACCAAGCAAAGAATAGAGGTATTGAAGCTATAACCGAATATGTAATAAAATTATAGTCTTGTCTAAATGATTTTGCCCAGCAATAAATAGCCAGCATATAAATAATAATAAATAAAGATGGAATATATTTTGATACTTCCAGGGCAGAGACATTTACAATCTGACTTATTTGAGAAATAAGTACGGAAGTATATGGATAAAAATTGTAATCAGGAAGATATCCATAAATACTTATATCCATTGCATATCCTACATAGTCGGCATTATCTCCTCTCCCCATGATCAGAGTGTAGTTCCTTAATTTGGGAAGCAGAACTAATAAAATATTACAAAAAATTACTTGGAAAAACCCTATGTTGAATTGTTTCCTATTTTCCGTAAAAATGGAAGACCATAAAAGAAATATACCATTTACTAAACTGAATATTAAAGCTACCCAAAAAATAGATGGTGTAGCCCAATATATTGAGATCTCATATCCTGTAGCTGGTTTTCTTGTAATCAAGAAAAGAGAATACGATAGTAGTACAAAAGATATTGATGTAGATAATAACTGAAACTTATTAGAAAAGTATTTTAACATGTAATGTCTCCAGTTATATTAAAAGTCTAGCCGAAAACCCAAGGTCCTGGGGATGTATTTTGGTGCAAGCAATGGGGTATTTAAAATAAACAATATCATATTGTAAAAACTACAATATTTATCAACACTCTGGACATAATATTTTAGCCTGCCAGTTTCTGTAGCGATTTTGGAATTCTGGGGAGAAACTTCATGGCATATAATATCACTAACTGAAGCAACTGATACTAGCTTTGTTGCATAGATTAAAATAAACACCCACCATTATATTGAACTGATATGTATTTAAATTTATTTACGAAGTATTGAGTTAACAACAAGTGTTTATTGGTTTTTATTTGTAAACTTTAAAAAGAAAATGAATATTTTGATGCATTCACCCCACTGCTAAAATATGTGGTTTTTCGGCTTTCTTTCCTAAAATACATGGAAAATATCTATTAGTTATAACTATAGCAGGAATTAATGAAAGTAATATTAAAAATATACTGATTATAAAAAATAGAGTTTCACTAATTTTTAAGTTTAAGTGACTGAACAGGACTGGAAGTGTATATTTTAGTGTAGAGATTATTATATAATGGAATCCTAAAATAATTAGGCTATTTCTCCCATAAAACTGTAAAGTTTTTGAGGGTTTTATCCTCATAAATATATAAAAATATACAAGTATTCCAGAAAAAGCTGAAAGATAAAATAAGAAGTAGTTATTATAAATTAATTTATACATATCAACCCTGGAATTTGTAAAAGATGACATTATGTGTATTAGAAAAAGAACAAAAATAAAGACATAGCTTTTTCTAAAAAAAACATTTTCATATTTTCTTTTGAAAAAATGACCTGCTAAATAAAAAACCACACCTGTTAATGCTATATCAAAGCTCCAGAGCATTCTTAATGGAATATAAGTACTATATAAGAAACCAGTAAGTGAAAAAAATATTACCAGCGCTAAAAGCTGATAGTTTTCTTTAAGATTTTTTCTTGATATAAAAAACAAGATTTCAGTTATAAATAAACAGGGTAAAAACCACAATGGAGTATCTAAAAGATATCCATTTGCAGAACAAAAAATAGCGTAGAGGTTAAAAACTACACCTTTTTCAAACAGTTCAATATTTTGAATCTGTGGTTGATATAAATAATCCATTGTAATATAAAACAGGTAAGCTATTGCTGAAAAAAAGAAATACGGGATAATTAAAGAATAAACTCTTTTTTTGAAATAAGTTTTCTCTATATTCATATATTTTTCAAAATTAATTAAATATCCAGAGATGAAAAAAAACAATGGCATATGGAAGGAATATATATATTGATTTAATTTGTAAAATACTAATCCACTAAATAGGGTACTTAGATGACCAATAACAACAAGTATTATTGCCATACCTTTCAAGGAGTCTATCCAGTTATTTCTCATACAAGTCTCTTTGTTACAAATTAAATTTAATTATAAAGTTAAAGAAACTACTTTCCTTATATAACTTACTAACCACTACAAAATGAGCCATTAACAGAGATCAATAAGCTCCGTTATTTTTGGAACAGAAGTAGCGGAGATCATCTTTTGTTTTGTTGTGATGAAGAATTTTCCAGATTCGATGGTCGAGTGCCTGGAATGTTTCAGAAGAGCCCATTGAACTGTGGTAGTTAGTCCAACCTCTATCTTTGCTTTCAAAAGTCAGTGATTTTACGTTATCTTGTAGCTTTATTTGTATATGCCTAACAAAAGAATAACCCTACAAATAATGATTTTATTAAGATGGCAAATATTTCTCAATGTTAACAAAAGAAAATAATAGTTTTTGCTTTTTTTGGATTCTTTTTCCTAGACTACTACAATCTTAACTGACAGTGTTTCAAATTTGCTGTAAATTTTAAGTAAAGTTTTTGCGTACGATGGAGAAAATTAATTTTTCAATATGTAATTTTCTACACAATAACTTCTTGAGATTTGTGATTTTACAGAAAAATTGGCACACTGCCAATTGTCGGACAGCCTGTAAAGGATAGGGTATGCTTCGGGCCGCCCGCCCGGTTACTTGGAGACAGATGATTAAGTATCCTTTAACAAGGTTTCCTCAACATCAGTGATTGAAATTTTGACCTCGATTTCCTCTCCAATTTACTATTTAATAAAAGGAAGCTATGGTTTAGATATTCAAAGAGAAATACGAAGAGGCGAGGGTTCACTTCATCCCCAACCTGAAGGATGGGGTATTCGTGACCCTCTGCGCTCCCGTAGTAATAAACAAGGTCAAAGAAGTTTTTAAGTATTTTTAGATTATATTGCAGGCAGCCACCCAACCCAAAAGGATGGGATAAGCTTTAGGCCGCCTGCCCGGTTTCTCGGGACTTAGAAATCATCACATCTTCTTTGCCCGGATCTCATAGATTTATATGAAGAAACGTAAAAACCCTGAGTCTTTAACTTAGGAGTAGTTTGCGCGATTGAGACTCTCTATTTAATTTTCCCAGTGATGAGAAGAATCAGTTTACCTAATTGTGAAAGTTTACACTCATTTTGCAATAAGTCTAGATTTTTTGCACCAGAAACACAGAATTACCACAAAGCCAATTTGTACATTGGATATTGGTTTGATCTTAAGACATTAAGACATGAAATTTTTTACTCAATAATTTCTGGATATTTGTGAGTTTACAGAAAAAATCAGCATACTGTCTGAATGAGACTCAAAATATTTAGAAACTATTATTCATAAGAAAATAAAATTCTATTGAATTTATCTAGTTTGATAAGAATAGCTATGTAAAGTCTAATTTGACTATAAATGCAGATATTTTTTCTTAATATAGTAAATTACGATTTATAATATGCTAATGAGAGATCTTCGTAAGAATAGTTTTCAATATGCGTACTCTGAAACGCATTCTAACTAATAAAGCTTAAATGAGCTGAAAAAAATCATGATTGAGCAAAAGAATATAGCTGTTTATCTGCCAAAAATAATTAGCGGTTCTTATTTACTAAAAACAGGTAAATATATAGCAATAGCAATTGATGGAGTCGTAACTCCTATTATCTTATTAATGACAAAATTAATATTTATAGATACATCATTAAGACCATTATGGAAAATTAGAGGGCTTATATTATTTCCTTTTATAAAATGTGCTTCAGTTCCATATATTGGGAAAGATGTCTACTTCATTGAATTGCTAACTCGAAAGTATGTTTTCGGGAAAAACGTTCGTATTTCAAATTTTTGTAAGTTAATCGGCCCGGTTGAAATTGGAGACAATGTATCAATGAGTAATAACGTTGAAGTAAGACATCATACTGTTATTGGTAATCATGTTGGTATAGGGCCAAATACACTATTTATTACTGATACTCACCAACTAGGATCTGAAAAAGAAAGAGTCGGAAAACACATAACTAAAAAGATAATCATTGAGGATGGATGCTGGATTGGAGCAAATGTTATAATTTTAGGCGGAGTGACAATTGGCGCAGGATCCGTTATAGCTGCAGGATCTATCGTAGCCACAAATGTAAAACCTAATTCACTTGTAGTAGGTGACCGAGCAAAAGAAATCAGGACATTAAGAGGTATGAGTAACTTAAGAAGAATTCAGCAAACTACCACACAACTAAAGACTGAGTAGCTTCTTGGTTCATTTTTCACTCAACGAAGAGAATTTTGTTGTTTTATATATCCAAACTTTATATCACAATATATACTTTAAGCATAATTTGCCACTTTTGACTTCATTTTTTATACAAAAATTCATATATTGGATTAAAGGAATTAATAGCCTCGCATGTGGCGATTTTTGATGAGAAAAAAAATATTTGTTTTCTTTTTATTGGCTTTTCTCGCCTTTACAACAATGCCAGAAACTCCTAACAATACTATAGTATACGGTTTTTGGCCAGATTGGCCTTACCTTGGATCCTATCAACCAGATTGGAATACCTTAACTCACGTTTCATATTATAAATGGACTTTAAACAGTGATGGCACGCTCACAAACCCCGAAAATATGAGTAACTATTATATAATCAGGGACCAGGCACACCAACATGAGGTAAAAATAACACTGTGCATAAAATCAAGTGATCCATATGTAATAGACAGTGTAATTGCAAATCACCAAACAGATTTCATAAATAATATCTCAAAGTCGTTACAGATGTACGGAGCAGATGGGGTAAACTTAGACCTGGAGACGCCTAATGATATAAATAGCATTACCAAAACTTCAAATGTTCCTTTATTCGAAAATTTAATGGCAAATCTTCATGCAACGTTAAAAGCTGAAAATCCCTCATATCATATTTCTCTTGATACTCCCTGGGGCATAAAATATGCTGCAACCTTCAAAAATGCAAATCTAAAAAAATACGTAGATTCCGTTTTTCTTATGAGCTACGACTATTGCAACCGAAGAACCACGGCTCCTAATTCACCATACAATAGTCCAACCCGATATGATGCGATTGACTCGGTAAGTGAAACATCAAAATATTTCAATAAAAACCAAATAATATTAGGCTTGCCTTTTTATGGTTATGATTATTTGACAGACTCCAACCAACCAGGAGCAAATATTACCAGAGAACAAGCCATATTTATAGGAACTGCTGTGAATAATTCTCAGGTTCATGGCAAAATTTGGGACTCAAATTCCAATACGCCCTGGTATTATTACAGGTCTGGTAATACATGGCATCAAGTGTGGTACGATGACAAGGAGTCCCTCAGATTAAAGTACCAGTACGCAAAATCCAAAAATTTAGGTGGTGTAGGTTTTTGGGCTTTGGGATACGAAAGAAATTATTCTACCATTTGGGAAGTGTTTAATGAGACAAATTGACAAAAATAAAATTCAGAACAACATTCAAGATGATCGTGTAACCTTCTGACTTCAGCAGATCTCACTCCAATAATGGCAGACAACTCAAAAAAGGTCAAAAAAGGTGTGTATGTCGTTTTTAGGGATCAATATCTCAAAATAACCGTATTCGGTAAGAACAAAGACACGAATTTCACTCACATAAATGGCCTCTTTGTCCTGCCTTGTTTAAAGAAAGCTAGTTCAAAAACATCAGGTTTTGTCGTAAAACCTGACGTTTTTTCTGAGTTTTACTTAATTTCATCTCCATTTTGTCTGCATACACAGCCTAACCGCAAGGTTTTACTAAAAGCTAATATTACTATAAACCTGGTGAGTGGATGCAAACAAAGAAAAATAGTCATGTGAAAACGACAGAAGTGAACAAATATCCCGTTTTGCAACTCAAACGGGATCCTGAGGCAATTCATCATTATTTGAATGGAGAAATCCGGATTTTAGTACCCACGGAATATCAGCGCATTAAAAATGTAATCCCACAGAAGCGACACCGAACTCTTTTTGACGTTCTCATGATCACTGGTATGAGGTATATTGAAGTTCAGAGGCTCTGGGATCATAAAGAATGGTATCTAAAAAAGAAGAATATTATTCACCTACCAGATGAAGCCCAGAAGAAACATAAAAGAACCCAGCAAGAAAGGACTATCCACCCTCTACCAAGCATGTTTGAACTTCTATTAGATGACTTTTTTGAAGCCCGTAAACCACCTGCAGAAAGCAACTGGAATAGAGATATCAGGAAATGGGCAGAGGATGCAGACATCAACCCCTATGGGCTCTCAGCAAAAACAACAAGAAAGACCCTGGAGAGCTGGTGTATTGCTGCAGGCATGTTGGAATCTACAGTTTGTCTGCGCCAGGGGCATGACAACCTAACCAGCATGAAGCACTACCAAGGTCTCGCTTTTTCAACTGACGAACTTAGGGATATTAAAATACAGCTTACTGCCTGGGGAATGTTATAATAACATTTAATATACAAGCGCTGATGGTCATTTATGGATTAGGAAACCACTAAATCTTTAGCTTAGTGGCAGTTCACATATGTGTCCTATTTCCTAAACAGGGTTATGTTTATGTTTTCTTTTTTATCCTGCCTGAATTCAGGCAGGTACTTCCTTACTCATGATATAAGCAACTGTCTTGGGATTAAGCCGGTTCTCTCTTGAAACCCTTGCTTCAATATCTTCAGCGGACCTACCTTCGGATTTCATTTCCTTTATTTTTTCAGTCACTGAAGAAGGAATGGTATAGTATTCATTAATGTCTTTCCTGTGGCCCCAGACATCTCCTTCAATAAGCTGGATTCTCTGCATCTCAAGGAATATTTCCATGGATTTTGAGACCGTAGCCATGTAAGACTTAGGTAACTGAATTACCTCAATCTTCGGACAGGTCTCAACCAGTTCAAAAATGTCCTTGTTTGAAGGCCTGAAGGCTAAATGAACAATACGCTCATTAGGATTGAGATTGAAAATTTCTTCTCTGGAACTGACTACTCGAATTCTCATACTTTTCCCCCATTAGAAACTTCTTGACTTCTTGTAATTTTTCTTTGATATAAACAAGATATACTGATTATAAATAATTATCTCATTAAACTAACATTATTTAGATAGTCTTCAGAGAATAAAGATAATATTAGATCTTATAATCTGATTTAGAAAAGCCAAAGAAAGAATCAAAAACCATTTTTACAATTTAACTTTTTATTTTTGCTTTACTTTTGCTTGGTTTCATAACATAATTTATTTAGAAAACAGTAATTATATAATGTTCAAACACTTTATAATTTTCTAGGATCAATTTTATACTTTCATTAATTTCTCAGTTTGTTTGTCCTTATATGGGTAAAAATATACATGTATACAAGAGTTCAAGTATATATTTATGCAACAATACAAGAATACAAATATTTTCGTATCAAAAATTATTAGTATTCAGGTATATTAGAAGACATAGCTCCAACACATAGCGATTTTTATTTTTTGATTTTGGCTCTTCGTTGTATTATGTGGATATTCTCATAATATACTCATAAAAACCAATGCGGTCTTGAATTGAAAATCATCTTATTCATAGGAAATGACTAAGAGCCCTTTTTTTGTGCATACTATAGAACAAAGGACTATCCAAAAAAGGATATCAAATTTTGGCTAAAGAGATCGATAAGATAGGACCCAGTAAAAAAAAACTTAAACAGAGTAAAGAAGATCTTAAGGCCACCTATAATAATTACTTCTTACAGGTTCAAAACTAATTAACACAAAGAAATAAATGCATATATAAATTGAAATTGTAAAAAAGTTTAGCTAGATAGTATAAAAAAGTATATAATGATGAGCCCTTCAAAAAGTATCCTGCTTTCCTCCTAATAAAAATATATCAATTGATTTGTTAAAAAATTGAAAACTGCCCTTCCATTAGTGAGTGAAACCTGTAAAGTGGAAACATGCTCTTTTAGTGATGGAAATTACCACATTTACATAGAGCAGATACATTAGTGAGTGAAACCTGTAAAGTGGAAACATGCTCTTTTAGTGATGGAAATTACCATATTTACATAGAGCAGATACATTAGTGAGTGAAACCTGTAAAGTGGAAACATGCTCTTTTAGTGATGGAAATTACCATATTTACATAGAGCAGATACATTAGTGAGTGAAACCTGTAAAGTGGAAACA